>Ga0180431_10001020_pt1 | contig 39276 bp, 27 predicted proteins | sample SS_ome_11_FD_132459 | JGI IMG/M metagenome (GOLD analysis project Ga0180431, IMG submission 132459) | Hypersaline lake sediment archaeal communities from the Salton Sea, California, USA - SS_1_MS_1 metaG | ecosystem: Environmental > Aquatic > Non-marine Saline and Alkaline > Hypersaline >... | reverse complement strand
CATCCCCTTCTTCTTCCAGTCCGGTCTGGTCAGCGGTCTGATACCGTCATGCCGCAGCGCGTTGCCCAGATCGAAGCGCAGCCGCCCTTCATGCGCGAAGGCCCTGCAGTCGCCGGCGCCAATCTTGATCCGGTAGCTTTCCTTGATCGGCAGCGGCGAGCCGGCCAGGTCAATACTCATCACCCCGACATTCTGCGAGTCCACCCGCAGGTCCACCCCGTCCGGCCCATCGCCATCCGGATACGCCTCTACATCCATCGTCGCCGGTTTGCCCCACTCGAAGAACTCCTCTATCGTGGCCCAGAACGCCGTCCCGTATTCCAGGCTGTAGGTTTTGTGTCCAATGCGCTTCGGCTTCAGGTCGAGTGTGTGCCGCATCTGCCAGGCATACGCCTTCTCATACGGTTCCGTCTCGAAGTAGATGAAATGGCTGGCGTCTGCGTACTCGTAGTATTCGAGATTCTCCGCCAGGCCCAGCTCCTGCGCCTTCTGCACCATGATCCGCGATTGTTCCGACGGAATCAGGTGGTCGTTCTCCCCGTGCTGGACGAAGAACCGCTGGGCGCGGAGCGACTCCGCCAGGTGCCAGGGGTTATCCCACTCGACCATCCACTGCTTGAAGGGCGCCATCTTCTCCTGCTCCCAGCCCCACCAGCGATACATGTCGGTCTGGCCGGATATCGGGGTGACGGCCGCGAAGACCCCCGGATGTCTGAGCGCTATCGTCCACGCGCCCATTGCCCCCATTGAGACGCCGGTCAGATAGATCCGCCGGGGGTCAACATTGTAGAGCTTCTTGACCTCCTCGAGGCTTGCGAACACATCCACCTCGCCGACGCCCTGGAAATCAGTATTGCGCCGGGCATACGGCGTCAGCATCATACAGCCGTACTTGCCCGCAATCTGCAGCACCTCCTCCGGCAGCACCCACGGGTCGAGGATGCTTGTCGTCGGCACATACCCATGCAGAAACACTATCAGCGGCGTTGCCTTCTCCGCATCGTAAGCAGGCGGCAGGTAGAGGTGGTACGGCTGTGCGGTGCGGTCGTTGTCCGTGATGTAAGCCAGTTCGGTCACGGCCCCCGTTTTGCCTGAGCGGGGCTTACCTGCCGCTAAATCGGCAAGCGCCTGCAGCCCTGCGGCCACGCACTGGTTTACGTTCGGCGGGGGCAGGTAGTATGGCACGACTCCGCCCGCTACCACAGCCTCTGCCTTGCGCAATTGCAGTCGCGCGTAGGGGTAGTTGGTGGCATAAGCCGGCGCAGCGTGGTCCCAGTCCTGTGCCTCGACCTCCGCGAGTCGCTGCCGCAATTCATCTAGCTCCTGCCCCTTGCAGCCCACAGCCGCGCCCACAAGTAGCAATAGTACCATGCCGTACATGCCGCATTTTGCGGAATACACCTTTCACCTCCGCTGAATGTGCCAAAAGCCCATAGTGTTTATTTCGCCATCCACCGGCCCAATCCTTGCCCTGCTCCGTAACAAAACGCCCCGCCATAGTGACGGGGCGCTCTCGCTGCGCTGACTGCTGAACTCGACATTCCTCAGAACGCCATCGTGAAGCTCGCAGCAAACATATCGTCCGGATCCAGCGCCGAGGCCACTGCCAGGGACACCGGGCCCAACGTTCCGCTGACCCCCCATGTGAAGTCACCATCTCGGAAGCCGCCTCGCAGCGCCCAGTGCTTTGACAGCACCTTCTCGAGGCCCACATGGAAGGTCGCACCGGTATCATTCGTCGAGGTCAGGTTGTGGAGATCGGCCGCAAACGTCCAGCCCCGCTCCGGGTCCGTTGCCGCCAGACCGATATGCAGGCTCGGGTCAACTTTTACACGTGTTCCCAGGTCCGCGAGGTTGAAATCGGGGGAGGTCACATTTCGCAGCGCGGCTCCAAAGACCAGGTTGTCCTCCGCCCGGTAGCGAATTCCCACGTCCCCGGTGAGCGTGTTGTCATCATCCGTATCGTCGCTGGTCTCCACGATCGTGCCATTGCTGTGGAAGCTCTTCGAAATATCCGTCCGCGTCAGGGCCGCCTGTTTGACCGCCACTCCGACTTGCGTCCGCCTGTTGATCTGCCAGCCGTAGCCGATGCCCACTGCACCGAAGCTGTGAACACGGGCTTCGGCATTCACCTGTGTCGCTGCCAGTCCGCCTGGCGCGTCCAGCCGTCCCAGACCCGAGCTTTGTACATAACCGCCCAACGCCACTTGATCGTACGCCAGCCCCGTCATTAGCGAGAGCTGCAGCTCAATCGGGGTCCCACCCGTCTTGACGGCGACATTGCGCAGGTAGTTGAAATCTACCGCACTGATGGTCTCCGTATCATGCAGATCAATGATGTCGGCGACTTCACCAAAATCATCTATCACATCAATGTTGTCAACAGCGCCGCCGATACTGATAACGTGAAATTTGAGACCGTTACTTGCCGCCAGACCTGCCGGGTTCCAATACAATGCCGTCACATCGTCTGCAACGGCCACCGCAGCATCTCCCATCCCCATCGCCCGCATCCCGATGCCGAGCGAGGTGTTGGACAGGGACCGGTCGGCAAAGTCCGCGTGTGCCGCTCCTGCCACCGTGCAGATTACGACTATCAGACAAAGCAGCTTGGTATGCTGGTGCATTCCGTCTCCCTCCCTTTCTTCTTACAGCAGGTCCGCATTGAACGTTCCGTACACCTGGAAACCGGTGATGTCAACATCAATCGTGTCCGAGATACTCTCGGCGACCACGTAAACCGTAAATGTGCCCTCATACTCCTCCAATTCAGCCTTTACTTGCTCGATGTTCTCGATCAGTGCCTCATCCCGCCGCACTTCCGTCTCGCCCTCAGGCAATGTCAGCGTATGGACGAGCGTTGCCTCGCTCTCCAGATCGTCCGGCTGCAACGCCGGGTTGTCACTGATATACACCTTCAGGTCAACCGGCGCTTGCGAGTTGTTCGTACTGGTGTAGGAGATCTCGACCTTCTCTACAGTTTTGATCTTGTCAGCTTCATCTTCCCACGTGTCTGACCGCACTGGCTTGGTGTCGAACCCATCATTTCCCAGCTTGAATTCCTGCGGCTCGGTGCGTGCTGCTATGTTGATGTCCTTGGCCTTGTCATACGCGGCACAGCCGGCCATCACCATCACCGCCATCATGACCAGCACCGTTACAGCTATGGCATACCTCTGCATGGTCTCCCTCCCGTCTGCTGGTATTCATCCATCTAAGCTATAGCTCTGCTGCTCTATCAAGTGTACTGCACTATAGGCTGGTTGACAAGTTATCCTGCACGATTCTCCAACCTTTATGCCTCACTGCAGAACCCCAATTATGAGTGTCACATCTACCGGATACCGCCCCGCTCGCGAGCTATACACAGTCAGACCTCGCGGTGTTCTCTCGCGTGGCACTGAGAACCTCACCTTCACCCGCTTGCTTTCTGTACTCGCCACTTCCTGGATCCTGCCTAGCGGCACCTCGACATAGACAAGCTCCCCATACCTTCCCCAGAACCCTCGCATATGTGACAATGCACCCCGCGAATCGGCATACTGGTCACCTATCATCTGCGAATGTACATGGGCCCCGTTCATGTACACCTCCAGGTACGACGGCCGGCCCTTCGGCTCCGTCTGCCTGGCATCCTGCAGCTTCGAGGACAGTTCCGCAATCAGCCTGATACTCCGCGCCTGCCTCAACTCCATTCCCTCCGGCAGCGCAAAGACATAGTCAAAATGGCCCGCCTCAATCCCCCCCAGCAGGTGAATCTGACTCCCTACCAGGCCTCGCTCCATCTCCGCCTCATGCCACTCCGAGGAGTGCTCCTGCTCCCCGGCCAGCTTCCGCAGTACTACTGTCCCATCTGCAAGCTCCTCGACGGCCGGCAGCCGTCCCGTGCATACCTCCAGGTACTTGAAGTCTGCAAACCTCCCCTCCACTGTCGCCTCCAGCTTTAACAGACACGGCCTCTCCGGCAGCGCCGCCTCATTCACGCACTTGGCAGCCCGTACCGTCCCCGGCTCGCCTTCTCTGTTCTCATCCCATTCTATCCGCCACGCCGGCAGGTCCTTAATGTCCTGCCCAAGCGAATCAACTCCGCTCACACGTATCTCCACATCTGCACCGGCCACAGCGGAATTGGGCGTACGAACTAGAAACGCCGCCAAGTCCGGCCTACTGCCGGGTTCATGCGTCTCACCGGGCGGCCCCTCGAAGGCAAAGTACGGATCGGCCTGCAGGTCCGCAATATCGTAGCCGAACTCCTTGGCGGAGCCGTCGTAGTTGTAAACCCCGTTGCGTTCCCACTCGATGTCATGTAACTGCGTATAGATGTACCCGCATATCTTCTCTTCCCGCCGCAGCAGATCGGTCAGGAACTTGAAGCACCAGGAAACATCCTTATCCCCCATGCGCGCCGAGATGCCGCCATACTCCGAATTCAGCAGCGGCTGAGCATCCTGCGCGTGCCCCGGTACGAAGTTGAAATCCGACCCCGGGTAGCTCTTCTCCACTACCTCGGAAATATGCTTCTCCGCCCACTCGTAGTCATTGATGTAGAAGTGCCAGGAGTTGAGGTCGGTCGCGACATGGTCATGCAAACACGCGGAGTTATCCTCAATCAGCCGCGAGCCATCCAGCTCCTTAGCCAGCCCGTACATCTGCTCCACCCAGGCCTGCCGGTCAGCCGCTTCCTGATCCCCGTACTCCTCCCCACCCAGTCCCCACGTTTCATTGAACAAGCACCACGAGATGATGCTCGGATGGTTATAGTCGCGTGCTACTGCCCCCCGTAGCATCTCTTCATGCCGCCTGCGGGATAGCTCGCAGTAGCTGCCCATGCCGAAGTTTGGGAGATCGCACTGCAGGATGATTCCTAGCCTGTCCGCCCAGTAGAGGTAGCGCGGGTCCTCAAGCTTCACATGCACGCGCAGGAAGTTGAAGCCCGCCGCCTGTGCCTGCTGCAGATGTTCCCTGATCGCCTCATCCGACACGTAGCTGGACACGCCCCACGGGTTGAATGACTGATCCAGCGCTCCTTTCAGATATGTCGGCTTCCCGTTGAGAGTTACATAGTTTGGCCCATTCTCATATAGCGGCTTCACTCCCACGTCCCGCATTCCGAAGTAGCTGTGAACCACATCAATTGCTTCATTACCGACGCGCAGTTCCGCCGTCACATCATAGAGATGCGGCTCTTCAGGCGTCCACAGTCTCAACGCCTGCGCAAAGTCCACCACTCCCTCGAAGCCGCCCTGACCATCGCCTGCCGGTACTGCCTCTGCAACAGTCGTGCCATCCGCATCAGTAATGATGAGCTTGACACCGGCCTCCGGAGATACATTCCGGCATACAACCTCGGCCAGCACGGTTCCCTCGCCGGCATTAGGTGTCAGGCGCACCTGTGCGATGTATGCTTGCGGTCGCCGCGCCAGCCATACTGACTGCCAGATACCGGACGTCGGCGTGTACCAGTTCGGCGTCTGTTTCCCCAACGGCTTGCGCTCATCGTCCTGCGGGTCATGCACGCGACAGGTTACGGTGTTCTGACCCGCGACCAGATAATCGGTGATATCGAACTCCACCGGCAGGTATCCCGACTCGCTTTCTCCGACACACTTCCCGTTGATCCATACCTTGATTTCCCAGTCAACCGCACCCACATTCAGTATTACGCGCTCATTGCTCCACGTTGCAGGGATCTCGAACTCCCGTCTATACCAGCCGATAGTGTGCCTGGGTACCTCGCGACTATTGTCCTTGCCGATTTCCGCCGGGCTGATGTACAGGTTCCTCGAGAAGTAGTTCTCGCAGCCGGCTACTGCCTCAGTACCCCATGCCATGTGCGATTCCCAGGGGAATGGCACGCGGATAGTCCGGTCGAATCCAGCCGTACTCTCGTGCAGCCCATGCGTCTCGCCGCCACCCTCCGGATCGAACCTGAAATCCCACTCTCCATTGAGGTCAATCCAGTCTTGTCCTTCGCTGGTACCCCGGTGGAAATCGGGGCGAGGGTATGACATTTTGCCACTCCGGTTTTGTGCACCCATAATCGTCTCCAGGCTTGCTCTGCTTACTGGTCCCTGATACTGAATGGTATTTCGGCGTCGGCAGAACCGTCCGGCGCATAATCCTTTCGCATATTCCTTGTAGCGCACAGGAATCCTTGCCCCTAATTCTTTCTCCGTACACTTGCAGAAATCGCCGCAGCTTTTTTACACCATGCAGGAGAAGGGTCAGCTCACGGCGAAAGTAGTAATAGTTGGTATATATCCCAGGCCACCGTGTCCTGCTGGATGCTTCTCATTGGCGGGCGGGCAGGAAACCAAGATGGACCCACGCATAGAGCAGTTCATACGGGAAAATGCCAAGAATCTCATCGGCCTGGATGTGGCCCTTTTCTACCAGGCCAACCCCAACACATTTGATTCGCCTGAGGCCCTGGCGAGGCGCACTCACCGCAATGACGTCGAGGTGAAGCAGGCAATGGACCGACTGGTTGAGGCCGGTGTCCTTGAGGTGCATGCGCGAGGTGAGGGGCGCCATCAGTGTTACGCTCTCGTACGCACCGCAGCCGTGTGGACCCTGCTCTGCGCGCTGAGCGAAGCATACCTCGATGATCTCGAAAGCCGCAAGGACATCATCCGCCTGCTTATGAAAAAGCCCAAGGGACCGGATGCATCCGCAGAGGACCCCGGCAGCAGCCAAACACAATAGAACTTGCATGAGTTGACAGGCGTGCAATTATCTGTTGTCTGCACTCAGTCGCTACGCGACGCGGTAACCTCGGCCCTCGCATCACCTTTTGCATCAAGATCTGTCACATATACCAGATACATCCAGAGGCATTCCGACGTCATTAGAGGTCAGCGCGATGAGCAGATTAATCGGCACAGGCATCGAAGGTTTGGACACACTGCTTGGAGGGGGATTGCGCGAGGGTACTTGTACGGTCGTTGAGGGATGCCCTGGCACCGGCAAGACCACCATCGGCCTCCAGTTCATCCACTGCGGTTGTCTCAATGGAGAACCCGGTATTGTCGTGACCTTCGAGCAGTTGCCGGAGCAGATCTATGCCGACGCCGAAGGCTTCGGGTGGCAGTTGCAGGATCTCGAGGAAGAAAGCCTCGTCCGCGTCATCTGTACCTCCCCCGACGTCTTCCTGCACGAACTCAGCGACGCCGAGGGCATGATAGACGGGCTCATCCGCGAAATGGGCGTCCGCAGAATCCTTGTTGACAGTGTCTCTCACCTAGTGCAGATGGGCAGTACGCCACAGGAGTTGCGCGCCCTCGTCTATGGGATGTTCAGTGGGCTGAAACGAGCCGGCCTTACCTCTATCGTGACAAGGGAAGTGGCCCGTTCAGGAGAATGTGCCACTTCTTTCGAAGGCTACATGGCCGACACGGTCATTGGCCTCAGCTTTGAGATGGGGGCCGATCTCTACCGCCGCCGTTACATCGAGGTGCACAAATCGCGCGGGCGGGGTCACGCTCATGGCAAGCATACCCTTAAGCTGGGCGACACCGGTCCGTTAGTGTATCCGCGGCTTGTTGACCGGCCGCACTTAGAAAATCTGCCGCACGAGCGGCTAAGTACCGGCGTTGTCGGCCTGGATACCATGCTCTCCGGCGGCATCCAGCGAGGCCATACCTTCCTGGTCGCAGGAAGTGCCGGCGTCGGCAAGACTACACTCGGCCTCTCGTTCATTAACGCCGGCGTGCAGGTCGGCGAGACGGCAGTCTATGTCTCATTCGAGGAACCCGCTGATGCACTCGTGCAGTTGGCTGACGGCTTCGGCATGGCGCTGGCCAACATAGCGGACGACAAGTTTCGCATCATGCACTGCCCGCCCGTTCATCTGCGCACCGATGAATTCATCGCGCAACTCGAGGCGGAGATAGAGCGCCTCGGTGCCCGCCGCGTAGTCATAGATAGCATCACCGACCTGGCTCTCGCCGCCCAGGACAGCAACCGCCTCCGCGAGACCGTCTATGCTATCAACGCCATGCTCAAGCAGCATGGCATTACAGCCATACTAACCACCGAAGTCCCCGAGCTGTTCGGGCAGACACACGTTACCAATGAGCACATTTCCATCATCGTGGATGGTATCATCCTGATGAAGTACCTGGAGATGGAGAGCGAGATTCAGCGTGCCATCTCGGTGCTTAAGATGCGCGGTTCCGACCACGACAAAGACATCCGCCGTTTCATCATAGACGCCGGCGGTCTGCATGTTCAGAGCCGCTTCGAGGGCGCAGAGGGCCTCATGGCCGGCAGTGCCCGCTCCGTCAGCATCACACTCTCGGTACGCAGCTTCACTGAGATTGACGAGCAGCACAACCAGGAGCTTCTGCAACGTTTCTCCCAGGTGAATCCTCGCGTCACCCCCATCAGTATCAGCCTACCCTACAATCCCGACGAGGCGCGCAAGACCGTGGACGCCGCACTCGCCGCCGACGTCAGTGAACTCTCCGTCGCGCCAATGTGTCTCTACTGGATGTCGGAGATACTCCAGATGGACCGGCTTCAGCCACTCGACGAGCTGCTCTCCTCCGCTGAAGCCGAAGAGCACCTCCCTGAACTGCTCACCGCCGGTAGAGCCGATGACCATACCTATGCCATTCCGGCGCTCGCTACCTGTGGCGTGCTTCTCTACCGGAAGGACCTGCTTGAAGAATTCAGTTTTCAGACGCCTCCAGAGACATGGGACGAGCTTATTGAGCAGGCCACTACGGTCGTCGCGGGGCGCCCTGAAGAAGAGCTCATCGGCTACCAATTCCCCGGCTATATGTACGAGGGCCTCACCACCAGCTTCCTGCAGAACCTCTGGAGTAACGGCGCGCGGCTCTTCGATGGCGACGAAGTTTCACTCGACGAGCAGCGGACACTCGAGACGCTTGTGCATATGCACGATCTCATCTACAAGCACTCGTTGGTGCCGCGCAATATCGTCACTGCCGCGCACGGTCTCGAGCCGCAGAAGGACTTCGTCGAGGGCCGCACGGTATTTCTCACTCTCCTCCCCAGCGTCGCCCAGGCCGCCCAGCGGTTTGATTCACCCGTCCGTGGCAAGATCGGCATTAGTTGTCCGCCGATGGGGCCGCACGGCGAGCAGAGCCTGACCTTCCTGAGCGGATGGCTGTACGGGATACCGCGTGGTGCCCGTGCGCCACAAGCCGCGCGACAATTCATCAGGTTCATGACCAGCCCGCAAGTCCAGAAAGAGCGCGCCCTCCGCGGCGGCCCACTTCCCACTATCGAGGCGATATACAGCGACCCGGAAGTCCTCGCCTTCAATCCGGATTACACAGGCATCCGCGAGATGCTGCGGACTGCTATCTGCCGCTCCGAGGTGCCGCAATACTCCGCCGTCAGCCGGATCATCCAGGAGCATCTCCATGCCATGCTCCGAAATGACATGGATCCTGCGGGATGTATGCGCGCACTCAAAAACGACCTCATCGAGCTGGCTGCAGCCGCCGACTGAGCCTCCCGATTCACCCCACCACTCAGTACATTTTCGCGCTTCCGTCAAGTGCAACTGTGGCCTCAGTACGTGGGGCCTATTCGCCCGGAGCGGCGTTTTCGCGATGTCACCCCCCCTGGGATCCTGGCCTATTCCCTGCGGTCAATGAGACACTGGGGCAAGTGACTGCGGGGGCTCGGCAAACGTGCTATGCGAACTGCAAAAATGTCGAGATATCGTGGCAGTCTGCCCCAGGGCACGAGGAGGGTGGAGGTCTCCCCAATTATATCGTTTCCGGCAAGGAATTTTTGGCCGTGTGGCGAAGTGTAGTGTCGTGAGCCGGGAACCAGAAGAAGCCATCAAGTACAGTACGGACACGAGCGCAAGACAGACACGAATATGGGCCAGATACGAGTACTGAGTGAGTCTACGGCGAATCGCATCGCCGCCGGTGAGGTCGTCGAGCGGCCCGCCAGCATTCTCAAAGAGCTGGTCGAGAATGCCATTGACGCCGGCGCATCGCGCATTGATGTGCAGCTCAAATCCGGCGGCAAGGAACTCGTTCGCGTCATTGATGACGGCGGCGGGATGAGCGCGGAGGACCTGCGGCTGGCAGTCCAGCGCTTCGCCACGAGTAAGATCGCCTCTGCGGAGGACCTCGCGACCGTCAGCACAATGGGGTTTCGAGGTGAGGCTCTGCCGAGCATCGGCGCAGTAGCCCAGTTGCAGATAACGACGCGGCAGGCGGATGAGGATGAAGGGCACCGGATCTTAGTGCGCGGCGGCGAAGTGGTGGAAGAAGAGGCAATCGCGGCACCGGCGGGTACGGATGTCGAAGTGACGCAACTATTTTTCAATACGCCGGCGCGGGCGAAGTTCCTCGCCACAACCGCCACGGAGCGCGGGCATTGTGTGGAATGGGCGCAGCGTCTGGCGCTGGCGAGGCCTGATATCGGCTTCCGGGTGACGCATGACGGCAAGCCGGTATTCACCACCGGCGGGCAAGGAGACATCCAGGCGGTCGTGGCGGCGATCCACGGTAGCAATAACGCGCGGCTGTTTCTACCGGTGGACTTCTCGGCAGATGACGTGACCATCAGAGGGTTTGTTAGCTCTCCACGCTTGACGCGGGGCAACCGGCGGGCGCAGTTGTTTTTCGTCAACGGGCGCTTCGTGCGCAGTAGCAGCCTTAGCCACGCAATCAGTGCGGCCTACGGGATGCTGCTGCCGTCCGGTAAGCAGCCCCTGACCGTGCTGCACATCGAGATGAGCCCGGCAGCGGTGGACCCCAATGTCCATCCGACGAAGATTGAGATACGCTTCGGGAATCCGGGGCGGATGCACGACCTGACCCAGCAGGCGGTGGAAGCAGGGCTTGCCGAGGCGGGGCTGCGGTCTCTAACCGGCAGTCGTGCGGGATTCACGCGTACCGGGGATGAGGGCGCAGTGCGTCCTGGCGCAGGCCGGTGGGATGGTCCCAGTGCAGAGATACGACAGCGTGCCAGTCGCCTGCGCGTCAATCCGTTCAGCGATTCAGTTGATGTGCGGGATGACGGGCTCGAGGTGTTCGGCCACGCGCCGGACGTGGCTGTGGAGCAATCGCAGGAACCCTTCCCCGAGCTCGGCGAGACGACGCCGGCGGTGCTCGGGCAACTGGCGGGCCGGTATATCGTCGCGACTGCGGGCGGCGATCTATTGCTCATAGATCAACACCGGGCGGCGGAGCGGGTGCTGCTGCAGAAGCTGACAGAGGCAGGCGCGGAGACAGCGCGGCAACTGCTGGCGGTTCCGCAGAATCTCGAACTAAGCCCGGCAGAGACAGCGGCCGTAGAAGATAACCTCGAGGGGCTGATGAAACTCGGCTTCGAGTTTGAGAAGTTCGGGCCGAACGCGTATCTACTGCGGTCAATTCCCACGCCGCTGGTCGGTCGGGACTATGCCACCGTCGTCAGTGAGATGGTGGCGGATCTCGCACAGTGGTCCTCGGCATCGTCGCTGGAACAGACGCAGGAGAAGCTGGCGGCGACGGTATGCTGCCATGCGGCAATTAAGGCCGGCATGCACCTGACAGATGCGGAAATGCAGCGTCTGGTCAAGGAACTTGTGGCGACCGAGACGCCGGCAGTCTGTCCGCATGGCGACCCCATCATTGTAGCCTTCCCGCTGGAACGGCTGGATGCGAAGTTCAAGCGGTCGTGAATGTGGCGACGGCGTGATCTGAACAGTTTGCCCCGGCCCGGGTTTGGTGGTATCATTTCCCCGTTGGTGTGCTCAGTCCCGATTGGCGGCGCCTCGAAAGCAAGCCCATAGGCAGCTCGACCGGGGCGGAGGGGAAACCATGGATGCAATACTGGGGACAGTTCTGCTGGTGGCGGCGGTCGGTATCGGTACGGCGCTGGTGCTGCAGGTACACTCGTTCGTGAGCGGGCGTTCGGTTATCAGTGCGCGGCAGTTGGGCCTGCGCTTTGTCTGTGGTGTGCTGCTGCTGGGGATCATCGCCATGATCTACTACGGGCAGACGCGGGAGTGGAATGACCCGTTGCGGGAATTGCTTTTCTGGAGCATACTCCTGGTGCTACCGCTGCTGGTGATAGTGCTGGCGTACATGGACCTGAAGGAGACGCAACTAGTCGGGGAATTGAGACAGATGCGGCTTGAGGCGAAGGCGTTGATGGACCAGTATGACGCCGAGCAGCGCAGCAAAGACGGCAAAGATGACGAGTAAGCAGATGCACCGGAGTTACATGCGGCGGGCACTGGCACTGGCGGCAAAAGGTTTGGGCAGTACCGCGCCAAATCCAGCCGTGGGAGCCGTCCTAGTCAAGGCCGGTGAAATTATCGGCGAAGGCTATCATCATTCCGCCGGTGAACCTCATGCCGAGGTACTTGCACTGCGGGCGGCAGGAGAAACTGCTAGCGGCGCGGACCTTTACGTGACTCTTGAGCCGTGCTGCCACCATGGGCGCACTCCGCCCTGCACTGAAGCGATCCTCGCGGCGCGGATAAAGCGCGTCTTCTATGCCTGCAGTGATCCGGATGACCGCGTTGCGGGTGGGGGTCACCAGGCGCTTATCGAAGGCGGCTGTGAGGTCTTTCGGGGGCCACTAACTGAGAGCGCGGTGAGGCTCAACCGCGCATACTTCAAGCACAAGACCACCGGCTTGCCACATGTTACGCTGAAGATGGCGATGACGCTGGATGGACGAGTCGCCATGGACAGCGGGGAATCGGAGTGGATTACAGGCCCGGAGGCGCGGGAAGTCGTTCAGAGGATGCGCAGCGAGGTGCAGGTTATTATGGTCGGCGCGGGAACGGCGCTGGCCGATGATCCGAGCCTGACGACGCGTCTGGCAGATGATGCCCACCGTGCGGATGCGCTGATAGTTGACAGCACTGCGCGGACGCCACTGACGGCAAGGGCACTGCAGCGGGATGATGGAACGGCATGTCTGGTAGCGTGCTGTGAGGGCGCGGAGGCGGAGAATATAAAGGCACTGGCGGCGAACCGGGCGGAGGTGCTGTGCGTCGGCGAGAAGGGCGGCCGGGTTGATTTGCGCGAGTTGATGCGGCGTCTCGGTGAGCGGGACGTGATGAGCGTGCTGTGCGAGGGCGGCCCAGTACTCGCCGGGGCATTGCTGCAGGAGAACCTTGTGGATGAGATAGTCTTCTTCGTAGCGCCGAAGCTGCTGGGGCAAGGCCCAGGGCCGGTGGTGGACCTCGGCATCAGCGCGCTGGCCGAGGCGGCGGAGGTGGAGATCGTCGAGACGCGGCGCGTGGGACCGGATATGATAATACGAGGGCGGGTATGTTCACAGGGCTGATAGAGGAAGTCGGAGAAGTGGAGAGGACGAGCCGGCACGGAGGCGGTGTGCAACTGGTTATACTTGCGCCGCAGATTGCAGCTATTTCAGCGGTAGGTGACAGCATCGCCTGCAACGGCGTGTGTTTGACGATCGAGCGGCTGATGGGGGAAAGCTTCGAGATCCATGCGGGAACTGCAACGATGCAGCGGACGACGCTGGGAAGTTGGCGTGGCGGAGGGCGGGTGAATCTCGAAACGGCGCTGAAGCCCACTGACCGTCTCGGCGGCCATTTCGTGCAGGGCCATGTTGACTGTGTGGGCGTCTGCACGGGGCAGCGACGCCAGGGGGAGACGGTGTTCTTCAGCTTTGAGATGCCACCGGAGCAGATGGCGTATGTGGTGGAGAAAGGCAGCATCGCAGTTGACGGCATAAGTTTGACCGTGACGGAGGTACAGGACAGCAGCTTCTCCGTGGCTATCATCCCGCACACGATCTCTCATACGACGCTGGGAGAAATGAGGAGCGGCGTAGCGGTGAATGTCGAGTGCGATATTTTGGCCAAGTATGTGCGGAAAATGCTGCCTGCAGGCGGGGATGGGGCTGTGAGCAGTGGTATCACCGAGGACTTTCTGCGCGACAATGGCTTCATGAGCTGAGTGATAAATGATGGCAGGTGACATAAATCAGGCCGTAGTGGATATAGAAGCGGGCAAGATGGTGATCGTGGTTGACGAGACGGAGCACAGCGCCAGCGGCGATCTGATTATGGGGGCGCAGTTCGCGGACGCGAAGTCGGTGAACTACATGATGACCAAGGCCCGGGCGATGCTGTGTGTGGCGATGACGAGTGAGCGGCTGGATGAGCTGGCACTGCCACTGATGGCAGTCGGGTATGGTGGCAGGGAGCCGGCGGGGCAGCAGCGTCCGGGGCCGGCGTTTGCAGTGTCGGTTGATGCGGCAGAGGGTATCGGGTCGGGGGATACGGCAGCAGGCCGGGCGCACACTATCCAACTGCTGATAGCGAAGGATACACGTCCGGAGGATTTGGTGCGTCCGGGACACGTGTTCCCGATACGTGCGCGTGAGGGCGGGACGCTTACGCGGGTCGGTCACACGGAGGCGGCCGTTGACCTGGCGCGCCTGGCAGGGCTGCATCCGGCTGGCGTGCTGTGTCACATCCTGAATGAAGACGGGACAGCCGCAGGTCTGAAAGCACTTCAGGAACTCGCCGAAGCAGAGGGCCTCGAAATCGTGACGATCGCCGACATCATCCGACTGCGGCGGCGGACCGAGCGGCTGATACACCGGGAGGCCTCGGCACATCTGCCAACACACTACGGGGATTTCGAGAGCATCATCTACAGATCGGAAATAGATGGGGCGATGTATTTCGCGGTGATCAAGGGGGATCTGAAAAGCCGTGAGGCGCCGCTGGTGCGAGTCCACTCGGGCTGTGTGACGGGGGATGTGCTGGGGTCGCTGAAGTGCGACTGCGGCTGGCAACTACACGCGGCGCTGCGAGCGATCGAGGAGGAAGGCTGCGGAGTGGTCATTTACGTCCCGAGCCAGGAGGGTCGCGGGATCGGTCTTGCGAATAAGATTCGGGCTTACCATCTGCAAGACAACGGCTACGATACGGTGGAGGCGAATGAAGCACTGGGTTTTCCCGCCGATATGCGGGACTATGGCCTCGGCGCGCAGGTGCTTGCGGACCTGGGGATCAGCAAGATGAGGCTGATGACAAATAATCCGGCGAAGTACGCGGCCATGGATGGGTATGGTCTGCAAGTCGTCGAGCGCGTGCCGCTGCAGGCACCGGTGACATCGTATACCGCGGAGTATCTGCGGACGAAAAAGGACAAGATGGGGCATCTGCTGGAGGATGAAGGGCCGGACGGATGCAGTGAAGAGCCGGCAGAAGAGTAGGGGGATTCTGAATACAGAAAAGAGGTCAGGGGCATGACAGATGAGATTCAGGGGGATCTGCAAGGCAAGGGTCTGAAGTTCGGTCTCGTGGTGAGCCGGTTCAACGAGTTCATCAGCAGCAAGCTGAAGGACGGAGCACTGGATGCGCTGGTGCGGCACGGTACCGACGAAGATGACATCAGCGTGGTGTGGGTACCAGGCAGCTTCGAGTTGCCGCTGGCAGCGCAGAAGATGGCCGCGAGTGGGAAGTATGATGCGGTGATAGCTGTCGGAGCGGTGATCCGGGGGTCCACACCGCACTTCGACTTCGTGGCCGGTGAAGCCGCCAAAGGGCTGGCGCGAGCGGGCATGGATACGGGCGTGCCAGTCATCTTCGGAGTAGTGACCTGTGAGACACTCGATGATGCCATCGAGCGGGCCGGTACGCGGATGCCGAACCGGGGCTTCGAGGCGGGCATGACGGCCATCGAGATGGCTAATGTCATGAGGCAACTGTAGGAGAAGTAGCCCGGCGACTCGCAGTGAGGAGAAAATCGAGATGAGTAAGCCACGAGCGCTGAGTACTGCGATGGTGTTGATCGGTGCGCTGATAGTAGGTGCGGCGGGCGGCTTTCTGGGTGCGTCCATCTACGGGAAGGTGGCCGGCGAGGGTAGTGACAACGGGGGCACCATCGTCGTTCCGCCCGGGCACGGGACGGTAGAGATCAAGACTGATAAGGATGCCATCGCGGACGCCGTGGCCAAGGCGGAGGCGGCAGTGGTGCGAATCGAGACGCGTAGCACTCGCCAGCCGCGCAATATGTGGGAATACATGATGGGTATGGTGCCGCAGGAAGGGCTGGGTTCCGGTTTCATCTTCAGCTACGAGGGGCGGAAACTGATCCTGACGAATGCGCATGTCGTGGCCGGGGCGGATGAGATCGCGATTGAGTTGATTGGGGGGCGGAGGCTCAAGGGGCGTCTCGTCGGGGCTGAGATCGAGTCGGATGTGGCGATAGTCGAGCCGGTCGAGCCGCCGGCGGACCTGACGGCGCTGGAACTGGCTGATAGTGAGGCGGTGCGGGTCGGGGAATGGGTTGTGGCGATGGGCAATCCGTTCGGCTACACGGGTACGGTGACAGTGGGCGTCATCAGTGCAAAGGGGATTCGGCCCGTCGGTCGCGATACACAGCGGAATGTAATCCAGACGGATGCGGCGATCAATCAAGGGAACAGCGGTGGGCCGCTGGTGAACCTGGCCGGGCAGGCGATCGGTATCAACTACTCGATATTCTCGCCAAACCAGGTGATGACGACGGTGGGCATCGGGTTCGCCATCCCCATCGACGAAGTGAAGCTGATGAGCCACTTCCTGATTCATGGCGGGCCGTGGCTGGGGATCGGGGATATCATGCCCAATAGCGCGGGGTTTGCGCAGTGGGCAGGGCTGGCGACCGACCAGGGTGTAGTGGTGATGAATGTGGTGAAGGGTAGCCCGGCTGCCAGCGCCGGTATCGTGCGTGGTGATGTGCTGCTGTCCATCAACGTGGAGCAAGTGCGCAACGCCGAAGAACTGCGGGAGGCGATCCTGAAAAACGAGATCGGGGATGAGCTGGAGCTGCTCATCAACCGCGAGGGCACGGAGAAGGCTGTGAAGGTGGTCGCCGGGCGGATACCGAGGTAGGAGAGCCATAGCCCCCAAATCACGGTGCAAACCAGCAAAACGGTACCCAGGGAGTAGAGGAACCGACGCGGGCTTAGCCACGGGTTTGTGGCATCGCCCTACAACGGCCACGGCACACGGCAACGGCCGAGGTGAAGTGAGGGGGGCCAGATGAGCATAAGAGCAGCGCGTGCCAGATCCCGAGATTGTGTCATCGGCGTCATTATGACCGCCGCACTCGCTGTTTGTGCGGCGGGATTCTTCGTCAGGGAGGCAGCAGCAGTGGAACTTCCGAAGCACCCCAATTACACGTTGTCTGAAGTGACCGTGGTGTCATCGGTGGACGGATCGGAGGAGCCGGTGATAATCGGTCATCCGGCAGAGGTGGAGCCGGGTGAGAGCGATGTCGCGGCGCGACCGTTGCTGGTCGGGATTCACTCATGGTCAACAGATAGGTTTAGCTCGACGGCGCAACAGAGCAAACAAGCGGCTGAGCGCGGCTGGCTGGCGGTATTTCCAGAGTTCAGAGGGCCGAACCGGACGACGAATCCGCGGGCGCCTGAGGCGGGCGGATCGCTACTGGCCCAGCATGACATTATAGATGCGGTCGAGTACATGAAGGCCAACTTCGCGGTTGACAAGGACCGTATCTATATCATGGGCGGGTCCGGCGGCGGACACATGTCGCTGCTGATGGCGTGTAAGTACCCGGATGTGTGGGCGGGCTGCTCGTCATGGGTACCGATCACCTCGCTGCAGGAATGGTGGGAGCAGCAGAACGGCTACGCAGTGCATGTGGAGGCAGTGTGCGGGGGCAAGCCGGGCGACAGCGCCGAGGTTGATTACGAATATCTGCGGCGGTCGCCACGGACCTTCATCACTAATGCGATGAATACGCCGGTGCGGATCAGCCACGGACAGATGGACAGTTGCATCTGGGTGAAGCAAACGTGGGATACGTTTAGCGAACTGGCGAAACTGGCGGGACATCAGGTGAGCTTCTTCAGTGATGCGCACGGCCATCACGCAGACTATGCTGCGGGCGCAGCCTGGCTTGAGAGTAAAGTGCGCAGCAACAAGCCGCCACAACGCCAGCAGCTAGTGACAGATGAGGCGAAGTGGTACTTCTGGTGCTACGTCGTGCCGGCCAGAGCGGGCGTTTTGGCGAGAATTGAGGCAGGTATAGCCGAGAGGGATGACGAAGTGGTACTTGAGGTGAGCTCGGAGGGAGCCAGGGAGCTCAGGATAGACCTGGGGGTGCTGGGTATCAGCCTCATAGATGATGCCGACGAGGTGGTCAGGGAAGTGCTGAGGCTCAAGCCGGATGCGTCCAGTGGCAAGAGCAGTTATAGCTACCGGGTCGTCCGCGAGTAAGCAGTGCTGCGAGCAGTGCGTATAAAGAACCCGGACAGATGCGTAAAGCCAGAGAGCGTAGCGGTCCGGCAAAGGCGGTGGAACAACAATGTATAACGATAGCCGAACAGGGTATCAAGTAATAGCAGTGTTAGTGATGCTGACCGTGGTTGCGGCGAGCGGCTTCTGTGCTCCCAAGGTGATGTTGAATGACCAACCGGTCACGGACGGCGAGATGTTGGTGGTGATCCAGAATTCGTTGCTGTTGCCGGCGAGGGTTATGTTCGATGCGCTGGGAGCGCAGACAAGCTATGAGCCGGATCAACAGCACAAGATCACGGCCACAAGGGACGGCAAAGTGCTGGTGATGTGGCTTGGGAGCCAGCTTGCAACGCTCGATGATGTACCGCTGGACTTCGAAACGACGCCGACAAGGGTGCGTAAGACCAATTACGTGCCGGTGCGCGATGTAGTCGAGGCCTTTGGCGGGACGGTGACCTATGACCGGGTCAATGAGACCGCGCTCATCACGATAGCAGCAGGAGGCGTGACGCCGCCACCGCCGGCAGGCGAGACCAAGACGGTTGAGGGTGCAGTGTTGCAAATCTTCCGTACGGACCCGATCCAGATGCTGCTGCGCAACAAGGCCACAAACCAGACGGAGTTGGTGGCGCTGGTTGCAGGATGCCAGGTGTTGCGGGAGCAGGCAGGGAAGGCAGTGACGCCGGCACAGGTCAGCGACATCAAGGCCGGAGATCAGGTGGTAGTGAACCTGGTTGAGGGAATAGCACATAACGTACTCATCAAGACGGTGGGTGGTGCTTCCGACCCCACGACCCCTGACCTTCAGCACATGCGTGTAGAGCTGGTAGGAGTGACTGGCAAGTACCTGCTGCTGCCTGGCAATAACAGCCTGTTGGTAGCGGACAACGCAAGCATTCTGGATCAGTATGGCCAGGCTATCGCGCTGAATGCGCTGGGGCCGAAGGACCGGGTTCTGATCATCGTTGACACGGTGCACAACTTCGCGGTGAGGTAGTCCGGGAGGCTTCGGGTGGCGCAGTGGCGCAGGACACAACACCGCCGACATTCATCGGCATCGCACCGGCGCATAACACCACCGTGACTGATGACGACCCGAAGGTGCGGGCGCGGTTCCGGGATGCCGAGTCTGGGATCAACAAGGCGGCGACGACGATGATCTTCGACTATCAGGATGTGACGGCCCAGTGTGAACTGGGGGATGACTATGTGGAATACCTGCCGCAGAACCTGGCTGACGGCTTTCATTCGGTTGATGTGACGGTATTAGACCGGGCCGGGAACGCCAACCGCAACCAGTGGGGTTTCGTGGTTCAGTCCCCCGCCGGTAAGGAGATTCTGGCGGTGACGCATAATGCCACGGCAGCCCTGACAGCAGGTGAGGTAGTGCAGATAACGGTGCAAGTGGCGCGTCCGGGCGGGGAGATGAACTGGGATATTGGGACCTGGAAAAAGGGCCTGCAAGCCAATCGCATGGCCGACACTAACTTCTATACGGGGCTTTATCAGGTGCAGCATGGGGATGCAGCAACGGGCAAGCTGAAGGCCCACTACCGGCCGCCGGGCGGCACCTGGTCAGAGGCAGAGTCGGCGACAGCAGTAACCATCGGCGCGAAAATACCCGGTGCGGTTAAGGTCACGCAGCCGACGGAGGGTAGCGTCGTCGGTGATACAATGGTGGTGGCCGGTACAGCTCCGGCCGACCACAGGGTGCGCGTCAAAGTCCACTACAAGAAGCAGCGCTTCATTGACCTATCGCAGGACCTACCCGAGCAGATAGTTGACGTGGCCGCGAATGGAACGTGGAAGACGGAACCGTTCCAGACCGACCTGGGTCTGCTGGGGAAGGCTGATACGTATAACATTCGGGCGGAGTTGCTGAGCAAGGACTCCGATGCCGTGATAGCGGTGCAGACGCTGACGGTGAAGGGTAAATAGGGCCGGCAGCGTCGGGAGATGTAATAAGCGGAGGTCGCCGAGGTGTAGTGCGGCGGCCTTCGTTTTTTGTGCGCACAGCTCAGTCGGTCAGGGGTTGATGTGGCCGCCGCTGGTGCGGGGCATCGGCTTATCTATTCTCAGTGTGCGCAGCTCGTATGCGTCAGTATTAATGATGAGACGCGCACGGCCGCGGCCACGCATCATTTCCACCCGCTGGCCGGTGGTGGTGTCCACTACCTGCGTGTTTGGCGGCAGGGTCTCGTTGAGTGTTAGCCGCACCTGCTGGCTGCGGTCTGTTGGGTTGATGAGGGCAATGCAATCGCCGAATACCTTGACCCAGACGTTCCTTCGATTGGCCCAGATATCGCCGTCGAAGTCTTCCGGCGGGACAGCAGGCAGCGCCCGGAAGGCCCGTGCAAAGCCCCGCAACATGCTCTCATGGCCGACCTTGGCATCGAGGCTACTGCGGAGTGTGATGCAGTAGGGGTTGTCGGCCATCAGTGTCTGGAGCAATGGCTCCAGCATCTGTCTACCGGTACCGAGGGTCGTGGCATCGAGTTGCACCTCCATGCTGTCGGCGGTAGCGTAGGCCGACTGACCGGGCGTTTCCGAGACGGGGCCGGCGGTGATATTGGCGGCAATGCGCATGTACTTCTCATTACGATAGAGCTGCGGATCATAGCCGTGATGACTGAGAAGCTGGCGGGTTGTGTAGTCGGAATGGCGGGGCGGCACCGGCAGATTTGCGTCCACCAGCATGTAGCGGCGCGGCTGTCTTGAGATGATGAGGTCGCGACACTTCGTCCAGAGTTCGTGTGTCTGCCGGCAGCGGAAGTCAATCCACTGCTGCCAGATGTCGTCATCGTCGCGCAGCCACCTGTACGCTTCAAGGGGTTTATCGGTGCCCGGTGCGATTGCTGTTCCGGTGAACGCCTCGAAGTGGAGCAAATCGAATGGGGAGTAGCCGACCTTCTCTGCGGGTAGATCGGGGCTCACGCTTGCGAAACATGTGCCGCTGCTCCCGTCAACCGCGATGGCAATGGCCGGCACACAGCGCCAGTCCGCCAGCTTGTCGCAGAACTCGCCGAGGAAACGGAGTAGCTGTCTCTGGACTTCGGGTCGTAGCGGATCGGGACACTTGCGCCCGGCCGCATCGTGGACAATATTGCCGTTGACATCTATCTGGAAGCTGTCGGGAGTTCGGAATGTGAAAATCTGGTCGAAGCTGGAAAGCGGCGGGAGAACAGGGATGACATCAATATCGGCTGCGGTGGCCAGTGGCATCAGGTCTTCGAAGAGGTCCCAGCGCCATGCGTTGGTGAGCATCCCATCATCGTAGAAGCTCTGCCCGGTATTGTCGGCGGCACGAATCTGAAGACGGTCGAAGCCGACGAACTGCATGTAATACAACAACTGGCGGAGGGAATATTGTCGCTGCATGAGGTCGCGGCCGTCGAAGCCGAACCCTTCGTAGATGAGCTCGGTATGGCTGGGTGCAAGGCCGAAGCTGCGCCTCGGCACTCTCCTGGCAGGCAGTTCGGTGATGTTGCCGACAGGGCGATCAAGGAGTTCATAAACGGCAATCTCGCGTACCGGAGGTGGCTCACTGCCACCGTCCGTTGCACCTGTCAGTGAGGTGAAGCGGACCTCGCATGCCTCGGTCTTGGGAAAGAAGATAAACGAGTCGGCGGCTCCCGCATCGTGGGCGCTGCTGGGATTGAGCACCGCCCAGATGAGGTAATGGTCAGAGAGAGCCTCATCGCCGGCAGCGAGTACCTCCAGGCCGACACTCCTGGGTATGTCGGAGCGCATCTGGATAAGGAGCACGTGTGGTGCGGCGCTCTCTGAGCTGTTCCGAGTGTTTTTGAGGGCGTAGGCCGGCAAAGCCTTACCTTCATCCACATTGACTTTGTCCACGAGGACGCAGCGGAGGGCATCCCTAATTTGGCCGCTCTGGCAGAGCTTGGCGGCCTGCGCGCGGCCGGCTTCATCGTCCCGGAAAAAGCGCCCCTCATAGAGGAAGCCGCTGCCGGGCTCGCTACTGAGCCACGGCTTGCCCTGATAGTACACCTTGAGGTCGTGCAGCGAGTACTCCGGCACATCGAGGCGAGCGCCCAAGGCGTAGAGGCGCACGTCGGCGGTCGGCCTGGGTGCCATGGATGAGATTGTGGTGCCCTCCAGGATTGCGTCAAGCTGGTAGTGGCCCTCCGGCAGGCGGAGGTAGCGGGGGATGGTCACGGTGATGGGGTGCAACTCGACAGGCCTACCGGGCTCCCAGGTCTCTGCGGATGGCTGCGGTATCACTGAGGCAATGGGGGTGTCTGCGAGGGTGATGAGAACCGGGTGAGGGCGTGTGAGAGGCTGGGCTGCAACGGCCTTGAGCTCGATGGTAATGGGGTGTCCAGTGACGGCTTTTGCGGGTGCGGTGATGTCTATGATATCGGCGATCTCGAGGGGGAGATTGCGGGAGATGGCTGCGATCTGATCGGCGCGCATGACGCGGCTAAATACCTGCACATCGGCGAAACCGGCGTCGGCAGTGAGTGAGGCGTCATAGTCGGCGCCGATATTGAAGGTAGGCCAGGTCTCGGCTTCATACTCGAAATGCCGCTCTCCTGCGGGAGTACCGTCAACATACAGCTCGATGCCCGAGGCGCTGTCCCAGGTAAGGGCGACATGGTGCCACTCATCGGGGGCCCAATCGGCTACAGTCGTGCTGAGGGTGTTTTGGGGTACGCCGCCGACACAGAATACGAGTGTGGATGAGGGGCTCTTGAACAGGTAGAATGAGTTATAGACAGGTTTGTGCGTCGGTGCGGCGTCGGAGAAGATGGCGTAGCGCTTGCCGTCATTGCCATGCCACTGCGGCTGTATCCAGAAGAGGAGAGTGCCGGCGGATTTGTCAAGGTAGCCCGAGGCGGGATATGAGATATAGCTTCCGTTGGTGAGCAGGACCCCTGATTTTCCCCACGGCGCGGTGATGAACTGGGGCTCCCCGTGCACGCTCTGCGCGGCAGGCCCGGGCGAGGCATCCAGGTCGCCGGCGTACTCGGCATGGAAGGTCAACCCCGGAGGACTGGCGATGGCAAGGGATGCGGCGAGTACTAGTATGACCAAGGCTGCCAACTTGCGCATGTTGACGTTCCCTTCCGACACAGGCTCTATGCTATAATGTTATTCCACCTGTGGCGGCGGATTCCTCCTTGGGGAAGGTCATGTTGTTTTGAGGCGAGATGAAAACCGGATATACGGCGTAACATGGGCGCTGACTGTGATGCTGCTGGTCGCAGGGCTTGGTCATGCGTACGGCGGTCCGTATCTGGTCTTCGACATCGGCTGCAGCCCGATCACCGTCGAGTATACCGATGGCGTCATCTTTACGGTGTCGGTGGATGGCGGTGAGGGCCCCCATGAGGTGTTCGCGCGGCGCTTTGATAAGGCGCGCTGGGAGCCGGTCGTCATTGACCTGGGGGGAGTCGAGCAGGGAGCGTTCTGCGGCAGGCAAGTCACCATCCGCTTCGCCAGCTCGGCGTATGGCGAGCCGTCGCAGTACAGCCAGGGGTTCTTCGGGCATCCGCGTATCTGCCTCGGCCCGATTGAGGGGTATGAGTGCGGGCCTGTGGCGCACGATTTCATCGCGGAGTTCGAGGCCGCGCGGACCGGCATAGTCAGCCCGGATGGAGAGCTCGACGCGCGGCTGGCAGGCGGCGCTGGTGCGCGCACCCTCATCCCCCCCGTCATCGAGAAGGCGCAGCAGAGCCTGTACCTGCACCCGAAATGGCTGGGCCGGCATGATGCGACGGCGGTGGAGTATGAGGTGACGCTACCCGCGCAGTCGGAGAGCTCACCGCTGGCGGTGGTCTCGCCGCCGGCATACCAACGAGGCACCTATATCCTGGATTATGCGGCGGATGCCAGCCATCCCGGCTGCTTCACGGCAGACTACGAACCATTCATCGGGACGAGGGCCGGAATGCCCGCATCGCCTGATGCGGCGCGTCGGGCACATGCCTTCAGGGGGCTCCTGGTGCGTGACCTGGCGACCGTCACCTGCGTCATTCACTATCCCACAGCGACGCCGGAAGGGCCGGATGCCTTCGCGGGTGTAGTGGTTGACTTCGGGAGCAGAGAGGGGCTGGCCAAGCGGCTTTATGTCGGCGCGTTTGACCGAGGCAGTCGCCGGCTAGATTGGACGAACCCGGACTTCTGGTGGCCCGGATACTGCGAGGCGTATGATACCAGGCTTCATGTTGCGCACGAGCGGCTGTACACGACCGAGAGCGAAGTTGAGCTAGAGCTGGCGCGACTGGCGCCGGAGAACTGGGACGGGCGCGTATGGCTGAGCACCGGCATCCAGAATATGCCGCCAGGCAGCGAGGTGAGGGCGCAATTCGCGTTCGGTGTGTACGCCAATGTGGAGATCATGTCCACCGGCGTGATAGACCCCGAAACACACGTCGGATACGGCGTTTCGGCGGATAACGGGCAGATGTATGGCGCCGAGAGGGGTGATATGTCCTTCCTGCGTGCCTCCGCGGATCACTATAAGCAGATCCAGCCGCTTGCCGGCAGGGCGCTGTTGAGTTGCGAACTAGGTGACGAGGTCGTGCGTGCCGTATTGTCCAATGAGCCACAGACTGCCGGTTATACCTGCAAGTCGGCGGGGCTGCAGGACATCCTCATCCACAAGCGGTATTGGTGGGAGGACGAGTGCCTGGTGAAGGAGATCGGCTTCGAGAATACCGGCGAGGCAGATACCATCATCAAGCATTACGCGGATGTAAGGGTGGCCGAGGAGGTGCGGGAAGGCGGGAGCTATGCCCGCACCGGGCATCAAAATGTGCTAGGCCTGACGCTGGCGCAGGCGTCGGAGATAAGCGGGGAAGTGCGGGCGTGCTCGCCGGAGGGCCGTCCCGATGAAGCGCTGGCGGCTATCACCGGCAACGGCTATACGGTCGGGGCGTTCCGCTACAAGGTCGAGGATAAATGGGTGCATCCGGTGACGAGCTTCAACTGGGAGCCGACGCTGCGATATGGGCCGGAGGGGTTCCGCTTCGGGACGGCGGCGCTGTGGCTGAAGCCCGGTGAGACGAAGTCGGTGCAGGTGCGCTACCTGATCGTGGCGGGTAGCTTCACCGACTGGCTGCAGGCGTATCGCAAGCAGCCGGAGGTGGCGGCGGCGTATGAGTTCGAGACGCCGGAGTGGGTGCGCGATGTGTATGTGGATGTGTCGCCGATGCGCAAGTGGGGGTATTTTGATTTGCCGCCCGGCAAGCTGGCGCTCAATATCCTGTGGAATATCCCGATGGCGTGGGGGGACTATTTTTCGGAGGGGATCATTGACCACGGGAATGGCAACAGCCAGAGCGCGGCCTCGATACGCGGGCAGTTTGATTTGGTGAGGCGAGAGGCTCCATCCGAGAAGGGGTCCATCTACAGCTTCCTGCTGGGGCTGGAGGGAGGCAGCAAGACTATCGCGGCACATCCGGAGTTTGCGGTGACGGCGCGGCACGGCGATCCGGATTTCCTCGGCCCGCGAGGTCGGCACGAGCAACCGGGCTATGTCAAGCAGGTCGCCGACGCCGAAGCAGCGGAGTACTTCGCCGAGCAATATGCGGCCATGGTGGGTAACTACGGCCTGGATTTCGTGTATATAGACGGGTCGCCGGCGGGGTCGAGCCGGATTGACTGGGCCAGGAATCGTGTAACGCAGGGCTATGAGTGGCTTGATTTCTACCGGCAGGTTCGGGAGAGGATTGGCGCGCGCGATGCAGATGCGGCGCTGATGAGTAATGCCGCCGCCGCGCCGCTTTGCGACCTGTCGTACTGGGAATTTCGGCGCTGGCATGAGACCGGACGGACACACTGGCCGCAGATTGCCAATGCGCTGGTGGCGGCGAAAACATTCGCGGCGCCGGGGCGCTGTATCCTCCCAACGCCATGGCATGATGAAGCACTGAAGGTCAATGCGGACCCCTACTACTGCAACTACCTGCTGGCTTTCGGGCTGTGCCCGTCGGCGAATACCACGCATCTGGAGAATGTGCAGCGCAAATGGGCATGGGTGGAGGCGGCGTATGAGTTCCGTGGCAGCAGTTACAGTAATGCGGTCATCTCGCCAGATTTCCGCCAGGGGGGAGAGATTGAGGCCCATGCACTGACCAAGCCGGGGGAATTGCTGGTGGCAGTCATCGGTCATGCGGACGAGGCGGTCTCCGGCACGGTGATCATTGATGCCAAGAAGGCGGGGCTGGAAGTGGGAACGCCACTGCTGATCTGGACGATGGAGATGCGCGATCCACGTGAGGCGACAGGGGACCTCGGCGAGACGGCGCTGCATACAGCCGCCCCGTCATTCGCGCAGACCGCAGTTGAAATCGAGTTGCCGGTGAAGGCGCGGCCCGATCTGCTGACACTCTATTGCCTGAGCAACTCGCCGGCTATCGTGCTGGAGACGGGTAACTCCGAGACACTAAACAGCACCCAGCCGACCGTTGCAGGAGTTACGACCGTGGCGACATGGGCCGGCGAGGTGTCTATACTGGAGATCGAAGCCCAGAGCAGTTGCCTACTCTGGTTCCCGGGGATGTCCGATGGTAGGCACGCAGTCCTCGTCGAGGGTGCGCCACAAGCGGCGTTTGGTCCGTTGGATGGGGAGGCAGCCCACGGTACGGACCGGCTGTTGCGTCTGAATGAGGGAAGACACAGAGTGCGGGTGAAGTATGCGGAGGCAAGCCTGGCGGGACCAAGCTTGCACTTGGAGTTTAGTATGGAAACTCCACGGGCGCGAACGTAGCAGTTGAAACGATTGGGAAGCGGGTACGTCTAAGAGCATGGTTTGGCAATAGCACGGCTCGGCTAAGCTGTGAGGAGGTCTGATAATGGAGAGAAGATACGTGGTCTATGCGCTAGTTCTGATAGCGACCTTTGCTCTCGGTACCCTGTGCGGTGACGCTCTGCGCACACCGGCTATGGCGCAGGGAGATGAAGTGAAGGACCTGACAGCACCGACGAGGAGCGAGGTGAAAAGCGGGCCGCCACAGATCGTGACGGCAGTTCCGTATGAGACCGAAACCAGGTACGACATGGACCCGTTCGAGCAGAATCGGGTACGCTCGACGATTCAGAAGGTGCAGCGGGTGATACTGATCCGCTCCGACGGGACTACGGAGATAGTTGTAGCCAAGTAGCGGCTCCTCAATGCCAGATGCGTGGCACAGGAGCCGTGAGCTGTTGAGACGGAAGGGGCGTGGATATGGCCAAGACAAACGTGCATTATGCGCGATACGTTCGGCAGTTGGTCAAGGCCTTCAACTCCGGTGGAGCACTGCTGGTATCGCTGGATGAAGACGGCAAGGCGAATCCGATGACCATCGGTTGGGGTACGGTGGGTATGATCTGGACGCGCAAGGTGTTTACGGTGATGGTGCGTCCGTCGCGCTATACGTATGGGTGCATCGAGGCGACGGAGGACTTCACCGTGTGCCTGCCGTATGCGGAGCAGCGAGCGGCGCTTGATTTCTGCGGCACGCGCTCCGGCCGGGACTATGACAAGATGGCGGAGTGCGACTTGACCGCGCTCCCGTCGGAGAAGATCCGGACGCCGGGCATCGAGGAATGTGGCGTGATCTGGGAGTGCGCCGTGATGTACCGTAGCGACATCAACACGGACCTGATGCTTCCGGAGTTGGCGCACTCCGTCTATGCCGGCGGGGACATCCACCGTGTCTATTATGGCCTCGTCGAGCGCTGTATCGCCGACGAGGATTTCGATGAGCGGTTCTCAGCGCCGGAGTGACGCAGTAGCGGCACGTGGAGACTACAACAGGCACCCATCAAAAGGTGCCTGTGCATTTGCCACATTGTCACATTGGCGGCACGCCTAGGGAGCTTTCCTGGACGCAGAATGGGCAATCCGTGCCCGGGCACCGGATGCCATCAATGCAGATTGCCAGCACGGCGATAGCGTCGAAGCGTCACCAACGATGCACGCACCTCGCGATCGAAACTCATTAGCCCCAGCGGTTGCCGGTCGTGGATTTGTGATCCCGGCCGCGATGAACATGCGCGGGGACGGAAGCGCGCATGCAGCCGCTCAGTATTGGTAGCTCCACAGCCGGGGGCCGTGCGCGAAGTAGATGCGGTCCCCCAATACCACCCCGCGCCCCATCGGCACCGGCGTGTCCGTCACCTTCTCGAACTGGTAGCCGTCGAGGTCCACTTGCAGTATGGCTTCATTCGTCGTCATGTACACCCGCCCGTCGGGCAGGTCAACTATGGAGCCGACGCCGCCGTAGTCAGCCAGGCTCTGCTGGTGGATGACTTGGCGGCTGTTGAGATCGAACACGAAGAATAAACCATCGGGGCCGCTGGCACAGAGCCGGTCGTCAGCGACCAGACGCAGCAGGCGCACGGAGCCGGCTTCAGGCAGTGGTGCCGTCTGCCACAGTACCAGCTTGGTCGCCCAGTCCAGTTCGAATATCACTGCTTCAGTAGCCACGGCGTGGCCGCCATGAGTGCCTGAAACAGTTGTGCTGCAAACCAGATTGCCGTTGGGCAGTGCTTCGATTGCGGTGATGCTGTGATGCTCGATGAGCTGCTCGTGGGTGAGCTTGGTAATCTCCTCGGTCTCCAGGTTGTAGATACTCAGCCCGCCGCCGGCTCGTCCATAGCCGGGCATTCCGGCGATCATCACATGCTCCCCGTCAGGGTGGCCGAATGCAACTATGGGGCGGTTGATGTCAGGCCGGGAACTGGGAACGGCGCGGAAGGGGTTGCGCTCCGGCATCGGTGATGTGGCATCGAAGGGTTGGGTGGTGTCGAACACCTTCAGCTTGCCGCCGGTGTAACGCCCGCCGATGATGTACTTGCCGACGGTGGTCAGGCATTGCTGCCCGATCGGGGATGGGAAATGGGTGAGCGTATCGGTGGCCGGCTCGTAGTAGGCAAAGTAGGGCGGGTGCCCGCTATTGACGTAGACGCGCCCGTCTGCTCCGGCGGTGATGGCCTGCGGTCTGAGGGAGGCGCCCTCAGTTTCGTAGTCGAACTCGATACGAGATGTCTGCTCCGTCTCCGGGTTGAGTATGTCCATGTACCTGCCCGCGAGACTGACCTCGAAGACGACACGACCGTCGGGCAACACCGGCTTTCCGCCAGCCACCACCGGCATGGCTGGAGGCAGGTCCTCAGCGGATATGAGCGTTGCCTCTCCGCCGGACAGCCGGTAGGTCTCATGCCCGCCTGCGAGCGCTACACGACCGTAAAGGTTGCCGTCGGCACGTATCCATACCTGGCCGGTGCCAGTGGTCCGCCGCTCCTCGGGGACCAGTTGATGGCGCTCCCCTGTTGTCGGGTTAAAGGCAACGATGTTGGCCCTAGCGGTGCCAATGCCACAGTAGACCCAGCCCTGGTCATCGAAGGCTATGTTGCTCAGATAGCGCTCCTGGTCGTCCATGCGACCATGATCTACCAGTTCTTGCGTCTCGGGGTTGTATGAGAACAGCCCGGGGCGGTAGACTCCCCCGATCCAGATCGTCCCATCGGGGCCTTCGGCCATGTTCAGTATTGTGGCGTTGACCCGTCCCTGGAAGGTCCACTGCCGGGTATTCAGGTCGTATTCGAGGAAAACGTTGTTTTCGCTGGTGTACAGCTTGTGATTGCTGCTGTGCACCCCGAAAGACTGATAGGTCGCGCCGGCAGGCACATCCTCGGGTGCGAGCACCTGCTCGGTGACTCCGCTGTCTATGTCGGTGACCAGCATCCAGCCTCGTGGCGAGCGACCGGTTTCGGTGGCTACGTTGCTGGTGCTGCGGGCGATCACCAGGTTGTTGCCATGAGCGTTCTGTGTGGCCCACAATCCGCGCATCTGAGCCACGGGCACCGCTATGCCGTGGTCGGTAAAGCGCTCGAATGCCGCATCCTGGGCTACGGCGGGAAGCAACAGGATGCATGGTAGGAAAGCCGCAACGATAGTGCACACAAATCGCATGGATCATCATCTCCTTGGACAGTGTTGCCAAAGTTACCTCTCTGGTGCGAGAGGGTACGTCGCGGGTTTTGCTTCAACCCGTTTGCAGCTAACGACTATTCAGTTGTCGGTGTCTGCATCATGCCCTGAGCGCCGTTTCCGGGCTCGAGGGCGGCACGCCTACCACTGCCGGAAGATGACCTTGCCACACTCGCCGGCGGCCATCAGATCGTACCCGAGTTGGGCCTCGTCCAGCGGCAGTTCATGGGTGATGAGGCGCTTGACATCGAGGCCCTGGCGCAACAGTCTGACCATCTCGTAGAACTCGCAGAGCCGCCAGTACCACGCGCCGAAGACCGTCAGTTCCTTGTGGATGAGGTCGCGGGAGGGATTGAAGCAGGCTTTTCCCTGCTCGCCGACTACGCCGATCTTGCCGGCCTTGCGAGTGGCCTCGAAGGCGAGCGCCACAGCGGCAGGCTTGCCTGTGCATTCGTAGCACACATCAGGCCCGGCGCCGTCGGTCAGCTCGCGCAACGCCGCCACCGGGTCGGTCTCGCCGGCATTGACCGTTGCTACCGCGCCCAGGTCCCGTGCAAGCTGCAGCCGCGTTTCGGACAGGTCCACGCCGATGGGCCGCGCGCCGTACCAATCCAGCATCAGGATATTGCCCAGACCGATCGGACCGCAGCCGATGACGGCCACCGTATCATGGCCGCGTATCCCGACGCGGTCGGCCAGATGATAGGCGACACCCATCGCGTCACCAGCGATGAGCACGCCGCTGGGCCAGTCAATGTCGTCCGGGAGCTTGACGCAATGATGGGCCGGCGCGGCTACGTACTCGGCATGACCGTTCACGCAGTAGCTCTGCTGCTCGCAGAATATCGCGTGGTCCGTGCGGCAATGGGCGCACTCTCCACAGCCGATGATGATATGCACGCCGACGCGGTCGCCTTCTGCAAAGCCGGCCTGCCCGTTGGCATCCACCACTTCACCGGCAAATTCATGCCCGTCATTCCCGCTGGGCATTCCCTGCTCGGAGCGGAAGAGTCCCATCTCGCTGCCGCAGAGAGCCGATACCCGTACCCGGAGGAGCAGCTCGCCGGCGGCAGGCTCCGGCATGGGCGCCTCCACTACTTCGACTACACTGCTCCCGGCGAAAAGCAGTGACTTCATGGCGGGCTTCCTTTCTGAAACAGTGCCCTACAGGTTGAAGATGCGCTTGGCGTTGAGGCCCATGATCTTGCGTTTGTCATCATCGGAAATCCGGGCGGCGAGCAGCCTTCCGAACTGGCAGCGCACATCAATGAAGGGCAGATCAGTGCCGAGGACGACGCGGTCGGCACCGGCTTCCTGCACCATGTACTCCAGTCCGCCGTATGGCCGGCCCGAACCGGCGATGTCGAGATAAACGTTGGGGTTGAGCTTAGTCTCGCGTATGAGTTTGCGGATGCTCTCCCAGGCGTTGCCGGAATGGGCATGGAGGAAGGAGATATTTGGGAAGGCGGCGGCCTGTCTGGTGAGGAATGTTTTGCCATCCTGGTCAGGGCCGTCCCAGACGTGCGACAGGATCGGGAGACCGTGCTCGTTGGCGTAGTCATAGACTGGCCCGTAGCCGACATGAGAGCAATCCACGCCATGGCATGAGGAGTGGAACTTGAAGCCGGGAATGCCGCCAAGTTCGTCGTGGTAGCGGGCTATCTCGGCCTCGATCGTCGCCAGCGGGTAGCGCGGATTGATGGTGATATAGGGCAGGATGCGGTCGGGGTAGGTCTGTGCAGCTTCAGCCACCTGGCGATTGCCCTCTTCGATATCGGGGCCGATAGCGATATGCGGTGATGCGACGGTCATGTCTATGCCCATCAGGTCCATATTGGCGATCATCGACTCCGGGGAGCCGTCACCGGGAATGTGGAAGTTGTACCAGGGCCCCATGTGGGCGTGAATGTCTATGACGAGCTCGTCTTCGAGGCGAAGGCCGGACTTGAGCATCTCAACACACGTGGCTTCAGACATTTTCGTTTTTCCTCCTATATTCCCAGCAGACTGCGCAGGTTGTCGCCGGCGATGAGAGCTGTGTCAGCGTCGGTAAGGCCGTTGTAGGTGATCTGAGCCAATGCTCCACCGCCTTCATTTTCCGGCAGGCCGGTGCCGAAGATGAGCCGGTCGGCACCGAAGCGCTCGCAGACGTCCTCGATGCCCCAGGTAATCTGGAAAGTGTTGCTCTCCAGGTAGAGGTTGGCGTGTTTGGCGAAGAGGGGGTAGATGTGGCGAGTGATGCGGTAAGATGTGCCCAAAACGATGACCGGGAGCTGTTGGTAGCGCGCGAGGACCTCGGCGATCTGGTTCCAGTTGGTCTGCTGCATGTCAATGAGAACCGGCACTGCACGTGCATCGAGGGCCTCAAGGAGGTCGCCGGCCCCCCATTGTGTGAAATCCCATTGGTGGTTGACAGGGAATAGACGGACGGCACCGTGCTGCTCGCGGACATGGGCCGCGAATTCGGCCGGTGGGGGGAGTTCGTCAGTAGCGCCGGGTAAGCCGACGTAGCATGGGTAGAGGTTGTCATGGCCTGCGAGCAGTTCGTCAATTAGGTCGTTACCACACCGAGGCGCCCAGGAGGACGCCCAACTGTGCATCACTAAAGCCTGCTGAATGCCGAGGTAGTCCATCTCGGCAAGCAAGCCGGTGAGGTCGGTGAAATACGGCGGCTCCACCTTCTCGAATGTGCCGATGCGGCAGTTGCAGTCCATCACTCTGAACTGCGCACCGCTGTGTGTCTCCGAACTCATTGCTGCTCAACTCCTTAGTCCCTGACGCTTGATTAGGTGCTACCGGGGGAAATTCGTCGTTCGTACCGGGATGACCTTTGCCGCGCGTCGAGCAGGAGTCTCAAAGCCGCCCTGCGAAGATATGCCGTGGCCGGTCGGAGTGTCCACAACATCGTCGAAGCTGCAGGAGAGGATAAGGCTATGTCCGAGGACCAGGCGGATTTCGCAGAGCGCACGATCAGCAGCCGAGTGGCTTTCTCCGGTCATCTACTGAGGCTGCGAGTGGATACGGTAGAGCTGCCGGATGGGACTTCTGCGACGCGGGAGATAATCGAGCATCCTGGTGCGGCCGCCATGGTGGCGCTGACGGAAGATAATGAAGTGCTGCTGGTGCGACAGTGGCGCCACCCGATCGGGCGGGTAAGTCTGGAGATACCGGCCGGGACGCTGGACGCCGGAGAGACAGTCGAGGATTGCGCGAGGCGGGAACTGGTCGAGGAAATCGGCTACTGGCCCGGGGAGTTGCGCAGGCTTGGGGCCATCAACGTCTCGCCGGGCTATAGCAATGAAGTGATTCACATATTCTTAGCAAGAGAACTGCAACCTTATCAGCAGCAGGCGGGCGCTGGCGGCTGGAGGCCGGACCCGGATGAGAACCTGAAGACTGTCGCGATGCCGCTGGGTGAGGCGGTGCGACTGTGTGCCGGGGCCGAGATATCTGACGCCAAAAGTGTGACGGGGATACTGCTGGCGTGGGAGTTGGTGGAATCAGGGGATATGCTGTCAGCGCCGGTGTAGATAATGCCGGCACGGGGGGGAAAGAATGACGCCCCCGTCATGCGAGGGCCGCTCATTTCTGCGCCGCTCCGGTGCTGTTGTGACTAATGGCTCGACATCCGGCTCGGATGGCATAGTGTCGAGCCTGTGCCGGCCTCAATAGCGCCCGAATTCATCGACGACCTCGTGGAGAATCATCAAGTTCTCCGGCGGCACGCGGGGCGCTACGGAGCAGGCGCTGCTGAGGATGTATCCACCGCCCTGTTTGGCGGCCTCGAGTTTCTGTATCGCGTCCCTGCGCACGTCCTCGACGGAACCATTGAGGAGCACGTTTACGGGGTCAATGTTCCCTTTGAGGAACAGCTTGTCGCCGATTTGCTTTTTCGCGTCGGCCAGCTCGGTGTTTCCCAGCGGCGGCGGGTCCATGGTGTCAACGCCGTCTATGCCGGTGGCGGCCATGAGGTCGAGACGGTCGCCGATAGCGCCGCAGGTGTGGGTATATGCCTTGACGCCGGTCTGTTTTATGGCTGTGGCTACCTGCTTTTCGTATGGCATGACAAACTGCTCGTACATGTTCCGGGAGATGAAACCGCCGCCTGCAAAAGCGCTTGAGATGAGCACTGCATCAACACCACGGGCCGCCTGCTTCCTTGCCAGCGCACTGGTGCCCCTGGTGTAGGCCTGGAGCATCGCGTGACACTTCTCCGGAGCCTGGATGAGGCCCATCAGCGCCCCTTCGTATCCGGCACGCTCCAGCAGTTGGGTGAATGGGGAGAAGACCTCGGAATGCACGCTCAGCCGGTCGCCGACCGCCTCCAGCACGCGGTCAATTATCGTGAACATGTATTCGGGAAAGAGCTCCTCTGCGGTCCATTGGTAGGGCTTGAGGTCGTAGTAGAACGGCGGCGTCTTCAGCCCGCCCGGAGTGTGGGGGTCCTCGTAGAAGAGCAGATCCGGGTCAATCTCATCAATGCTCATCTTCGGCGGCTCGATATGATTTGCCAAGTCATCATACGGGCAGACGCATCTGCCCCCGTCAGTGTAGTGGATGATCCTTGCATCCTCGCCTGTTTCGATGCGGTCTACGCAATCAGCCGCGTCCGGATTGCGGCCGGGTAGATTGATGAGGATGCCGTCGAAAAGGTAGCGCTCAGCCAACTGCAGGAAGGCCTCGACAATCGGGTCGTTGTGCAGCCAGTAGTCCGCCGGGCCGAGGCCGAGATTGACCAGGTAATGGCCCATGCTCAACTGGCACATGACCGGCACCCGGTCCGGTTCCTGTAGGTCCATCGCCGCGACTATACGCTCACGCGAGGTCATTAGTCTCACCCGTGTCCAAAGGGGATATGTCCGCCGCAGATTAAGTGTTCGACGAGCGGCGGCTGGAATCCTCTGTGCACAGGCGGCACGGTGCGGCGGAGGAATCCATCCGCTTAGTGGCGAATGTACGGGTATAAGTCAACAGAGGTTGCAGCGCCGAGAAGTGCAGAGCAAGGAGACTAACAATGGCAGAGCAAGATAAGATTCTATCAACCGGCGAGCTCGAGCGCGTGGTCGCCGAGACCGTAGCCACTACACCGATTACCGATATCCACACCCATATCTACGATGCGCGTTTCGGTGACTTGCTGCTGTGGGGTGTGGACGAGCTGGTGACATATCACTATCTCATCGCAGAAGTGATGCGGGCGGAGTTCGGGCGCACGACTCCTGAGGAGTACTATCGGATGTCGAAGAGCGCGCAGGCGGACCTGATCTGGCAGCGGCTCCTCATTGACAACAGTCCGATTTCGGAGGCGTGTCGCGGCCCACTGACAGTGCTGGGTGCGCTGGGTCTGGACGTCGCCGGCCGTGACCTCAATGAGATGCGGGGCTATTTCGCAGACAAGACCGCCGAGGAGTATATTGACAAGGTCTTCGAGCTAGTCAATGTCAAAGAGGTGGTAATGACCAACGATCCGTTCGACGAGCAGGAGGCGGCTGTGTGGAACCAGGGCGGCACAGGCGATGCGCGCTTCAAGGCTGCGCTGCGGCTCGATGGTCTGATTGTGCGCTGGGAGGAGACAGCGCCGCTGCTGGCGGAGCAGGGATATGATGTGGCAGCGGATCTGTCGGGTAATAGCTATGACGAAATCATGCGTTTTCTGGCTCACTGGCGCGATGTGATGAACCCCGTTTATATGGCTGTGTCGCTGTCGGAGGATTTCTCGTTCCCCGCTGACGATTCGCAAGCCAAGGTGATCGAGAATGCGATTCTGCCCTTTGCGGCCAAAGAGGATCTCCCGTTCGCGATGATGATCGGGGTGAAGCGGCTCATCAATCCGGCTTTGAAGCTGGCCGGCGACGGCGTGGGTAAGGCCGATATCAAGGCCGTCGAGTACATGTGTGCCAACTACGCGGATGTCAAGTTCCTCGTGACGATGCTGTCGCGTGAGAATCAGCACGAGCTGTGTGTGGCGGCGCGCAAGTTCCCGAATCTGATGCCCTTCGGCTGCTGGTGGTTTCTCAACGACCCCAGCCTGATAGATGAGATGACGCGGATGCGGATTGAGTTGCTCGGCCTCAGCTTTGTGCCGCAACATTCCGATGCCCGCATTCTCGACCAGCTCATCTATAAATGGTCACACTTTCGCAATATCCTGAGCAAGATACTGACCGAAAAATACTCCGACACCATGCGCTCGGGCTGGGTACCGACGCGCGAGGAAATTCAGCGAGACGTTTCCGGCCTCTTCAGCGACAACTTCTGGGAGTTCGTGGGTTAGGTCTTGCGCTGCAGCACGGCGTGCGGCAGAAGGCAATGGCATCGGTTCAAGGCATTGGACAGGCGAGGACGCCTTGTGTCTGCCGCCTGTCACCGGATAGAGGGAAGCGGCAGGAGGGACGCAATGGGCAAGTCGGAGGCTGAGCAGCGCGCCGCAGAGCTTCGCGACCAACTCAACCATCACAACTACCGCTACTACGTGCTCGATGATCCGGTCATCTCGGATGCAGAGTACGATCGGCTGATGGTGGAGTTGCAGGAGATTGAGGGAGGATTCCCCGACCTCATTACCCCCGATTCACCGACACAGAGAATCGGGGCTCCGCCGAAAGACGAGCTGGGCACAGTCACCCACCGGCTGCCGATGATGAGCCTGCAGAGCGCCTTCGAGGAAGCGGCCGTCCGCAGTTTCGTGCGCACGTGCCGGAAGGAGGCCGGCGAGGAAATAAGCTTCGTGGCTGAGCCGAAATTCGACGGTCTCGCCGTCGAGCTCATCTATGAAGACGGCCTGCTGGTCACGGGTTCGACGCGTGGTGACGGCATCACCGGCGAGGATGTCACCGAGAATGTGCGGACGATCAGCAGCATCCCCCTGCGCCTACTTGATAGCGAGCTTGCGACACCGCCGCTGCTGGAGGTACGCGGTGAGGTGCACATGCGCATTTCGGATTTCGAGGCGCTCAACCGCCGGCGCCAGGAGGATGACGAGCCGCTCTTCGCCAACCCGCGCAACGCGGCCGCCGGCTCGCTTCGGCAGCTTGATTCGAAGATAACGGCCCGGCGCAAGCTCCACTTCTTCGCCTATGATGTGGGCACCGTTGAGGGGCATGAGTTCGCGACACACTGGGAGCTTCTGCAGACCCTCCCGAAATGGGGCTTCGTGGTCAACGAGCGCACGATGCTCTGCAAGGGGACCGACGAGCTTCTGGCGTATCATGCTCGCAGCGTCGCCGAGCGCGATGCTCTAGACTACGAGATTGACGGGATTGTCTTGAAGGTGAATGAGTTGTGGGCGCGGGAGACACTCGGAGTGCGCTCCCGCAACCCGCGTTGGGCGCTGGCGCACAAGTTTCCGCCGCGACAGGAGACTACGCGGGTGGTTGACATCGAGTGCAGTGTTGGCCGCCTCGGAGCCCTCACCCCCATCATGGTCGTCGAGCCGACGCAGATCGGCGGCGTCACAGTACGCAACGTGAGCCTGCACAACCAGGATGAAGTCGATCGCCACGACGTGCGCATCGGTGACACGGTCATAATCGAGCGCGCCGGAGATGTCATCCCGCATCTCGTGAAGGTGGTCACGGACAAGAGACCGCCGGACACGAAGCCTTACCGACTGCCGACACACTGTCCCGTGTGCGGGTCGGCAGCCGTGCGTCCGGAGGGTGATGTCGTGACGCGCTGTCCGAATGTGAATTGCCCGGCGCAGATCGAGGGCCGCCTGGAGCATTTCGCCGCCAGAGGCGCAATGGACATAGACGGTATGGGCGAGAAAAGCGCGCAGCAGTTCGTCCACGCAGGGATAGTCACACGCCTGCCCGAACTGTACGGCCTGAGCAAAGATCGGCTGCTTGAGTTGGAGGGTTTTGCGGAAATCTCAGTGGAGAATCTACTTGCCGCCATCGAGGCGAGCAAGCAGACTACGTTGGCCCGCTTCATCTACGCTCTGAGCATCCCCCATGTCGGGGAACATGTGGCGAGCGTGCTCGCCTCAGCGTTCGGCACCATTGATGCCCTGCGCGAGGCCTCAGTCGAGCGATTGGAAGAGGTCCCAGAAATCGGCCCGGAGATCGCCCAGAGCGTGGCCGGCTTCTTCGCCAATGCAGAGAATGCCCGAACGGTGGATGAACTCATCGCCGCAGGGGTCAGCATTGCAGCGCCAGAAGACAAGGCAGAGACGCTGGCCGGTCTCACCTTCGTTTTCACCGGCACGATGGAGAACTTCACCCGTGATGAGGCGCACCAGGCCGTCGAGCAGCTCGGCGCTCGCGCCGCGAGCTCCGTCAGCAAGCACACCGACTATCTCGTAGCCGGCGAGGCCACCGGCTCGAAGTACGACAAGGCCGTCTCCCTGGGCATCCCCGTACTCTCCCAAGATGAGTTCATGGACCTACTAAGACAATCTCAAGGAGAATGAAGATGAGAACCGCAAAGACCATGTCAGTCCTGTGGGCAATTCTGGTGAGCGTGGCTGTGGCGGCAGCAGCAAGTATTGACGTCGGCGTGATGGATGTTGCGAAGGCGGAGGGCAAGGGCTACGGCGCGAGAGGGATCTCCCAGGCTCTCGGCGAGCATGCGGATTTCAAGCCGCAGTGGTTCAGCGACCTCAGCGCCGAGACCCTCGCCAAATTCGATGCCGTCGTGCTGGCGAATATCTATAACCTGGGCAAGCAGCCGGCAGGCTGGGAGAAGGTCTTGCGTGAGTACGTAGAAAACGGCGGCGGCCTCGTCATGACACACAACTGTCCGGGACCGAAGCCCACAGAGCTGTTCCCCGAAATCCTCGCCGGCCAGACACACCATACGGGCCAGAGCATCGCGTCATTCAGCAACCATCCGGTCACTTTCGGCCTCAGCGCATTCACGGTGGCATTTGGGGACCACTGGGATTTCGAGGCGGGGGCGGATGGTCAAGCGGCGATCAGGTGTGAAGCCGACGAGCCGTTCACGGTCGTGGGTACGGTAGGCAAGGGCCGCCTCGTGCGTATCGGTTCATGCGTCGGGTTGAACGGCCGCTCGGAGGAGGAAATACCGACGGGTGGGGAAGCTCGGCTGCTGATGAACGCCGTCGCCTGGGCCGCCGGTACAAGTCCCTGGCACCTTTCGGAGTATG
>Ga0180431_10001017_pt1 | contig 39317 bp, 33 predicted proteins | sample SS_ome_11_FD_132459 | JGI IMG/M metagenome (GOLD analysis project Ga0180431, IMG submission 132459) | Hypersaline lake sediment archaeal communities from the Salton Sea, California, USA - SS_1_MS_1 metaG | ecosystem: Environmental > Aquatic > Non-marine Saline and Alkaline > Hypersaline >... | reverse complement strand
GTGGGGCGCCCGTCTCTCGACGGCCCCGGCCGGCGAGCGTATCACCCTCTCACCCATGCGGCAGACCATCGCCCGTCGCATGACGGACGCCAAGCAGACGGTGCCGCACTTCTACCTGGTCGGAGAGGTGGCCATGGGGGCAGCCATGGACCTCGCCCGACGGGTCAGCGAGGAGTCGGGCGAGAAGGTCACGCTGACCGTGCTGTTGGTGAAGGCCGTCGGCCTCGCGCTGCGGCAGCACCCGCGCATGAACGCGCGTTTCGACGCGGATGCCGTGGTGCTGAGCCCCGCGTGTAACGTCGGTGTGGCCGTCGCCGTGGAGGACGGGCTCTTCGTGCCCGTCATCCGGGACGCCGATGCCAGTGAGCTGGCGGCGATAGCCGTGGAACTGAAGTCACTGGCTGAAGCCGCGCGAGCGGGCAAGCTCATCCCCGAGCAGTACGAGGGCGGGTCGATCACCATCAGCAACATGGGCATGTACGGCGTTGACTACTTCCTGCCCATTATCAACACCCCTGAGAGCTGCATCATCGGGGTGGGCGCGGTCCGCGAGACGCCCGTTGTGGAAGGCGGCGAGATCGCGATTGCGCGGCTAATGAAGGTGTCGCTGGCCGTTGACCACCGCGTCGCGGACGGCGCCGAGGCGGCCGAGTTCTTCGGGACCCTCCGGAGCCTGCTCGAGGAACCGGAGCAGCTCACAGAATGACCTTATTCAGCGAGTACTCGATAATGCCTTCGGCGCCGGCGCGCTTGAGCTTGGGTATCAGGTCACGGGCCACTTTCTCGTCAAGGACGGTCTCCACGGCGTAGCCGGACTCGCCTGCCAGGTTGTTCACCGTGGGATTGCGCAGCGCCGGCAGCAGGGAAAGCACCTTTTGCAGGACGCCGTCGGGCACGTTCATCTTCAGCCCCACCTTCGTCTGGCCCAGCACGGCGCCCTGGAGCAGCATGCCCAGGTTCTCTATCTTGGTCCTCTTCCAACTGTCGGCCCAGGCCTCATGCGAGGCGATCAGTTGCGTCGTGCTCTCCATCACCGTCCCGATGATGCGCAGCTTGTTGGCCCGCAGGCTCGCGCCCGTCTCGGTTAACTCGACGATGGCGTCGACCAGGTCAGGCACCTTCGTCTCGGTGGCCCCGTGGCTGAACTCGACGGTGGCTTCGACGCCCCGTTCCTGGAGGAACGTGCGCGTGACGTTCACCAGCTCCGTGCTGATGGCTCGGCCCCGCAGGTCCTCGATGGCGTCGATAGGGGAGTCTTCCGCCACGGCCACCACCCACCGGACCGGAATCAGTTCTTGTTTGGCATAGACGAGGTCGCAGACGGTGACCACGTCGCTCCCGTTCTCGGCGATCCAGTCGGCGCCCGTCAGCCCGGCGTCAACGGCGCCCTTCTCGACGAAGCGCGACATGTCCTGCGGCCTGATCAGCCGGGCCTGGACCTCGGGGTCGTCCACGGCGGGGTAGTAAGAGCGATGTCCGGCTTGCACGCGGTAACCGGCCTTTAGCAGGAGTTGGGTCGTTGTCTGTTGGAGGCTTCCCTTCGGGATGCCGAATATGATCTTGTTCATTGGCCTCTCCCCGGGTTAGGAGCCTGCCTTTGCCCGGTGCTGTTTGGCGGACGGACAGTCCTTGACCAGCGCACACTCCTTGCACGACGGTTCCTCGGGCAGGCAGACCTTCCCGGCGTAGTCGCAGAAAAACAGGTGCAGGCTCGCGTAATACTGGGGGTCGAACAGCTTCTCCAGTATCCTCTGGTTCTCCAGTGTGGGGCGGTCGTCCGCGAGAATGCCGAAACGGTGACAGAGCCGCACCACTTCCGCCGGCGCGGGCAGCACGGGCACGTCCAGACTCAGCAGCAGCACCTCGTCCGCCATGTGCCGGCTCACGGTCGGGAGCCCTTTCAGGCAGATTCGGGCCTGCTGAGGTGTCAGTTCGGCCAGGAAGTCCAGGTCCGTGCAGTGATAGACCTGGTTGAGCTCGCGCAGGAGCCACAGCACGCGTTCCGAGCCGATCCGTGCCCAATCGGCCGACGAGAGCGCCTCCGACACCTCGACCGGATGGCTGACCCGGATCTCGTTCCAGTCCACGAAGCCCCGCTTCAGTTGCCTGAGGGCGCGGGTCGCGCGCCGCACGCTGGTCAAATGATAGAAGACGCTCAGTATGAGCTGGTTCAACGGCGGGCGCGCCTTGCGTCCCTTCAGCTCCCCGTGCTTCGCGATAGCGTGGCGCGTCAGCTTCTCGGCCTGTCTCTTTCTCTCTTTTTGGGAGGTCACTTTGCCGCTCTGGGACTCCCGTCTCTGGGGGTCAACTCTTGAACTCCCGGTCATCTCTGCGAGCCCGGTCTATCAGACCTTCCAGACGCATTGCGTCCCGGACGTCGGTGTCCTCCTCGAAACTGAGCACCGGCGTATACCTCAGGGAGAGCCGTGTCCCGATCAGGCCTTGGATATGGCCGCGCGCGTGGTCTAGGACGCTGAGGGTCCGTTCCGTATCCTCGGCCGAGCCGCGCACCATCACCTGCACCTTCGCGGACCTCTGGTCCCCGCTGAGCTTGACGCCCGTCACTACCACGAAGCCTGCGCGGGGATCGCTGAGGTCGCGCAACAGGATGACCCCCAGTTCGCGCCGCAACAACTCCTCGACCTTCTTTTTCTTGCGCGGGTGCATCGCAGGACGGTTGCGGCATGCCTCTCAGATGATCTCAATCGTGTAGTCGACCAGACTCGCGGCCGGAAAGCCCCTGACCATGTCGATGAGCTTGCTCAACGTGCCGCTGACGTACCGGCTGTCGTTAGCGACCTGCGCGACACCGAGTGTGGCGCTCTGGATGAAATCCAGGTTGTCCACCTCGGCCACGCTCACATTGAACCGGGCTCGTATCCTGTCCTTCAGGCTTGCCAGGATGCGCCTCTTGTCCTTCAACGTCCGGGCTTCTCGCAGGCTGAGACGTATTTCCGCCGTGCCGACGATCATGTGTGGTCCGGAGTCGCGCTTAGGCCTCTGAGCCCGACGCCTGGGGAGTCCGCGCACTGGTGAGGGTCCGCTTGACGGCCACCATCCGGTAGCACTCGATAGTGTCGCCCACCTGTATGTTGTTGAAGCCACTGACGTTGATGCCGCACTCGCGGCCGGTCTCGACCTGTCGCACGTCGTTCTTCTCCTGGCGCAGGGAGGACATGGAGCCGTCGTGGAGCAGCTCATTGTCACGAATCACGCGCACGCGTGCGTTGCGCTGCATCGTGCCCTCTCGCACGTAGCAGCCGGCGATCCTGCCGAACCTGCTGATCTGGAAGGTCTGCCTTACTTCGGCCATGCCGAGGCGCTCCTCCTTCAGTTCGGGCTCCAGCAGGCCCTCCAGCGCGCCGTGGATCTGGTCGGTCACCTCGTAGATTACGTCGTAGTGCAGGATCTCGACGCCGTTGGCCGCAGCCATCTCGCGGACCTTCTCATCCGCATGGACCCGAAAGGCCACGATGAACGCGTCGGACGCTTCCGAAAGAAGCACGTCGCTTGTGCTCACGTGGCCGACTGCGCTGTGGATGACTTTCACGGAGACTTCCTGGTTCCCCTGTTCGCTCAGGCTTCTCAAGAGCGGATCAAGCGACCCCTGGACGTCCGCCTTCAGGATGATGTTCAGTTGCCTTGTCTGGCCGCTCTGGATGCTGTCGTAAAGGTTCTCCAGCGTCACGCGGGGGCGACTGCGCCTGAGCCGCGTGCGGCGAAGCCGTTCCTGATGCTCCTGGGCGACTTTGCGGGCCGTCTCCTGCTCTTCCACCACCAGGAACGTGTCACCGGCCTCCGGCACGTTGTCCAGTCCGCTCACGGCGACCGGCTGGCCCGGGCCGGCCTCCTCGATCTCCTCGCCGCGATCATCATAGATAGAACGGACGCTGCCGAACGCGTTCCCGCAGCTCAGCATGTCCCCTCTGCGCAGCGTGCCGTTCTGCACGATGACGTCTGTCACAACGCCCCGGCCGGGCTGCATTCGTGCCTCCAGGACCGCTCCGGACGCGGGACGACTGGGGTTGGCCTTTACCTCCAGCAGTTCGGCTTCCAGCGTTATCCTCTCCAGAAGCGTGTCTATCCCCTGGCCGGTCAGGCCGCTGACGTCCACGAATCCGGTTTCGCCGCCCCATTCCTCGGCCGTCAGTTCGTAGGCGGCCAGCTGCTGCCGGACGCGCATGGGGTTGGCGTCGGGCTTGTCAACCTTGTTGACTGCCACGACGATCTGCACGCCGGCGGCGCGCGCGTGGTCTATCGCTTCCACCGTTTGAGGCATCACGCCGTCGTCGGCGGCCACAACCAGCACCACCATGTCCGTGACCTTCGCGCCGCGGGCGCGCATGGCCGTGAACGCCTCGTGGCCGGGCGTGTCTATGAAGGTCAGTGCGTGGTCGTCGGTGCGAACCTGCCAGGCGGCAATGTCCTGCGTGATGCCCCCGGCCTCGCCCTCTGCAACTCGCGTGTTCCTGATCCGGTCCAGGATCGTCGTCTTGCCGTGATCCACGTGCCCCAGAAGCGCCACAACGGGCGGCCGAGGCATCAGGTCCTCCGGGGAATCCTCCGGCAGAGACTCCAGCAACACGTCCTCGGCCGACTTCGGCTCCATCAGCGTGATCTCGACCTCGTGGGCCAGCCCGATCAGTTGCACCATGTCGTCGTCGAGCGTCTCGTTGATGCTGGCCCGCACACCGTGATCGAACATGAGCTCCTTGATTATCTGGCTGACCGGGATGCCGAGCCGTTCGGACAGCTCGCGCACCGAGACCGGCAACATCATCTCGATCTTCGTCTCGCGGACCTTCTCCGGTCGGGGCTTCGTGATCTCCTTGAAGACGACCGTGCGTTTCGTGATCTTCTCTTTCTTCTGCTTCTCCTCCGTCTCCTCCCGGGCACGACGCTTGCGAGGCGCCTGCACGGGCACCTCGTCTTCCGCCGCCAGCGCCTGGGCAGCCGCCGAGCCCCTTGGCGCAGGAGGAGGTACGGGCTTCACGTCTGTTGTGGAGGGCACCTTCCGGCGGGCCGTTGGCTTCGGTTTCGCCTTGGGCTTTGCCTGTGCTCTCGGCTTGAGTACCGGCTGATCCTTCGGCTTATAGAGCCTGATGGCAGCCTTGCGGATCTCCTCGGCCTCCTCGGGCCCCACGGCGTTTGAGTGGTGCTTTATCTGCTTGTAGCCGGCGCGCTGGCATATTTGGACCAGTTCGGTGCTGCCAATGCCCATCGCCCGCGCGATCTCGTAAATCTTTACGTTCTCAGCCATGTTCTCAAACGGCCCGCCTCATAGCGTATAGACATACCCGCCAAGATGCGCATGACCATGGGTCATGACGCATCGGGTTCTCCCGTTTCCGGCCGGTCTTCCTCGTCTTCGCCGCCGTCTTCCTGGACCTGTTCCGGCCCGGCTGGCTCGGCTTCCTCCGCCGGTTCTTGCTCAAGCTCCGCTTCGGCGGCCTCGTCCGGTGCCGCTTCTTCCCCGGTTGCTTCCTCGGCGACGGGGCCTGCTTCCTCCTCGACGGCCTCTTCCTGCTCGGGCAGCGCCTCCTCGATCTCTTCTCCCTCGGGCCGCTCCGGCGGGACTATGTCGATGTCCCAGCCCGACATTTTGACTGCGAGCCGGACATTCTGCCCCTTCCACCCGATGGCCAGCGAGAGCTGGTCCTCGGGCACGGTGACGATGGCCCGCTTGATGTGTTCGCCTTCCTCGAAGGTGATTTGCAGTATCTCTGCGGGCCGCAAGCTGTTGGCGATCAGCGACTCGGGCGTCTCGGTCCAGGGGATGATGTCGATCTTCTCGCCCCTTACCTCATCGATGATACTCTTTATCCGCGTCCCCCGCACGCCGACGCACGCGCCGATGCAGTCGACCCGGGGATCGAGGCTCTCGACGGCGACCTTCGTGCGCAGGCCCGGCTCGCGGGCGATCCGCCGGATCTGGACGATGCCCTCGGCGACTTCCGGCACTTCCAGGTCGAACAGGCGGCGGATGAAGTCCGGGTGCGCCCTGGACAGGAATATCTTGACGAGGTTGCTCTGCTTGCGCACGTCCAGGATACTGGCCCGGATGCGTTCACCAGCCTGGTAGTGCTCGCCGGGGATTTGCTCCGAGCGGGGGAGTATCGCCTCCGTTCGGGCCATGTTGATGATTATCGAGCCACCCTCGAAGCGCTGCACCATGCCGGTTACCAGCGTGCCGATCTGCTCGATGTACTCGTCGTATATGGTTTCGCTCTCGGCCTCGCGGATCTTCTGGATGATGATCTGCTTGGCCGTCTGAGCGGCGATTCGCCCGAGTGTCTCCGGCTCGATCCGTTCACCGTCGCAGACGGCGGCGACGTCCCCGGTTTCCCGGTCGATCTGAACGGTTATCTCCTCCACGGAATCGAAGTGCTTCTGAGCGGCCGACTCCAACGCGCTCTCGATGGCCTGGAAGATTATCTCCTCGTCGATCTCCTTGTTCCTGTGGAGTGTATCGACGAGCCGTAGCATTTCCTTGCCTTGCATCGCTCGACTCCGGGGCGAAAAAAAACACGACCCCCGCTCCCCGCTATCCGCGCTCGCGCGGGAACATGCAGATCACGTCGTTCCGGTGAACACGCTCTAAGTTGTTGCTGACGCAATCCGAGATCGCGTCACACTTCCTATGCTTGCCGCCGGTTCGGGCGGACACTAACCCAAACCTATTGTAGGGCGGCCGTGCTTTCCTGTCAAGCCGGACAGGGCGGAAAAGCGCGCATTACGCGACTTAATGGGCCACAAGGGGCGTCTGCCACGCCGCCTTCAGCCCCTCCAGGGGGGCACGGAACAGGCGCTCCCGGTCCGCGCCGTTCACGGTGAGTTCGTCCGATTCGTTGGTGGAACCGACCTGGCGAACGGCCAGACCCTCGAAAACCCTCTCGAATGCGTCGGCATTCTCGGGAGCCACCTCCGCCAGGAAGCGGCTGTTGGACTCGCTGAACAGCAGAACGCTGTCCAGGCGATGCTCGGGTGCCCCTTCGAAGGGGACCGCCGCCAGGTCCAATTGGAGCCCACAGGCACCGGAGAAGGCCATCTCGGCGGCCGCCACGGCCAATCCGCCCTCGGACAGGTCGTGGCACGCCTCGACCAGGTCCTCCTCGACGGCCCGTGCCAGAGCCAACATGACGTCCCGTGCGTACTCCACCCGTACTTGAGGCACCGTGGTGCCCTTCAGACCGAACAACTCCAGGTAATGGGAGCCACCCAGTTCCGGATACGTGGGCCCGAGCATGTACAGGCGATGGCCCGGCCCCTTCAGGTCCATGGTGACGGCTCTTGAGACGTCGTCCACAACGCCCATGGCGCTGATGAGCAGCGTCGGGGGGATGGAAATGACCTCGTCGCCGGTGTTGAACTCGTTGTTGAGGCTGTCCTTGCCGCTGATGAAGGGGACGCCGAACCCGACGGCGCAGTCGTAGCAGGCCAGGGCGGCCCTTACGAGCGTGCCCAGTTGCTCCGGGCGCCGGGTGTTGCCCCAGCAGAAGTTGTCCAGCACCGCTGCCCGAGCGATTGACCCGCCCACAGCCGTGATGTTGCGCAGGGCCTCGTCCATGGCGGAGGCCGCGCTGTGATACGTGTCTATGTCGCCGTACTTCGGGTTCAGGCCGCAGCCGACCGCTATTCCGCGCCGCGAGCCCAGCACGGGCGCAATGACGCAGGCGTCGCCCGGCCCGTCGCCGTTCACCCCCACCAGGGGCTTTATGATCGTCTGGCCCTGGACTTCGTGGTCGTACTGGCGCACGATCCATTCCTTGGACCGCACGTTCGGCGCCGCCAGGATGCTCCGCAGCGCCTCAGCGTGGTCGTCCGGGCCCTCCAGCGCGCGGCGGCACGCTTCCGCGTGCGCATCGTCCCACGTGTCCGGCAGAATGGGGTCGGGGAACCGGGGAGGGTCCCAATGCGCGGCCCCCTCGAAACGCGGCAGCCCGCGGTGCACGAAGTCCATGTCCATCTCCGCGACCAGGTTGCCGGCGTACTTCACGCGCAGCCGGCCGTCGCCGGTGAAGCGTCCGATGACGGTCGCCTCGACGTTCTCGCTGTCGAATATGCCCATCAGTTCGTCGAGCTTCTCCTGCGGGACGGACAGGACCATGCGTTCCTGGGCCTCGGAGATCCATATCTCCGTGTAGGACAGCCCCTGGTACTTGAGCGGCACGTGCTCCATGTCCGCCTCGACGCCGGTCTGCTCGCCCATCTCCCCGACGGCGCAGCTCAGGCCACCGGCCCCGCAGTCGGTCAGGGCTGTGTAGAGGCCCCGGTCACGCGCCTGGAGCAACGTGTCGAGCACCTTCTTCTCCGTGATGGCGTTGCCTATCTGAACGGCGCCGCCGGAGACGACCTCGCTCTCGCTGGTCAGCTCGACGGACGAGAAGGTCGCGCCGTGGATGCCGTCGCGCCCCGTCCGGCCACCCACGACGACGACGAGGTCGCCGACCTGCGTCTCTTTGGCGACGCGGTCACGCGGTAGGATGCCGATGTTGCCGCAATAGACGAGGGGGTTGCCCGTGTAGCGGTCGTCGAAGTAAACGGCGCCGTTGGCGGTGGGGATGCCCATTCGGTTGCCGTAGTCCCTCACCCCGGCCACGACCCCTTTTAGCACCCGCCTGGGGTGCAGGGCGCCCTTCGGCACGTCGCCCTCGGGCATGTCCGGCGGGCCGAAGCAGAAGATGTCCGTGTTGAGGATCGGCCTGGCGCCGAGGCCCGTGCCCAGCGGGTCGCGGATGACGCCGCCGATTCCCGTGTTCGCGCCGCCGTAAGGCTCGATGGCGCTGGGGTGATTGTGGGTCTCGACCTTGAAGCAGACGGCCTGCGTGTCGTCGAATCCGATGACGCCGGCGTTGTCCTTGAACACGCTGAGGCACCAGGGCTTGTCGAGTTCGGCCGTGGCGCGGGCTATTGTCTCGCCCAGCAGGTTGTCCAGGACCAGGCGCCCGTCCTCGTTCACGTAGCGCTCCCAGCCGGGCGGCACCGGCCCCTCGTAGGTGACGCGGCCCTTGAGCGTCTTGTGGACGCAGTGCTCGCTCCAAGTCTGGGCGAGGATCTCCAGCTCCAGATCGGTCGGGTCGCGTCCGAGCGTGCGGAAGTGCCCCTGAACGGTCTTCATCTCGGCGAGGGAGAGCGACAGGACGCCTTCGCGGCTGATTCGCATCAGCTCCTCGTCGCCGGCCTCGCGCAGGGGAACGTGACGGAGCCCGAACTCATACTCGACTGCGTGGAGCGGATACGCCACCTCGGGCTCGTCGATGTGGACGTCCTCGATGGTGTCGTTGGCCAGCGCCTTCCAGGCGATGCGCTCCAGTTGCTCGCGGGTAAGATCCCCCCGGACCAGGTACCTGGTGGCGGTGCGGATCGACTCTGTCCGGTCGGCCAGTCCCAGGTCGGCCGCGCCCTTCAGTGCGCTCTGCTGCACGGGGTCCATGACGCCCGTCTTGCGCTTCACCTCGATGGAGTGAACGCCCTCGCCCTCGGCCCAGGGCCATCGCTCCTCGTCGGGACCGCAGACTCGGTATTGTTCCACGACCGGATCGAGAAACAGCTGGCGCGTCAAGGTCTCCGCCTGCCGGCGGTCCAGGTCACCATCGACCAGGAAGACGTTCACGGCGCGGATGTCCTGAACACTCTCCACGCCCAGGTCGCGCACGTCGGCGAGCGCGCTCAGACCCTTGGGATCCTTACACTCCTTCTTGTGTATCGCTTCTATCCTGTATTGCATCGTCTCTCACTGCCAGTGGCTCGGCTTCTGCTCGTGGCCGATGGTGCGGTCTCTCTTGTCCTTCGCGTGCGCCAGCATCTTCCTGAGTTGCTCCAGGTCGCCGCTGTTCAGCCATTCGGCGGCGCGCTGAAGCCGCTCGATGTACTCCGTCAGGGCGCGACGTATCTCATCGCGATTGGCCGCGCAGATGTCCATCCAGAGGTCGGGGTCGCCGCTTGCGATGCGCGTCGTGTCTCGCAGACCGCCGCCGCAGAGCTGCGTCTGGTCTTCCGTGACGAGATCGATCAGGGCCGCCGCGACCAGGTGGGGAACGTGGCTGATTCTGGCGACCACGTGGTCGTGCTCCTCGGGGGTCATGATGACGGTACGGGCGCCGAGCGCGTCCCACATGGACACGACCTGCGCCTCGGCCTCGTGCTCGGCACTCGACAGCGGGGTGATGATGCAGACGGCGCCCTCGAACAGGTCCGCCTGGGCAGCCAGCGCGCCCCTCTGTTCGCTTCCGGCCATTGGGTGGGTGGGCACGTAAACGATGTCGGGGCGCTGCGAGAGAGCAGCGGAGATCGCCCGCACCACGCCCCCCTTCGTGCTCGCCACGTCGGTCAGGATGGCGCCGCTTTTCAGGGCCGGCGCCGCCGCCGAAGTAAGGTCGGCGAACGCGCTGACCGGAGTGGCCAGCACGACGAGGTCCGCCCCGGCGACGCCTTCGCGCAGGTCGAGCGTGCTCTCGTCAATCGCCCCGACGGCCATGGCGTTCTGGAGCGATCTCTCCCGGCGACCGATGCCGACCACTCTGCCGGCCAGTTCCCGCTGGCGCAGGCACATGCCGATTGACCCGCCGATAAGCCCCGGGCCCACGATCGCTACTCGCTCAAACATGCCGGCCTTTCGCTGTGGCGGCAGGCGCCGGAAGACCAGAGAGCCGACGAATCCAGCAACGCCGCTGGACGAGGGGGTATGGTATTGGCGGGCGGCGGTTTTGTCAACGACAGCCGCCGGGCAGGGGCGCGCGACGGGTCAGCGCAGCCGGGCGTTGAGTTGCCCTTCGAGAGCGGCCAGGATGGCCTCGCGGGCCTGTTCGGCCTCCTCGGACGTGATGGTGCGGTCTCCCCGCCGGAAGGTCAGGGAGAACGCGACGCTCTTCTGTCCCTCGGGGACGCCCTGGCCGCGGTAGATGTCGAACAGCGCGATCGATTCCAGGATGGCCGGCGCGCTCTGCCGGACGCACGCCTCCACGTCTGCCCAGAGGACGTCCTCGGCGACGGCGATGGCCAGGTCGCGCCGCGTGGCGGGGTAGGGGGGGATGGGTTCGTAAGGGCGATCGAGCCGGCAGGCGGCCGTCAGAACGCCGAAGTCCAGTTCCATCAGTGCAGGAGCGGCGCGCAAGTCAAGGTCTTCGGCGATCCGATCGCTGACGACGCCCGCGCCGCCCAGCGGGGCGTCTCCCAGGCGCAGCGTGAGGGCCTGCTCCGGGTCGAACGGCCCGGCGCAGCCGGGCTTCTCCTCGACCTTGCCCGTCACGCCCAGCTCGAGCAGCAGGTTCTCCAGGACGCCCTTCAGCAGCCGCAGGCCGTCATTCTCGTCCGTGAGGAGGGTGAGGCAGAGCTTCTCCTCGGGCGTATGCTCGCCCGGGCGGGGGATGTAGACGTGCCCCAACTCGGCCAGGTTGACCCGCTCCGTACCCCGCGCCTGGTTGAAGCCCTTCACGCGCAGGATGTTGGCCATGTTGGTCAGGCGCAGGTGTGTCCGCTCGGCGCTGACGGGATTGCGCACGGCCACGGGCGCGCCGTCGTGCCAGGGCTGGGACAGTTGCAGGTCGGTCGGCGCGACCAGGCTGTAGGTCATTACCTCGTTGAAGCCCTGGCCGGCCAGGAAGCGCCGCGCGCGGCGCTGGACCACGTCGGCCACGTCCGGCTGGGCCGCCCGGACGGGCATGCGCGTGGTCTCGCCTATCCTGTCGTAGCCGTGTATGCGCGCCACCTCTTCGATCAGGTCGATCTCGCGCCGCAGGTCGCCCCGCCAGCTCGGCACGCGCACGGTGATTGACGCCTCATCCTGGCCCGGGACTTCCAGGCCGAGTCCGCGGAATATCCCCTCGACCTCGTCCCGATCGACCCGAATCCCGAGCACAAGGGCCAGGCGCGAGTGGCGCATCGTTACCTCGGGCGTTGACGTAGTGTCCGCCCGGATGTCCGCCGACCCTTGCAGGAGGTCCCCGCCGGCCAGTTCGACGATGAGCTGGCACGCACGGCGCGAGGCCCAGTCCGTTATCTCCGGATCGATCCCGCGCTCGAATCGGTAGGACGACTCGCTGGAAAGCCCGTGGGCCCGCGAGCTGCGGCGGACGCTGCCCGGATGGAACCGCGCCGCCTCCAGGAGCACGTCCACCGTGGTCTCACATATCTCTGATTCGAGCCCGCCCATGATGCCCGCCATCGCGATGGGCTTCGACTCGTCGGCGATGACACACTCGTCCCCGTTCAGCCTGACCTCGGTGCCGTCGATCGTTGTCAGCACCTCGCCCGCCGCAGCCTGCCGCACCACGATGCGCCGCCCGCCGATCAGCGCCAGGTCGAAGGCGTGCAGCGGCTGCCCGCACTCCAGCATGACGTAGTTCGTAACGTCCACCACGTTATTGACCGGCCGCACGCCGCAGGTCTCCAGGCGGCGCTGCATCCAGTCGGGCGACGGTCCTACGCTGACGCCCGTCACGACGCGCGCCGTGTAGTGGGGGCAGAGGTCGGGCGCCGTCACCTCGACCGCCGCCAGGTCCGTGAACGCACGGTCGGCGTCTTCGGAAGCCTTCAGCTCCGGGCGGCGGACCGTCCCGCCCGTGACGGCCGCCACCTCGCGCGCTATCCCCAGGTGCGAGAGGCAATCGGGGCGGTTGCTCTTCACCTCCACGTCCAGCATCCAATCGTCGCCCCGGGGCTCGTACGTCTCGATGCCCAGCCCGCTGTGGCTGAGCCGCCCGGCCAGCTCGTGCGCCGGCAGGTCGAACTCACAGAACTCTTTCAGCCACTCGTAGCTTGCTTTCATCGCCTTGCCGAATCGACCGGGAGATCAGAACTGGCTGAGGAAGCGGACGTCCCCCTGGAAAAACAGCCGCCCGTCCGGTATCTGGTGCTTGAGCATCGCGATCCTGTCGGCGCCCATGCCGAATGCGAAGCCCGTGTAGCGCTCGGCGTCGTAGCCGACCGCCTCGAAGACGTTCGGGTCCACCATGCCGCACCCGAGCAGCTCCAACCACCCGGAGTATGAGCATGTCTGGCATCCCTTCCCCTGGCAAATCACGCAGGTGCAGTGCACCTGGGCGCTCGGCTCGGTGAAGGGGAAGAAATCCGGCTCGAAGCGGACGTCCAGCTCCTGGCGGAAGAACTGCCTCAGGAAGATGTGCAGCACGGCCTTCAGGTCGCCGAAGCTGACGCCCTCGTCCACCATCAGGCCCTCCAGTTGGTGGAACATGGAGAAGTGCCTGGCGTCCTCCGTGTCCCTGCGGAAGCAGCGGCCCGGGACGACGATGCGCAGGGGGGGCCGCCGGCTCTCCATGACGCGGATCTGCCCGGGGGAGGTATGCGGGCGCAGCAAGGTGTCATCGGTGATGTAGAACGTGTCCCAGTCGTCGCGGGCGGGATGGTCGGCGGGGATGTTGAGCGCCTCGAAGTTGTACCAGTCCGTCTCGACTTCCGGCCCCTCGACGGCTTCGAAGCCAAGGGTCCGGAAGATGTCGACCATCTCTTCCATCGTGCGCGAGATGGGGTGTATGGTGCCGCGCGGTCGGCGCAGGCCGGGCATGGTGGGATCGGGCCGTGGGCCGACTCCAGCCTGTTCTGTGGTAAGCCGTGAACGCGTCTCTTCGATCAGTTCAGAAACGCGCTGTTTCAGGTTGTTCAGCTCCCTGCCCGCAGTCGGCTTCTCGTCGTCGGGCAAAGCCGGTATCTTTGCCAGCTCCTTTGCGATGCTGCCTTTGCGCCCCAGGTATTGGACCCGCACCTGCTCAACTGAGTCGATGTCGGTGGCCTGGCGAAGCCGTCTCTCGACAGCACGGAGTATTGTGTTTGCTACCTGTTGCATCGCTCTCGGGCACAAATCAGATAGCTCTGGGGCCTCGCGGTCGCCCTGGTCCTGTTGACAGAGCTTTCCGGGAAGCGGCGGCGCTGGCCGGGGCTCAGAGGGCCTCTCTGGCCAGTTCCGCCAACTGGTCGAACGCGTTGGCGTCCGTCAAGGCGAGATTGGCCAGGACCTTGCGGTTCAGCGCCACGTTGGCCTTTTTCAGCCCTCCCATGAGCTTGCTGTAGCTGAGGCCGCGCAGGCGGGCCGCCGCGCTGATCCTTGTGATCCAGAGCGCACGGAAATCTCGCTTCTTCCGGCGGCGGTGGATCCGCGAGTACCACATCGCGCGCCGGACGGTCTCCTTGGCGGTGCGGAACAGCTTGCCGCGCGCGCCGCGGTATCCCTTGGCAGCCTTCAGCAGGCGCTTCACGCGCCGCCTCCGGACATTTCCTCTCGTTGTTCTCATGGCGTTTCCAGTTGGCTTGTCTTCAGGGGGCTTGCAGCCGGGTCATATCTTGCCGAACTGCCGGGTGAAGGCCTTCAGGTCGCCCCGGGACATCTCCTTCCAACTCCTGAGGCGCCGGGCCCTCTTGGCGCGCTTCTTCGACATCAGGTGGTTGCTCCCGCTCGGCCTGTAGAGCACCTTGCCGGTAGCGGTCCTCTTCAACCGCTTCTTGAGTCCTTTGTGAGTCTTGGCCTTGGCGGACATAGTCTGCTCCATTTGCGTCGGGAAGAAGAAGGAATACCCCGGGCGAGGACGCACGACGCTCTGGGGGGGAGCCTCCTCACTTCGGCTTCAGCAGCATAGTCATTCTGCCGTAGCCGGCGCGTGTGGGCGCCCTCTCGATCTGGGCAATGTCCTCGAAGCGACCGGCGAACTCCGTCATGTGCTCCAGGGCCAGGTTCGGGTACGCCCTCTGCCGTCCCCTGAGGCGCATCGTGATCATAACCTTGTCATGTTCGGCCAGGAACTCACGCACGCGGTCCGCCTTGAAGGCCAGGTCGTGCTCCTGGCTGTTGAAGCCGATCCTTATCTCTTTGAGCCTGGCCCGATGGTGCTTCTGGGTGTGCAGCTTCTTTTTCTGCCGGTACTTGAACTTGCCGTAGTCCAGCAGCTTGCAGACCGGCGGATTCCCCTCCGGCGCGACTTCGACAAGGTCCAATTCTCGCTCTCGCGCTTCCTCCAGCGCCTTCGCCAGATTGACAATGCCCAACTGGCTTCCGTCAGGGGCGATCAGCCTCACGGCCTCCGCCCGGATCCGCTCGTTAACGCGATACTCTGGAATGACCGCCCTCCTTGATGGGGTGGACAAGCGCGAACCCGTCGTGCCGAACGGGTTCGGGAGGCGGATGACGCCGACTCCCCGCCACACCGCATATTACACAATGTTAGAGCAAAACTTCCGTGAAATCAAGCGAACCTATCGGCCCGCCCGCTCTGCGCGGGCCGGCGGGCCAAACTTGGCGCTCAGGGCCTGTGTTATGTGGTCCGCCACGCTTCCGGCCGCGTCGGCACGTGCGCGGCGGCGCGCCTCGGCCTCATCGTCCAGACATGCCTGCTGGCCGGTTCCCGTCGCGGCGGCGACAACCTTGTCGTCCCCCGCCAGGTCCGGGTCCAGAACCCTGACGTCGAACGGGAAGCTCGCTATGTACAGCTGCCCCTCTGCCGTCTTGTGAGTCTCGATGGACTCCGTGCCCACTGCGCCCGCGACGATCAGCAGGAACGCGTCCGGTCCCAGACTCCGGCGCAGGTCCGCAAACGTCTCCAGTGCCCGGGCATCCGATGGTTCCGTCCCGGGCGCCCGGGGCTTGACGTGTTTGAGCAGTTCGCTTTTCTCTACCGGCTGGAAGCCCTGGGAAACCATCGCTCGGGTGACCGCATCGGCGATGGTGACCGCTGCCTCGCCGCCCTCGACGGCGACGACGAACGAGGCCCGGTCGCGCGTGCGGAACACGTAGCAGAACGTCGCGGTCGGCACGTCCAGCCCCGCCGTGCTGACACCCGGCGCCATTTCGGCCGCGTCAACGACGGCCACAAGCAGCCCCGATGCCCCTTCACACGGCAGGGGCTCCGCGACGCGCCAGATGACCACCCCCTGAGCGTCAGTGTGCGCCGAAGCGACCGGGCGGCCCGAGATGCCGCCCAGGCACAGGCGCACCGGCACGCCCTCCAGCGGCTGGCCGGGGTCCCCACCCGTGAGCGCGGCGCTGAAGGGCCGCCTCGGCGGAGCATCCGGCACGAGCCACTGCTGGTCGCCGCCCACCTTCTCGATCTCCAGTTGCGCCATGAGGGATTGCAGGCTGGCCCGGAGCTGTTCGGCGACGGGGTCGGGCAGCAGGGCGCGGACGTGCTGCTGCGTGTCCTCCGGCGCCACGGCCAACGCCCTTAACTGGAGCGCGACGGCTTGCTGGGCCGACACGAGGGCGTCCAGGTAGTCCCCCAGCGAGTCCGCGTAGTTCTCAGCCTTGTCGTGGTTCGTGGCGGACGCGCTCAGGCTCTCGCAGGTCTTCAGTGCCCTGGCGACCTCTCGCTCCAATATGAGGGAAGCGGTTTTCCTTGCCAGGACTGCCAGGGCGTATTCATCCCCTGTTGAGGGGTCCCGCCACCTTTCGGCCACGCGCGTCGCCACAACGTCGTCCAGGCCGAAGCGGACCGTCAGGTCGGGCAGTGCGCGAACGTTCCTGGCCAGGGCATCATCGACATCGGTTTCACGGAGGCGCCCAAGCATGTCCTCGAGATCCTTGCTGAGTCGGGCGGCCAGTTGTATCCGGGCATCCTCCGCTGCCCCCCTTGCCTGGCGCGTCACGCCTATGGCCGTCAGGAAGTCCTCTTTGGGGTACCTGTCGTCTTCTCCCTTTGCCAGCCAGGGCGGCAGCGCCTCGTCCGCCGGGATGTCCGACGAGGGCGCGCGTGAGCGGGCCGCGTCGAGCTTCAGCTCCCGGGCGCGGTTCTCCAGGAGGGCGGTGAACTCCTGCGTGAGCGTCTCCGCGTCCCTGTCAAAGGGATTCTGGAGGGCAAGGTACAGGCGGGCCTTGTCGATAATCGCTGCGTCGATCCGTTCCGTCGGCACCGCGTAGACGGCGTACAGGCGGCCGTCGCCTTCCTCCCACGTCTCATGCTCCATCGGCTGCCGAAGCAGGTCTGCCGATACGGAAGCAGCCAGTGAACTGCGGAAGTGGGCGCCGGCGGGGCTCTCTGGGGCGGGGTAGCCGGGATCGCTCTTCAGCAGCGCCACAATGGCCTGATCGGCGTAACTGGAGGCCAGAGAGGACAGTTCCTGCCGCGCCATGCGGTCCGCCTGGTCAGCTGCGTCGGTCTGGCTGGCCGGGGCATGTCCCACCCCCGCCACGAGCCCCTCCTGACTTCCGCGCAACCCCGGACCCGGCCCAAACCTGTCCCTCAGCCCGGGGCCCCTCGCGGTCATCGGCGCGCAGCCGCCCGCGATGAGCCAGCCCACGCACGTCCCGACCAGCACGACCTTCTCCCAGTGCCTTCCTATTGCTTTCATGGCGAGCATAATATCGCACAGCATCGCCCGGGGTCAAGACACCGGGGCGGCGGGTTCGCAGCCTGCGGACCCCGCCCTTCGCGGCTGCTGGGGAGTGTCCCGCTGCGGCTTCTGGCCTGCGTTGATGAGCAGACCGCGCTATGATACACTATTGTGCCGCTGCTCGGGGGGCTGTGGCTTTCCCCTTGTGGCCGTGGCGTGGCGCCGGCGGCGGGTCATCCAGGCCGTGGGGCGGCTCGTAAGGACTCAGTGCGGGGCTGTTTGCGATGCGTGGCCGGGGGATTGCAGCTGGCTTGATGGTCGTCGCCTGTTCCGGCGTGCTTGCGGCACGGGCAACGGAGAGTGACCTCGAGCCCGAGAAAGCCTTTCGGCGCGCGTTGATCGGCAAGATGGAGCCCGGCGAGCGCGTGCGGCTGCTGGAGTCGATCCCCAAGGAGCATCCGGCCAGCAAGTGGGCCGACGACGCCCTCTGGGTGCTCGGGGAGGCCGCGCGCCAGGAGGGCTCGGTCGTGAAGACCCTGCACTACTGGCAGCACATGATGACGGGTTGGCCCCGCGTGAGGCTGGAGGATTACACGCAGACCACGGAAATTTACCGGACTTCGAACCTGCCGCAGGTGGAGTCGCTGCTGGTCTGGGAGGGCAGGGCATACGAGCGCGGGGAGGCGAGTCTGGTCGGCGCGGGGCCGGCGCGGTCCTACATGGTCAACAACGCCACGCGCTTCAATCCCGTCCCGATGACGGTGTGGGCCGAGCTGGCCGAGTGCTACGAGGAGTTTGACAGGCCGCGCCTCGCCTTCAGGGCGTATCGGAAGGCCTTGCAGGCGGCGCCGCCGCAGGGGCTGCTCGCCCAGACGTACCTGTCCCGCATGGAAGACATGCAGGAGGAGTTGACGAGTTCGGGGCCTGCACGGGTCACCGGGCAGCCCGAGGCCGGTGTGCAGGCGACGGACGCCCCGGCAGGAACGGGCCCGGGCCAGGCGGACGTGGCAGCCGGCGACCGGGCGGATGCACCGTGATCGATTGCCCTGTGCCCATCGTGCTGGCGAGCGCTTCCGAGGCGCGCCGCGATCTGCTCGGCAGGATCGTGAGGGAGTTCCAGGTCGTCCCGTCGCGGGTCGATGAGAGCGGCGTTCGGGCCGACACGCCCGAGCAGTTCGCGGTGGCGGCTGCTGCGGCGAAGGCGTGCGAGGTGGCTCGAAGGCGCCCCGACGCGCTCGTCATAGGCGCTGATACGGTTGTGATCTGCAGGGGAGAGGTCATCGGCAAGCCGGTTGACCGGCGGGACGCCCTGCGCATCCTCAGGAAGTTGACCCGGCGACCCCACGAGGTCCTGACCGGCCTCTGCCTGGTCGCGCCGGACGGGCGGCAGGTGACCGCTTGCGTCCGGGCGACGGTCCGGATGCGGCGCATGACGGTGCGCGAACTGGAAGATCTGGCCGACACGCCGGGCGCGATGCAGCACGCGGGCGCCTATGCCTTGCAGGAGGACGACCCCAACGTCGTCAGCCTGGAGGGCAGCGCGAGCGCCGTCATGGGGCTGCCGCTTGTGGAACTGGAATCGATTCTACGGGATCTTTGCCCCCTTTAGGGGAGTCCAATGGGAGTCTATCGTTTTAGCTGGGTTGTTGAAGGCGAAGTGGCCGGGATGGCGATGCCCGACGGCTTGCCGGAGGACTGGAGCGGGTTGAAGAATCGCGGCGTCGGCGCCCTGGTCAACATGACGGATCACGACTGGGAGCCGGAGCAGTTCCGCGAAAGCGGCCTGGCGTACCTGCAGCTCCCCGTGCCCGACTTTGCTCCGCCAAGCACCGCTCAGGTGGAGGAGTTCCTGAGTTTCTGCACCGAGCAGATCAAGCCCGGCGAAGGCATCGTCGTGCACTGCCGGGCGGGCATGGGCCGCACGGGCACGATGCTGGCCTGCTACCTGGTCAACGGAGGCATGGACTCGGACGCAGCTATCCGGTTCGTGCGGCGGCTGCGTCCCGGCTCAATCGAGACGTTGTCCCAGGAAGGCGTGGTCCATGCCTTGCGCGAGCGGCTCCTGCAACGCGCCGGTAGGTGAAAGACGTACGACGGCCAGGTAACATGTGCGCCCCCGGGCGTGCCCCGGTGGCCGAGAGAGTGCGGATATGGAAGAGAGATACACAGTGATCGTGTCCGCGCCCGACGCGGACGCTTGTGTGGCCGCTGCGCTGGCGGGCCGGGCGTGCGACGGGCCGGTTGAGTCGGCGGTCTTCAGTTCCGAGGACCTGGTCCAGTTCTTTCGCCCTGTCACGCAGCAGAAGCTGCCGAGAGGGTACGACCTGCTCTTCTGCGGGCCGGGCGTGGCGCACCTCGACTGGGACGGTAGGCTGGTCCGGCCCCGCCTGATGGAGCACCTGCGCAAGTTCATCGGCGCGTTGCGCTGGTTCAGCAACGTGCCGTGGGCGCCGGAGGACAGGCGCGCCGTTGCGCACCTGATCGGGGAGGGCAACCTGACCGTTTCGGAGACGGCCCCTTCGCTGACCGCCCTTGTGCGGGACGCGTGCTTCGACAGGTGCGACGAATACGAGGAGGCCCTAGTGCGGTTCGCCTCCGGCCGCTTGACCGAACAGGAGGAAGGCGCCTGGGGCGCGGGGCTGCGCAAGGTGCTGACGGTGCTCAAGGGCGACAGGCACGCGCTTGCGTCCGCGGTCGCGGACGTCATGGAGGGGCGCATCGAGCCCTTGATCGCCCGCCACGCCGAGGGCGCGGAGAGGACCGAGACGGAGAATCGCCGCTTCGCCGGGGAGAATGCCCGGGAACCGAGCCAGATGGGCTCGATTAAGCTCGTGCGCCTGAGCGTGCCGCTGGCCATGCACGCTTTCTGGGAGGAGGTGGGCCGGTACGCGCGGGAGGCGTCGGACGCCGAGCTGTCGCTCTGCCGCCTCGAGGGGCGGCCCGTCCTGCTGCTCGCCTGCGCCGAGAAGGTGAGGACGGACCTGCGGGCCTGGGCGCGCTACGTGACCGACATGCTGCCCGGCTCCCGCACGGTGGGGGCCCGCGCGCGCGTGGTGCCGCTTATGGTCGAGGGGCTGGCGGAGGACGCGGCGCTGGAAGAGGAGGTGCTGGCCTTGCTGGCCGACGGCGCCCACCTCCTGCGCGGATAGGGCGCCGTGCCGGGCTTCTTCACTCTTGCCGACTTGTCTGGCTGTAGGAGACGCGCATGAAGGCGGCTGTGCTTGAAGGAATAGACCGGATCGCGTGCAAAGAGGTCGAGACGCCGACCTGCACGGAGGAAACCATCCTCGTTCGCGTGGACGCGTGCGCGGTGTGCGGCACGGACGTGAAGGCCCTGCGCCACGGCCACCAGATGATCGTGCCGCCGGTCGTGCTAGGGCACGAGTTGGCCGCGACCATCGTGGAGGTCGGTTCCTCGGTGAAGGGCCGCTATACCAGCCAGAGGGTGACCGTGGCCCCGGCGGTGCCGTGCGGCGCGTGCCGGTACTGCCAGAGCGGCCACAGCACGGTCTGCGAGAACATCCTGGACATAGGCGCGAGTTGGGACGGCGGGTTCGCCGAATACATGCTGGTGCCGCCGGCCGCAGTGCGGCACGGTTCGGTGAACAAGGTGCCCGAGGGCGTGAGTGCCGCCGCCGCGGCCCTGACCGAACCGCTCGCCTGCTGCCTGAACGCGCAGCAGATGCTGCGGGTGGGGGCCGGCGACACGGTGCTCGTCGTGGGCGCCGGGCCGATCGGGTGCCTCAACGCGATGCTGGCCAGGGCCCTCGGCGCCGGGCGCGTGTACATGGCCGACGTCGACGCCGCAAGGCTCGAACTGGCGAAGGTGGCGGACGCCGACGGCTACTTCAACGGCGCGGAGTCGGGCCTGTCTGAGCAGGTGGGCGGGGCGACGGACGGGCGAGGCGCCGACGTCGTCATAGTGGCCTGCGGCTCGCCTGCCGCCCAGGAGGAGTCGGTCGGGCTGGTGGCGCCGCGCGGCAGGCTCAACTTCTTCGGCGGCCTGCCCAAGAACAGCCCCGCCATCGCTTTCGACAGCAACGTCCTGCACTACAAGGAGTTGACCCTGGTGGGCAATCACGGCTCCACGCCGTGGCAGAACCGCCAGGCGCTCTCCCTTATCGCCGCGGGCCGGGTGGACACGGAGAGCATCGTGACGCATCGCTTCCCGCTGGACCGGGTCGAGGAGGCCATCGCCACCGCCGAGAGCAAGGAGGGCCTGAAGGTCCTCGTTGTGCCGCACGACTGAGCGCTGCCAGAGAGGTGAATGATGGGTGCAAAGAATGCTGTCCGGCGCATCGGCGTCCTGACGGGCGGGGGCGACTGCCCGGGCCTGAACGCCGTGATCCGCGCGGTCGTCAAGACCGGCCTGCTCCAGGGCGGCGTTGAGGCCTGCGGCATCCTGGACGGATACGAGGGCCTGGTGAACAACAAGATGACCGGGCTCGACTACGACGACGTCAGCGGCATCCTGACGCTGGGCGGGACGATCCTGGGCACGTCCAACCGGGCCAACCCGTTCCGCTACATCGAGCCGGGCGGCGACCGGGACGACGCGCGGGACGTCTCGGACGTGTGCCTGGAGAACTTCCGGAAGGCCGGCCTTGACGTGCTGTTCTGCATCGGCGGCGACGGCACCCTCAGCATCGCGCACCAGCTCGCGCAGAACGGCATCCCCGTCGTGGGCGTGCCCAAGACCATCGACAACGACATCTGCGGCACGGACGTCACGTTCGGTTTCGACAGCGCCCTCGTGGTCGTGACCGAGGCGATTGACCGGCTGCACACGACGGCGATGGCGCACCACCGGGTGATGGTCGTCGAGACGATGGGCCGCTATTCCGGCTGGCTTGCGCTGGTGGGCGGGGTTGCCGGCGGCGGCGACGTGATCGTCATCCCGGAGATTCCCTACCGGATGGAGTCGGTGTGCCAGGTCGTCAGGGAGCGCAGCCGGCTCGGCAAGCGGTTCAGCATCGTTGTCGTGTCCGAGGGTGTTCAGCTCCCGGAGGGCGACTACGTCGTGCGTGAGCGCGTCAAGGAGAGCCACGAGCAGATCAGGCTCGGAGGGATCGGCGTGTGGTTCGCCTCGCAGATACAGGAGCGCACGGGCATCGAGAGCCGCGCCGTCGTGCTTGGCCACGTGCAGCGGGGCGGGTCGCCGACGCCCTGCGACAGGGTCCTGGCGACGCGTCTTGGATGGGCCGCCTTCGTCGAGGCCGCCCGGGGCGGCTCGGACGTGATGGTCGGCGTGCGCGGCCAGGACATAGTGCCAGTGCCGCTGGAGGAGGTCGCCGACCGCCAGAGGCGCGTCGAGGCCGACTGCGACTTCGTGCAGGCCGCCCGCGCGGTGGGAACGTCCTTCGGGGATGAGTAAGGCGCTATTGCAGAACCCGCTCCGTCGGCCCGAGGCCGAGCGAGGGCGTCGAGGGCAAGGAGGCCGAAGCAGGCGATTCAAAGGCCAGAATCGTCGATGCAGGCCGACACAGTCCCTCCGCGCGCGCAGCCGGCCGAAAGCCAGGATGGGGTTTTGCAGTAGCGCCTAAGGCCCGCTCCGTGCAACCGTACCGAGGATCGAATCATGCTGGACATCAAGCTGTTCCGTGAACGCCCCGACTACGTGCGCGACGGCATGTGCAAGGTGGGCGAAGCCCCGGACGTTGTGGACGACGTCCGCGCCATGGACGAGCGGTGGCGCGACCTGCTCTCCGAGTGCGAACAGCTCAAGGCGGAGCGCAACCGCCAGTCCAAGAAGATCGGCGGCATGGAGGAGGGGACCGCGCGGGACGCGTTGATACGGGAGATGCGCGAGCTGGGTGAGCGCATCCAGGAGCTGGACGAGGCGGCGGCCGCCGCCCGCCGGGAACTGGACGAGCGAATGCTCGGCATCCCCAACATCCCGCACGAGGACGCCCCGGTCGGGCGCGACGAGAGCGAGAACGTCGTGGTTCGGTCCTGGGGCGAGCCGCCCGAGTTCGACTTCACGCCGAAGCCGCACTGGGACCTCGGGCCGGAGCTGGGCATCCTGGACTTCGAGCGCGGGATCAAGCTGAGCGGCTCCAGGTTCTACGTGCTGCTGCGCGACGGGGCGCGGCTCCAGCGCGCGCTGATAAACTGGATGCTGGACCTTCACGTGCGCGAGCACGGCTACACCGAGGCCTACCCGCCCTATATCGTGACAGGCAAGTGCCTGGTGGGCACGGGCAACCTCCCGAAGTTCGCGGAGAACCTCTACCGCGATGTCGAGGAGGACCTGTGGCTGATCCCGACCGCCGAGGTGCCGCTGACGAACCTGCACCGGGAGGAGATACTGGAGGCGGGCGACCTGCCCAGGTGCTACGTGGCCTGCACGGCGTGCTTCCGCCGCGAGAAGATGCACGCCGGCGCGGACGTGCGCGGGATGAAACGCGGGCACCAGTTCGACAAGGTCGAGCTGATGAAGTACGTCGCCCCCGGTACCTCCGACGAGGAACTGGAGCGGCTCATCGCGGACGCCGAGGACGTCTGCCGAAGGCTGGGCGTCCCGTATCGGATCAAGGAGATGTGCACGGGAGACCTGAGCTTCGTGGCGTGCCGCAAGTTCGACATCGAGATATGGGCGGCCGGCTGCCAGGAGTGGCTCGAGGTCAGCTCGTGCAGCAATTTCCGCGACTTCCAGGCCAGGCGGGCGGGCATCCGCTACCGGCCTGCCGGAGGCGAGGGACCGGAGTTCGTCCACACGCTGAACGGCTCCGGCGTCGCGCTTCCCCGCCTGATGATCGCGCTGCTGGAGAACTATCAGCAGCCCGACGGGACCGTCACGGTGCCGGGAGTCATCAGGCCCTACATGGGCGGGTTGGAGCGGATCGAACCCGCATAGGCCCGGCCGGAGGGAGAAGATGCTCGCAGGCCATTCGTTCTCCGCGTTCGTCATCACCTACAACGAACAGGACGGGATCCGGGACTGCCTGGAGAGCGTGAAGTGGGTGGACGAGCTGGTGATCGTGGACTCCTACAGCGAGGACGCCACCGTCGAGATATGCCGGGAGTACACGGACAGGATCATCCAGCGCGAGTTCGCCGGCTACGTGGCGCAGACGCGCTTCGCCTTCGAGCAGACGACCGGGGAGTGGGTCGTCTGGCTCGACGCGGACGAGGTCCTGACGCCTGAGGCGCAGCGGGAGATCGTCCGCCGGTTCGAGGCGCCGGACGGGCCGGGCTGCGACGGTTTCACGTTCCCCCGGAAGACCTACTTCATCGACCGGTGGATCACCCACAGCGGATGGTACCCGCAGCGCAAGCTGCGCCTTCTGCGCCGGGAGGTGGCGCGGATCGGTGGGGACGAGCCCCATCCCGAGGCCGCTGTGGCCGGGGAAGTGATGGACCTGGACGGGGGCATACTGCACCTGAGCTACCCGGGCGGCTTCCAGGAGATGGCGACCCGGTCGGCCGTCTTCGCTTCGCGGGCGGCGAAGGCCCGGTTCGAGGCGGGCAAGCGCGCCTCGCGGGTGAGCATGGTGCTCAAGCCGCCGCTGGAGTTCGTCAAGAAGTACGTCTTCCGCCTGGGGCTGTTGGACGGCCTGCCCGGCCTTGCGATTGCCGTTGGGTCGGCCTACTACAGGTTCATGCGTGAGCTGAAGCTGTGGGAACTCGAGCACGCGCGTGACCCCGAGCTGCCGGGCGGCCCGGAGCCGGAAGAGGACCCGTGACTTTTGCGCCGGCGCGCGCGGCACTATAATGCCGCCGGAGCGGCTGCACCCATATCGCACGGGAGGGCGTGGTGCGTATCAGCAGCATCCTCAAGGGACCGCGACGCGTGCGCCGGACGGCCCACATCGTCCGCAAGGGCGTCTCGCACGGGCTGGGCTTCTTCGTCAGCCGCCTTCAACTCCAGAAGTACCTTCCCACGTGGCTCCGCCTGCCGGGCCTGGCGGCGAAGGACCGGCCGGAGGACCTGCCCGCGCGGCTGGCTTCGGCGCTGGAGGAGTTGGGGCCGACGTTCGTGAAGTTCGGCCAGATGCTGTCCACGCGCCCGGACATGCTCCCTCCCGAATACATCCACGAGCTGCAGCGCATCTGCCATCACGTCGCGCCTTTCTCGGCGGACGTGTCGCGCGCGATCGTGGCCGACGAGCTGGGGAGTCCCGCGGACGAGCTTTTCGACCGGTTCGACGAGGAGCCCCGCGCCAGCGGCTCCATAGCCCAGGTCCACGACGCGCAGTTGAAGGACGGCACGCCGGTTGTCCTGAAGGTGCGACGGCCGCGCATCGAGCAGGTCATCGAGGACGACGTTGCCGTCCTGACGTTCCTGGCCGAGCAGGCCGACCGCGTTGAGGAGTTCCGGGGCCTGCGCCTGCCCATGCTGGTCGACGAGTTCGGCAGGGGCATCCAGCGCGAGTTGGACTTCCTGGCCGAGGCGGCGCACACGCACAAGTTCCGCGAGTTGTTCAAGGACGACCGGCGCGTGCGTATCCCGCAGGTGTACTGGGAGTACACGACGGAGCGCGTCCTGACGATGCGGCGCATTGAGGGCACGCACCTGGCAGACCTGGTCCAGGCGGACCGGGCGCCGGCGAACCCCCGCGAGCTGGCCGGCACGATCATGGACGCGTATCTGCGCCAGTTCTTCGTGTTCGGTATCTTTCACGCCGACCCGCACCCGGGCAACATCCTGTTGACCCGGCAGGGCGAGGTCGCGTTGCTCGACTTCGGCCTGGTAGGGCGGGTGAGCAGCCGTCTGCGGCGCCAACTGAGCGCCTGCCTGCTGGCCCTGGCCAACGAGCAGTACGAGCTGGTGGCGGAGGTGCTGGGCGAGATGGGCCGGCTGCCGCCCGGTGCGCGCGCCGACGACTTCCAGGACGAGCTTGTCGGGCTGCTGATCCGTTACGCCGGCGTGCCCGTCGAGAAGCTGGACTTCCAGCGCTCCTTCCAGGACGCAATGGCCGTGGTCAGGAAACACCAGGTCGAGGTGCCCAGGGACTTCGTGCTGATGGGCCGGGCGCTGGTGGTCATCAGCGGGCTGGTGCGGCAGCTTGACCCCGGTGTAAACCTGCGGGACCTGGCCGAACCGTACGGACGGCGCTTGCTGCGCCAGAAGGTCTCCGTTGCCAACGTGCGGCGCGGCCTGACCGCCGGCGCCTACCACGTGAGCGCACTGCTCTCCGAAGGTCCGCGCGAGGCGCGCCAGTTCATGCGCAGGCTCCGGGAGGGGCTGTTCGAGTTCACGGTCAGACACGAGGGATTCGAGCAGGGCCTGACAGAACTCGACCGCACGGGCAACCGCCTCTCTCTGAGCATAATCCTGGCCGCGCTCATCATGGCCTCGGCGTCGCTGCTGAGCGCGGAGATCGGCGCGGTTGACCTGTTCAGCTGGCACGTCAGCCTGCCCGGCCTGGCGGGGCTTGCCTTTGGCATGGTGCTGGGCATCTGGTTGATTTTCGGCGTTCTGCGTTCGGGCCGCCTGTAGGCGCAGGTCGGCCCGTCGTCTGCTCGGAGGAGAAGAAACAGATGGCTGATTATTTCCAGAAGGTGCTGACGGACGTGTCGTCGAACCTGTACGTCGAGCGATACGAGGTGGGCAGCGAGAACCTGGTCGGCTACGACGGGCCGGCGTGGCGCGTCAGCAAGTTCGCCTTGAAGGGCGGCAAGCAGCACGGCGTGGACGTCGTCGAGCTGGACAACGGCCACATGACCGTCGTCGTCGTCCCGACGCGTGGCATGGGCATCCTGGAGGCCCGCGCAGCCGGCGTGCGGTTGGGCTGGGAGAGCCCGGTCCGCCGGCCCGTTCACCCCGCGTACGTGGACGAGGAGGCGCGCGGTATGCTCGGTTGGCTGGAGGGGTTCAGCGAGATGGTCTGCCGCTGCGGGCTGTCGTACCACGGTGCGCCGGGGGAGGACGTCATCCGGACCAACACGGGCGCCGAGAAGCGGGTCGTCCTGCCGCTGCACGGCACCATCGCCAACGCGCCGGCCTCGCGCCTCCTCGTCCGGGTGCAGTTGGCGCCGCCGTACGAACTCTCGGTCAGCGGCGAGATTCTCGACACGCAGATGTACGGCGCGGCCTATCGCCTGACCTCGACGGTCTCGACCGTTCCAGGCAGTGCGGAGTTCACGGTGAGCGACGAGGTGGAGAACCTGAGCGGCATGACGGCGGAGCTGGAACTGCTCTATCACTGCAACTACGGCCCGCCCCTGCTGGGCGAGGGGGCCAGGATAGTCGCGCCGTTCGAGTACGTCTGCCCGCGCGACGCCCGGGCCGCGGAGGACACGGCGACCTGGGACGTTTACGGCGCGCCGGAGGCGGGATTCGAGGAGCAGTGTTACTTCCTGCGCAACCACGCCGACGAGCAGGGCAGGACCATGGTGGCGCTGCTGGCTGCGGACGGGGCGCTGGCGGCCACCATCCGGTACTCGGTGGCGGACCTGCCGGCCTTCACGGTCTGGAAGAACACCTCCGCCCGGGCCGACGGCTACGTGACCGGGTTGGAGCCGGGGACGGACTACCCGAACTCGCGGATGTTCGAGCGGAGCAAGGGCCGGGTTCTGGAACTCGGGCCCGGCGGCACGCACAGCGCCGCGCTCACGTTCGGCCTGGCCGCCGGCGCCGAGGCCGTGGCCCGGGCCGAGCAAGAGGTGGCTGCGCTGTCCCGGGGGAAGGACTCGCGCGTGTCCGGCGAGCCGGACCCCGACTACTGCCCGGCCTGACGTGCGGGGCCGGCGACTGCGGGATTGAGCCATGTTCAAGAAGCTCAGAGAGAGCATCGAACGCATCCACTGGGAGGGCGCGGCGGAGCCGTCGTGGTGGCTGAAGTTCGTGCGCGGCCAGGTGAAGCTCTACTTCTACATCCTGCGGGAGCTGGTGCGGGACAGGTGCCTTCAGCAGGCGGCGGCGCTCACCTTCACGACGTTGCTCTCGCTGGTGCCGCTGTTCGCGGTGGCCTTCTCGCTCTACCGGTCGTTCGCGGGGATCGAGGGGCTGGAGGATCGCGCGCAGGACGCGGTGCTGGAGTTCCTGCTGGCCGGTCCGCTGCTGGATCAGCCGCTTCTGGAAGCGGAGGAAGAAGCGCCGCCGGGCGAGGAGTTCGCCGACCTGCCGGCCGAGGAACTGACGTCGCGGGCGCAGTCCCTGGGCCGCGCGGGTGACGACCTGGGCGCGCTCCGCCTCTATCTGGCGGCCCTGGAGAGGGGCGGCGAGGCGGCCGAGATACGGCGGCAGACGGGTCTGCTCCGCCTGCCTCTGGGGTCGGAGCAGTACTTCAGGAACCTGAGCCTGGGAGGCAAACGGCGCTACCTGGAGGCCGCCGGCGTGCCGGAGCTGCACCCGGGTCCCGAAGGTGAGGAACAGGATCCAGACCGCCCCAGCTTCCGGCAGGCCCTCGATTCCTACGCCAGGGGGAACTATCAGGCGGCCCTGCAGTACCTGGCGGTCGCGGAACGTGGCGGCTGCCCGGCCGCGGAAACGCGCGAGATAGCCGCGCGCGCCCACCTGCGCGTGGCAGCCGACCTGGAAGGACGCGGCGAGGAGCTTGCGGCGAGGGACCATTACAGGGAGGCCCTGGCGGCCGACGTGGACCTGCTGGTGCTGGCCGGCGGGGGAGGGTGGGAGGAGGACCTGACCACCGTGCTGCGCCGCCACAGAAGGGCCCGGCGAGACCTGGGCGAGATGCTGTTGGAGATGGGCACGCGGGAGGCGAACCTCTACTACTCCCTGGAGGACGGGCCGGAAGCCGAGCGGCAGCAGAGGCTGCAAGGCGCAATCGAACTGCTCGGGCAGTCGGCGCCGCTGCTGGCGGATTCCTCGCAGGCCGACGTGTTGCTGGCGGACCTTCTGTGGACGGAGCAGGGCACGAAAGACGAGGCATACGCGCGGCTCAAACTGGCCCTCCAGAAGCGGGGGACCGTGGCCGCCAGGGGAATCAGCGTCGTCGTGGCCGACTACATCCGCACGTTCGTTGACAAGGTCGGGCGGGCCAACATCGGCATACTGGCCACCATCTTCCTGCTGGTTACCGCGACCTCGCTGCTGAGCACCATCGAGAAGACGCTCAACCACATCTGGAAGGTCACGGAGCGGCGGCCGTTCTGGGTCAAGTTCACGTCGTTCTGGACGCTGATCTGCCTCGGGCCGGTGATGATCGGGGCGACCATCTGGGCGCAGGAGCACCTGGAGCAATACGTCACGGTGACGGTGACGCAGGTGCCGGTCCTGGGGGGCGTTATCGCGGTGCTCATCGCCGCCGGCCGGCACATGGTGCCGTTCCTGACGACGTGGCTGCTGCTGGTCGCGCTGTACATGTTCCTGCCGCACACGCGGGTCAAGTTCACCAGCGCTGCCTGGGGCGCGTTCATTGCGGCGATCCTGCTGACGGCGGCCCGGCCCCTGTTCGGGCTCTACGTCCTGGGCGCCGTCAAGTACCAGAGGATATACGGGTCGCTCGGCGCGGTGCCGGTCTTCCTGCTCTGGATATGGCTGCTCTGGGTCATCGCGTTGTTCGGCGCGGAGATATCATTCACGATCCAGAACGTGGGCCTGCTGCGCTACCGCGACAAGCTCAGCCGCCTATCGGCGATATTCATTGACCGCTACCTGGCGGCCCGCATCGTCATGTACGTGGCGCGGGAGTTCTGGGAGACGGGCAAGCCCCTCCGGGTTGACAGGCTGGCCGAGATACTCCAGACGACGCCGGAGGAGGCGGGCGACGCCGCCAGACGGCTCGTCAGGCTGGGCCTGCTGACGCCCGTCGGCGACCAGCATGACGAGTTCCACCCGGCCCGCGACCTGTCCAGGCTCAAACTGAGCGAGATGCTCAGCATAACGGACAGGTTCCGCGACGAGTCGCGCTCCGAGCAGCAGGAGAACAGGCCCTATGAGGACAGGCTGGAGGGCGTCTTCCGGTCCGCCATCCAGGCCCAGGAGGAGGCGCTGGACGGCCTGACCCTGCGCGACCTGCTCGACCAGTGCGAGAAGGAGCGCGACAAGTGGCCCAAGGGACACGAATCGCGGCATGACTGACGCGGGCCTTTGTCGTTCGCCTCAGGCCAGGTAGTCCACCAGGTCGCTCTGGCCCTGCTCGTTGGCGCGCCGCTCGAGGAACTGGCGCACGTAGGGGTCGGTGCTCGAGCGGATCTCTTCGGGCGTGCCCACGCCTATGAGTTGGTTGTCCCGGAACAGGGCGATGCGGTCGGCTATGCTCATGCAACTGGCGATGTCGTGCGCCACGACGACCATGGTCGCGTGGTAGAGGCTGCGCAGGTGGACGATGAGTTCGTCGATCCCGGCGGCGATTATGGGGTCGAGGCCGGTGGTGGGCTCGTCCAGGAACAGGATGGTGGGGTCGAGGGCGAGCGCACGGGCCAGGCCGGCGCGTTTCTTCATACCGCCGCTCAGGGCCGACGGCATCAGCGTCTCCGACCCCTTCAGTCCCACCTGGGCCAGCTTGAGCTTGACCGCGATCTCGATCACGGGCTCGGCCAGGCGCGTGTGCTCCCGCAGTGGGAAGGCGACGTTGTCGCCGACGGTCATGCTGTTGAACAGGCCCCCGCTCTGGAACAGGACGCCCACGGCGCGGGAGAAGTCCCTGTACTGCTTCTCGCTCATGCGCGTGATCTCGGCGCCGTTGATCTTGACGGAGCCGGAGACGGGTTTCTGGAGGCCGATCAGGTGGCGCAGGAACGTGGACTTCCCGCAGCCGCTCTGGCCCATGATGACCAGTATCTCGTTCGGCTCGACGTCGAGCGAGACGCCGTTCAGAACGACGGTCTCGCCGTACGCCGCCACCAGGTCCCGCACTTCGATCATTTCACCGTCCTTAGAACGCCCCGAAAACCGCCCCTGCGAAGGAGATGACGGGCGACTGCTCCCGGTAGGTGTCCAGCATGGCCTGGAGGTCCTCGGCGATCTGGGTGAGCTGGCGGTAGAGCTTGTCGTCCTTCATCAGCTTGACCAGCGTGCCCTCGTCGCCTGACAGGTCGGCGGTGAACTCCTTGATGTCGCTGGCGGCCTGCCGCGCGTCGGCCATCGTGTCCTTCAGGTCCTGTGCCATCTCCTTGTCCTGGAGCAACTGCGGCAGCAGGCCCTCGCCCTCCTGGAACATCCGGGCCGCGTCGCCGATGGTGGCCACGGCGTCCTTCAACTCGTTGTACATCTCCTCATCCCGCAGCAGCCTTGGCAGCGTGCCCTGCCCGCTGTCCAGCTCGGCGGAGGCCGACTTCAGGCTGGCGGCCGTCTCCTTCACGTCCGCGACCAGCACCCTGAAGTCCTCGGCCAACTGGTCGTCCATCAGGAACTCCCCCAGCAGGCCCTCTCCCTTCTCGATCCGCTCCGCCGCGACCTTGATGCCCCCTGCGGCTTCCTTGATGTCGGCGACCGTGCCCTTCAAGTCTGCGGCGAGTTCCTCGTCCCGCAGCAGCATGGCAAGCGTGCCCTCGCCCTCGGTCAGCTCATCCATTATCGTGGTCACCTCGTCAAACGCCGCCGATATCTTGTCCAGCGTCTCGGTGGAGCTCTCGACGACCTCGGTGATGCTCGGGGCGACGCCCGTGTCCTCGATGATGCCACCCTCGCCCAGTTCGGGCGCGTCCCCTGGCCCGCGCTCGATTGAGACGTAATACCCCCCGAACAGGGAACTCATCTTGATCATGGCCCTGTCGTTGGTCCGGATCTTGATGCCGGTGCGGATCCAGAGTTCCGCTTCGACGGGATAATCGGTCTCGATCTCGGTGTTTACGGACAGGCTGCGGACGGCGCCGATGGGGACGCCGGCCAGCCGGACGATGTCCCCCTTGTCGAGCGTCTGCGCCAGGGGGAACCTGGCCCGCAGGTAGTAGCCCTTGCCGAGGAAGTCCTGCCAGTTCTCGACGTAGAACGTGGCCAGCCCGAAGATGAACAGCCCGCCCAGCAGCAGAAAGCCCACCAGAACCTTGCGTCCCATGTTCGTGTCCCTCCTCGCCCGACTTTGCGATGTGCGTGCGCCCCGCAGACGGCGGCTCCCGCTCACGTGGCCAGGAGCACCTTGCTGATCAGGTAGTCGGCCACCAGTATGGCCAGCAGGCTGTGCACGACGCTCTGCGTCGTGCTCTGCCCCACGCCCTCGGCGCCTCCCGTTGTCTTGAAGCCGTGATAGCAGCCGGTTATGGCGATGATGGCCCCGAAGGCCACCGACTTGATCAGGGAACGGCTCATCTCCTGCAGCGTAAGGTACTGAAAGAAGAGTTGGAAGAACTGGTTGGGCGCCACGCGGACGTACATCCAGCCCATGACGGCCCCCGCCAGCAGCGCGCAGAAGTCGGCGTATGCCACCAGCGCCGGCGTCATCACCGAGCACGCGAGCAGCCGCGGCGACGCCAGGTACGCCGTGGGACTGACGCCCATGGAACGCAGGGCGTCGAGCTCCTCGTACACCTTCATCGTGCCGATCTCGGCCGCGTAGGCGCTGCCGATGCGCCCGGCCAGGATGAACGCCGTGAACACCGGGCCGAACTCCCAGACGATGGCCAGGCCCGTCAGGCCGATGTACTTCTCCTGGCCGAAACGCTGCAACTGGTCCCCGCCGTAGAGGACCAGTATCAGCCCGACGAAGACCCCGAAGACCGAGACGATCAGCAGGCTGCGGTTGCCCACGTCGAAGAACTGCTTGAACAGCAGCTTGTGCCGGCGGAACGCCTCGCCGGCGTGCCGGATGCTCTGGAGCGTCAGGTCCGCCACGTCGTACGCGGCGACGCTGGCTCCTTTGATTTCTTGAAGGAACTCCGCCATGGTGGTCTGCCGTGCGTCCGCGTCAGAGGGGGACGTAAAGGATGCGCCAGCGCTTCTCGCCGTCCGCCCATGAGCACTTGATCAGGCCGAACAGCGCCGAAACGTAGCTGCCGTCCACGCCCACGACCTCAGCCGTGCTGTCGTAAGTGAAAAGGCTCATCAGGCTGAGGTACCTGCCGTTCGGGCCGCGCCTGTGGTGATAGAGCCTGGAGAGCACCCGCGTCTCCACCTCTCCCCATGCGTCGCGATGATACTGAAAAAGGTCGAGTATTGCACGGTAATTGCGTTTGTAGCCCTTGCCGGGGTCGCGCCAGCCGTGGCTGACGACCCAGAAGTGCCGGGCGCCGTCGGGGTCCCGCTGCCAGGTGGCCAGTGGCCACAGCGTCACGCGCCGGCCCTCGCGCGGCCCCCGGTCCTCCGTGGCGTCGTATTGCTCCGCGTACTGCCAGTAGAACGGCGCGATCACCAGCCCCTTCTTGTACGTGCCGGGGTGCAGCCGGTCCGAGTCAACCCAGACGAAGGGCCAGAGCACGCGGCGGCGCACCCAGGTCCGGCCGGGGTCCCCCGCGCGGTCGCCGTAGTGCGTGGTTTGCCAGTAGAAGGGGAATATCCGCAAGGTGTCCGTCTTGGGGGCCCTGGACTTCTTGAGCAGCGAGAACAGGGCCGACCAGCCGGTCGTTCCCTGCTCGCCCCGGCTGTCGCGCGCCGTGCCGAAGCCCAGGATGCTCTTCGTGTGCGCGACCAGGTTGTCCTGCCTGTCCCACGTCTTCACGCTCGAGTAGAAAGGGGCGGCGACGAACACGGTGTGGTGCAGCTCGCCCCCGCGGTCCAGTCGGCCCCAGCGGAACATGGGCCAGAGGGCGGCGTGCCAGACGTAGGTCCCCCGGGCGCCCTGCTCGCGCTTGGCGACGTAGAACGGCCAGAAGCGACGCATCACCTTCAGGCCGTCCGGCGTGCGCCCGTAGCCCGCGACCGGCCACGGAAAGTCGTCACGCACGTAGTCCCCGTGGCGGTAGTGCGAGTAGAGCGGGAACAGCACGAAGCTCCACGTCGGGCCTATCACGTTGTGCGTGACGCCGGCCAGCGGGATGAACGCCAGGTACGGGCCGAACCGCGCGTCCCTGCCCCAGCGGACGAGCTGGAGCACGTGCGCGTGCATGGAATAGTCCTTTGCCGTGCGCGACCACGTCTTGTGGTAGCCGAACAGGGGGAACAGGCGATGGTGGCGCTCTGCGTACGGGCCCTTCAGGATCAGTCCCAGCGGCCAGAGGTACTGCACCTGCCGCCGGCCGTCCGCGTCGGACTCCGCGTTGTACAGGGGGCGGACGGCGTGCCAGGTCGTCTCCCCGTCGGACTCGCGGTGGAAGACGGGGTAGAGGGCCTCCGTCGTGTTGACGGTCTGCGGCCCCGTCGGCGTCTGAATGCGCCGGGCCTCGTGGAAATAGACGGGCCACAGGTTGACCCGCCCCGTGGCGCAGCCGGGCAGGCACGCAAACGCAGCCAGCGCGAGCGCCGCTATGGCGCCGGCGCGGAGAGGGTGCGCGGCGGCGGCGGGGATAGGACGACGTGCAGCCCCCGTGCACTGACCTGCCCGGGTGATGTTTGGAACCGCAGGCAATCTCATTCCAGGGCGACGGACCAGTACGCTTCGTCCAGGAACTGCCGCCAGGAGTAGTACTTCCTGCGCCGCAGTTTCAGGCGAATCAGCGGGTTGAACCTGGGCTCGAACGGGGGCCGAACCAGCTTCAGACCCGCCTCCTTTGGCGTGAGGCCGCCTTTCCTCTTGTTGCACTCCGTGCACGCGCACACGACGTTGGCCCACGACGTGCGCCCTCCCCGCGAGAGCGGGATGACGTGATCGATGCTCAACTCCGACGTCGGCGACTTGCGTCCGCAGTACTGGCAGCAGTTCTCGTCCCGGGCGAACAGGTTGCGCCGGTTCAGGCTGACGCTGTGCTTGGGGAAGCGGTTGTAGAACAAGAGCCTGATGATCCTGGGGACCGCCACGTCGAAGCTGACCGTCGAGACCCAGTCCGTATCCTCGTCCGTCAGGCCCTCGCGCCTCCTGAAATCGCTGACTTCCTGCCACGTGGCGAAGTTGTAGAGACCGAGTCTGCCGTCTTCAATGAGCACGACCTCGGCCACGGCCTTGAAGAGCATACAGAACGCCCGACGCGCCGTCACCAGGTTGACCGGCACGAAGGACCTGTTCAGAACCAGCACGCTTGCTTGTAGGGCGGTAGCGGACATTGTCTTCACCGCGCAATCAGAATGCGTCGTCCGGCACGACTCCACCAGGGAAATATAGAGCAACGAAGCGGCCTTGGCAAGTGCCGCCCGCCCGGCTGACGCCCGGGTTCGGGGTTCAGGGTCCAGCGTCCGGAGTCATGTGGCGCCGCCTTCCAGGCGGCTTAGCTGCGGGCATCCTGCCCGCAGCTTGGGTCGAGCCCGTGCGTAGCTATCCCGGCGCAAGCCGAGAAGAAACGCCTTGAGCCCCGGTGCGCCGCGCCGTATAATCCCGGGCGGTATCGAGGAAAGCGTTCGTATGGCCTGCGCCGCTCCAACAGGGAGCGCCGGCCGAAGGACGAAGTATGAAGAGCGAAGGACGAAGCGAAAACGCCTCTCCCCCAAGGGATATCTGCCAGCGCACGTTCCAGTTCGCCCTCGACATCGTGCGGCTCTGCCAGCAACTCCAACAACACCAGGGCGTGGGGCGCACGCTCGGGAGGCAGTTGCTGCGCTCAGGCACATCGGTCGGCGCCAACGTCGAGGAAGCACAGGGCGGGCAGAGCAGCGCGGATTTCATCTCCAAGTACGCCATCGCGCGCAAGGAGGCGCGGGAGGCGCTTTACTGGCTCCGGCTGCTGCGGGCCGCTGGGTGCGCCGAGGGTGAGGAGCCGGAACGGTTGGGCGACGAAGCGGACCAGTTGGTCAGCATCCTGACGGCCATCATCAAGAAGGCGGAGCGGAAGGCATGACGGCTGTCCTCCAGCGCCAGTGCCATCCCGGAATGCCCGGCAAGCTGAGCGGGCCGGGACCTGGCAGTCCAAGCGGCCGTTCTTTCGACCTTTGCACTTCGCACTTCGACCTTCGCGCCACCGGCGCGCTGGCCGTGCAGGAGCGGGACCTGAACGCGGACGGCGATTTCCTGGACGACGACGAGGTCGTGTATTATCACAGCAGCACGCCTTTCAGCATCTACGGCCTGAGCGACGCGGACGAGAACGTGATTGAGCGCTACAGATTCGATGCCTACGGCGCGGCGACCGTCCTGGACGCCGACTTCTCGGACGACGCCGACAACGCCAGCGACGTGGACAACCCCTACACCTTCACCGCTCGGTGGCTGGATTCCGAGTCGGGCTTGATGCAATACCGGTACCGTTACTACTGGCCGCCCTTGGGTCGTTTCGTGAGCTGGGACCGACTGATCTATGTTGACAGCTATTGCTTGTTTGCCTATGCCAACAACCGACCTGCGTACTTCTGCGACCCTCTCGGAGGTCGGTATCTCTTGCCACCGGGGACGCCTCCGAAGTTGCTGCCGCCGGGGAAGCCTCCCCTGCTATTACCCGCCGGGCCGGGAGCTTTCAAACGAATAGTCAAACGTCTTATAAAGGGCGGTGGCCTGATCAGGCTGGTGGCTTGCTGTTCGTGCGGGGTGGGCTCACTGGGCATCGAGGGTATTTGTGCCATCTACACTGACGACGCGGCTAGCTGGCTTGACTGCGTGTGCAGCGAAGTGGGCCGAAACAAGGCATGGAAGTACTCGTGCAATGCTTGCGTGGCTCCGTTGAGTTTTGTCTTCGAGGTCAGGAAGGCACTTGGATGCCCATGAGCGCGTGGGCTTAACATGAAGGCGAGTGGCATGAAGAGGCACCTTCACATTGCGTTCTTGTTCTGCCTGTACGGGGCTGCATTGGCAGCCAGTTCGCGCAATGTATCGTGGGATATGAGTGCCATCGACATGGGCCTGGCGGCCTTGGCTTCGATCTGTAGCCTGATTGCCTGTGCCTTAGTTGCTCTAGGATACGGGACGGCGTCCTATCTCGGTGGCGTCTGCCAACCTGCTTTTCTGCCGGTCGCATTGAACCGGTTGCAGGAGTTCACAGCGCCAACGGCGTTTGCTTGGGCCTTGGCAGTCGCTCTAGTGGTGGTTCTCATGGCAGAGTGGTTTAGCCTGAACACGGGAAGAAGGAAGGCGACCTGAACGGCACGACGCGCTTCATCTGGGGCGGCGTGTCGGACTGGCAGTGCCTGGAGGAGCGGGACGGGAGCGACGACCTGGTAGCGCGCTACACCTACGCGCCGGGTTACATAGACGCCGTGGCCGTGCAGGAGCGGGACCTGAACGCGGACGGCGATTTCCTGGACGACGACGAGGTCGTGTATTATCACAGCAGCACGCTTTTCAGCATCTATGCCCTGAGCGACGCGGACGAGAACGTGATAGAGCGCTACCGCTACGACGCCTATGGCGCCTGCACCGTCCTGGACGCCGACTTCAGCGACGACGCGGACAACGCCAGCGACGTCGACAACCCCTACACGTTCACCGCCCGCCGCCTGGATACCGAGTTGGACCTGATGCAATACCGCTACCGCTACTACTCCTCCACCCTCGGCCGCTTCATCAGGAGGGATCCGATAGAGTATCACGACGGCTACTCTCTCTATGCCTATGTAGCGTGTCGGTCGACCATCGCTCACGACCCACTTGGGCTGAAGAGTCAATACGCCCGCTGCAGACTCGATGACGAATGGCCCCCGGCTTGGACGAGGGAACCTAGTGGCAGAATAGTGGGGTGCTCCCAAAGGTACTACTGCTGGTTGGAAGACAAGGATTGGCTAGAGTGGCGGCATGGCGACGATCCCCTGTATCCGGGTGTGTGCTACTTCGACAGGAGTGACTACTGCGATGACGAATGTTACGACCCGACAGACGAACGGTGCTTTGAGTGTAACTGCCAAGCCGAATACGAGCGCCGCATGGAGGGGGCCCCACCGGAGGGCCATATTGGAGGACCACTTTGCTGGGGGCTGTGCGAGATCGGGTGTCATCTGCTATGCGATCTTGCGACTGGAGGCAATTTCGTAGTCTGTTTGGTTGCCTGTTTCTTTACCTGTGAGGCCCTTTGCGCTGAACCGGTCGAGTAGGAAGGCCCCTGCCGATCGGGAGTTGTGGGTCTCGCGTTGGGCAGAATGGCACCGGCTCGACGACAGCGAGTAGGAGGAGGCAACGGTGTTTGGAGATCGCAGGGCGAGGTGTCCGAAGTGCGGTGGGGGTATTGCACGCGGCCCGCAGGGCTGGGCAAGAGGGAAACTGCTCGCGTCCTTCAGGCTGCGATGCTCGTCTTGCGGGCAGGCCTTCCGACGCCGAACGCGGTGGAAACGCGCGGCCGCGTGGGTGCTCCTGGCCGCGGCAGGCGTTGTGCTGATGGCGATGGGGACTCGCCCTGCAAAGCCCTCTGCCCATGGGATGCTTCCCTTACTGCTCCTCGGGACGGGGTTGGCTGTGCTGTTTATCGCGTGGAGGGGTATCTTGCGGAGTTCGGAACTGGAGGCTGTCGGGCCATCTGATGCGGAATCGCTCAAGTCCCTTGTACTGCGTCTGTGCGGCATTGCGGCCTTTGCAGTCCTCTTTGGCGTGCTCACCGATCACTGGACCCACGTCCTCATCAGCCTAGTAGTCGGCGTCGGTGTATGGTTCGCGTACTGGGCTTTTGCCACGCCGCCAGATACACGCTCCGGGCCCGGTTAGTGGTACTTCGTCAACTTGTTGATTTCGGGGTCGCCGATTGGCGATAAACGGTCCAGAGGAAGGCGTGCCCCATGGACTGTATCCTCGGCGAGCCGGACCCTGTTTGCACCATCGGCGAGGATCCGGCCATCTCGCTGAGCTGCGATGATGCCGGTAACCTGAGCCAGGACGGCTCGGCGGACGGTGACCACAAATATGTCTACGACTACCGGAACCGGCTGATCGGCGTGCAGGAATACCAGACGGACACCTGGAACGACACGGCGGAGTACAAGTATGATGCGGTCAACCGGCGAGTGCTGAAGGTCGTGACCAACAAGGGCGACCTGAACGGCACGACGCGCTTCATCTGGGGCGGAAGCTCAGACTGGCAGTGCCTGGAGGAGCGGGACGGAAGCGACGACCTGGTGGCGCGCTACACCTACGCGCCGGGCTATATAGACGCTGTGGCCGTCCAGGAGAGGGACCTGAACTCGGACGACGATTTCGGCGACGATGACGAGGTGGTGTACTACCATAGCACCACCCTTTATAGCATCTACGCACTCACGGATG
>Ga0180431_10001016_pt1 | contig 39336 bp, 40 predicted proteins | sample SS_ome_11_FD_132459 | JGI IMG/M metagenome (GOLD analysis project Ga0180431, IMG submission 132459) | Hypersaline lake sediment archaeal communities from the Salton Sea, California, USA - SS_1_MS_1 metaG | ecosystem: Environmental > Aquatic > Non-marine Saline and Alkaline > Hypersaline >... | reverse complement strand
TGGTGGTGATGGTGGCCGCCAAAGTGCACGTGCGGCAGCCATTTCTTGTGCAGCGCCCGCGTCAGAATCCAGATTCCAATGGCGACAATGCCTATGCCCGAAGCGAGCTACAGCAAGAAAATGACCGTAATCTCCGCGGCGCTCTTGAACCCCAGGAGCACGAACAACCCGATAACGTACACGCTGAAGGTATGGGTCAGCGTCACGATCAGGCCGAGCAGCACCGCGTGACGCACCTTGCCGTGACTGCCCACAAGGTACGCCGCGACAAGCGTCTTGCCGTGGCCGGGCTGCGCAGCGTGCAGGATCCCGAACACGAAGGCCAACCCCAATGCTGCAAGCAACACGCCCGGACGACGGTTCTTTGCCACGTCGCTAAGCAATCCGACGAGTCGGCTCGACTCCCTTGTCCTTCCCGATCCACGCACGGTCGGGAGTGTTGGTTTCCTCGGTTCGGCCACAGGCGTGGTACCGCTCGCCGCTTCCGCGCCGCCAACGACCTCAAACACCACCGTAGCTTCACGGTAATCCGGCGGCAACTCGCCGATGAATCCCGGGGGAAGATCGGGATCTCGCGAATCAACTCTCGTCACCTTTTCGAAGCTGATACGCTCGGGCTCCTGCGCGTAGAACTCGATGTTCCGTATGCCGAGCATCCCGATGTGGCACTTGTTGTGCACGCACAACTCATTTTGGCCTGGTCGAGGGCTGGCGTCGGCCACCTTGAAATGAAAGATCATCTCCAACTGCGGCCCCGGCAGGACGTCCGTGATGAGCGACGCCGAGCCCCACTGGAAACTGAGCGCGACCCGCTCGCCGTTTAGCGTGATTTGCAGATACTCGCGCACCGATCCCTCATACCGCGTCACAAGGTTCCGTGCTTCCTCCTCGTCGAGATAGGCGTCGTGGTTCGCATCCGCGGTGGCCATGAGCGAGGCCGTCGGGAACTCCGCGGGCAGCACCACCATCTCGATCGTTATTTCACTTGGGCCGACCGCGACGCCGATGGCGTGATCCATCGCGTAGTAGCCGCCGAGCACGTGCCCAAACGCCGGCGCGCACCAGCACGCGAGGACGAAGATCATGATGCGAATGACGAAACGACGCTTCACCCGAGTCTCTTTCAACCTCAGGGTCTTTGGCGCATGATTCGCGCGTCGTTCCCAATCCGAAGCTCATGGGAAGGTCATCCATTACAATGGACGACCAAGGAAGGACGCGCGCAACCTACTCTCCCTTAGCACCGTATCGCCTCTTGCGCAAGGGGAACACACGAAATAAGGAGGGACAAAACCAGACCGGCGTGAGACCACGCTACTGATGCTGCTCGGCGTCGTGGGTAGCGTCGTGGCCATGGCCGTGGCTCGGGCCGGCGCCGTGGCGGTGGTCGTGCACCACCCCGCGGTGCGCCTCGATCGAGTACGGCACCTCGAGCCCGTGCCGCAACATGAGGTCGGCGTTGCCCAGAATCTCGTCGGTCGGCCCCTCGGCGACGAACGCGCCGCCGTCCATGAGCATGACTCGGCGACACGTCGCGCGAACGAACTCCATGTCGTGCGTGCTGATGACTTGCGTCCCGCCGATGCGCGCGAGCAGCTCGATGAGCTCCGACCGCGTCTTGGGGTCGAGGCCGCTCGCCGGCTCGTCGAGCAGCAGCACCTTCGGCTGCATCGCCAGCACGGTCGCGAGCGCCACGAGCCGCTTCTCACCGCCCGACAGATCATAGCTGATCCGGTCCGCGTACCCGGCCAAGCCGAGCCACTCGAGCGTCTCGTCAACGATCTGCAAGGCCTCAGCTTTCGACCGGCCGAGGTTCAGCGGCCCGAACGCCACGTCCTCGCGCACCGTCGGCGAGAAAAGCTGGTCCTCCGAGTCCTGAAACAGGAAACCGACCTCGCGCCGCACCGCGTCGTAGTCGGATCGTGCAAGCACCTCGCGCCCGAACGCGCGAATCCGCCCCTCGTCCGGCCGAAGCAGCCCGACGATCAGGTGAAAGAGCGTCGTCTTGCCGCTGCCGTTCGCGCCGAGCACGCCCAGCCGATCGCCCTCCCGCACGGAAAACTCGAGCCCCGAAAACAGCTCCGGGCGCCCGGGATACCCAAAGCGGATCCTGTCGAGAGCAATCACCGTGCGATCGCCATCCATTCGAGCCCTCCAAGCAACAACGCGAACACAACAATGCCGGCGGCTATCGCCACGTCACGCCTGCGCAGGCGCCCCTCGCCAAGGTTCCGGAACCTGCCGTCGAAGCCCCGGCAGAGCATCGCCTCGTAAATGCGCGCGGCGCGATCGTGGCTCCGCACGAGCAACATCCCGACGAGGTTCGCGTACGTCCGATACGTGTGCAGGTTCGTTCTTGGCCGAAAGCCCCGAACCTTCATCGCCTCCAGAAGGCGCCGGTGCTCAGCGTGAATCACGTCAATGTAGCGGACGCAGAAAAAAAGAACCACGACGAGCTTTTCGGGCACCCGCAGCCCACGCAGCCCATGCGCCAGATCAACGATCCGCGACGTGCCAAGCAACGCAATACAGGCGCAGACGATCGCATTACACCGCAGCGTCAACCGAAGCGCGAGCAGGACCCCTTCGCGCGTCACCGCGATCGGCCCCCACTGCGCAACGACCTCGCCGGCAACCGACCACGGGAGAAACAGCCACAGGAACGCCACAAACACGTTCACGACGACGAGGCGCCGCACGAGACGGCCCGCATCGAGCCGCGCCGCCGCAACAAGCATCGCGGAAAACACGAGCGCCACCGCGAGCGCGAGGAAATCCACAATCACCGCGACGACGACCGAATAGAGGACGGCCGCGACGAGCTTCGCCCGCCCATCGAGCCTGTGAAAAAATGACGTCCCGGCTGCAAACGGTTCCTGCATGACCGCGCTCTTTGAAAAAGGATGTTAGGTACGAGCTTTCTTGAGCTCGCTTCGCGCCATGAAATACATCGCGATTCCCGTCAGGCCGACAATGAAGCCCACGCCTGCCATGATGCTTTCCAGCGAGACGCCCGCCCGCGGCCTCCTGAGCTCGGCCACCTGGCGCTGCATGACGCGCAAAGCGGCGTCAATCCGTGCCAGGGACGCGCGTATCTCGTCGAGCTCCGAGGTACTGACTTCCTGGGCCGGCGGTTCTTCGCCGCCGTCTTCGGCTGCATCGCGCTGGACGATCACCGGCACGCCCGATGCGGCCAACCCTTCATAGTCCTTGGCCTTGAGCGTGTACTCCCCGCGGTGCTCGGCACCCGACGTGACGACGATTTTCAGGTCGCCTGCGTTCGCCGGAAGCTCGAAGGTGTACTCGCCCTTCGCGCCGGTCTTGCCCTCCGCCAGCAACTCTTCATCGGCGCCGTACACTTTGACCTCCGCCTTCCTGGCCTTTGCGCCGTCGCTGAAGTACGCCTCGACCTTGACCGCCGTCCCCTCGACGTAGGCAAAGACGTTGAGCCGATGGGCCAGCGCCACGTACGGCGTCAGCACGGCCGCGATCAGCGCTCCCGCCGCGACTAGACCCGCCGGTTTCCATCTACGTGTCATCGTAGTGTCTCCCGCGTTCTCGGCAGCATTTGCGGCTTGACCTTCCGCAGGAATCCGACAACGAAAACACAGATCAGACCTTCGACAATCATAATCGGCACGTGCGCGATGAGCAAACCGCCGGCGGCTTCCATGAACGCCTCGCCCGAGAGAAAAAGCGCCGAGGCGACGAGAACGCCGGCGAAAAACACGGCCAACGCCCCCGCGGCGAAAGCACCAGCCACACTCCATACGGGCCTACACCCAAGCAACCTGCCCCAAAGCCAATAACAGAGCAGACCGGGAAATGCCATCGTGAAGGTGTTCACCCCCAGCGTCGTCAGGCCACCGAAATGGTAGAGGACCGCTTGCAGGAAAAGCGCGACAAGGAGCGCCGGGAAGACGGCCCAACCCAGGAGGAGGCCCGCCAGCCCGTTGAGAATCAAGTGGACCGACGACAACCCGGCCGGCACGTACACGAGCGAGGCCACAAAGAACGCCGCGGCCATCACCCCAACGCGTGGTATCTTTTCGACATCGAGGTGCCGGAGGCCCATCGCCGTTCCCGCAACGGTCAAGGCGGCGCCCCCGGCAAGCACGGGCGCAGAAAGGACACCTTCGGGAATATGCATGCGAACGCCTACTTCATCTCGCTCACGTTCACCCAGATGAGCGCGCCGAGCTCGACACCTTTCTCCTCACCGTCTTCGGTCTTCAAGGTGTAGTCTGCCTCGTTCAGCGCCGCAAAACCCCACCAGCCGGCCCGCGGCATCGCGTAACAAAACTCACCGTGTGCATTCGCCTTGATCACCTGGGTGATGTGCGCATCTGTTGGCGGCTCTAATGGCTTCTTGCCAGGCTCGTTATAGTACTCAACCTCAATCTCTGCATAAGGCACCGGCTCGCCATTAAGCTTCACGATCCCGCGGAACACATTGCCGGCCCACAAGCCGTACGGCCGCACCATCGGCACGATCTCGGTCTTCAAGCCAAGCTCGGCGTCCCAGCCTTCCTCGAGGCCCATCGCGTTCACCACCACCTTGGTGTAGTGGATGATGAAACAGTCCTCGGCCGGCTCCCAGTACGGCGCGGGCTCGACAAAGAACACGTAGTCGCCCGGGCGCTTGATCGCGTACGTCGTCGTCCACGTCGAGTACTTGCCTACCTTCTTCTCCTTCAGCGTGCCGAGCAGATCCACCGGCTCGTCGCCCCTGATGGAAACGCCGAACGCCGTCGGCTTCGCCATATTCATCATATGGCCTTCCATCGGGTGTGTGAAGAGCAGATCGAGTGCGACGGTTTCGACCCCCTCAACCACCACCTTTGACGGGATGAGCATCTGGAAGTGCGCAAGCGCCGGCACGATCGCCACGCCCACAACGACAAGCCCAAGAACCATGACGAGTTGCACCGTTCTCATTCTTCGACGCCACATGGTACCTTACCCCTCCTCTGCAAAGTTTGTCTGACTGTTCCCAACGGCATTCTGTCGTAGCACGATATTGCTAATCGTAATACACTGCCACGTCAAGTTTTTTTGAGGCCTTCTCTTCAGCGCTCGAGAACTAGCTTGGGAGAGTATTCAAGTTGGTGGGCTATTCTTGAGCGCGAACGCTCGTCTCAACCTCGAACCCCGGCGGGTCAACGATTGCTTTCTTTACCGTGCACAGGTTGGCGGCATGCACAAGCGCCCGATGGTACTTTTGGGGGAAGTCCGGCGGTACGTTGATTGTAATCGTGATCTTCGCGAGCCGTCTGCCGGACTCGTCATACTCTTGCTGCTGGATGAGCTCGATTCCGTCCGTCGGCAGGTTCCTTTCCTGGCAGAAGCTCAGGATATATATGCCGGCGCACGTCCCGATTGAGGCGAGGAAGAGCCGAAAGGGCGCGGGTGCGGAGCCGTCGCCGCCGCTGAGCTTCGACTGGTCGGTCCGGATGAGCTCGCCGTCGAAGTCGGCGTCCACGCGTCGCCCGCCTGGGAACGTAACCCTAATCGCCATGCCGGCCTTCTCCCTTCCATGAGCTCGTCGAGAAATCGGCGGGGATTGCCATAACGCAGACGCCCTGGCCATCGGCCGCCGCGACGGTGGCTTCCGGCTCCACCACCAACGTTCGCTTTGCCTCGACCGCAATGACCGCCGCCTTCGCCTCGGCCATCACCTCGATCGTCTTGGGCCCAATGACCGGCACGTCGAACCGCATATCCTGCTTCGGCTTCGCCATCTTGACAACGACCGTTCCCTCGCCGCCGAGCCGGCCCGCCCGCGCAATCGTCTCGTTCGTGCCCTCGATCGCCTCGACGGCCACGACCGCGCGGTTCTTCACCACCACGGTTTGGCCGATGTCGAGCCCGCCCAGCTCGCGAGCGATCTCGGCGCCGAAGACAACGTCCTCGACCTGTGCCGTGCCCGGTTGCGTCCGGGTGAGCACCCCTTCGGCGGCAAGGTGCTCGTCGAGGTAGCGCGTCGAGTCCACGAGCCGGATGCCGTCCTTGGCGAGCTCCGCCGCGACCGCCCCGAAGATCGTGTCCGCCTTGCGGTTCTTCAATCCCGCAAACACCTTGAGGCCGCGCGCGTCGAACGCCACCTTCGCAAAAAGCCGAGTCGGTGTGATCTGTCCGGCCATCACCGCTTCCTCCGCGCCCGCCTTCTTGAAGCGCGCGATTAACCGTCCAAGCTGCCCGACGCCGATCCAGGAAAAATCGTCCACGAGCGCCGCGAGGGCCGGATCGGTATCGCCCTTAAACCCGACGGCGACGACGCGGTGCTCGGCCTTGGCCTTGTAGGCGCGCGCGACGAGGAAAGGAAGGCTTCCGTTTCCGGCGATGAGGGCAAGCGTGGACATGACTACCGCCCGATGCCTCGCTCCGAGGTCCGCACGAACTCGATCAGATGCTCCACCTCGGGCACGTGCGGCTTTTCCGCCTCGACGACCTCAAGGGCACGGTGCATCGGGTGCCCGTCGAAAAAAAGCGTCTTGAACGCGCGGTGGAGCGCGACCCGAGTCTCGCGCGGCACGTTGCGCCGTTTGAGCCCAATGATGTTGATGCCGCGCACGCGGCACGGATTCCCGTCGCTGAGCCCATAGGGCGGCACGTCCTGGTTGACTTTCGAGGCCCCGCCTGTCATGGACATCGTGCCGATCCGCACGAACTGGTGCACGGCCACCAGGCCGCTCAGGATCGCTCTGTCCTCGACGGTAATGTGGCCGGCGAGCGACGCGACGTTCGCCATGATGACCTCATCGCCGAGCACGCAGTTGTGCGCGATGTGGCAGTACGCCATGATGAGGCAGTTCCGACCGACGACCGTCGCGTCCCCTTCGCCGGTGCTCGAATTGATCGTCGCGTATTCGCGGATCGTTGTTCCCTCGCCGATCCGCACGTAGGTCGTCTCGCCCCTGTACTTGAGATCCTGGCAGCGCAGGCCGATCGCCGCGCCCGGAAAAATCTCGCACCGCGCGCCGATCGTCGTATTGCCCTCGATGACGGCGTGGGGATGGATCTTCGTGCCGGCGCCGATCTGCACGTTCGGGCCGATGACCGCGTACGGGCCGATCTCGACGCCGTCCTCGATGGCCGCCGCGGGGTCCACGACGGCCGTGGCGTGAATGAGCGTTCTGGAGGCCATCGTCACAGCTCCGTCAGGGAGCACATGAGTTCCGCTTCGGCCACCCGCTCGTCGCCGACGTATGCCTCCGTCTTGAACTTGGCGATCTTGGCGCGCACCGCCAGTGCTTTGGCCTCGAGACGCAACTGGTCGCCCGGCATCACCGGTTTGCGGAAGCGGCACTTGTCCACGCTGGCGAAGTACGCGATTTTGCCGTCGTTGCCCGACATGCTCAGCAGCAGGATCGCCCCCACTTGCGCCATCGCCTCGACAATGAGCACTCCCGGCATGACCGGATGCTCCGGGAAGTGGCCGGTAAAAAACGGCTCATTGATCGTCACGTTCTTGATCCCGACGATCCGTTCACTCCCTTCCAGCTCGACGATGCGGTCCACGAGCAGGAAGGGATAGCGATGCGGCAGCACGCGCATGATCCGCGCGATGTCGAACACTTCGCCCGTTTCGGGATGGACGACCCCGGGCGCCGCAGGCCCCATGGATTCCGTCATCTTTACCCTCTCTCTCAGCAAGCGGGTCAGCTTAATGTGTGACACGTGTCCCGACTTGATCGCCACCACGTGTGCCCGGAGCGGGCGCCCGAGCAGGAACAGGTCGCCCATCAGGTCGAGAATCTTATGCCGAACAAACTCGTTGGGGAACCGCAGCCCTTCCTTGCTCAGAATTGCCTCGTCCTTGATGACCACCGCGTTGTCGAGGCTGCCGCCCTTGATCAGGCCGTTCCGCATGAGGTGCTCAACCTCGTGGTAAAAGCAGAACGTCCGCGACGGCGCAATCTCCTTGACGAACGTCTCTTCGGTGATCGGGAGCGAGCAATACTGACTATCGAGCCCCGGCCGCTCGTAGCAGATCGTGGCCGAAATCTTCAGCGCGTCCGACGGCAGCACCACCAGCGTCACGCCGTCTTCGGAATAATGAATCGGCCGGGTGGGCGCAAACCAGCGTTTCGGGACACGCTGCTCCTCGATGCCCGCCTCCTCGAGCATCGCCACGAATGGGCGCGAGCTCCCGTCGCCCACGGGCGGCTCGTTCGCATCGAGCTCGATCACAAGGTTGTCAATGCCGAAGCCCATGAGCGCCGCGAGCACGTGCTCGACGGTATGGATCTTCACGCCGTCCGAGGAGATCGTCGTCCCGCGCACCACGTCGCTCACGTTCTCGATGAGCGCGTCAATCACCACGGGCTCGTCGGTATCCGTGCGCACGAACTTCACGCCGTGGTTCGGCGGCGCCGGCTTGAAGACGAGCCGCGCCCTGTTGCCCGTGTGCACACCGATGCCCGAGTGGCTCACCTCGCGCTGAATTGTCCGTTGGTTTTTCATTACTTGTCCGTCGCCGGCGACTTTTTGGACCGCCGCACCACTTCTTCCAGTTCCGCGACGCGCTGCTCGAGCGCGCGCACCTTCCGCGTCCAGTCGCTCATCGTGCTGAGCACCGCCTGGCCGCGCATGAACTCCTCGTACGGGCGTGCCGGCATTCCCGCCACCGTGTGGCCATCCGGCACCGACTTTGTGACACCCGCCTGCCCGGCGACGATCGCGCCATCGCCGACGCGGATGTGCCCCGCAACCCCGGCCTGGCCGGCGAGAATCACGTTGTCGCCGATTTCCGTGCTGCCGGAAATCCCGACCTGCGCGACCACGAGGCTGTCCTCGCCGATGACCACATTGTGGGCGACCTGAACGAGGTTGTCAATCTTCGTGCCCCGCTTGATCACCGTCTTGTCGAACCGTGCCCGGTCCACGCACACGTTGGCGCCCATCTCGACGTCATCGCCGATCTCGACCGTGCCAACCTGGGGAATTTTTTCGTGGCGGCTGCCGATTTGCACGTAGCCGTAGCCGTCCGAGCCGACCACCGTTCCACAGTGCACGATGACCCGATCGCCGAGCACGCACCGCTCACGCACCGACACGTGCGGATAGAGCAGGCAGTCCGCGCCGATGACGGTCTCCGCGCCCACGTACACGAACGGCGCCAGCACCGTCCTGTCGCCGATCCGCGCGCCGGCCTCGACGACCACAAAGGGCCCAATGGTAACGTCCGCGCCGAGCGATGCGCTCTCGTCCACCATTGCCCCGGGATGGACCCCGGGCTTGGGGCGTACCGGCGGCGGGAAGAGCACCTCGACGACCTGCGCAAAGGCGCGCGAGGGATTCGAGTGGATGATGCCGCTCAGCTTCTCGGGAAGGGCGAGCCCCTCGGCCACGATGACCGCCGAGGCGACCGTCGTGGCGAGATCCCGCTCGTAGCGCGGGTTCGCCACGAACGTAATATCGCCCGGCCCGGCATCGCGAATGCCCGCCACACCGGTGATTTCGCATCGGGGGTCGCCGAAAAGCCGCCCGCCCGTGTGCTCGGCAATCTCAGCGAGGGTGTGTGCAGCAGCCACGTTTCGATCAATCGCTCGTGTCCGAGGCCGTTTCCGAGTCCGTCTCCGACGTCGTTCCCGAGCCGTCCTCCGCATGCTCCTTGTCGAAAAGCTCGTTGAGCTTCTCCAGAACCGTATCAGTCAGGTCCTTGGCATCCTTGTTGTAGATCACCATCGCGCTGTTGACCACGAGATCCAACTCTTGTTCAGTCGCCACCACTTCGACGATCGCGGTCGCTTTCTTCTCGAACTCCTGCAGAAAAGCGACCTTCTGCCTGTTGAGCTTCTCCTGCGCTTCAGCAGCGTATCTCTTCAGGTTATTCTCCTCTGCGGTGATCTCCTCCTGCTTCTCCTTGCGGTGCTCGTCGGAATACAGGAACATTTCGCTCTTCATCGCGACGATTTTCTGGCGCCGCCCATCCACTTCGGCCTGCACCTTCTTGAAAAGCCCGCTCAGGATGCGCTCGTATTCGGACTTGTACTTGCTCTCCTCATAGACGCGCGTCACGCTCACGACGCCGATCTTGGCTGTTTCCGTGCCGGTCGCGACCCGGCCCACGCCCAACGTCACCAACACAATGGCTGCGATTGCAACTGCGTATCTCATAGGTTCTCCTCTCTACCGCACAAGTGCCGTCAGAATTGAAATCCAAACGAAAAATCGAGCCGCGGCTTGTCCTCGACGAACTCGTCCCGGTCAATCGGCCACGCGTAATCAATGTTGAACGGGAACTGGCCGCCAAACACCGGGATCATAATCCGCAGCCCGATGCCGACGCCCGCGCGCACATCGTCCAGGTCGTAGCTGTACGCCTCCTCCCAAACGTTGCCCGTATCGTAAAAGACCGCCCCGCGAATCGGATCAATGAGCGGAAACGTGTACTCGACCGAAAGCAGCAGGCTCGACTTGCCGCCGACCGGCTCGCCGAACTCGTCCTTCGGCCCCACGTCGCGGAAATCGAACCCGCGCACCGTGCGCGGCCCGCCGAGGAAAAGCCGCTCGAAAAGCGACACGCGCTCAGAATCCCCGAACTCCTTGACCGCACCGATCTCCCCGCGCAACCGCACCACGTGGCCTTCGAAGGGCGAAAGGTACCATAGGGCGCTGAGCGTCTCCTTGTGGAACTCCTCGTCACTCCCAAGGAAATCCACACCGACCTCCTCGGCGAAGGTCACTCGCGAGCCCCGCGTCGGCATGAAAAAACTGTCCCGCGTGTCGCGCACGAGTTGGCCTCGGAGGCTGCTGACCGTTTTCTTCCCTTCCTCGCTGCGGATGAGCTCGGAAGCATCCTCCTCGGCGTCAATCTCCACGTCCATCAACGTGTACGTCAGCGTCCCCCGCACGTGCCGCCACAGGCCCTTCGAGAAGCGCACGTCGAACCCGACCTGGCTCTCGTCATAATCGTCCGGCGTCAGGTAGTCGCGCGCGAAAATGTTGAAGCCGAACAAGAGCCGCCGGTCAAAAAACCACGGCTCGGTGAAGCTCAGCTCCGCGTCGCGACGCTTGCTGCCGAAGTTGAATTTGAGCCGGGCCTTTTGCCCGCCGCCGCGGAACGACGGGCAATCCTTAATATCGAAGTTCGACTGGCCGATCTCCACCGTGCCGACGAGCTTGTCAATCGAGCTGAAGCCGAAGCCGCCGAGGAGACGGCCCGTATTCATTTCCTCGACCACCACGACGAGGTCGCGCACGTCTTCCTGCTCGGTCGGCTCGAGCAGCATGTCCACACGGCTGAAGTACCGTAGGTTCATCAGCCTTGACCGCGACTTACGCAGCTTCACCCCGTCGAAATGATCGCCCGGCACGAGGCTGATCTCCCGGCGGATCACCTTATCCTTCGTCGCGATGTTGCCGGTAATTTCCACCTTGCCGATGCGCACGCGCTTGTTCTCCTCGATCACGTACTCCAGGTCGAGCACGTGCTCGCCTTCGCCCGGCGAGATCCGCCCGATAACACGCGCATCCACGTAGCCTCGTTGCGAGTAAAAGTCGGCGATCGCGTTCCGTTGCTCGTCCACCGTGTCGGCCGCGAACACGTCTCCTTCCCGAAGGATCAACTGCTCGCACAGCGCTTCCTCCGGGAAGGACTGAATGCCGATGAACGTGGTCCGCCCGAGCTTGTACTGCGGGCCTTCGGTCACGCCGATCGTCAGCCGGACCGCGTCCTTGCGCCCCTCGATGAACTCTTCGACCGGGGTCTCGATTTTCACGTCCAGGTAGCCGAGCGACTGGAAGTGTGCCGCCAGCCGCAGCAGGTCGTCTTCGAGCACCTCCCGGCGCAACTTGCCGCGGCCGGTGAGCCAGCTCAGCGCATTGCGCCGCTTCGTCTTCATGAGCCGCAAGAGCGTGCGCCGCGGCACGTGCTCGGCCCCGGGAAACCGGATATCGCACACGATCGCCCGCCGGCCCTCTCGGATGGTGATGCGAACCGTGACCTCGTTTGCCTCCTGGTCATACTCGAGCGCGTGCACGACGGCGACGTCGTAGTACCCCTTTTTCTCGTAGAGCTCGTAGAGCTCGGCGATCCCTTCGATGAGCGCCACCTCGTCGTAGATCTCGCCCCGTTTGGCCTTGACCCGCTTGCGGAGAGTCGGCGTCTTGAACCGTGCGTTGCCCTCGAAGAGAATCGCCTTAATCATCGGCTTCTCGCGGAAGCTGAAGATCACGCGCACCCCGTCCTCGAGCGGCTGCGTCAACACGGTGACCAAGCTGAAGTAGCCGCTCTCGATGAGGCGGCGCTCGTCGGCGCTGACCGTGTCGGTCGAATAGGGTTTCCCGACCCTCGTCTTGATCTTATAGACGACGAGCGGCGTCTGGGTCCGCTGCAGCCCCTGAAACTGGATGTCTCGGACGATTTGTCCCTCGAGCTCGGCGCGTTCCTCGCTCGCGAAAGCGGGAAGCCAGGTGAGAACAAGCACAACGGTTCCGCACAGCAGCGCCAGGCGTTTCAGCATCCCATCCTCCTCTCGTCACAGGCCGCGGCCACTGCGTGTGCAGCCGCACGGCTTATTGCGTCAAAACGGTTCGCTCGTGTCGGCGCCGACCGCCTCCTCGTACGATTCCTCCGATGCCTCGCCCCGTCGCAGCGGCTCGAACCGGGTCCATCGCTTCTCGAAGTGCAGCGACACCTCGCCGGTGGGGCCGTTGCGCTGCTTGGCCACGATAACCAGCGCTTCGCCCGGGTGGTCGTTCGGGTCGTAAAATTCCGGACGCGCCAGCAGCATCACGACGTCGGCGTCCTGCTCGATCGCGCCCGACTCGCGCAGGTCCGACAGTTGCGGCCGTCGGCCGGGACGCGTCTCGACCTCGCGGTTGAGCTGGCTGCAGACAATCACCGGCACCCTGAGCTCCCGTGCGAGCCCCTTAAGCGACCGCGAGATCTCCGAGATTTCCTGCTGGCGGTTCTCCTGGCGGCGCGACCCTCCGGCGTTCATGAGCTGGAGGTAGTCCACGACGATGAGCTTGACGTCATACGTCGCTTTCAGGCGCCGTGAGATCGCGCGCAACTGCAGCGGCGTCAGGCCCGGCGTATCGTTCACATAGATTGGTGCCGTCGTCAGCTCGCTTGCCGCACCGACGATGTCCGACCATTTCTCTTTTCTGAAAATCCCTCGGCGCACGTCCTGGAGGTTCATCTTCGCGTGCAGGCACAACAGCCGTTGCGTGAGCTGCTCGGCCGACATCTCGAGGCTGAAGATCGCCACCGGGATTTTCGGCCCGTCCTTCTCCACCGCGCAGTGCTCGGCGATCCGCAGCGCGAGCGCCGTCTTGCCGATCGAGGGACGCGCCGCGATGATCACCAAGTCCGAATCCTGGAACCCGCTCGTCATCTCGTCGAGATCGTGAAAGCCGCTCGGCACGCCGGTCACGTAGTGCTGGTCCTCGTAGAGGCGCTCGATCTTGTCCACCGCGCCCGTCACGAGCGGCTTCATCTCCCGATAGCTTTCCGCGACCTTTTTCTCGGCGATATCAAAGATCGCCCGCTCCGCGTCGTCGAGCACGTCCTCGGGCTCGTCGGTGCTCGTGTAGCAGCGCCGGACCACCTCGGTCGAGGTCGTAATGAGCGTCCGGAGCAGGTACTTGCCGCGGATGATCCGGATATAGGACTCGGCGTGCGCGGGCGTGGCGACCCGGTCAATGAGGTCCGTCAGATAGATGGCGCCGCCGGCCTCGTCGAGCGCGTTCATGGCGCGCAGCCGCTCAGCCACCGTGTTGAAGTCCACGTCCATGCGGCGCTCGTACAGATCGAGCAGCGCCCGGCAGATCGTCTGGTGCGGCCTGTGGTAGAACATTTCGGGCTGCAGGTGCTCGCCGATCTTATCGAGCGCCTCGCGATCGAGCAGCGCGCAGCCGAGCGCCGCCATCTCGGCGTCGAGATCGTGCGGCGGCACCTTGTCGAACGGGACGTTCTGGGCCAGCGGTTCGGGCGCCATCTATCTACAACTTCACGACGTGTTTCTCAGTGATCGCAAACGCACGGCGGCCCGTGCTATTCTTTCACCACCCACAGCTTGATCGTCGTGCTTACCTCCGGGTGGAGCCGGATCTCAATGGCATAGACACCGAGCGCCTTGATCGGGTTCTCCAAAACGACCATTTTCCGATCAATCTGGAAACCCTCCTCCTCGAGCAGCGCGGCGATGTCCTGCGCGGTCACCGACCCGTAGAGCTGTTCGTCCTCGCCGACCTTGACCGCCGTGGTCACGGACACCGTCGCCAGCTTCGCGGCCAGTTCCTCGAACTCTTGCCGCTCATGGGCCTCCTTGGCGAGCCGCTCGCCGCGGATCTTCTCCTGGAGCTTGACCGTTTTCTCGCTCGCGGCGACCGCGAGCCCTCGCGGGATGAGGTAGTTGCGCGCGTAGCCCGGCGCGATGCTCACGATATCGCCCTCGCGTCCGAGCGCCTCCACGTCTTTGACGAGCAGCACGTCCATCGGTCGGTCCTTCTGCTGATGCGTGTGATGTTCGGCGACGGGGCCGACGCCTTATTCGGCCACGTACGGCAGCATCGCCATATAGCGCGCGCGCTTGATCGCCACCATAAGCTGCCGCTGGTGTCGGGCGCACGTCGCCGAGATGCGCCGCGGGATGATCTTGCCGCGATCCGTGATGCACTTGCGCAGCCGCTGCACGTCCTTGTAGTCCACCGTCTGGATCTTATCCGCACAAAATCGGCAGCGCTTGCGCCGGTGCGGGCCACGGCTCGGTCTCTTCGCCATTGTTTCTCTCTCGCCTCGGTAATGTCGTTCTCGTCCTGATCAAGCAACTAGAACGGGATGTCGTCCTCGCCGACGTCCTCAGGTCCCGGGACGTCGTTCGGGGAACCCTCGTCGGGCGCGGCGCGGCCGGCCTTGGCGCCTCGGGTCGCGGGCCGCGGGCCGCCCTCCTCGCCGCCGCGCGGCGTGCCGAGGAACTGAACACGCTGCGCCACAACGCGAATCCTCGACCGTTTCTCGCCTTGCTGGTTTTCCCACTCGTCCATCTGGAGCCGTCCCTCGATGAGCACGGGTCGGCCCTTCGAAAGGTACTCGCTCGCCGTCTCGGCCTGGCGCTGCCACACCACCACGTCAATGAAAAGCGTGCGCTCGACCTGCTTGCCGTCGCGGCCGGTGTAGCTGTCGTTCACCGCGAGGCGCAGATCCGCCACCGCAGTCCCGCTCGGCGTGTAGCGGAGCTCCGGATCCTTCGTGAGGTTCCCGATCAGCAAGACCTTGTTCAAGCTCGCCATGGTTCACTCCTGTGTCGTAGGCTCGGCCTCCGGCGTCGCCGCCGCGGACGCCTCCTCGACCAGCGGTTCTTTCTCGACCGCGTCAGGCGCAGATTGAGCCGCGCCGGCCTCCGCTTTTTCTTCGGGAGCGGCTTCCGGCTCCACCGGCGCCGGAGACACGCGTTTCTGCGGCTTCGGGATCTCCTCCTGCTCCTTGCGCAGGATCAGAAGCCGGATAAGCCGCGGGTGCAGCTTGTACGCCGCGCGGAGCGACGCGATCTCCCCGGGCGACAGCTCGAAGTGCATCAGGTAGTACACCCCGTCATCGTGGGTGCGGATGCGGTACGCGAGCCGTTTCTTGCCGAGGCGATCGCGATGGAGCATCGAGCCGCCCCGCTTCTCGATCTCCTCGACTATTCGGCGGCCGGCCTTCTCGTTCTCGTCGTCGGAAAGGTTCGCCTGCAGAATGTACATGCACTCGTACGTGTTCAATTCACTCCTCCACCGCGCGAGGCGGCTCCGGCGCCGCCAGATCCATATTGTTGTACGTGTTCATGGCCGCCGCGATCCCGCTGCCGATCACGCGCTCCACGGCCTCGGCCGCCGCCCCGATCACCTTGGCGACGAGAACGCGTTCCTGCCGCTCGAACTTCCCGAGCACGTGCGCGGTCAAGTCGTCGGCCCCGGCGCCGCCCACGCCGACGCGCACGCGCGCGAACGCCGTCGAGCCAAGCGCCTCGATGATTGACTTGAGGCCTCTGTGGCCCCCGTCACTTCCCTCTCGCCGGACGCGCAGCCGTCCAAGGGGAAGGTTCACGTCGTCCACCACCACGAGCAGGTTTTCGACGCGGCTATCGAACTCGGCCATGACCGCTCGAACGGTCAGGCCGCTCCGGTTCATGTACGTTCGCGGCTCGACCAGCAGCACCTCCCGGCCTGCGCAGTCAAGCCGCGCCATTCGTGCCGCCAGCCGGAACGACCGCCGGAAGCGGGCCCGATGACGCCGTGCCATTTCCTCGACGACACGAAACCCGATGTTGTGCCGCGTGCGCCGGTAACGCCACCCCGGGTTCCCAAGCCCGATCACCACTGCCATGCCACGCGTATCCACCCGGCCTGACTAGGTCTTCTCCTCCGGCTCGCCTTCCGGCGGCTTTTTCTCGCCGATCACTTCCGGCTCGGCGCCCTCTTCCTCGGCCAGCGCCTCGGCGGCTTCCTCCTCGCCGACCTCGGCCGCCACCGCGCGCGGCACCACGACCGTGAATACCGGCTGGCTGCGGTCGGTCAGGACCTCGACCCGGTCGCCCACGTCGAGATCGCCCACCTTGATCGCCTGATGCTCGCCGAGCTCGGAGACGTCCACCGTAATGGACTCGGGCATGTCCGTCGGCAGGCACAACACCTCGATCTCGCGGATGACCTGCTCGAGGATGCCCCCAGCCTTCTCGCCCTTGCACTCGCCCGTATGCACGACGGGCACGCGCGTATGAATCTTCTCCGTAAGCGAGATCTCGTTAAAATCAATGTGCAGCACAATACCATGAATCGGGTCCGTCTGCACCTCCTTGATGAGCGCCGGGCGCTTGATCTTCTTGCGCCCGTCCTTGATCTCGAGGTCAATCACAATGCTCTCGAGCGACGCGGCGTGGCTGCCGTGCGTGAGGTGGAACACCTCCCGCTCGTCGAGCTCGATCGGGATCGGCGCCTCCACGTGCCGGCCATACACGATGCCCGGCACCTTCCCTTCACGGCGCAACTTGTGCATCTGTGCCTTGCCGAGACGTTCGCGCCGTTCGCCCTTGAGACTCACTCCTGCCATACGTGCCTCTGGCTCCTTCCTAGAAGAACAACGAGCTCACCGACTCGCTCCGGTGAATCCGGATGATCGCCTGCCCGAGCAGGTCTGAAACCGTGAGCCGCTTCACGTCGAAGTCCGACTGCTCCTCGACGCCGTTCGACCGTACGGTGTCCGTAATAATAAGCTGCTTGATCGCGGACTTCTCGAGCCGTTCCATCGCCGGCCCGACGAGAATCCCGTGCGTCGCACACGCGTACACGTCGCGCGCGCCGAACTCCTTGACGATCCGCGACGCCTCGGCCAGCGAGCCGGCCGTCGTCACCATGTCGTCCACGAGCACGACGTCGCATCCCTTGACGTTTCCAATAATGCCCGTCGCCTCGACCTCGAGGTCGCTCAGCCGCCGCTTGTCCACCGCGGCCAACGGCAACCTGAGTCGGCTCGAAAACGACGCCGCCAGCTTGATCCCGCCCACGTCGGGCGAGACGATGACCGGATCTTTCAAATTCAGCGTGCACACGTAATCGCTGAACACCGGGAACGCGTACAAGTTATCGAGCGGGATGTCAAAAAACCCTTGGACCTGGCCCGCGTGCAGGTCCACCGTCAGCACCCGGTCCACGCCCGCCGCAGCGATTAGATTCGCCACCAGCTTCGCCGAAATCGGCACCCGGGGCTGATCCTTCCGGTCCTGGCGCGCGTACGCGTAGCACGGAATGACCGCCGTGATCCGCTCGGCCGAGGCGCGCCTGAACGCGTCAATCATCACGAGCAGCTCCATGAGGCTCTCGTTCGGCTCGGGCACCGTCGGCTGGATGAGGAACACGTCCCAGCCCCGCACGTTCTCGAGGATGCGCACGAAGACCTCGCCGTCGGGAAAGCGGGAGATCTCCATTTGGCCGAGCGGGACATTGACCCGCCGGCTGATTCTCTCCGCCAGCTCGACGTTGGCCCGGCCCGTAAAAAGCTTGATTTCCCTGTGCATGGTTCCCCAAGTGCGCACGGTGATTTCAGCTCAAACATCCGCTGCGGGAACACACGCCTGGTGGTCCCGCTGGGGCGGGAGGATTCGAACCTCCGGTGCGAGATCCAAAGTCTCGTGCCTTACCACTTGGCGACGCCCCAACCGCTTCGGCGACGCGTCACGTGAACAGTCACGTCCCTTCGCCGAGAAACGGGGAAAGCAACGTATCTGGACGAGCGGACGAGTGTCAACAAAAATCGGTGAGCGGTGCCCGAGCAGCCCTGAGGGTAGACGTGGGCCTCGAACCTGTGTGGCCGCCGCCCGGATCGGCGGTCTCACACAAGGCCGTGGCCGGATTCTTCGACGGCGCTCCCCACCTTTTGCAGGTAGGCGTTCACGATCTTCGATTGGATATAGTGTCGGAACTCGGGCCGAATCGGATGGCAGATGTCGCGGTGCTCCTCCCGCCGCCCGGCGGGGTCATCCATTCGTTTGGGCGAGTCCAATCGCTCCCCGCACTCGCAGCAGTAGGCGCTGCGAACCGGGTTTTTCTTACCGCAGGCCGGACAGTTCTCCATGACTCTTGCGCTGGGCATCGCCACAAACAAGCCCTGGCGGCCTTCGATGACCTTAATGTCACGAACGACAAAATCATCATCGAACGTCACGGTGGCAAACGCCTTGAGCTTCTTATTCCCGGCCTCCTTAAGGCTGATCCTGACCTCGGTGATTTCCATGACAATTCTCCTCGGCTGACGCGAGGCGGTTCCTCGCTACTGTAACCAAAACATCACCGTGGAGCCGGCGCCGCAATCGCAGCGAAATCTCGGCCGCCTCGGCCTCAGTACAGCAGACTCCATACAGAGTCGAACCGCTCCCGGAAACTTGCGCGCGCGGCAAACCTTCTCTTACCACCTCCTTCCAAAGCCGCTCGAGGGATGGGCACTTCGAAAAAACCGCCCTCGTTAATCCATTGTGTAGGCTCCGAAAGAGCGCCTGCACATCATGCCGATTGACTGAGTTTAACATTTTACACATAGAAGGAAGATTTGTCAAGTCTAAATTCACCTGACTGTATATTTCCTCCGCGGACAGATTGACCGTTGGTATCACCAGAACAACCCAGAACTCCGGAGCCGGCGGCAACGGCTCAACCTGCTCCCCCCTTCCAGTGCACAGCGCCGTCCCACCATACAGAAAGAACGGCACATCGGAACCAAGCGGCGCCGCCAAGGCTAAAAGTTTCCCGTGTTCCAGCGGCCGCCCGGACAGCTCATTCAGACCGAGCAGCGTGACCGCTGCGTTGCTGCTCCCGCCTCCGAGACCGCCCCCCACTGGAATCCGCTTCATAATCCGGACCCGCACGCCCGGCGGAAGCCCGCTCTCTTTCAGAAAAACCTCAGCCGCCTGCCAGGCAAGGTTGCCGGGCCCGGCTGGAACGTCAGGATGGTCGCAGATGAGCTCGATCGCTGAACCGGTGAGCTCGATCTCCACCTCGTCACAGAAGTTGATCGTCTGCATAATGGTCTCGATCTCGTGGTAGCCGTCCGGCCGCTTCCGCAGCGGTTGGAGGTAGAGGTTGATCTTGGCCGGAGAGCGCAGGCGAATGTGCCGATCGTCCCGCTCGATCGTCAGAAGCTTCATATATTCGTCCATCGCCAACACGCCGCCACGCCCCCTACGGACGCCGAACCACGCGCCCGCCGACCATCACCCACGGCACCTCCCCCTCGTGCCGCACCACGCTAGCACACGTTTCCCCGGGCGAACAAGCCGCCGTCGGCACGGCGATAATATCTGCCAGCGCGCCGGCCCGCAGAACGCCGAGCCGCCCCTCGAGACCGAGGAAGCACGCCGGAACCACCGTCGCCATCAGGAGCGCCTCCTCAGCGGAAAACTCAGGGTGCGCTTCAAGAAAAATCCGCACTTCCCCCAAAAGATCGAGACGCTCGTTGCTCGCCAGACTGTCCGTCCCGAGGCAGATCGGAATGCCGGCCTCTCTCAAACGCTCGGCGGAGAACGGATCGTATCCGAAAAACCGGTGGCTCCCGGGGCAGTGGGCGACGTACGCGCCGCGCGCGGCAAGGATCGCCACGTCTTCCTCGTCGGGGTAGTTCACGTGGACCCCGAGCACCGGCCCGTTGAGCAGACCGCGTTCGTTGAGGACTTTCACCGCTCGCCGGGGATCGCACCACGGCCTGAGCCGCGGCTCGTCCCGGCTCTCGAACAAATGAACCGTGATCGGCATCGGGCGCCGCTCGAGCTCACGCCGGATCATCTTCATCAGCCGCTTCGAGATCGAATAGACCGCGTGCGGCGCCATCCCGCGCAGGATCACGTTCGCCGGCCAACCGGTGGCCATGGCCTGTCGAAACCGGCGTATCTTCCGGCCCGCCGTCAACGGGTTCAGGCCGAGCACCTCCCCAAAGACCGCGAGGCGCATCGGCGCTTGGGCCGCGACGCGAGCGATCGCATACGAACTCGACACCTCGAACACCGTCGTCGTGCCGTGCCGTACAAGCTCGTCGAGTCCTGTGCGGACGGCGGCGTCATAGTCGGCCGGCGTCAGCCGGCGTTTCGCGGCGATCATCGCCAGTGCCCATTTCGAAAACGACACGCCGCTCGGAAGGCGGCCGCGCAGGCCGGTGTAGTCAAGATGGCCATGCGCGTTGATCAGCCCCGGCAGGAGCGTCATTCCGGAGAGGTCAATGCGGTCGGCTTCCGGCGCCTGTGCCTGGAGCTCGGAGGCGTGGCCGACGGCCGCGATCGCGCCGTCCTCGACGAGGACTGCCGCGTCCTCGACGACGGGCCCGTCGAGCGTAATCGCCCGATCAGCCCGAACGAGCAGGGGCCGCGACCCACTCATGCCAGTCCTCGGGCAGGATCCCGGCGCGCCGATAGCGTTCCATCGAGCGGGCGCACGGGCTGTCCCGCTCGACGCCCTGGACCCGTCGCGCCACCTCGGTGACGATTGTCGGCAACTGCGCCACCGCTGCGTTCACGCGTTCCGACTCCTCGGGTGTGAGCAGGCCCTCGAAGAGCTCGCCGGTGCGGTATTCGCGCTCGCGGATCCCCTCGGCGAGGTTGGTGAGATAGCACAGCGGCACGTAGCTCATCTCGAGCTCCCGCGCCAGGAAACACTCCGGCGCTACGGTCATGCCGACGAAATCCGCGTCGAGGGTTCGGTACTTGTGGATCTCGGCCGGCGTCTCGAGCCGAGGGCCACGCGTGCACACGTACGTCCCCCCGATGATGTGGCGCACGTTGAGCGCCGCGAGCGCCTCGTGCAGCATCTGCGAAAGCTGCGGGCAGAAGACCGGATTCTGCCGGATGAACCCCCAGCCTTTGCCCCCGAAAAAAGTGCTCGGCCGGCCCGAGGTCTCGTCAATGAGGTCGTTCGCGATCACCAGATCGCCGATCTGGTACAAGCGGTTGATGATGCCCGGCCCGCTCCACGAGACGATCCACTCGACGCCCCGATCCTTGAGCGCATAGACGTTCGCCCGGTAATTAATGAAGGGGGCGGTGACGCTATAGCGCTCCTCGCCGTGGCGCGACAGGAACAGAAACTTCGCGCCCTTGTTCTCGACCAGGTAAAGCGCCTCGCTCGGCCCGTACGGCGTCTCAACGGGCCCGAGCCGCTCGCCGACGATCCGCCGCTCCCTGAGCAGCGTATACGCCCCGCTCCCGCCGATGACCGCGAACGTGCACGTGGACCTCGTCATCGAGAACAGTACCCCCCCCAATAGTCTGGTTTCTTCTACAGCCTTAGAATTACCCGGGTCCTCCGAACTCCCGAGCTAACTCATCCGTGTCCACTTCCTTGTAGCCGCTCGGTATCTCGAAGATACTCTGGTCAATCTTGCCCCGCGTGATGCTCTTGACCTCCAGCTTCATCCGCAAGAATCCCCCCATCTGCGCCTTCATCAAAAGCGGGACTGGGAAATAGTCGAAGGACGACACCTGCTTGCGTTTCTCCCCTCCAGGCGCCAGGCCCGGGGCAATCCCCCCTTCCATCTTGATGCGCATGAGCTTGTTAATCATCGAAACGAGGTCGCGCCCGAACCGAATCTCGTAGGTAAACCATGCCTCACCAGCGGCGCCCAGTTGGCCCTTGCCGGACCCGAACTTGTGGCAGCGGTAGCCCAGGATCATCTTGCTGTCAGGCTGCCGATCGTTGCCTTCTTGAGCGAAGGAAACGGCCTCCGCCTTTTCGCACTCGCCCTTGTCCACCAGCTCGAAGCTTGACTTCGCGTACACCTCCCTTTCATCAAAAACGGCGTACATCTCCTTCTTGGACATGTCAATGATCAGGCGCAAGTTGGCGCTGCCACCACGAGTCCGCATGGCCCCCTTGATCGCCAGCTTCCTCTTCGTCATGGAGATATTCTTGACTGCATACTCCATGGACACCGGCGGGCCAATGGCGATCCGACCATCCATCTCCAGCGCGATACTGCTGTTCGCACCTTCCTGGTAGTAGCCAAACCAGTAGCCGGCGAAAAGAAGCGCCGCAATCCAGAGCCCCAACACGACCTTACTCATCAGACCCACCTCCGGAAAGTGAACACAACGGCCTCTTGTTGCAGCACGGGTACACTAACACCAAGCACGAATCGAAATCAACCGCCGAATAGTTTGCCCGCGCGTCAGCTCTCGCGCCCGAGCATTTCTTGGGCGATCGCCGCCAGGAGCGCCCCGTCCTCGCCGAACGGCCCGAGCGCCGCGAGGGCTTTCTCGACGTGCTGCGCAGCGAGCGCTCGGGCGCCGTCGAGGCCGTGGACCGCCACGGCGGTCACTTTCCCGCGCGCCTCGTCCGCCCCGACATGCTTGCCGAGCTTCGCCTCGTCGCCCACCACGTCGAGGACGTCGTCCACGATCTGAAACGCGAGCCCGAAATGCCGGCCGTACGTCCGGAGCGCCTCGAGTTGATCGGCCGTGGCGTTCGCAGCGATCCCGCCCATCACCACGGACGCCGTCATGAGCGCCGCCGTCTTTCCCTCGTGCATCCGCTCGAGCACCGCCGCGTCAACCGCTGCTCCCTCGGCACCGAGGTCCATCGCCTGCCCGGCCACGAGCGCCGTGTGCCCGCTCGCCCAGGCAAGCTCGCGGATTATCTTGGCCTTCTGCTCGTCGGTGAGCCGCTCGTCGTTGGCGATCACGCCGAACGAAAGGCTCAGCAGCGCGTCCGACGCGAGGATCGCCATCCCTTCGCCGATCGCCTTGTGCAGCGTCGGGCGGCCGCGCCGGAGCTCGTCGTCGTCCATCGCGGGCAAATCGTCGTGCACGAGCGAGAACGTGTGCACGAACTCGACCGCGCATGCCGGTGCGATCGCCAGCGTCTCATCGCCGCCTGCCGCCTCGCACGCCGCCAGGCAAAGCACCGGACGCAAGCGTTTGCCCGGCGGCATGAGCGCGTAGCGCATCCCGCGTGCAATGGCCTCCGGCGTCTCCGCGGCGGAAGGCAGGAGCCGCTCGATCGCTTCCTCGATGAGCCGACGCTTCTCGCTCAGACGCTTCTCGAGGGCCGGCGGCAGGCTCATGCTCTCACCGGAATTTTGCATTGGCGTAGCGCCGAACCATGTTGAACGTGATGCGGGCCACGTCCGCCTTGTCGTCGGTGAGCACGTGCGTGCCCGGATACGGGTCCGGCACCGTGAACCCGTCGGCGGCCAAGCTCGCCAGCTCGACGAGACCGGCCGTGCTCACCGCGCGCAGCCGTCGCCGCACCTCGGCCGGCGGCATCTCCCTCTTGAACGCGAACACGAGGAAGTTTGACTTCGCCGGCACCTGCAGCACGTAGACGCTCGGGAAGGCCTGCTGCATCGTCTTGGCGATGCACGAGATGAGCAGCCGGTCGTTCGCGAGCGCGATCACGTTGGTGATCGCCACGCCGTCTGCGGACATCCGGTCGCTCACGAGCCGAAAAAACTCCTCCGTGACGACGTAGAACGGAATAAGCGGCCCGCCCTGGAACACGTCAATTTCGACGAGATCGTAGCGCTTCTTGCACCGGCGCAGGTACGGCCGTGCGTCCTCGGTATAAATGGTGAGCTTTGGCCCTTCCCTCATCCCGAAGTACCGCGTGTCCTTGGCGATCTTGACCACCCACGGGTCAATCTCGACCGCGTCAATGTGGATCGCCGGGAAAAAGTGCTGAAACTGCTTGATCGAGGTGCCCGCCCCCATGCCGAGGATCGCCATTTCCTCGACCGGCACCAGGGCGGGGCCGAGCAGAAAGTAGTCGAAGTAGCTCCCGGTCCGAAACGTGTCCGGCACGCCTTTCGAGTACCACGCCCAATCGTTCACGGCGAGCCGGTACGTCGGGGGGTGGGTCGCATCGTCGCGTTCAACCTGCAGGTCGCTGTACGGGCTTTGGACACGCAGCACGACCTCCTCGGCCTCCTTGGGCACGGAGAACGGCAGCAGCGCAAGCGCCAGAACGGCCGCCACCCACCGGCGCCGCACGCCGGCGAGCCCGATGACGCCGACGACCAACACGATCGCCGCCATGATGATCAGCGTCATGTGTGCGCCGATCTCCGGCACCAGCACGAACGGCGTGACGAACGACCCCAAAATACTGCCGACCGTCGAGAGCGCGTAGATCGTGCCGGCCGCCGTGCCCACGCGGTCCTTTTCGACGACGAGCCGGATGATAAACGGCGACGTCATCCCAAGCAGCGCCGTGGGCGGCCCGTACAGCAGGATGGTGACAATCACCAGGCCTGTGATCATCCCAAACTTCAGGAAGAAAAAGTTGAGCAGGCTCCTGTAGAGGAACGCGAAGGCCACAAGCAGCAGCCCGGTAATGACAATAATCCGGTAGAGCACCGGCGGCCGGGGAACGCGATCCGCCAGCCGACCGCCGACAATGTATCCCAAAGAGAGCGCCGCCAGGATCACGCCGATGAGCGTCCCCGCCACGTAGCTCGAGTAGCCGTACACCGGCCCGTAGAGCCGGAAGCCCACCAGCTCGAGCCCCAGCACGGCGAACCCCATCAGAAAGCAGGTCACCAATAAGAAAAACCTTCCTATTCGCACCCCAACCTCCTTGAAACACGGGAGATGCGAAACAACTTATTCCACTCGCGCCGCTTCCTAATGAAGCACAACGCCGGGGCCGGCAAACCCGACCCCCTGAAAAGCCGCGCCATCATAGGCCCCCCAGGAAAGCCCAGCAAGAAAAATCAGGAACCAGCTTGCCACAGAGCAAGTTTCAAGGTATTGACTAAGATACTTAACCCGGCTAAAGTTCAAACTGGCGTAGTTATTGCTGGAAATCCTGTGGTCATGGAGGAAGAAAGCCTATGCACGCGGCAGACACAAAAAGCCCTGAGGCCGCTTTTGACGAGCTGCTCGAACTGCTTGACCGAATGGCGGGCACCTTTTTCCGCCTGACAGCCGAGCAGATGGAAAAGGACGACCTCTCGCCGAACCGCTTCAACGCGCTCCGGACGCTCGGTGGCGACGAGCAACTGACCATGAGCGCGCTCGCCGAGCGCCTCAAGGTGAGCACGGCGGCCGTCACCTCAATCGTGGACAAGCTCGAAACGGAAAGATTCGTCCGCCGGGTGCGCAGCAAGGAGGACCGGCGCCAGATTTTTGTGCAGATTACGTCGCGTGGCCGCGAGGCCGTGCAGCGGATACTCGACGTCCGGGCCGACTTTATCCGCTACATGTTCAGCAACTTATCACCCACCATGCAGCAGAACTGGATCGAGCTCTACCGGGAATTCAATAGGCTGCTCGATCAGAAATCCGGCGGAACAGAGCCGCCCAGCCCCGGCGTTAAGTAATCGGAGGAACAGGCCGTGAAACACCTCATCTGCGTGACCCTTGCGATCAGCCTCGCCATCGTGGGCCTTGCGTGCGCCAAGAAATCTTCCGACGCCGACAAAGACAAGAAGCCGCCGAAACCGGTCCAGGTCGGCGAAGCCACCGTCGGCACCGTCGAGCGCGTGCTGACCGCACCCGGCTCGGTGGTCGCCGTGCGCGACGTCTGGATCAGCGCCGAGGTCAGCGGCCGCGTCATCGGCAAACACGTCACCGAGGGCCAGCGCGTGTACGTCGAGCCCGACGTGCCCGCCGATGAGCAGACCACGAATCTCATCGCCTCGATTGATCCGGCCGACTACCAGCGGCGGCTCGGCCAGGCCCAGGCCTCGCTCAAGGTCGCCGAGGCCGGCCTCGAGCAGTTTACCGCCACGCAGAAGGGGCTCGCCGACAAGATCACACGCAACCGGCCGCTGTACGAGAAGGGTACGATCTCCGAGAACGCGTGGGACGACCTCGTCACACGCAAGGAGGAGACCGACGCCCAGGTCGCACTGTACGAAGCGCGCGTCGAGGAAGCCAAGCAGGCGGTCGAGATCGCCGCGAGCAACCTCGCCAAGACCACCGTGCGTTCGCCGCTTGCCGAGGCGCTCGTGGCCGAGGTCGCCTTCGATGCGGGCGAGTTCGTCGCCGTCGGCCAGCCGATGGCGCGGGTCGTCAACCTCGATGAGATGTGGGTGGACGTCGAAATCGGCGAGAGCCGTGTCGCCGAGATCCGCCTTGGTCACGAGGCCACCTTCCGCGTCCCCGCCTACCCCGGCGAAATGTTCCGCGGCCTCATCCGTTCGATCAGCCCCGTCGGCGATCCCGCCAGCCGCAACTTCCTCATGCGCCTCGCCGTCGAGAACGCCGACCACCGCCTCAAAGGCGGCATGTTCGCCGTGGTCACCATCCCCGTGAACAACCGTAGTGGCGTCACCCTCGTACCGAAGTCCGCCGTGAGACAGGAAGGGAAATTCCGATACATTTTCCTCGTCGAGGGCGACACGGCCGTCAAGCGCCTCGTCAAGCTCGGTCTTGAAGCGGGTGACGCCGTCGAGCTCATCGAGGGCGTCGAGCCCGGCCGGAAGATCGTCACCATCGGCGTCGAAGAACTCAACAACGGCGACCGAATCAAGGTCATCGAACCGAAGCCACAGCCTGAGGCGGCCGGCGCACAGCCATGAAACTCTCACACTTCTCCATCAGCCGTCCTCTCGCCACGATGATGATCGTCGTCGGCATGATCTTTGTCGGCTTCGTTTCGCTACGCGGCCTGCCGATTGATCTGTTCCCGGAAATTGATTTCCCGCTCGTGGCGGTCCAGGTCGTCTACACCGGCGCCGCGCCCGGTGAGGTGGAAACCGGCATCACCGAAAAACTCGAAAAAGCGCTCGCCACCCTCGAGGGCGTCGAAAACCTCACCGCTTACTCGCGCGAGGGCGTCTCCACGGTCGTCATCGAATTCGAATGGGGCGTGGACCTCGACACGAAAACGAACGATGTGCGCGACAAGGTCGAGCGCATCAAAACCACATTCCCCGACGATGCCGAAGAGCCCACGGTCTCCAAATTCGACATCATGTCGGCGGAAACCGTCCTCCTCTTCGCCGTCAGCAGGAACCTCACCGCCGAGGAGCGCCGGCGCTACGAGACCGACACCGCGTTCCGCGACGACGTTGCCTACCTCACCCGGAAATTCGTCGAGGACGAAGTCCAGCCCGAAATAGAACGGATCGCCGGCGTCGCCGCGACCAGCCTATCCGGCGGGCGCGAGCGCGAGATCCTCGTCAGCGTCGACATGTACAAGCTCAAGGCCAAAGGTGTCACCCTCGACGACGTCGAGCTCGCGCTTGACCTCGAAAATGTCGAGAAACCCGGCGGCCGCCTCGACGAGCGACGCACCGAGTTCTCTACTCGTTTCCTCGGCCGCTACGAGGACGTCGGCGAGATCGAGCACATCGAGGTAGCCAAAGTCAACGGCAAGCCCGTCTACCTCCGCGAGGTCGCCACCGTCGAGGATACCTACAAGGAGCAACGTGACTACGCCCGCATGAACGGCGCCGACGCCGTGCTTGTGGACGTCATCAAGGAATCCGGCGAGAACTCCGCGGCCATCGCCGACAAGATCTACCCGCGCCTCGACGAGCTCCGGGAGAAATTTCCGGACTACGATTTCGCGATGGCGCTCGACCTGACGGACTTCCTTCGCGCGTCCATCGGCATGGTCGAGAGCAACGCCGCCATCGGCGGCGTCATCGCCCTCCTTGTTCTCTTGTTGTTCTTGCGCGATCTCCGCTCCGTGATCATCGCCGGGATCGCCATCCCGACGGCCATCATCACGACGTTCACGCTCATCAAGGCCGCCAACCTTACCCTGAACCTTTTGAGCCTCGGCGGCCTGGCGCTTGGCGTCGGCATGCTCGTGGACAACTCGATCGTCATGCTCGAGAACATCACCCGCCGCATCAGTATCAGCCGCGACCCCATCAAGGGTGCCCGCGATGGCGCCGCGGAAGTCGGCGGCGCCATCTCGGCAAGCACCTACACGACGATGGCCGTCTTCTTGCCGGTGCTGTTTTTCGTGAGCGGCGTGCCCAGCCAGATATTCGACGACCTGTCGCTCACCGTCGCGTTTGCGCTCGCGTGCTCGCTGCTCGTGGCGCTCACGTTCGTGCCGATGGCCTGCTCAAGGATGCTCCGCGTCAAGCCCGGCCAGGTGCTCGACCTCGAAAACAATCCGGAAGCGGTTTCCGAAAACAGGCTCATCAGGCGCCTGCGAACCGTGCTCCAAGTCATCCTGCACAGGCGCGGCGCCGTCGTGGCCGTTGTGGTCGCCATCTTTGCCCTCGCCGTGGTGATCTTCATGACGCGCGGCATGATCTTTTTCCCGCCGTTCGACCGCGGCGAGTTTGCCGTCACACTCGATATGCCGGTGGACGCCTCGCTCGAGGCGACGGAGGCCGCCACGCACACTCTCGAGGAGATCGTCGAAAAAAACGTCCCTTCGCTCAAGCACTACAGCACGAGCGTCAAGCCCCAGTCGGCCAGCCTCACCGTCAATCTTCGTGACGACAGAGCGCTCTCCACCTTCCGAACGCGCCAGCTGCTGCGTGAGCTCGTCAACGTGATTCCCGGCGGACGTGTGTCCGTCGCGGACATCGAACGACGTGGCGGCGGCGGCGGGGACATCGAAATCCTGCTCCGAGGACCGACGGGAGTCGAGGTGGAGCCGTTGCGAGCCGTCGGCGAGCGTATCGAGACAATCGCCGATCGCACCGAGGGGGCGATCAACGTCGAGAATCAGCTCAAGGCGGGCCGACGCGAAATCCAGATCAAGCCCCTGCGCTCGTCCGCAAACGACCTCGCCCTCAACTACGACCGCATCGCCCGTACGATCAGCACCCTCATCACCGGCAAAGTCCCGACGACGTACCGCGAAGAAGGCGACGAATACGACGTCCGCCTCAAACTCGAAAACGCACAGGACCTCGACCCCGAACAGATCGCCCAGTTGCTCATCCCATTGCCCGGCACCGGCAACACCGTCGCGCTCGAGGAAGTCGCCGCGGTCGAATACGGCCTCGGCCCCGTCGAGCTCCAGCGCGAGGACCAGCGCCGCGTCGCCCGGATCACCGCCGACGTCGAGGAGGGCGCCGTCCTCTCCGAGGTCGTCAAGGAAATCTCCGACACCATCGATAAGGAAGGCCTGCCCGAAGGGTACGCCTACGAAATCGGCGGCGAGGAGGAGGACCGCCGCGAGGCGATGCAGCAGTTGACCTTCGCGCTCTTCGTCTCCATCGCCCTCGTGTACATGATCCTTGTCGCGCAGTTCGAGTCGCTCGTCTTTCCGTTGATTATTATTCAGACGATTCCGCTGTGTCTCATCGGGGTCGCGCTCGCACTCCTGATGACCTTTCGCCCCATCAACATGATGGTGATGCTGGGGCTCATCATGCTCGCGGGCATCGTGGTGAACAACGCTATCGTGCTGGTGGACTTCATCAACACGCTCCGACGCCGCGGCTACGAGCGACACGACGCCGTCGTGCTCGCCGCGCAGGTGCGCTTCCGCCCCATCGTGATGACGACGCTCACGACGATCGGCGGGATGTCGCCGCTGGCGCTCGGCCTCGGCTCCGGCTCCGAGCTCTACCAGTCCATGGCCATCACCGTCATCGGGGGCCTCATCACCTCCACGCTCTTCACCCTTCTCTACATCCCGGTGATGTACCTCATCCTCGACGACTTCAGCATCTGGTCAAAGAAGCGACTGACCGCGCTCGAGCGCGCGATCGAGGAATCACTCCGGCGGCTCTTCCAGCGGCTCTTCCGCCGCGGCCGCGCCGCCGCCGACTGAGTCCCCCAAAGATTTATCCGCCCAGTTCGAGAACAGGACGAACTTGTAGTGCTCGGCGAGCAAGAACGTCTGAGGCGCGCCCGGATTCTCAACCAGGCTTTCGTAGTCTGATTGCTGCGTCACGCAGAAGAGCCTGTTCTGCCGTGTCTTCGCCTCCTCGAAAAGCCTCGCGAGCGCGTCTGCGCCCTCGTCGCCGTCGAGCACCCAGCCCTCGTACTCCGCCGGCTCCATGAACTGCAGGTCCACGTTGCACGCGACAAGGATCGGCCGCTCCCGCAGATAAAAGCTCGTCGAGTGCGACGTGTCCTTATAGAACACAAGCCGATCCCCCTCGGTCCTTTTCGCTGCGATCGCCCTCGCAAAAAACTTCCCTTCCCCCTCCCAGTTGATCGTCCCACTTATGGCCGGCATTGTTTGGAAGAAAATCACCATCCCAAGCCAGATCGGCGCCGCGAGCCCGCCGACAAGCACCCACGGCCGTCGTCTGCGCAGGCCGAGACCCGCCACGAGCGCGCCGCAGCCGAGCAGCCCCCCAAGCAACATGACATGCGCATCGAGCAGGGCCAGCTTGGCGTTCGCCCGGCGCAGCAGCACCGCCCAGCCCGCAAAAAGCAGCATCCCCACGAGCGCCAGCCACACGTTCACCCGAAAGCCTTTTGCCCAGGCATCGCGCGTGCCCGTCGCCTCGTCGAGAAGCCACCCCACGAGCAGCGCCGCGGCCGGCAGCGCCGGCACGAGATACGCAAGCCCCTTCGAGCGGCTCAGCGAGAAGAACACGAACGGCACGAGCGCGAGCACGAGCAGAAACAACCCACGGGCTTTCGCCTCATCGAGCGACCGGGCCCGCAGCGACGTCCCGCGAGCGATCGCATACGGCAAAAAGAGCACCCACGGGAAGAAGCCATAGAAGAGCACCCGAACATAATAAAGGAGCGAGCCGGTGCGCCCGTGGATGTCGCTTGCGACGCGCTCGAACGTTTGGAACGTCACGAAGTAGTGCAGCAGGCCCGCGTTCTGGACGCACACGACGACGAACCACGGCAGCGCCACCACGCACATCGTCGCTGCCGACAGCCACGGCTTGAGCGCATGCAGCACCTTCCAGCGCCGCGTCACTGCCACAAACACGAGCGCCGGCACGACGACAAATACGAAGATCAGCGGCCCCTTCGTCATGAAGCCGAGCCCGACGAAAAGCCCGCGCAACACGGCCCAGCCGCCATGCCGATCCCCGTGGAGCGCCGCGCGAACCATAGAGTGCACGGCCCAACACGTCCAGCAAGTGAGCAGCATGTCCGGCGTCGCCAGGCGGCCCATGACGACAAAGAGCAGCGACGAGGCCAGCACGATCCCGCCGAGCACCCCGGCCCGCCGCCCGTAGAGCATGCGCCCGATGCCGTAGAGCGCGACAACGCTTGCCACCGCCGCGAGCGCCGACGGGAGCCTGGCGGCGAACTCGTTCAAGCCGAAGACGGCAAACGACGCCGCGATCGTCCAGTACGTCAGCGGCGGCTTGTGCCAGTGCTCGATCCCGCTCAGCCGCGGCGTCACCCAGTCGCCGGACTCGAGCATCTCGCGCGCGATCTCGCTATAGCGCGCCTCGTCGTGGGCGGTGAGCAGCCGGCCGCTCAGGCCAACCATGCTCGAGGCAAGGAACAGGACAAGAAGCAGGCTTGTAATGCGCGGCCCGATCTCAAGGCCGTGTGCAGGAGCGGATAAGGATTTCTCAATCCCGGTCGGCTGCATCATCGGGCGAGGCGTCTTTGGGGTCCGGATGGACGTAGAGTGAATCGCCCGGCTCGACGGCGGCCACCTTGTCGAGCCGGCGCTTGCGGTAGATCATGATGAGGTTCCGCATATAAACAAAGAGACCGACGCCCTGGCCAAGAACAATCGGCAGAGCCCTGATGCCGATCGCGTACACCAGCATGAGTCCGCCGCCGCCCAGGCTGATCCACCAAAAGTAGACCGGCACGTAGCTGTGGCCGCGTCGTTCGGAGGCGAGCCACTGGAACAGAAATCGTGAGAAGAACAGCGCCTGCGCGGCAAACCCCAGTATGCCCCAGAAGCCGATCTCGAACCCGAGAAACGTCCCCGCGGCGAACACATGAAGCAGCGACACGCTTGCGCTCATCCTTCTTCCTTGATGCGGTAGTTGAGCCGGCGTTTCTTCATCCACATGACCGCGCGCAGGTCCTCGCGCGCCTCACGCGTCCGGCTCCAAAATCTGTACTTGCCCTTCCCTTTCGTGCGGCGGCGGTGGTTCACCTTGACCTCGGCGACGCGGTAGCCTTCCCACTCGAACAGAATCGGGAGGAAGCGGTGCAGCCCTCGAAACAGCTTGAGGCCGTCGAGGCATTCGCGCTTGTACGCCTTGAGCGAGCAGCCCACGTCGTGAAAACGATCGCCGAGCCGTTTCTGGCGGTAGCGCCGCGCGAACGACGCCTGGAAGCGTTTGAACCCGGAATCTTGCCGGTTGTGCCGCCAGCCGACGACGACGTCGTACTCGCCGATGAGCCCAAGCAGCGCCGGGATGTCATGCGGATCGTTCTGCATGTCGCCGTCCATCGAGACGACCACCTCGCCGCGTGCCGCCTTGAACCCCGCGTCGAACGCCGCCGTCTGGCCGCAATTCTTCTCGAACGTCAAATACCGCACCGCCTCGTTCGCCGCGGCGAGTCGCTTGATGATCGGGCCGCTTTCGTCGGTGCTCGCGTCGTTGACGAAGATTACCTCGTACGATCGGCCCAGCCCGTCGAGCACCTTGCGCAGCTCGGCCCAGAGCGGCTCAAGGTTGGCCGCCTCATTGAACACCGGAATGACCACCGACACCTCGGGCATAGCGCGGATTATAGCAGACACCCCGGGCGCGTGCACCACGAACGCCGCGCCCTGGGTTCCGGACCGCCTAGAGCTGCGCGTAGAGGTTGACGAGCTCGATCGCCGTGGCGGCCGCGTCGGCGCCCTTGTTGCCGGCCTTCGTGCCGGCACGCTCGACCGCCTGCTCGATCGTGTCCGTCGTCAGTACGCCGAACACCACGGGCACCTTGCTCGCAAGCCCAACATGCGCGACGCCTTTGGCGACCTCGTTCGCAATATAGTCGAAGTGCGGCGTCGCGCCTCGGATCACCGTGCCGAGCGCAATCACCGCGTCGCACCGGCCGCCGTCCGCGAGGCGTTTGCACACGGGGGGAATCTCGAACGATCCCGGGACCCACACGACCTCGATCTCGTCGTCGGCGACGCCGTGTCGCTTGAGGCAATCCATGGCGCCGCCCAAAAGCTTCGACGTGATAAACTCATTGAAGCGGCTCACCACGAGTGCGTACCGCTTCCCCTTGCTCACAAGTTGACCGGCAATCTCCTTCGCCATAGCCCATCCTCCTATAACAAATGCCCCAGTTTCCGCTTCTTCGCATCGAGATATTTTTCGTTATGTTCGTTCGCGCCGACGTGCAGCGGGATGCGCTCGACCTCCTCAAGCCCGTAGCCGTGCAGCCCGATGTACTTGTGCGGGTTGTTCGTCAGCAGCCGCACCTTGCGCAGGCCGAGGTCGTACAAGACCTGCGCGCCGATCCCGTAGTCGCGGATGTCCGGCTTGAAGCCCAGCGCGACGTTCGCCTCGACGGTATCAAGCCCTCGGTCCTGGAGCGCGTAGGCCCGCAGCTTGTTCGCCAAACCGATGCCGCGTCCTTCCTGATGAATGTAGAGCAGCACCCCGCACTTCTCGTCGGCGATCATCCGCATCGCGCGATCGAGCTGCGGGCCGCAGTCGCAGCGCAGCGACCCGAAGACGTCCCCCGTCAGGCACTTCGAGTGGATCCGCACGAGCACGCTGTCGCATGAGGCGATGTCCCCCATGACGAGCGCCACGTAGTCCAGGTCGTCGAGAACGCTCTCATAGAGGTGTAGCCGGAACTGGCCGTACTTGGTCAGCAGGTCGGTCTCGACGATTTTCTTGACGAGCTTTTCGCTCCGGCGCCGGCACTCGATGAGCGACTCGATGGTGAGCAGCTTGAGGCCGAACCGTTCCGCCATGCTTGTCAGCTCCGGCATCCGGGCCATCGAGCCGTCCTCGTGCATGATCTCGCACAGCACGCCCGCGGGAAACAGGCCGCTCAGCCGCGCCAGGTCCACCACGGCCTCGGTATGCCCCGCCCGTTTGAGCACGCCGCCCGCGACCGCCCGGATCGGCTGCACGTGACCCGGCCGCGCAAAATCCTCCGGCTTCACGTCGGGGTCGGTGAACTTGCGGATCGTCAGCGCCCGGTCGTGCGCCGAGATGCCCGTCGTGGCGCCTTCCTTCGCGTCGATCGTCACCGTGAACGCCGTCCCGAGCAGCGACGTGTTCTTGCCCACCATGATCGGCAGCTCCAGCGCCTCGAGCCGTTCCGCCGTCGCCGGCAGGCAGACGAGGCCGCGGCCGTACCGCGTCATGAAATTGATGTCTTCCGGCCGCACCTTCTCGGCGGCCATCACGAGGTCGCCTTCGTTCTCGCGTGCTGCGTCGTCCACGACGATCAGCATCCGGCCCGCGGAAAAATCTTCGAGCGCCTCCTCAACCGTGCACAGTGCCATTGCTCCGTCCACTCCTCCGAAAATAGGGACAGTCACCTATTTCCTTGCGCCCATAACGAGCTCGGCTCTCGACATTAGAATCACCAGGGCGTTATTGACGCCCCTGAACTCGACGGGGAAATAGGTGACTGTCCCTATTTTCGCCAAACGCCCCGAGGAAATCCTCGGGGCGTCAACATTGCGAGTCAGCCTGGCCTCTCGCCGGAAATCTTCTCCCATCCGGACTTTCACCGTCGGCCCCGGAATTGCGCCGGGTCGGTCCTTACGGACTCGCGGGCTCTCACCGCCGGTGGGGACTTTCACCCCGCCCCGAAGATTTCACTCTATCTATTCTATTTCTACCGCAATCCGCCTCCATTGTCAACGGAAAAGCGCGCCGCCTCTCGTGCCCTCCGTGGTTTAATACTCCTTCAGGAGGGCCTTGAAATTCTTCGTATCGCGGTAGCGGTCCCACTCGGCGTCGGCGCGGATCCAGAGCAGCGTGTCCACGCGGTTGAGCTCGAGCGCGCGCCGGAGCCGGGCGAACGCCTCGCGTCTCTTGCGGCGGCCGGCGTAGAGGGCGGCGAGCTTGTAGTGTCCTTCCGCGTCGTCCGGGCACTGCTCGACGTATTTTTTCAAAATGGTCTCGCCCTGGCGCACCTTGTCCGTCTTGTAGTAAAGCCAGCCCTGCACGAGCCAGAGCGACGCATCGAGTGGGCTCGCCTCAGCGAGCTCATCAATGATGGCGCGTGCCGCGCCGTACCGTTTCATTTTCTCGAGCGCGAGCGCCTTGAAGAATTTCGCGCGGTCCTGGTCGGGATAGACCGAGAGCACGGCATCAAATTCCTCGATCGCCTTCTCGTGCTCGCCCTTCATATGGAGGGTGAGTCCACGGTTGATCCGCGCCCACGGCAGGGCCGGATTGTTCTCGATCGCCGTCTCGAACAACTCGATCGCCTCCGTGTAACGCCCCTGCCTGTAGCGGACGCTCCCCCTGAGGTTGTTCAGGTAGTAATCGTTGGGATAGAGCTTCAGCCCGATGGCGAGGTCGGTCTCGGCCGCTTGAAGTTCGTCGCGCTTGATCTCGAGCGCCGCCAGCTCGTAGAACGCGTGCGTGCTCGGCTCGATGATGAGCGACTCGCGGAAGTTAAACAGCGCTGTCTCCTCATCGTCTTTGATCTGGGCACGCTTCCCCTTGTAGAAGTAGAGCAGCGCCTGGTCACGCAGCAGCTTGGGGATCTCGCTCGCCACCTCGTTCGAGCCGTTTCGGTCGCCCGAGAGGTAGAGCGCGTCGGCGAGGTAGATCGCGTAGAGGGCGTTCTGCGGGTCGAGCTCTACCGCTTTCGCGAGGATGGCCGCGCCCTTGTCCGGCGCAATTTCCCGGTACACCCCGAGCCCCACGCGAAAAACATCCTGCGCCTCGACCTCGGGACTCCCCTCGCCGGCCGCCGCGGCCGACAACGCCTGCACAAAGAGCACGGCAGCACAGCAAGCCGCCCCCAGCATGGACAGGCGGCGCCTGACGACGAGGCCCGATACCGTGCCTTGGCGGTTCATTATTCCTGCCGGTCGGTCCATTCCTCAACCTTGATCTCGGGGACCACGAACTCGCGCAGCTTCTCCTGCACGAAATCACGGAGCGTCACGCCCGAGAGCACGCACGAGCTGCACATGCCCCGGAGCGCCACGTAGACCGTGTTGTTGTCAAAATCAATGAACTCGATGTCGCCGCCGTCCTTGCGGAGCACCGGGCGGATCTCGCGCTCGATCGTCTCCTCGATCCGTTTCATTTTCTCGATGTTCGTAAGCCGCTTTGACGTCTCGGCGACCGGGAGGCGCTTGATGCCGCCGCCGGTGTCCGCAATGACCCGGTCGAGAATCGCCTGAATCTCGGGGTGGCATTTCTGGCAGCCGCCGCCCGCCTTCGTATAATAGGTCACCTGTTCGACCGTCGTCAGCCCATTTTCCTTGATCGCGCGTTCGATCTGCCGGTCGGTCACGCCGAAACAGTGGCACACAAGCTCGCCTTCTTCCTCCAAAATCCCTTTCTCGCCGCGGTAGTTGGCGATGGCCGCCTCGAGCGCCTCGCGGCCCATGACCGAGCAGTGCATCTTCTCCTCGGGCAGCCCGCCGAGGTAGGCCGCAATATCCCGGTTCGTGATCTTCGCCGCCTCGTCGAGCGTCATCCCCTTGATCATCTCGGTGAGCGCCGAGCTCGCCGCGATCGCGCTCCCGCACCCGAACGTCTGGAACTTCGCCTCGGCAATGCGTCCTTCCTTATCGAGCTTGAACATGAGCCGAAGCGCGTCGCCGCACGCGAGCGAGCCGACCTCGCCGACCGCGTCCGCCTCCTCGATCGTCCCCACGTTGCGGGGGTGAAAAAAGTGCTCTTTGACTTTCTCAGAATAATCCCACATGGGTGTTGCTCTCGTGCTCGACGTCGCCCGCCTCTTCTTTCCTAACGAAATAAGTCTAACACCAGTTTCACCGCCACCAAACCATTTTCACCCCTGGCCGGGGCGCGACGTCCCTTTGGACCGGAGCCTAACTTCTTCGGCACAGGCCGCGTGCGAAATCCGGGCCAAAACTTTGGTGGTTGCACGCGAGACTATCCTATGATAGTTTTACGCATGCTGGTGAAGAGGGCCAGGACAGGCGCCTGGGCTGTGCGATCCGTGCAAGGGGATGATTGGCAGCATCCGTGCATGCGCGGCATCGTGTTTCGGGAAGCGCTGGAGACTGAGAAGCGCTCAGCACAATCGGCCAAAGAGGAGGTTCTTACGATGAACTCGAGGGGATTTACGCTTATAGAGCTCCTCGTCGTGATCGCCATCATTGCGATCCTCGCCGCGCTCCTGCTGCCGGCGATTCAAAGCGTTCGTGGCCAGGCCATGCTCATGTCGTGTCTCAACAACGCGCGGGGCCTGGGCCAGGGAATGGCCCAATACACCGGCATCTCCGACGGCACCCTGCCGCCCGGCAACTACCTCCCCAACTCAACGCACTCGCTTGATGAGTGCTGGTTGGACCTCTTGTATCCCACCTTCGTCGAGGACAAGCAGGGCTTCGCGTGTCCGGCCGACGACGTCGAGGACAACTCCGGATACACCAATCTTGGCCCTTACTGGCCCGATTGGTTCGCTTCCTACACAATGCCGCAGCAAGTGGCCCAGGGCTGGCAACACGCCGACGCGCGTCCCCCGGAAACAGCACGACTGAGCTACTATCTCGGGCGTGAAGATAAGCAGATCCTGATCGCCGAAGCCGAGGAGAACTTCGTCTCCGGATACGCCTTCAGCTACGGAAGCACTGCAGCCTGGAAGGAAGCGTACGGGGACCAGTTCCCATACGACCGGCACAACGGGAAGTGCTCCTACATCATGCTCGACGGCCACGCGGAGGTCATGGTGGTGCCGTGGTCGGATCGAGCGGATCCCAACCTCTTCGTCGCCCAGATCAGGTCGGAGCTGAAGAATTGCGACGGCGAGGACTTCGGGTTAATCGTGCAGCCCGAGCATGTCTGCTTCTGGAAATCATACTCGCGCGGCCTCGCCGTCAAAAACGAATAACCGTCGAGGCAGAGGCGCCGCCATCGAGGTTTCGACGCGCCACCCAACCCGAATAAGGAACGGAGCACACTGACATGTGGAAGCAGCTTGCCCTCATCGTCATCACGGCCGCGGCGGTCGCTTTCTTAGGCTACACCATCTGGGACCGTGCGCAGAAAAAGAAGACCGAGGAAGAACTCAAAACGACGATCGAACAAGCCATCGCCAGCCAGGAAATCGTCTGCGACGCGTGCGGCAAGACAACCACCGACCTCGCCATCACTCGAAAAGAAGCCAATCAATACCAGGTCTGCCCGCGATGCCTCGAGAAGAAAGGCCGTCCCGTCGTCTATTACGTCTGCACGGACCCGGACTGCAATCGGCAGCTCATCAAAGTCAAGAACACCATCTGGGACGACGAAAACAACACGAGCCTGCCCGGTGACCCCATCGTCTGTCCGCGCTGCCATCGAGACGACACGTTTTCCAGCGATTTCCTCAGTTTGGAGGATGCGAAAAAAATCGCCGAAGAAACCGGCCAGGAGTTCCCTTAAGCACCCGGAGCCGACACCCCGCGCGCATACGAGAAACCGGGTCCTTCAGACCCAAGGAAGATCATAATCTCTGTGGCCGCAAGCCCGGCTATTCCGTCAGCTCGCGTTGCTTGATAATTTCAAAAATGTCTTCGGCGGTCTTCGCGCCGATGATCGCCGAGCGCATCTCGGGATCGCTCAGAAGCCGGGCAAGCTTGGCCAGCGCCCGGACGTGTGGGCCGGGATTGTTCTCCTCGGCAATGAGCAGAAAGACGATGTTCGTGGGTTTGCCGTCGGCGGAATCGAACTCAAGCCCCTCGCGCCGAACGCCCAGCGCGGCGGTCAGCGTGCCGACCGCCGCCGTCTTGGCGTGTGGCACGGCAATGCCGTCCTCGAGGCCGGTGCTCATGGCGCGCTCGCGCTCGAGCACCGCGTCGAGCACCGCGTTGCGGTCACTCACCCGGCCAGCGCGGTCGAGCACATCCACCAATTCTTCGATGGCGCCGTCCTTTGTTTCTGCTTGAAGATTCGGTACAATC
>Ga0180431_10001015_pt1 | contig 39337 bp, 30 predicted proteins | sample SS_ome_11_FD_132459 | JGI IMG/M metagenome (GOLD analysis project Ga0180431, IMG submission 132459) | Hypersaline lake sediment archaeal communities from the Salton Sea, California, USA - SS_1_MS_1 metaG | ecosystem: Environmental > Aquatic > Non-marine Saline and Alkaline > Hypersaline >... | reverse complement strand
AATCCTCGCTTTCAGCGAGGTACTTACAAAAGAGTTGAGCCGTGCGATCAGTACCGCTATAGCCTGCGGTTTTGGCATGATGTACAACTTTAATTTTGTTCATTTACAAATATCCTCGTAAATCTTCTCTAGTTTGCGAGCACACACGCCAGCTTCAAAATGACTGAGTGCCTTATCTCGTCCAGCTTGTGAAGCCCTCTTATAAGCATCACGATCTTTGATTAGTTCTTCGGCAGAGTTCGCATATCGTTCTGGACAATGCCAAACAACACGCCCAACGTTTTCAACTAAATTCATTTGTGCTTGAAATACCCCCATGCCCGGATTGGCCGGTACGGCATGGTGCGTAATCACGGGAACGTGATGCATCATCGCTTCTTCGATACAAACGCCACAGGTCTCGCCATCCAGTCTAGCATGGAAAAACAAACCAAGCGTATTGTAAAATTTGGATAGAACGACTGGATCCGTCGTGGCCTCAATGGCCCGATACGGAATTCCCAGCCGTTCTAAGTCTTTAATCATATTCGGCGGCGGTGCAAGCACCAAGAACCGAACGTCATATCCACGCTTACGGAGAATAGCCGCAGCTTCCACGTTGATTGGATCGTAAATACCATTCTCGGGACGACCCGATCTACCAACAATAATACAGTCCTTTGGCCACCCTAGCTCGTCCCAAAAGGTTTCAAACTTAAGTGGCTGAATTTCTACCGGATTGTCAATGTAGGTAAACTTAGGACTGTGGCATTCCATTCCGCAAGCTTTACGCATAAGCCACTTGCTCATAAAAATGTGTCGATCGATTCTCGGATTGGTATCGATAAAGCCAAACACATTCGTAATCACGAAGTGCGGCACTTTGATGTGAATGCCGGGACGAGGATATTCCTCGTATCCACTCTGATATACATGTACCACATCAATCCCTTTATCGTCAATCACGGACTGTAAATCACTGGCATCTACTTGCCCCTCAGTAGCGTAAGAATCAATCTCAATCAGGTTGTCCCCGAGAATTTCTTGAAATAGAGGGAGTCTGGGGTGGTCGCCGGTTCGCTCGTAGGCTACATACACCTCAAACTTCTCGCGATCGAGATACTTTGCGAAAAGCTGACAGGTCTTCTCCGTACCGCCCAAGGCTAGGTGACGGAGATAATGCAGAACTTTGATCTTCATTGCGGTTCAATGCCATTAGCTAATAGCTGTGCCTCAAGATCCCGAATTCGTTGCTTGGAAGCGTGTGCCTGATTTGCAATAACTCCCCTCGTGGGGCCGACTCTAAAAGGCGACCCCTCAAGTTCTGCAACCCTATTCATAAGACTAATCTCATGTTCTCTAAGAGTGGTGTTCTCGTCTTTAAGCTCATTATTTTTGGAAACAATCTTTAATAATGTATTCAGAGTTTCAAAATAATTCCGACGAAATCTATCCCTGTCTTTATAAACCTTCGGGGTCAATCTATACTTAATTTTTGAAAAAAGCTCTTTCATTTCCATTTCTTGCCTGCTTGCATGTGAGCCACCCATTCGTCCTGCGGTGGGCGTTGCTCGAAATCGCGAAACTCCTTCGCGTGCTTTAGGTGTCCTTCGAAATTATACCCGAAGGACTCTAATGCGGCAACACCTATAGTCGCTTTCTTTTCAAGCTATTTTTATTTTGAGAAAACCGAGACAATACTTCTCTTGCTTTTGCTCCATGAACACGGTACATGTAGGCATCTGAATGTTTGGTATTTTTGTATGGTAATGCCGTACTAATATTAAAATATCGATCAACAACTTCTTTTAGTTGTTTTAAAAATACCTCATTACCAACGAATGTGATTGTTAGATAGCCACGCTTGTCGTGATACGCACAACCGTCGCCATCAAAATACCCAGCAATGTAATCAATTAGTAATTCATCTTGAACGTCTGGTAATTCCAAAACGTCAGACTTCTTGCCGGGAGGAATATTCCATACATCATCTAACGCCTTACATAAATCCACAGACTGAATTAAAAGAACAGCACGATTAAAAGTTCCAAAATTAGTTTTGCGGCCCCTTTGAATATCAATTGGACCATTGTAACGCAAATACTTTTTTAGAGAACGTAAATGATTTTGATCTTTTAAAGCAAGACCAACACTCAGTTGCGAGCCCACAGTAATGTGTCCATCGGCAGCAATAAAACCAGCCCAGTACGCTGCATCAGGTGTAAGTTCACCAAAGGCATCAAACCACAAATCATACTGACGATTTGAGTTTCTTGAGTCTCCTTTTAGCCCCAACAAAAAAGCCTTCATTGAAATTGCATCATATGAACGTCCAGATAGTTTTTCAAGTAATTCTACCCTAGAGCGGCACCTACCATAATACTTGGTCAAAACTGCAACTTCTTCGTTACTCCATTTCCTGCCACCCATAATCACTTCTCCATTTTTTGCCTTGCTTCATAGCATCGGACCACGCGATTCTATCTGGAACTAGCGGCCAACGCTCTACAAATTCTTGGTGTTTTTTCAGGTGAGTCTCAAAGTGATGAGGAAAATACTCAGCAATAGATACAAATGTATCCCAGTTATTGAGCCACTTATTAGAATTCTCTAAAGAATCTGATCGTTGAGTATAGATTGTAATAAAGTCCTGAATTACATGACCATAATAACCAAGAGACATAAAATATAGCCATTGTGCGTAGTCATACCCAGATGTTAATACACTAGCTCTTTTTTCAAGATGATCCCAATCGAGAGAATCACGAAACTCCCGATCGTTACGCCAGAATACCTGAGGGCCAGCCCAACACTCCCGAGTCATTAGCTCGAAATCGAATTGGGGCTTGAGTCCTCGCCCCTTGAGTCGGCCAGTATCGTCAACTACAGTTAATCCACCGTATCCAAAACCGATAGGGTTAATCGGCCCCATTGGACCAGTCACAATCTTCATGTGTTTGTGAACAGTCTCAGTCGTGTGCGGGGCATGAAAGTCATCAGTGTTGCTGTTAATGACAAACTCCCCTGTAGCAGAACGCCAAGCTCTCAACCATGAAGCACCATATGGTTCTCGTTCTGCTACAGGAATGTAGTTAATACGCTCATCCAGAATTGCCCATTTTTGAGCAATGATGTCATCTGTTCCTGGCGAATTAGGATTGACAATAACGATCTCGAAATTAGGATCGGTCTGACGTTCAATCAGATCGGCAAGGTGTCGATCTAAGTAGTGGCCAGAATCATAAGTCGAAACCAGATATGAAAGTTTAATCATACTGTCATGCCATTATGGTAATGTCCCATGTTTGGCTGTGCTTGTTTTGTCATACAAAGCCAAATATTACCCCACTCCTCTCCAGCAAGAACTTTGCTGTAAAATGGATCGTCTCGCCAACTACCAACAACATTTAGCTCATGCGAACTAATCATGCTTGGTAGCGGCCTACCAGCTTTGAGAAAATAACAATCAAGCCAAGGGTTTGGGCCATCGTAAGACAAAACTGGCTCAGTTCCATCAAACCAATTCTTCACCTTTTGATCGAACTTCTCATTTGCCTTGCCGTGAGCAACTAACTCTTTTTCGTAATACTCTTGCTTTTCTTTCATGACTTCGTTCATGCCGCGACGAGCATAGCCGTAGTGATAGATAAAAAAGTCATTCAGCATTACGCGACGACGCTGATAATGAGGCGAAAAGTACGTACAATGTCCAGCCGGATCAGTAACAACGGGGTGACTGTTATACTTCATTCCACGAACATACTTAAAGATGCGTTGATGCTGCGGCTGCCACTCGGGACCAGGAACAGCGACATGCATACAATCACCATAAAAGTGCAGGAAATTGGGGACAAACTCACACGCATGAGGATTAAGGTCAATAGCCCTACGAAGACGACGAATATCTTCTGGACGATAAAACTCATCAGCATCGTTGATAATAAGCCAATCGCCAGGAACCGACATATCGAGGAAAGTTTGCTTCATTTCCTCTAAGTTCTTCCATGGTTTCTTGATCGAAATCACTAAGACTTTGTTATCTGGATCTTTGTTTGCTTTAAAATCAGAAATGATCTCGGCGGTCCGGTCGGTCGAATGACCATCCTCTGTCGAATTGGGGCGGTTTTCCACGGCTCCTTCGATAACGATGATACGATCAACCTCATCGTAGATTGACCCAAGAACAGCCTCAGCAAATTCTTCCTCATTATGCATCTGGATCGCTTGCACAAGTCTCACTGGCTTGTTAACTCGTTCCGCAATGCTTTGCATTTGGCTTTCGTAATAAATCTGTTGTTGGTTCATTGTTCTAAAGTTTTCTTGTCGCCTTGGAATTGAGCTACGCCAGTTTGCTTGTAAGTATCGTGTGCCACTTCAATCTGTTCACAAATCTTCTCAGAAACGCGACGGAAATCATATCGATCTGCAACATGACGAGCGTTGGAACGACGAACAAGTACGCTCTCCCATTCCTTCTGATTCTTTTCGTCTAATTCGCCAGCATCGCTACCTTTGCGTAGAAGATGATACCTCTGCATAACCATGGCAAGCTCAGCAACAGATGGCTCGAAACACTGCTCAAGGCCAGTAAAAAGACCAGGATCAGGATGCGGCATGTCATAGAATAGGCTGGCACAACCACCATAGATCAAGGCATTGTCTTGAGAAACAAATTCCGCGAGACCAGTTTGATTGTGACTAATCACCGTGTTACCATGAGCAAGTGCGTCAAACACAGGAATGCCCCACCCCTCACAGCGACTCGAACAAACGTAAGCATCACCACGACGATGAAGACCGTGAATCTCCTCATCTGTCATCGTGTACACCAGCGGCAGAACCGGCGGCAACTCGGCAGGAATGCGACACTTCTGCTTAACAGCATTGACGTACCCTTTAACCATTTCAAGATCATTGCCACGACCCTGCATATTAACATACGTCTTAAGAACAAGAACAACCTCATCCTTCATGCCAGCAAAAGCAGCGTAGTAGGCACGCAGAAGTAAATCAATTCCTTTTTTATTGCTTAACTGACAAATGTTGTAAAAGACAGTTCTTCCATCAACATTGTCAATCTGGAACGGAGCATAGTCTTTCTCGTAAACGTTCTTGTCGCATGGTGGAGAAGCAACCAAGATTGGACGTTGCACGCCAGACTTTAATAGCGTTTCCGCATTATGTCGAGAAGGAACCAAAATGAAATCAAATTCATTAGCCTTCTGTGCCCATGTTACCTGTAATCGATCGGTTTCAAAAAAGGTATAGAGTCCATTTACAATACCTGGAACCGGCTGTGCTTCAACGTTACATGTCGTCATTTGAATAGCAACATCAACGTCCATCAGGTCTTTTTCCAGGCATTCCTCCATCCACTTGGGCGTTTTGAACTCCTGGCCTTCATCTAATTGATCATACTTAAGGGCACGAGCAACAACATCAAATTTATCATGCTCTAATAACGCTCGCATGAATTCACGCGAGGCATGAGCAAACCCACTAAAATCTTGTAGGGGTCCTGTAAACAATAACTTCATACAAACTCCTGAGTTCTCTTCTGGATGGGTTTAATGCCAGCGACCTGTCTACGAACATGATCACGAGCCTTGCTAGCATTCGACTGTTGGTTACCAATTTGAACAAACTGACTCATAAGTTGCTCACGAGTAGCTCCAGCCTCAAGGTGTCTAACCCATGTCTTTGCCCCCTCGGGATCAACCTGGGAGTACTTAAGAACCTCCATGTACAGCCAATCTACAAACTGTTCGTTAGTTAGACCGTCTGGCATTGGAACAGCGGCAACTTCATCATGGTCTTCAATGGGCGAATCCCAAGTTTCCGAACGATCATATGGTTTAATGTTCTCTAGCACATAATCCCATTGCTTCCAAAGTTCATTCCAGTCGTAGTGTTCCTCTACGCACTCACGAGCTTCGACAGACATTTTCTTAAGACGTTCCTTATCAGAAAGCATTTTAAACATCTTGTCAGCAAGATCGCTTACATCTGGATGGGCACGCATGCAACTTGTTTCTGGCTCATAGTAATAACGACCCACATCAATAGTTTCCCCACCTTTGTCCAGTGTGTAATTTTTCTCATTGATGCCCAAATCCTCAAAATGATCATAGTCAGGATAGCGTCCCTTTTCACGCATAGCCGTGTAGTCAGTTACAAGCGTTGGTACGCCGCACGCCTTAGCTTCCTGGATCGGCATGCCGTCACCCTCACAGATTGAGCATTGAACGTAAACATCAAAGGCGTTGTAAAGTTTAGCAAGTTCTTCGCGGTCAAAGCCCACGCTTGTATTAGGCGGCGAAGCTTCTTGTTGGCCGCAATGCGGACAAGGTAGCTTGATGCGACCATCTTGGACAGGCTTATTCCACAAATTCATAGCAAAAGTCATCGAGCTTTCGCCACAGTGATGGCAGTACACAGTCTGCATAATGCTACCACGAATGCCCTTGTAATGATGCGGCATCCAATCGTATGACTCAAGACGCATGATGTGTCGCGGGTAATCGTAAGAGTGTGCGTTATCTGGCCAAGAGGAATGAATCGCCAAAACCGCCTTGTCAGCAACTTCATTGCCCTCATAACGCTTCTTCATTAACGCAAAAGCATCAACAAGATCAGGATATAACTTACGACTCTGGTTACGCATAACGGTACCAACAATCGGAAGACTCTTATTTAAATTCCAATGGTCTCTAATTTCATTCTTATCCATCGGCTTAAAAGTATCAAGATCAACGCCCGGCCTCATGGCCTTGGGGAAAATCTTCATGCGACGCTTGCCATTTGGCATCATCACGCTTTGGCGACGAAGAGTATGTACTCCATAATCAGAATAAGCCAAAACCATATTTGCATTTTCATACGTAGAAATCCATTCTTCCGACTGAGGCTCCGCGTCCACGGTGGGCATTACGACCCACTTATACCAGTTACGAAAAGCACTACGCTCTTGATACTCAAGCATCCACCAGTCACGAATATCAATCACAATATCTGGCTGAAAATCCGCTAGTACGGCGTCAAATTTGTATTCGCCAAACTGATTAGTATTTTGGCCCCTACCACGAGGATGAGCACATGGCTTTTGAAAAGCTTGGGCCTCAGCCTCATTTGTAGGCATAACCCCATAGAATTTCCATCGCCCCCTGATAAACTCCTCAGCACGAGGGTCATCCTGACGAGCATAACAGCCAAGCTCTGCAATTTCATACTTGCCAGTCTTCACCAATCGTGGAAGAAGTTCTCTGTAGTAAGTAGAGAAACCCGTGTTCAGAAAGCTAGCCTCTCCAATAAACAAAATACGTTTTTTCATTAAACTGCCTCCTGAATGGCAAACTGAATTCTTTCTTTAAGTGCGGCTTCGATTTCGTAGACCTTATTGACGGATACAGATAAATCACTGGCAACATCTTTTGCAGAATCAGTACCCATGATTCTTCTATTGACAATGTGTTGCTCAATCTCGTTGTTAATCACGCTTGAAATAAGATTAGAAATGGCAATCTCGTCACCGCCAGGATCTTCCATGCGATCGTCCTCTGACGGCTGAGTGTGTCTTTTTTCATAGGCCGAGAGTAAGGCAATAACGTGAGACTCGGAAATATTGCGGCCACTACTCTCTGAAAGACGCTCGGCAATTTCTAGCGTCTTTAATCCCTGTTCATTAAACTGCCTAGCTTTTGAGGCTAATGCGGTCGTGCGAAAGTCCACCGTAAAAACCCCCAAGAAACGTGCGGCCTCATTGTAAACATCGCGGCGAATTGTGCGAGCCACAAAAGACTTAATTGACATGCCATGGCTGGGATCATAGGCTGATACAGCCCTCAACACCGCCACATTGCCTACTTGATACAAGTCATTAATGTCTAATGCACTAGAAGAGTATCTAGCCGAATGGGCAATTTTACGAACGATAGGACCATACTCTTCTAGAAGTCCATCAACGTCAAGACCCTCATACATCATTTTTCTTTTGGCGTGACCGGACAGGCTTTCTAAACCAAATATAGGGTGCTGAAAATGGGTAAAGAGCTTCCCAGCCTTCCTGCCCCCTGGTGTTGATAATGTCCTTGATAATGCTATTAATAGCATTAACGTCAACCATGCCAAGTTCTAATTTGGCTTGATCTTGTTCGCTAAGTGGAATTTGCTCAAAGTCGTATTCGTACTTCATTTCAGTCTGGTTACATTATTGGCGATAAGAGATCCCCTGTCATCTACTTTTCCAGAAATCTTAACTACATTGCCATTCTCAAGCAGCCGCTTTGACTTTTGAAAGACTCTAGGAAAAACAACCATGTTGTCCATCATATAGGTATCATCTTTAACAGTCAGGAAGGCCATTGGCTCCTGCTTTGTTTTCGTAAGGATCTCATGCATTCTGTCAATACAGACGGCAATTTCAAACTGCATGCCCTCATAGCCATTCTTCACAAGGTCGATACATTTATGTTGACTCTTGTAGACATCAGCTTCACTACCGCTGAGAGAAATGCCTAAGAGGTCATGCTCCCATGCAATATTTTGAGCACGGCTATCAAAAATGTCTTGTTGATCATACTCAGTTAAAATCTCTCTAAGCTTGATGCGACGACGACTATTCGGAACCTTAACACCAAACTTGTCCTTAACAGTTTCGACACGTTCCTCGTCCGCAATCGCACGCACAAAACGAACCCAATCATCTACGTCAGGGTTTTTGCTAATTAAAATTTTAACAGTCTCTCTTTCGTTTGTCGTAAGTGAGCTAAGTAGTTGATATTCAGCTAAGCAACGAACCCTATGTTCTTCGCTATCATCAAAGGCACCCCCCTTGATGAGAGCGTTCATAACAGCAGAAGTAATTTTAGTCTTGCTACTAACTACATGCCAAATGATATCACTAAAACTATCATAACTCTTAGTTACCTTGGCTAAATCATTGACGGCGGCGGCACCAACTCCCTTGAGGGCCGAGAGGCCAAATGCAATGTGATTATCATCAATAACCTCAAAAGTCTTATTTCCCAATGAGGCACGAGGAGGCACAACCTCAATCTCAAACACCTTCGCATCATACACTAGGGCACTCATTTGCTCAAACTTGTCAGGATGACTTTCCGCGTGACGAAGCTTCGCACAGAAAAATTCAACTGGATAATTTGCTTTTAAATAAGCGGTCTCATAGGCCAAAAGTGCATAACCAACACCATGAGACTTGTTGAAACCATAACCAGCAAACTTTTCAATGTAACCCCAAATTTCATCAGCAACACGAGCCTCAATACCGCTTTCGCGACAACCATCTTCAAAAACGGTTTTCCACTCCCGCATTTCTTCCGGCTTCTTTTTGCCCATGGCCTTACGAACCTTATCGGCATCGATAAGAGACATTCCGGCAAGCTGTTTGCAAATTTCGATTACTTGTTCCTGATACAAAAGGGCGGAATAGGTCGGAGACATAATTGGCTCCAGCATTGAATGAATATAGCTGGCTTCTCCACCATGCTTAACCTTTTTGTAGTATTCATGCATTCCACTCTCCATCGGCCCAGGACGAATAATACTAATTAAATCAGAAAGCTCCTCGATATTACTAGGCTCCAGATTCTTGCTCCATGTGCGTCCTAGCTGCTTTTCAATCTGAAAGAGGCCGACAGTAAACCCCTGAGAAATCATTGCCCAGGTCTTAGGATCATCCATAGGCATGTTCTCACGCGAAACATCGATATCGTGACGTTGCTTAACAAGATCGCTGGCTACCTGAATATCATCTAACGTGGTAAGGCCAAGAATATCCAGCTTAAGCAAGCTCAAAGAATCCACGGTACCCATATCCCAACCGAAGATCATGTTGCCGTCTTTCGCACGAGTTAACGGATACCAACTATCCTCAAAAGGCTCATCAGAAATCACAACGGCTGCTGCGTGAATACCAGTAGACTTATAGCACCCCTCAAGAGATAACGCAATCTTAAACCAGGGCTTATACTGCTCGTAATACTCTTTTAGCTTAGGAACAGTATCGATAGCTTCCTGCAAGCTAATCGCTACGTGTTCGTCATTTTTGGCCGGAACCAAACTAGTGATTGCATTAGCCTCATCAAAGGGCATGTTGTAAACTCTGAATACTTCCTTAAGAATGGCCTTTGCTTGAAGACCACCAAGCGTAACAATCTGTGCAACATTAGCATTGCCGAAACGCTTTCGAATGTAGTTTAGAACTTTTTGACGTTGCGACCTCGGAATATCCGAATCAATATCCGGCAAGCCACCGCGACCTTTGTTAAGGAACCTTTCCCAAATGAGACCATACTCAATGGGGTCGATTTCAGTAACCCCCAGGAAATAGCTAACAAGGCTACCACCCGCACTGCCGCGTCCACGACCAACAAGGATGCCTTCATTTCTAATCCAAGACATGACATCATGAACAATGAGGAAGTAATCAGCAAACCCCATTTCATCAATGTCGCTTAACTCTCTATCAAGCCTTTCTTGATAAGTCTCGAAATCATCACCATCCGTAGGATTGATCGCAAGTCTTTTCATGCCCTGCACGCAAAGCTCTCGAAGATAGTCCATGGGACTAGTCCCGTCTGGAGTAAACTTGTACTTGGGCAATCTACGCTTCTTAAGATCAATGTCTACATTGCAAGAATCAGCAATTTTTAGGGCGGCATCCAACTCATCCTCAGTGACATCAAGGATAACCATGTCGTCACGACTCTTGAGGTAATACTCCTCTACGGAAAAATCAGCATAAGTCGCACGACTAAACTTGTTCTGATTCATTTCCAGGAGCGTCCGATGTGCCTCAGCGTCATGCTCCTCAACATAATGAGCGTTGTTAGTCGCTACAGTACGAACCCCATACTTCTTAGAAAGATTACGAAGTCTAGAGTTAATGATTTTCTGATCTGCAAGACCATGATCCTGTACTTCAAGGAAAAAATGATCCGTGTCATAAATTTTAAGGAAACGACGAACAAGACCGTCGGCTTTAAACAAAGCAGCAGGAGCAAAAACATCGCCCGCGTCGTCCTTCTTGTCGTAAAGATTAGACGAAATGACTCCATCGAAGCTACTGCCTGACAGACAAATAACCCCTTCTTTGTATTTTTCTAAAAGAGCAAAGTCAACACGCGGGTTGTAATAGTAATACTCTTCCGAATGTGCCATGGACACTAAGCGTGAAATGTTCTTCCAGCCAGTCTCGTTTTCCGCAAGCAGAACAATATGAGTAACTTGACGCACCTTTTGATCACGAGCCTCAAGAGCATCTTCACAAAAGAACAGATCGACCCCAAGAATAGGCTTAACGCCCGCATTGGTAGCCTCTCTGTAAAAAGAGATCGCGTCGTATAGGTTGGAATAATCGGTCAAAGCCACCGCTGGCTGTCCCAACTCCTTGGCCCGACTGACGACATTTTTAATGTCAGCAGAACCATAAAGCATCGAGGCTTTAGACCGAACGCTTAGATTTACAAAGGTCATTGTTTAGGTCGCTTTTCGTAAACTTTTTTAGTGGGCTTAGTGACACGCTTACCAGGATGCTTCTTAATGTTTCGTTCTCGCATTTTGTTAAGTCGTGCTCTGTTCGCCACCTGGGAACGAGTTTCCTTGTAATTCCCACTGCCATCGTAACTACCCTCTCGAACAGGATCGATGTTGTGCTTGTCCCATAGATCACCAACTCGCACACGAGTCTTAATTCCAGGCTCATTAGCGTAGGATAGCTCAGTATCGTCAGCAGGAATCAATTTGGCCTGACACACGTTCTCTTCCTCATCCTCATGTTGACAACAAAGAGTGCCATCGTCAAGCATCGATTCGATATCTTCGATACGCCCCTCTATGTTTGTATGCGTGTTGGGACCAATTTTGATGCTAAGCCAGCCATGACTAAAAGCACCCACAACATTAACGTGTCCATGTTCACAGATAAAGACCTTTCCAGGGTTATAGAGAGTTTCTCCTCTCGAAATGAAAATAGGCTGGTTGCCACGCCCCTCTTCTTTGCATTTTGGGCAAACAGCCTTCATCTTCGGAATCTTTTTCTCCAAAGCATCTTCTTGGCGACGAGTCATGATCATGGTCTCTTTGTGGCCACATGTCCAACATGTAATATCAACTTCATGAGCAGCCATCACTCACCCTCCTTCTCATCCCAAATATTGTCAATTACGCCCCATTCCAGGGCTTCTTCTGCACCAAAGTATGCATCGTGTGGCTTGGCACATAGTTTCTTCCAAAAGCTTTTTGGCTTGTTGGTATACTTCGCCATAAGGTCATACCAGCGTTCCCAAAACTTTTTAACGTGTTCCAGGTGTCCATTGTGCTGATTTAAATTTTCTCCATTGCTTCCCCACCACGGAACATGTACCATAAAAGTCGTGTTTGGACCACACCAACGATTACCCTTTTCTCCACAGGCGACAAGAAGCGTAGCCGCTGACATAATCTTGCCAATACCAAAAGTATGCACTGGGGACTTAAGTGTCCTAGTAACGTCATGTACTCCCATCATGTCATAAACATCGCCACCATAAGAAGAAATTCTTAACTCAATTGGATCATGTTTTTCATTTTGTTGATCCATTAAGTACATGCCTTGAATTACATTACCGCTGCTGTGCTCGTCAATCTCACCAGTTAGGAAAATAAAACGATTCGTAATGTCTACGCCATGATCAAAATAGGCACCAACCCAGTCTTTACTAATTCTAGCCATTAATATTAAACCTTCCTTTCCAATTAGCTTTACAAACCTCAGCATCACACAATGAACGACACTTCCATGCTGATCGCTTGTCTAGGTCTTCATTGCTTCGGACAATTCTATCAATCCACTCGGTTGACTGAATCTCCTCAATCTTCTTACGAACGTACTCTTCCGTTTCAAGATCCTCTTCTTCTGAAAACGCCACAGTAATTGGTTTTTCAGTGAAGTAATCAAACGTCAAAAGAATATTCTTGTATTTGTATCCTTTGCCAGCTACATCATCGATAAACTCACGGCGAGCAGCAAGCGAGTACATTCTTACCTGAATATCTTCACGGCACTCATCGTAATTCTGAGTCCAAGATCCTGTCTTGTAATCAATGACTTCAATCGTGTCTTCGTCTAGCTCGGTCACAAGGTCAATAATACCAATCATGGGAACATCCGTTCCAGGCACTTTGATATTAAATTGGTATTCACAACCAACCATTTTTCCATCAGAATCCTTAAGTGTACGCGGCCAAATCTCTTCATAACGACGCATGGTATTCTCAACCATGGAAATAGAGTTATCAAACAGATCCCTGGGGCATCCAGTAAGAGCATCAAGAGGCTCTTGCGAAATCGTACACTTATCTTCACCGACGTAAGGACAGGTATCGCAAAACGGTTTCTTGTCAGCAAAGTCTTTTGACTTGGCCCAAACCAGAGGAGATTCCATGGTTTCAGGATCACCATAGCGGCCAATGGTTTCTAACGTGCCACCATACCCACGATAAAGTCTATCAACCCACTCTGAATCCTCACCATTTACATAGTATTCTAGCACATCATGAATTAGAGATCCATGTGCAGCACCCCAATTCGATTTCAAAGCCAACTTAGTATGGTAAGTTAGCCAGTATTTGAACTTACACATATCAAAGGTTTTGATACGACTAGGCGAAATTGATTTTAACTTCATTTAATGTCCTCGAAAATTTGTTGTGCTTCTTCTACCGTCAGGTCGCCACAGTCCTTACCAAATGGCAATTTAACGACATTAATCTCGAAAAGGTCTCCAACGATACGTCTCATCTTCTCAAGAGCCTTGTCGATAGGGGCAATGTTATTCTTGTAATTCGCGGGATCGTCTTGATCGTAAGCAACATACAAATGACGGATGCCATACTTAACCAAAAGAGTTCGATGTGCTGCTGAAAAATTAGTGCTAAGAGTAGCAACCCAGTTTCGGATACCAGCCTCCTCAAGCCTCATGCCATCCAGGGGTCCTTCTACTAGAATAATCCTGCGATGGGGCTCAATCCAATTCTTTGCCTTGTGTAAATTAAACAAAATCGATCCAGTCGAAAGCTCTCCACGCTTGGGCCATCTATTGAAGTGACGCCCATGAACCCACTTGTTATAAGCAAGGCCCTTTTTCTCGAAATAGGATTCAGAGTGAATAGTGCGGCCGGTATAGCCGACTAAATGCCCTTCGTCGTCCCTCACGGGGAAAATAACTCTATCGTGCATGAACGTGGCTGGACGATGCCACAAGCCAACTTGATATTTTTGTAGAACCCCGGAATCAAATCCGCGATCGATAAGATAGCGAGGCTTTGGTTGCAAGAACTTAAGGTTGTCTTCGTTTAAAGGTTCGTGAACAAAGACCTGATCGCGACGAGTCTCGGGCATTGCAACGTCAGCCGCAAGATCAACATTCTCGTCGTTCATTACGCTCTCGATCCATTTTACCGTATCTGCAAAGTTTGTACCCAGGACGCTACTGACTAAACCAAGAATATCGTTACCCCGGCTCTCTTCGCAATGGTGAGTCCAACAAACCCACTTACCGATATCTGTACGCCAGCTAAATGCCGTAGCGTTATTGCGATCACCAGGATGCTGCTTGCAAGGACATACAGACTGAATGAGTCCGTCGCCACGATCATAATGACTCATGCCAAGTTTATCAAAAACTTTGTGAGCGTTACGAGTGGCGTGCTTTTTTAGCTGCTCAATCTTCTTCTTCGGAATCGTCATCGTTATTATCTTGTCTTACAGAACCAATCTCAAGCTCTTGGAAATTACCGCAGCTAAGATCAACTTCAAAGTTAATGTATGCGTCATGAAGACCACGGCCAAAGCGAGACTTCCAAATAGAAACCTTGTGAGTTCCTACTGGGTCCTCTGCTCTTTCGCGATCAGTTTTGCGTTTGATATAGAAAACCGAGTCAACGTTTTCGCTGATTCGCTTCCCTCCCGCGACCGCACGAATGCCCTCGTCAGCCTCATTGTTGGTCTGGCCAAATGCAATCATGGGAATATTGTATTTCTGAATAAAGTCGTGCAATTGTGCCACGAACAAACCATTCTGCTGCCACTCTTGAAGTACGCCGCGACGCATTTCACTCGTCATGGCAAGCTTAATGTAGTCATAAACAATCAGGCATTGCGGCATCTTCGCTTCGCGACTTGGCTTAACATGTGTAAGCAACCAGCGTCGCATATGAGGTTCAACGTCGGGCACACTTAGACCGCTGATAGATTGATAATAAATTGGAAGCCTTTCTACACGCTCCCACAACTTAGGATCACGCAAGCGACGACCATAGGCAAGAATCTCATTGATCTGTTGCTGATCAAGCCCCTGATCACGTAACTGGTCAGCATCCATTTTCCAAAAACCAGACTCAACGATATCTGATGGAATGCGTGCCAAAATAGATGCCATGCGAACCCATTGAGAATGCTTATCTAGCTCACTATCTAGATACAAAACAGGTAGCCCCATTAGTGCAGCCGCAACCGCAGCGTCGAGACCAAATTGACTCTTACCGCTACCAGTAGTAGCAACACCAAGATGAAGAGAACCATTGCGAATACGCCCAATACGTTCCTGTAGAATAGGGTATCCAAGATCAAGACCAATGTGACCAGGATCATCGGCAAGCTCCTCTAGGAACTCCTTAAATCCTTCTCGCATATCAACAATGGCATGCTCGCCCTTGTCGATCATGTTTACCTTGCTAATAATCTCGTTTTCAACAGTGGAGATAACCGCACTGAGCGGATCGCTTGTTGTATCGAGATAATTGCGTAGCTCTTGGAATGACTGTCGATAAGCCCTTGCAATAGCCTGACGTTTAACTTCCAAGAAATGATTATCGATCTCATGGACCGTAATCTCTTCTGCAAAAAGTTCGTCTACCCATTCCCCATTTCGAGTAGCAGAAAGATAATTCTGATGACCAAGCGATTTTGCTTCCGACACAATCTTCGCTTTCGTAATCTTCTGAGCTTCCTTGTCAATAATAAGAGAACGAATTGCCTCATAAGTCATTCGCGGCGTCGAATGCTCAAAATCATCTTCGTCTAAATACTCGGCAAACTCAAACAGCTTTTCTGGAAACTGAACAAGCCCGGACAAGAACACCTTTTCTGCTGCAACATTACTCATTTTCTTTCTCAGCTTCCCGAGCTTCAACAATCATGTCCATTAGTTCTTTATCGGTCACATTACCACGAACCTCAATCAATGTAATATCATTTAATTCACACCAGGCACGTTTACGTTCGTCGCGTGCCTTAGATTGCTCGAAGCCCTTTTTATCCCCATGAAAAAACTTGTTGAACTTATCGTGCTGTTCTCCCTGATATTCAAAAGCAAGTTTATGATGAGGCAAGTAAAAATCTAGCCAAAGCCTTTCTTCTGGTGCAGGAAACTCCTCAAGTATCACGGCATTAAAACCATAGACGCTACGAATGACCCTACCCAAAAGGTACTGGCCGTTCGACTTAGATTCTTCTCTGGAGCGGACTGGATAATTCGCAGCATTGATCTCCAAGCGAACCTCTCTATCACTCAGCGTCTTGAACTTCATCAATTAGGCTATCCATAGGATCAACCGATTCTGGCGAAAATGCTTCGTTTAGCATTTCGGTAAGCTTGGCAGTAAGTGTCTCGTCCATAAGAAGACGACGAGCGGCTTGAAACTGAGACATGCAGGAAGCGACCAGTTCACCTTTTTCCTCAATAAATTCCCCAGTCTCACGATTGATCTTTGGAAGATAGACTTGCTTCCCGCCCTTGCCGCCCATCCGCAACACTCCAAAATTACAACATTGCTGGATAAGCTCCATTTCGCGGAATACACCGTTCTTAAACAATACAAGGAACGAACCCTCGTTGCCATCTGGTGCCACCTTGTTTTTAACTACCTTGTAACGAATCTCTACACCGATACGCTCGCCATCTTGATCCACAAGCATCTGTGCCTTGCCCGGCTTTTGAAGCTTAATACGTTGAGAGGCATAGAACTTCATTGCACGGCCACCAGGAGTATCGGCGGGATCACCGTACATGGTAATTTTTTCACGAATCTGATTTACAAAAACTAATGCGACCCGATTCTTTTCAGAAGCATCGATCAACTTCCGCATGGCGTCTGACATCAGTTTAGCAAGGTTACCAACCTTGTTTTCTCCAATCTCTCCAACCAAAACGGCTTCTGGCTGTGCGGCATCAATTGAATCAAGAATAGCAACACCCTCTGGACACATGGTGCAGAACTTACGCATAATTTCGAGCCCCTGCTCACCAGTACGAGCATTAACAATCCATAGCGGACAGTCTACTTCTTTACCATTCTTCATCGCCTCAATGGCATCATCAAGATAAGGACGTAAACTGCGAACCGTTCTCATGAGAGACAAATTGAGGTTCTTTTCCATATTAACAAACAAAACCTTCTTGCCCTTGCTAATTGCTTGACCAGCTACCTCTAAGGTTAATGTAGTCTTGCAAGTACCTTCGTCGCCAAACACTTCCGTAATCCTTCCTTCTGGAAAAGGAATACAGAGGTCGTAGTCTAGGTTAAATGAACCGCTCCTGTTGGGCTTAGGGTCGCCAATTTCGTGGCCCTCCATTACACGAACATCGTCACCTTCCGTTTCTTGACGGAAGAACTTGAAGTCAATGTCCGCCTTGGGTGCGGCTGTACTAGTTTTCTTTTTCGGCACTTTCTAGCTCCCTTAAAAATGTAAGTAGTGTTTTTGGTTTTTCTTGTTTGTAAGCAACCTTTTCCATGCCGGAACTTGAAAGCTCTTTGCGGCGATCCAGATAAAGTCTTCTTACTTGTTCGATATCAAGCGGCTTAAATAGTTTGCGGGCCACAACGGCCATCTTTGCAAACTCGAAAGGATTAATGTATCGAGGCTTGCAACGCCAGATGTAGAATGCAATCTGTTGTGGCGTTAAACCATACGAGTCTGTCATGAGCTTCTTGATTGCAGCAACAATCTTGCCCCACTCAGTACCATTCTCTCCACGCCAAGGAAAAATGTCAGCACGAATATCGCGATTTAGCCAAACGAACTCAGCTAAGATATTAGCATCGTCGTGCTCAATTTCGGGGGTTGTAATAGACTCGTACTTCATGCAGGATGATCATTAACAATTACCGCAGGATCGTCCTTTTTGTATTCTCGAATTTCTTGCTTGATACTGCCATTCTGACCAACCCAAGTAATGACAATATCCTTAGCTTTCAAGTAACCAATTCCAACTTCTTGAAATTGCGTATCGCCTGGCACGCCAAGTAGAGCCTGAATCTTCTTGCTGTGCCAATAACCATTTAACTGTGGTTCGCCATTAGCATCCCTATATGGAACTAACACGACCTGTCTACCGGCAGACTCAAGACGAAGGTTCGTAACCTTGAGGTTGTGCTTTTGTACGTAATCACTCAAACGCAGCCAAGCCGAACGAACGCCGGGAGTTACGTCTTCGAACACAGTCGTACCATCAGAAAGAGAGGCAATCCAGCGACTACCTCCCTCCTTCGGGTTTGGCACATAACGATCTTTTGAACTGAATGATAGCTCCATGTAACTGCATGATACCACTTTGCAGCCACGCTGTCTACAAAAAAGCGAGGCGACTTAAAGCCGCCTCGCCATTAACGCTATATGTTAAATCTTACAAGAATTCAAGCTGAATGTAGTAAGCAAAATCAATCTTGCGACCCGCTGCCGATGGCGAACCACTGATGAGCAGAGCAAAATCATGAACGCTAGCCTCATTGCTTTGGTCGGCCAAGCCTAGTGCGGCACCACCATCCGAAATTTCACTCCAACTCGAATCAGCGGCATTACCGGCAGTGTCGGCAAGTTGAGCCGCCTGAATTGTGATATTTGAAGCAAGATCAAGAATGCTTGGAGCACCTGAACCAGCATCTAAGTTAATTGCTCGGAATGTCGCAGATTGCGTAATCACCGCAGTTCCATTGGGTTCCGTGAAACGACACAGTAACGTGCCAGATTCAGCAGGAATTTCATCAACAGCAATACTACCCAAAACACCGTTCGCTCCAAAGGTTCCAGACACAATGGCGTTAGTAGAATTAACAAATCTGTTGTTAATCATTGGACCAAGATCATCACCATCTTCGTTGGTCCTATGCGTCGTTTGCTGGTATTGACCAACCACAACGGCCGAGTTAGGGGCTCCAGCACTGCCAAAGAAGCCCATGCGATTGGGGCTATCCGTAGCACCAATCTCAAAGTTAAAAATCTCTAAAAGCGGCTCAGCACGGTCAACAGTAGTGGGATCCTCCCCGCCAATGTTTCCAAGCAGTCCTAACGCTCCAGAGCATGCAAAAAATCGAATTCCTGATACCATAATGTTCGTAAGTTTGTGTCTTGCTATGCTTTAGCAACGCATCCGACAAAACGGCTATGCCATGCAATGCCAATTAATAGTACACTAAGGAACATCGTAGTAATCAATGTCAATAAAGGCTGTAAATGGGAAACCAGTACCAGAGCGGGTAAGCTTAACCCAGTCTAAAACATCCCACTCTGTTACTCCTTCTTCAATTCTAAGAATGTATAATTCTTGAGTAAAGATGAAAGTCGAATTATCCTGGCCAATGAGAGCGTAAATTCCATCCCTAGCATTAGAAGCACCATTCACAGTAATGATATCGTGAATTGTAACAAAAGAAAGGCCATTCAAGAGACCGCCATCAACATTCGTTAAATCAATTTGTTTCGCAGTACCAAAACTAACGGTGCCCGGTGAACCATCCGTCAAAGACATTGATGAAATCTGATGTCCAACATAGCTATAAAGTAAACTACCATCCGCAAAGATTCTGCCCAAACTGGTATCGTATGTGCTTACAACGCTCAAAGAATTATCGAGCTTGAAAGACCTTTGGCCACCACCAGAAGACCCACTAATATAGAAGAAAGAACCATCAAACTCAATATCAGTAAGAGTCATCTGTTGATCAATATCCAAGGTAGTAATCACGGTAGTTGTGTTTTGTAGAGTACAAGAGCCGCGAGTCCATTCTTTAATTGTAATTCTAGTGTCTACATCGTAAGTGCTAGTTGTAGAGGTTTGTGGAAAAACTCTATAAACAGATGAACCATCTTTAGCTAAACCAAAATAATCATCCCAATCACCATTAGCAATGGCTGTCCACATGAAGTTAAAAGTGAATGGCGACACAATAGACATGCCCAACGAATCTCCATTCAGATTGCCAAAATTTGCTCTAGCTGACAGCCAAAAACAATCATCAAAGACTTCAAAGCCAGTAGCAGTCTCGGCAAAGTTATCTTCCTGGGGATATGAATCATCAGGATGAGGATGTTGACTAATGTAACCAGATGGCACTCCCGCACCAGCAACAAGAATATTTTCATTGCTTACGCTTGCACGATACACGCCGCTTGCAATAGCTTGTGGCGAAACGTAAACAACGTCGTTAGACTCAAAAATCTCATGAGTAAAGTGTGCCGGTGGATAAATTGTATGATCGCCAAACAAAAACTTGCCAAGCAGGTGTTGTGTCTGAGGCACCAATCCGTAACCATTTACTCTAATGTAACCAGAAGCAACATGATCAGTATACAGGTTGGTAGCCGTGCCATTGTCCCTACGCGGCTCACGACCAGTGGTATTGATAACCGTGCCGTCCGTCTTATGAAATGCTGGGAAGAATGGTTCCGCAACAACATTCAGCGTTTGCAATGTACCGACTGAATTTCTTTGTGCCGCAGCACGCAAGAATGGATAAGGATGAAACAAAACTTCGCCAAAATCAATGTCAAAGAAAATCCCCGAGCCGCCAAGCCAAAATGGATCAGCGTCTAAAATACGACCCGCACTAAAAGGTAATGCTGGACGCATGAAATTCGTTTCATCATTTGTAGGATCCTCACTCGCAGGAAGAATATCAAAGCGTCCACTAGGGCTATTAGGAAATGCTTGCTGAATCCAATCCTTAAAATGGTCGTTAGCTTCGTAGTCCGTAATTGAAGCATAGTCAGCAAACAAATCTTCTAACGCATCGCGAGTTTCTAAAATGTTGTCAGTGGCAATAGTGCCCGGATTAAGCAGGTTAGCAAGAGTTGAACCATCGACTTTTGGTTCGTATCCACCAGAGGGAGAATTGGATTGATTTGTATACACAAAAAAGTCATTAAGCTCATGTGCATCATTTGAATCAAACTTACGTCTTTCAGCAGTAATTAAAAACTGAGCTTGCTCAAGCATAATGCCAGAGATGCCGATCGTCTGTTCGGCAACGAACGGCACAATGTAGTCCACTTCATAAGGGAATTGTCCAGATGCAAGAGTCATTAGAACGATCTAAAACGCTCAAAGGCTGGCTTGACAATCTCAATAAACGGTTGTGTTACAGTGGTAGATCCGCTAGGAACAATTGCCTCAGCCAAGAAACCACGATCGCCAGAAGCGGCAAATTGAGCAAAAGGTAATGGAATCACATTTACAAATGTCTCGCCCGAAGCAGAAACTACTCCATCAAAATCCAAACCAATACAAGTGACCCGTGCATTGTTCAAGCCTTGATTACTTACCGAAACAATTTCTACTGGAGTCACACCAGCACCAGCCGCACTTGTCCCGTTAACAAAGATACCACCATCAGACGATCCAGGCGTAACCGGAGCATCGCCTTGCGATGCAAGGGTTGTCTTGTCCCCAATCGAAACACTGCCGTTAAGAACAGGCACTCCCTTAATGGCACGAGTAATACCTTCTGCCTGAGCGGTAGGATCAACAATCGTTACATCGTAAGTCGTCGGATCATCTGCATTAGTTTGTGCAATCTCAACAATAGTACCATTTCCAAAAGGTCTTCCTTGAGTAAAATATCTTGAAACACTATTTCCGCCAGGAAGCTCAAAGTCATCTGTATGATAAATGGCTTCATCGCCAATGTTTAAGAATCCATCGATACAAATCGCACCATCAACAAAATCGGGATTAGAAGATCCTGCAAACTTCGGCGGCTTGGTGTATTCGTTTTGATCTTCACCACGATATCTTTCTTCTTCAAACTCAGTAGAAGACAAAGCAAACACATTGTTAACTTCCGTGATAGTAACTCTAACGGCCCGCTGAGAAGTATCGAAGAAGACAGGTGGTGTAAATGGATCACCAGGAACAAGTGGATCAATAGCTGCATCCGGCAACGGATTCAAAAGATTAAGATCAGTGAAATCGATTGGATTTAGAACTCCATTTAGAATTGCACGCACACGTTCACCTAATGGAGCCTCTCTACCAAACTGAGGGAAGTAAGACTGAATTTTGTAACGAGTACCAAAGCCATCGATTCCAAACGAAATGTTAAGCTCGCTAACACCATGACTAATTTCCCCATAAAGTCCAGAAGCACCAATGCCCTGTTCAGCAAAAGAATCGTAAGACAATAAGGGCAAGCCAACTTGCGAGAAATCTGCGTAACGAGAAGAACTACGAGGAACAATTTTCCCTTGAGCACGGAAAACCGCACGATCCGTCATAATCTGTAACGTAGTTTGATTGCCAAGTGGCGAAAATGCCCATGGCACAAACTGATCGTCTAACTGGATATCTTCATCACGCTCATAGTGAAGGTCTCCAAGAACCCATTCTGATGGATAAGACTGGCCATAACGACTACGTGCTTGAATAGGAATAGCTACCCCAGAAAGTGCATTAAATGGCTCAAGAAGCAACGCTGGGTTGATGATGTCATTAACACCAGATCCAGTTAACTTCTGATTTGTTGTTAACAGAGTGGCCAGGTTTGAAATAATATTATCATTAAACAAACCGCCAGATGGACCAGCGATAATTGGCAATTGACACCATACAGTTCCTTCTGGGAATGCATCGAAAGAAAATAAATCCGCCGAACGTGGATCCACAACCCTCTGTCCAACCATAGTGAGTTGAACAGGAATGTAATGGCTACCGTCACCATCTGGATTAAACGGTGGAGCATCTTCTGTCCAGTTCCCAAAGCTAGCTGGATTATCATCACCCTGTGGACCATAGACAGTGCCAGCCGGAAGCTTCGCGTAAGCACGAACCCTAAAATCACTTGTAACAAAAGGACTAATCGGACCTAACTCACGATTGATCTCATAATCCTCAGTAAAGACACCGCTAGTAGACAAAGTGCCTGACGCAGAAAGATCAAACCCTTGGACCTGATTTTCAACATTCGCCCAGGCAGCATCAATAAGACGGAATAATCCAGAGCCCTCATTATAAAGAAGATCCTCTACAACATATGATCTTCCATAATGTCTGGCGGCATGATCCCGCACACGATTGTAAAATGCCAGAACCCAGTTCTGAGCTTCATCGCGGCGATTAGAGATCACACGAATGCCCGACTCTGCTGCTCCACCGGCAAGACCAGCAAGAGGCATTAGTGGATCAAATCTGCTTTGAAAGGTTGGGTCCTGTGCGGCGATCGATCCTTCGTCTGGCGGTAAACCAAAGCCAGGAGGATTGTCTGTAGACAATGCTGTCTGATAGAGCTTAAAATAACTCCACTGCTCAATGCCTGTCAATGCAAGCTGTAGTTCTTTATCACTGGGAGTGTAAACCCTATAAAAACCATCGGCGTCATAAAAGCCAATGTTAATTTTATCCCATGCTGGAGTAAATACAGCCTTATCGTCTAGGAGGGTCGTATCCAAGCCATCAATCGGACTAAGAAGATCGGAATTAATGAATCCTTCTTGATGCCCTCCAATTACACGAAAACGTGTGGGATCTGGAACAACATCTTGACCAAAGGCTAACTGACGAGTTTCGTTAAGTCCACTGGCACTACCAAACTCAGATACCAAGTCTAGGATATCACTTTCACCAAGATCGAAAACAGCCTTTCGATTGATAAGATTTACAGACTGAGAATTCATGTTCCAATACCAGTCATAGCCAGTATCAACTAGAACACGAGTCATGGCCTCGTCTAGATTAGACAAATTAAACTGAAAACGAATAGCCTCAATTGTCCCACCAATATTCTTTTCAAGCTGCTCTACGGTTGGTAGGATAGCAGTTGAAACAGCACACGTACCTTCATTAAATTGTAAATCGATTGCTTGCAAAAGTTCGGCGTAGGTGCAGCCGAATTGAAGCATTCGTCTGTACTCAATAATTAGAGGGTTAGACGGATCACCGTTGATATCAGTTAAACCATTGATTTTGCGGAATGCACGAGCAACAGACACGACGCCGCTTGGCAAGTCTTCTCCAAGGTCTTCTGTATGTACTTTTACTCGACGTAATGTTCTGCGATCATCTTCAACAGTAACATTAACAATCGTACCACCAATACTAGTGGTATAGTCAGCATGCACTACGGACCCACGAAAGTAGAAGTCACCGACATAAAGCTCCAAATCGCTTCCAATGTTCGGTAACTGCCCAGACGCACCGTGAAAATCACAATCGTTGCCGCATGGGATCCACTCGGTCTGGAACGTATGTGGCGTAAGATTAAAACCAAACGTAGAATTTACGCTTGAAAGAAAAGCACATAGTTGCGAACCAGGTTCAGAATCGTCAAATTGACCAGAAGGCCAGGCAATACCATTGAGAGGTACGCCTACGCCACTGACTACAATTCCATCTGATACAACAATATTCATTAGGAATTATTCAGATAATCATTACCTGCCTCTAAGGAGTCTGACCAAATAACGCCACGCGAGTCTTTGACAACCCAAATGGGCTTATATGTGCCGGGCTCTGTATACACATGCGTAGGATTGAGAGAAATAGTTGACTGACCATCATCGAAAGCAAGAAGCCTGCTTACAATCGAAACCCCCGGAGGAATAATATCGAAAACTGTATCAAAGTCAACGGTTAATCCAGCATTTCCTGATCTTGGTACTCCAGACAAACTTACAATTACAGGATCAATACCTGAGGCAGCGTTAACGATAAGTGTGTCAGAGGCATGTAGACCATCCGAGTCAATTGCTTCGAACTTAACAGTATAAAAACCACTGCCAGCAAACCTGTGTTGGACTGGGTAGCATCCGGCACCGCTTTCAGCAACAGAAACAACTGGGGTAAAGTCACCGAAATCCCAACGAGTTTGAGTGATTGTTTTGCCCTGTGTTCCAGAAGCTTTGCCAATAAAGTATTGATTAAATGGTGGTGCCAAGCCTTCCAAGTTACTGCTTGGCGTTTGAATTTCCACTAGAGGACCAGTCTCGTCTTGGAAGATAATCAACTTAGCATCAAAGTCAGATGAAGCTGTTTTAGCAATTTCAAGCTGAGCATCAAAATCCTTAGCGGCAATAGCTTCAACAGTAAAGCTTGCATCAAAATCAAAATTGCCTTGAAGTCCACCAATAATAAATCCACCCAAGACGCCGCTGGCTTGGTCAGACGCAAACATATGTCCACCCAAAATGCCACTAGCGAGTTGACCACCGATGATCAATCCACCAATGACACCAGAGGCAACATCTTGGCCTTGAATGTAACCAGCAATCATGCCGGAACCAACATCAGATGCGGCCATATAGCCCCCCATGATGCCAGACATTGTATCAAGACCCTGAACAAAGCCACCAATGGTTCCGTCACCGAACACTACGCCAGAAACATATCCACCAATCAAGCCGCTTGCAATAGTACCAGCGGCAAGGTAACCGCCCATGATTCCCGACGCACTATCTTGTCCGCGAGAAAGACCACCAATGATACCCGAGCCGGTGTCTTGTCCCTGCATGTATCCACCAATCGTGCCAGAAACCGCCGTACCAGTAACGCTATCAATACCATTGAAAGCAATGTATCTCACTTCTTGATCAGTTAAAGTATCAGAGAAATAGAACAAGTCGGTCATAATGGCATCAGAATCCGTGAGAGTTTCATCAAACACCCATGGAATACCATCTTGGTGGTGGAAAAGTGTTAAAAGTCTTGCCGTAGGATCAGCAGGATTCTGAATGTCTCCATCTACATAAGTTCTGTCTACCAGAGTGCCGTTTAAGTAAGCCCTAAGTTGTTTTGTAGTCGAATCATACGTAAAACAATAGTGAGCAAAAGAGTCAAATCTAGCTGGTTCAAAAGCACCATCCTTAAATTGTTCATAAGTGTTGGCAACATCGCTTACAAGACCAATTTGATACATACCAACATCATACTGGCCAGCTTGAGCAGCGTTAGAAGCACCAGCAAGGTACATATTTGACACGCCATCTTTAGATAGAACCATTCGCATGCAATCGTCATCATCCATGCCAATGATCCAGCCAAAGTTAGGATCTGTATTGGATTCATTTACCTGATCTGGAGCTACGCCATAGCAAAGAATAGCTTCAAAATCAAGTGAGCCGCCAGGATCTTCCCGCTTCGCAAGTCTGAAACCAACAGAAAATCCATCCTGAGGGGACTGAAAGCCAACACCTGATCCTACATAAAACGGAATAGGATTTAGGTTGGGTAAATTTCCAGCATAGCTTACACCACTACACTTAACACCAAGGTCTGATTGTTCCAGTGGCCCCGGAATGAATCTCAAATTATAAACTGATTCTACATTAGTGCCACCCGTAATAGCACCATCATCAAAAGCTTGTTTTGCCAGCAGAACAAGATCATTTGCTTTTGTACTTAAATCAAGCTCGCCAGATGCACCGCCAGAAAATCTATAGTACCCCTCAAGGGCCGAATTATTAATCGAAACCTGGGTTGTAGAAAGTTGATCGATGAAGCCGGGCTTTGAAGACGAAGAACCAATGCCAGAAGCAGCAAAGTATAAAAGATCATCATTAGTGAAGCGACCCTTTAAGATTGCCAGCTCTCTTACATAATTGTCTCCTAGGCCAACGTCGGCTACAGGAGCATGAACGGAAACTGGATCTACCGCATAGCCACCAATTTGCAAAATGAAGTCATCACTTGTTGTCTTTGGAGGAACATCAGCCCACATTCTAGACACATTTTGTGGAACCAATCTAGAATAAACAAAATCACCATTAACATATAACCTGATTTTTAAATCATCACTACTACTTAAGTCAGCAGTTTTATATGTATCATCAAAACCAACAGCTAGAAGAACTTGATTTGGAGTACCATAAATTAAGTTGCCAGAAGCCAATGGAGTAATTAAGGTAGATTCAGATCCAGTAAATACAATACTTACTCCAGAACCACCAAGGCCAGCATCAAAACCAAGAGGATCTGGATTGCTATTGATAGTGGTTAAAAATCCACGAAACTTATCTTGCCCATCATTGAAATCATAAATGACTGAGTTAAACTCAGTTGTATCGGCATCATTGATTGATGGAGGAATATTGCCGCTAGGTGTAACTTCAAAATAAATAAGCATGTCTTGACCATGACTAGTCTCAAGGTCAATATCTGAGTCACACATTTTATAACGAGAAATTACATCGCCATAAGCACTATCACTAACCCCCGCATCTCCTTTTCCAGAACGAGTACCAGCGGAACCACCCATAACAGCGTATACGCCAGAAGTCAAGCCTAAGTTTCCAAAGCTAGCAAGTTCGGGCGGCAATGATCTATTGGCGAACAGGTCAACGTTCGACCACGGATACGACACGTCACTTTCAACCCTGTTCCAAAGAATGTCATTTGCAGACCAAGACAGGTTAGCAGCCATGCGTCGCCAGCTTGCACAACGATCTTCAATAATAGTATCACCAATATTAAAGTTGTCGGCTGGCCAATACCCAACAAGTCTTGGGTCATGTGGTGTGCGTTCCAAGCTTGAGACGTTAATCCCGCTCGAAACAACAAAACGAACTTCTTCCGGCAAGAGCGGACGAGCGAACGCAAAAGCACTAAAAACAGCGGCATCCTCACCGCCCGCCTGAACAGAAAGGGTAGTGAGTGTATTGCTAACCTCACTTTGAAGTCCACCTAAAACAACAAGTGGGAAACCACTACCAACTAATCCAACTAAATGAGAGCCAAAATCATGTGTTACTGTTCCACTTTGTGCAAGCTCTCCATCTACATAAAAAGATACGCCACGAGTTTGGTCATCATAACACAAAACGTAAGAAGTAGAAATACGATCTCCGTATTCAAAGTTATTGGATGACAGCAGAGTGTTCTCGCTAAAAACACCTCTATCAAAAATTTGTGCGTAGAACTTATTGTTGGTCCCATCAACATCATTAGAGGCCCCCATACGGAAGCCACATGTGGAATCTGTAGTGCTATCCGTGTTAAATCTATCACTAACGGATCCAATGCTAAACGCTAGTCCAGCTTGAAAACCGAAATCATTATTTTGGTCTACTGAACCCTGCTGAACGTGTCCACCAATTGTAAAACTTCTTGAGCCAACAATGGCGTCTAAAACACCGCTACTAAAAAAGATTGGCCTAGATGTCGTAGGGTTCGTTCGTGCGAATCCTACACTTCCAAATGGGCCCGGACATAAGGCGTGCTCCGAAAATTCGCCAGCACCTTGAGAAGCAATAAGTGGTGATTTATTTAAGCTAACATCAGACAAACTATCATTGCGAACAGTACAATAAGTCAATAAGGTCGAATCAGCAACATCCACTTCAAAACCAGAACGAAGACGACCATCTTCAATTTGGAATCCCCCTTGTCCATGGATCTCCTCCACTTCCGCATTTGTAAGTGGACGATTAAACATGTAGACACCAGAAACCAATTTATTGAAACCAGTTGCTTGTGAAAACTCACGAATAGTCGTGGTGCCGTCTTCTGCACCGCCAAGTGACCATGCGTTATCTAGAAGATTAAGGTCATCAATCGTCATGTCCACATCTGTAGTGATACTATCACGAAGAACGCCATCTGCATAGATACGCAATTCATTACTTGTGCCATCAACATATTCGTAGACACACGTTACGTGTACCATGTGACCAGACTCAATCGGAGACTTAACGACAGCCGCATTTATACCAGTCGTAGGATTGGCCGAACGATCTGAATAAATTAAAGCATAGGCATCAAGTCTTTCATCATTTCCGAACTGACTGCCACCACTCAATTGACCAGAAACACCAATCGTAAATGCAGAATCACGATCACCACGAGTAATTACTGAATTACCACGAGCCTGATCTACTTCTCCAGCCGCAGTAGCGTCAGAGCTATATCCAGTAAAACCATCAGTCGTCGGCAAACACCAAAATCCGACTGAAACACCGCTGCCATTAATGGGGCCAGCAATCGAGGAGGTTCTAGTATTAAAGTCAACATGCCCAAGAGTAAGAATCTTCTGAGAGTCACGCGGCCCCTCATATTCACCCTGCATTAACAATCCAAAACGAGAAAAGCCAGAACCAGCGGGGACGTACTCAGTTGTGCCTGGCCAATGGGCGGCGTGATCAGAAGACGCACCATCACTAATAAGCGAGTTAGACGAAACCACATGAAGGTCAAATGAAATCCCACTAGGATTTCCTCCATACGTCATCGAGTAATTACGAAAGAATGGAGCACCGCTAGGTTCGGTCAGCGGCCAAAAACCAATCAGATTTCCATCATTAATTAGATTCATAGCTCAACACTCTCGCCGGTAAAAGGCGAAACTCGATAACGTCTTAAAACATTGCCACCACCATCAACAATGTCTAAGTTAACAAATAGATAATTTGGGTTAGACAATGGCTTACGACTGACAAACCAGCCAGGACGCCTGCCCTCCATGTCTAATGGATAGTATTCTGTTAAATAGCAGTGCCTATCTGATTGCGGCCAATTTTCGGGAGACAGAATGCCAATGGTATCAAAGAATTCTTGCTCAGAATGGAAGCCACGAACTCTAGCCATAGACGAATGAGCAAGATCACAGGCTGAGTCTAGCACGACACCCTCGAAAACCGCGACCTCATTCACCGCAGTTCCACCAAGACGAAACTCTTCGTCATCACTTTTTTCACATTCCAACTTAACGGAATCGCCAAAATGAGTCGTTAAGTGGAGCGTCGCACGATTACCTTCGTGCTCTAAAAACGCTTTAACCATTTCCTTTCTCCCAGAACTAAGCAACACGCTACGTTCTGAGTATAAATACACTAAGGGGCCGTCACGAATGACGGCCCCTCAGGTTCTAGTTAGCAATTAACTAATCAGGTGAGGTTGGTGAACGGATCACCAGCGGCAACACCCACGCCAAGGTTTTCGACAGCCTCAACTTCACCACCGCGAGCGGTACCAGAAACGGCACGGTCAGTATGGTAAGCCAGCTTAGTGCTGTGGCTCCAAAGAACTTGGTTAGCGTTGTTAGTGCTAGAAGCAGCGTTAAACGTAGCCATTGGAATTTACCTCCTTTTTTCGAACGTTCGAGAGGCGGATTGCCTCATCATGTAATACACTAAAACTCTAGTAGAAAATCATTCGGCCAGAAGTTATAAACTAAACTTAAACGTAATAAACCTGATCCACAAGCACCATAAGTCCCAAAAGGAGTACCTAGAGGCAGGATAACATTTAAATAAACGAATTCAGAAGAGTTTAAGTCGTCTTGACCAGCCAAGCCCCCAGCACCGTCTTGTCGTCTGATATTTGCGTCGCTTGGAATGGTTAATGGTAGGCGAGGGGCGGACCCAGAGGGCATGCGGAAGTCGTAGAACCAATTGGAGCCGCTTGCGGCCATTTGTACAAATCCTCTGTCAAGCCCCTGATCGGAAGACCCCTGAAATGCGGAATCGTCAGACAGATATAGTCGCATATCAGAAATGGCAACACCACTATTAGCCAAGTTAAAAGTAATAGCTACCGGCCTTGAGTCTAAATGAGACGCAAATGAATCGCCCGTTAGATCGAACTTTGTTCTGAAATCTAAAGTGCCAGAAGTTGTCGCCGGGCTCGCGGGGTCGAATGTAGAGCATCCCGAAGACACAATTCTTTTAAATGCAAACGACCCGCCTGGAATGTTTCTATTTCCAGCAGGACTAGCGATTTCATCTGTGTCCCATTCAAAGACACGAATAACGGGTAGGATACTCATTCAACTACATGCTTAGAACGCAAACGCTCTTGTTCTTCTTCTGGAAGGGGCATCATTCGTCCAACAACTCGCTTAACGAAAACAACCTTGTCGCCAAGCGTCATGGCAATAACTCCACGAGGAAGCTCGTTAGCATCCTTATCTTCTACTTTGCGTAATTTAATATCTTCTGACATCAGCTAAAATCGTAAAGTAATCGATAACGGAATGTACCAGCACCAGCACCACCATAAGTGCCGACAGGAACATCGACGCCAGCTTCGATAGCCAAGTAAACATATTGAGATACGTCATTATCAAGAAGTCCACTCATCCATGGCTTACCCAATGGAAATTCAGGTTCCGTAATAGTACCAGACAAGTTCGCAAATGCAGGAACAACAGTTGGCGTGTTATCTGCGGCAGAATTCAATGATAACCCATCTTCAAAATGAAGTCTTTTGTCTTCAAGAAATCGATACGTTCCAGCAGTAAAGGCACTAGCATTGCTCAAAAAGAAACGCATGTTGAAAACACCGCTAGCATCACCCAGGTCATCAACTCGTGCATAACAAAGTAGCGTATCAGTAATTGCACCAGAACCAGTAGTATTTAATTGACCAAAATCCAATACCTCTCCACCACCAGTGCCAATCTCACGAATGAAACCAGCGGCAGGTGACTTTACCGCCCTTTGTCCAGATGGATCAGTTGTAAGGCTTTGCTGAATCCATTCTACGCTTGGAAAGTCAGTCATTAGATTGTCCTCAGGGAAATATCCGAACCAACAGCCGGTGCGTCCGAAAGGTCGATAGTAAAAATGAAGTCAAGAGATGCAGTACAAGTTAAATCAGTTTCACTAAACTGTTGATTTAGATTTGAAATACGCAGCGTTACAAAATTAGCCTCATTAGCATGAATGTTCTTAAGTCTGTTAATTTCGTCTTGAACTGCTTCGATAGCTCTATTGGTGTCCGAGATAGGCTGGCCAGTATTCTTAGACTGTGCTTGACATTGAATACTGATAGTTCCCTCGGTTGTGGTCTTCATGTCCTGAATGATATTTCCAAGTCTTCTGAATGGAATTGCCTGGGAAGCCTTCACCCTAACGCCTTCAACGGTACTAACGCTACATGTGCGATCAACGATACCGCTTGGTAAGTTAGCACTTGGATCATCCGTATAGGAAACACTAAAGTCAATTGTTCCACGACACCTATTTTCTGTAATAGAATAGGATCTTGGATTAAAAATAACAAGACCACTAGAAGATCCGCCGGGCTTGTACTTGGTATAAACGCCAGAAGCATCCCACTTGAGTTGTGGCTGAATAACATTTAAGAATCCAGAAGAAGCACGATCAAATCCATTGCCACCAAGGGCCTGATCTGTCGTAATAGTTCTTCCCAATCCTTGTACTGTACCAGCAAGGGTTACGTTCGCAATTCCATTCTGATCTTCTTCAAAAGATTCGGTACGTTGCGAGAAGTAAAACGGTACTCCACTGACGATAGTAAATACTTCCGTAATAGAGTAAGTACCATTGGCAATATCGGCGGTTTCTTCCCTTTGTACAGATACTTCAAAAATGGGGCCGCCATTTGGATTTGAAGGATGCGTGATATCGAACAATCCAGACGCATTTGGCTCGACAAAGTAGGGAATTGATAGTGGCAACTTGTCGATACCAATACGAGACTGAACCGCTCTAAGAGCTTGTTCAAACTTGTCAGTTTCGCCGTCAGGCCCCTCGGCACTAATAGAGTGCGTAATCTGAACGGTGCAAGAATCTTGTTGTTCAGCAAAAGACCATTGATCGCTCAAACTAGAAGTAACACCGCTAACGCCAGAAACCGTAACAAGATCCTCTAGCTCAACAGACCAATCAAAACGTTGAACTTGAATATCGGGGGAAATGTTAAGACTTGTAACCCGTGGCTTCAAGCCAGAGCAAATGATTTCTCCTTCCGAAAGAGTTTTGTTTCCTGGGCCAGCAAGAATTACAAAGTCCTTGTCGTTTTCAGAAAAAGCATTACGCAAAGCCTCTTGCTTTGTGTACATCTGTTCATAGCTACCAGACGGCACAATAAGTGTCGTACCAGTCAAAACAATGCGATTTAAGTCAGAGACGCGAACATTATCATCGCTAAGTTGAGGCTCAACAGTCCAATCAATTAGCGGTGCGGGCACAATTTTACAGCCATTGTAATAGACTTCAACGGCTGAAAGCGGTGGGTTAGTAACTACTGATTCTACTGTCATCGCGATTGACCAAACGAGCTAATAATGCCTCTCTCTTGCAATGAAACAAAGATCGAATCAAGCTGATCTAGTAGCTCGGTAAGCTCAGCATCGACCTGTTCCACGGCAGCCTCACGGACCGCATTAGTAATTTCCTCTGGTAGTGATTCAAGACCAGTAACAGAGATGGTGTTGTTTTGATTGCTTTGAAGCGTAATAGTAACATCGCTAGATGTACCGGCCCCAGTAGTAGCAGTTCCAGTAGTGTCAGCGGCGGTGTTTGTCTGAATAGCGAGGTTACTAGTGTTAACCTCATCAATCGTATTGTTAAGTTCACGAAGTTGTCCGATCACTTCCGTTAAAAGGCTAGAAGTTTGATTCTCCTCTCCACCAAGGTCAGAAAGAGCTTGAGTCACCGAACGAGAAATTGCGGCCACAACGGTTTCATTAATTTGCTTGATTGCAGAAATACCAGCCGAAATTGGACTCAAATTACCATCTTGAAAATTAGGAATAAAGCCACGATTCATTGGAATGATAGCTTCACTTGTATTGGCAACAGCTAACGAAGCACCACCGGGCATCGCACGTTTTTCACGAGATGCGGCTTTAAGTAACCCAGCGGCTTCCATGGGGCTTAAGTTTCCACCAGCAAAATTAGGAATGTAACCATTTGCTGCACCAGTAATATTTACGGCAGCCTCAAGAACAGCTAGACGGGCACCAATGGCACTCGAAATACCACGAACAATATTGTCACCAACTTCACGGAATGTACTGTTTTGTTCTGCAAACAACTGAGCTTCTTTTTCAATAGCAAACAAGGTGTTCTTGTCGTCAGCAGCAACAACGGCGTTAAGTAACTCACGACGTTGTTCATTGGCCATATCAAGCACTTGCTTTTCTTCTACAACGGCGTCACGAACTTCCGCAAGCCCCTCTCGGGCTCGCTCCTCAAGAAGCTTAGAGGTTTCCAACTGAGCTTCCGCAGCTTCAACCTGTTCTTGAGCAGCAACAACTTGGCTAATCTGTAATTGAGCATCTTGCAACGCTAAGTCTTGCAGAATTTGCAATTGCTGAACCTGCTGATTTGTCAATTCTTCAATAGAAGGCAATCCAGCCTCAGGAGAGATGCCTGCACCGACTTGCCCGATTGCCTCCCTTAATTGATCTGGACTGAATCCGCCAATGTTTGCTGTGCTTGGAAGGAAAGAAAGAGCATCGAGGATCTGCTGCCTAAACTCAACTGGTAAGTTTAGTAAAGAAGAAGAAAGATCATTAATTTCGCCTTGCGACAACTGCAAGAATGACTCAAACGATCCACCAAGCTGTTCTGCAACAAACTGTAAGCCCTGGATACCCTGACTTAGCTGCTGATTTTCCTGAGCACTTTGTCCAAACACGCCCACGCCCGCACCGATGATACTATCGCGGGCCTGCTGTAAGAACTGTAGAGTTTCATCGGCAAGCTGTCTTTCTAGATCAATTCTCTTTTCCAGCGTAATATTAGAATCATTAAGTACACTCACAAAAGCCTGACGAATAGAAGACAAGCCATCACTAAACGTTACAATACCACCATTTAATGAAACAATGTCATTAAACAAAAGCCTACTCTTTAACTGTGCTTCTGCGACAGCATTGTTAAACTGTAGTTGAGACTGAATTAGATTCTGATACGCATCCGCTAAGTTGGCAGTAGAATCAATGACGTCAGACTGAGCCTGCTGTAAGTTCTCTCTTGCTCCAGCTTCTTGCTCTAACAGGTCAGCAATCTTTCCTTCTTGAAACTGCTTAAAGCCCTTTTCGATTTCGCCCAACTCGTTTTCAAAATTGCGAGACGCATCGGCAAGTTTTTCAAGTAGTTCAGCACGAGCTTTAGCGGCTTCGGCTGCCTCCTCCTCAGCCTTTTTCTCTTCTTCTAGAACTTTGATTTTTGCTTCGGTAGCAGCAACCAACGCTTCACGCTCTTTGCTTTCAATTGCAAGTTCAAGACCTAAAATCTCTGACACTAGGGAAGCTTTTTCAGCACCATCCGACAAATTAGCGAGTTCATCACGAGCATCCATCAGGCGATCACTTAGAACAGTAATCTCCGCCTGTGCGGCTGCTGCTGCCGCACCAAGTTCATTTTGTGCCTTCGTTACCGGATCTCCAAAGGCATTCTGAATCAACTCTTGAATACCAGCATCGAGATTAGACGACCCACCCAATACGTTACTTACATCTTCCAAACCAATATTTTGAAAAGCAGATAGTACATCAGTAGTTACAGAATCACCAAACTTACGCAGTTCCGCATTGAATTTAGTAAGAGATTCGAAAGCGTTTTGTGCAGCTTGAGACTCAGCATCAAACAGAGCTTTTGCACGAGCATTCTGTTCTTCTAATAGGTCATTACGCTTGTTTTGAATATCAAGCTCTAACTGCAATCCATCACGAAGAATTGTTTCAATTTCTTTAGCAGCCTTCTTTTGCTGAGGCGGCAATTGCTCGATAAACTCAGTAAATTCATTGATTGAGCTAGCATCTAGTTTTTTGGTTCCATCAAGGACTTTCTTAAAAAATTCAGTAGCAGAATCACCAGCAGGATCAAGACCAACAGAAAATTCGTCAAGAACATCAACTAATTTACCAAGTCGATTCGCATTTGCGAGTGACGCCTGTTGAAATGAACGTTCTGCAATAGCAAGTTCGGATTGTAAACGCACTACAGAATCAGCAAGAGCTTCTGGACCTAATTTTGCAACATCTACTTCTAAGCGAAGAGTACGGATATTGTCGGCAAGTTCAGTAATTTCTTGAAAGTTTTTAAACTCTTTAAAATCAAGTAAACGTTTTACATTACCTGTTGCTTCAACAATTTCCCCAGTGCCAGCACCAAGAGCTAACGTTAATAATCTGAATGCATCACCAGTTCTAAGTGTACCATCAGCAAGACCAGCATTAAGTTCATCTAATTGTTCTGTTCTCTCAGCTTGGCGAGCAAGAGTTTCAATGAAATCTTGATTATTTGACACTAAAGATTGAATCGTACCAATATTAGCAAATAATCCATCCCTTAATTCAGTAGCACTTACACCAAGTTTTTGAAAAGCTTCAATTTTAGTTGCTTGTTGCAGAGTTTCTGAAACCTTTGCGGCAAGCTCTTGGCCAACATCAGCGTTTTTAATATTTGCAGATAAATTAGCTAAAAACTCTTCCGCAGAAGCACCAGCAGTACCATTTTGACTTCTAAACACCTCCTCAGCACCAAAACTTCTTCCTAACGATAAGCGGGTTTCGGATAGCTCTAATTTAGATTTAATATATTCTTCAGAAGCATCAGCTAAACCAAAAACTGATTCTTTAGCAACGCCAAAAGCTCCCGCTAAAGCCGCCGCCACTGGTCCTAAGAAAGCAAACTGAGCAGCCATTGTTGCACCAGCACCAGTAATATCGACAAAAGTACCAGCATACTCTCCCGCAACCTCACGAGTCATATTTCCTAAAGAATCAAAAACAGCAGGAAGAGTAGAAGCAGCAATTGTTAACGCCGTCATACCAACCGTGCCGCCAGTTAAAGACTTACCAAACTGTCCTAAATTAAGATCATGCTTACGCAAAGAGGCGATATTCGCCTTAACCGCTTGGCTGTTAGCTGCAAAAGCTTTGGTATTAACGTTGGTCTGTATTCCTTGTGCTTGCGAAATTGTAATATTCTGCAATGTTTGTGCGGTCCATTTTCCAATAACGGCAGCAGAATTGGTAGTAACGGCAAATAGCTTTTTCAATGCAGGGCCAGCACCCGACTTATCGATATTAGGTTGCTGAGGACCAATGAAGCTAGGGCTTCCAGGGCGTGAACCACCACCTAAAATATTTCCAATACCACCCTTTGGAATAACACCCGCCAATTGACCTGCTTTAAACCCCCCAAGAGCAAGCAACGGAGCTAAGCTGCCACCAAGATCACCAACAGTATCGACTAGAGAAGTAAAAACCTTAAGTAGTGCGGTTGCAGACTTAAGTGCTCCAGCAAAAGTATCTTCAAAACCAGCGTCACCCAAGGATTCAGCGAGCTGTTGTCCTTGAGCAACAAGCTTGCCAAGCTGACGTTCTAGCTTTGCATCAGTAATTGCCCTCTTTTCATCGGCAGTACCAGCAGCTTGTGACGAATCGGCAGCTAATTCATTTGCACGATCAAGTGAATTAAGAACACCAATGAGCGATTCGAACTGACGAACCCCAGCAATAGCTTTAGCAGCATTCGCAGCCTGTGCTTCACTCAATTCATCAAAACGTCCTTTGAGATCATTGAGAACATCGAGAGTGGGACGAAGAGTACCATCAAGATTTTCTACACTAATACCAAGAGCTTCAACAGCATTACGTGAGTCGCCAGCAGCAAAAATACGAGTTTGCAAGGTCTTAAAAAAGGTGCCAATCTCACGACCTGACTTACGAGTTTGCTCTCTAAGAGCGGCAATCAAGCCAATAGAGTCATCGATACTTTTCGAGAATTCAGCAAGCGAGTTACCACCAGTTCTAAAAGCTTCTGCAACATCAGAAGCATTAACGGCCGCAACGTCCTCAACCTTCGCTAATTTATCTAGCACGGCAATAGAGTTTTCACCTTCACCAACGAACTGCTTAGAAGCAGCAATGAAAACCTCAACGGCCTGAGCGGAATTCAAGGTTGAAATCTGAGTAGCTAAAATTGCAGCACGAGCTTTATCCTGAGATTCCGCAATATCAAAACCGGCCTGCTTGAAAATACGAGTTGTAGCAAGAACCTCTGTTCCAGTTACGCCAAATTCAGTAGCAGTTTGAAGGGCAGCTTCGCCAACCTGTTCCATCTGATCTTTAAGTCCCGCAATGTCAATACGGACAATATCACGCAACGCACTATCAAACTCAAACAAGAACTTGACACTGCCTTGAATAGCCCTATTTAATGTAGCAAACGTTGGAAGAAGAATAGCAAACTGAGCAACACGATTCAAGAACAATCGAGCGGCACGTTCGTTATCGTTGAGAGTACGTTTAGTTTTCTGGAGGCTGTTATTTAAAGTACGAGCGGAAGTATTCGCAGCGTTTAAGTTACGTACAGACTTCTGTAAATTAGCAGGCATCCCAGCAGTAGCCTGACTAATTTTACGAAAAACTTGCGAGTTGATCTTGGCATCAACAAGTTTTAAAACTGCACTAAGTTGAATCTTCTTATTCATGTCAATTTAGCTTACGTACAAGAATACGACCAGCCTCTTCGCGAATTAAACGAAGAATATTATCTTCGTTGTTTTCAAGCCACTTTCTGTCATAATCAGTTAAGGCTTCTGGAAACTGCCAGAGGCCAGTGCTACCAAAGCTATTTCTCGGTAACATCAAACCACCAAGAGGTTCATTCAAACGAATGCTTTTTTGTAGACGATCAGGAAGCCTGTCACGACTTACAAAACCAGATGCAACCTTTTCTTTATCAACAACCCACTCAAGCCAAGACTCAACCTGTAGGTTTTTTACGCCAGAATAAGGATGAGGAGTCATCATTTTAAGTTTGGTAGTATCTCCAAAGTTAAAAGAAATTTCCTGCCCCTTTCTTTTGATCTCAAAACTTTTCTTGTACGCACTAAGCAAATCAAGAGTGTCTTCTTTATTGATACCAAGTTGACTTAACCCCTCGGGGCTTGAAATGAAACGAAAGAACTCAGTTTGAGCAATTCCTTGGATTCCTTTGCCTCCAAAAATCAATAGAGGAACAAGTTCAGACCTCATCCACTTTTCCAAGTCGATGAGCATAGACGACCAAGCACGGGCAACAGCCGTCCTGATTTCAGCGTCATTCCGCTTTAGGTTTACTTGCCACCCTTTTCCCACGCTTCTTTCTCACGGTTTTCTTTTTGGTTGTAGACTCCGCTTTTTCAGCACGCTCGGAAAGAATATCAACAACTTTTTCCTCTACCTCGCGATCAAGCATTCTTTCCTCTGTCGCCTTGAGGTACTTGTATTCTGGATAATCGTCTGTTAACTCCTTGCGAGCATTGTCTAGAATTTTCGTGTACAATTCAACAACGTGCGTGTACACCGTGGCCCTCTGGTTCAAATCACGCTCACGCACGAACTCTGAATAGTT
>Ga0180431_10001014_pt1 | contig 39339 bp, 29 predicted proteins | sample SS_ome_11_FD_132459 | JGI IMG/M metagenome (GOLD analysis project Ga0180431, IMG submission 132459) | Hypersaline lake sediment archaeal communities from the Salton Sea, California, USA - SS_1_MS_1 metaG | ecosystem: Environmental > Aquatic > Non-marine Saline and Alkaline > Hypersaline >... | reverse complement strand
CTGCGTTGCAGTCTCCACACCTACTCTGAGGTCTTCCACATCCTGTGCCTCCTGAGCGAACAACGCCGCGGGAATGAGGATGAGGAAAAGAACGGAAACGAAGATTAGTACCGGCTTCATTTATACTGTCTCCTTTTCATCGTTTGAACCTGGAAAGTCGTTCACATTATTCGTTGGAACCCTCCAGATTCCAAATCTCTCTCGATGTATCCGCCAGCGTATCGCCGTCGAAGCGCTGCCTGTACATGTCGGTAAGTACTTTGAGATGATCGAAGTATATTATGAAATCATCCTGGCGTTCCGTAGGTTCAGTTTCTATTGCAAGGCGAACGAGCGAGAGCGGTTTTTCCATGGGAAGGTACCGCACGTGCTGGGGTATCTGATTGGGGATATCCACGCTCATGTTTCTCCATCCCATGAAATGCAGGCTTCCGAGGGGAAGCTTGTGCACGATTCCCCTGTAGTCACGGAGATGCGCCTCGAGCTTGTAATGATAGTTCGCGCCCCATACCCACACATTCACCTTCTTGGCATGGCCGGGTATGACGATCTCTTCCTCAGGGTATATCCATATCCTGTTATGCTCCTTCCGGTTGAACGCGGCCCTGACACCGAGAACGTACTTGTTTTCTTCACTGCCGCCTCCTCTGGCCAGGGCGAGGGGAGTCCCCTCAATACCGGTTTTTACCTGGGGAAAACCGTCCGCCGTAAACCTGGAAGCGCTGGCCTGCCAGTTACGGTCATTTGTTTCAAAATCCTCTACAACTACGCTATTGATATCCTCCATTTGAAAACTTCGCCCGAACCCGAGATCCATGTATTGCGCATAGAGGAAGACGGGGAGCACGATAAAGAGGAATATCAGAGCCAGTGTGAAGAATCTGGGCTTCATTCTCATTCTCCTTGTTTGCAAATGAAAATCACATGCGCGGCCCGGCAATCGGGCTCATTCACTCCGCCCGATTCAGGATCAGCTAACCGCTTGCATATGGAGAAATAGACCGATAACCGTTACACTCTGCTTCCATATATATCGGTTCTGATTTTGCAATTGTTTAACGATAATTTTAAATATATGGGACGAATCCCACTTATTTAGTATAGAGCCTCGGAACTATCCCTGTCAATAGCATATAATCCGGTTTTCCGCATGGTCTCATACCCCTCATGGGCCATGTAGGAGGAGCGTACAAAGGGGCCGGACGCAACACAGGAGAAGCCGAGCTCCCTCGCCTTCGCCTCATACCGTGAAAAGACGGCGGGAGCTATGTATTCATATACCGGGATATTTGCCTTCGAAGGCCGTATGTAGTGTCCGATGGTGACGGCGTCGCATCCCGCGCTTCGTAGATCGCAAAGAACGGCCTCCACCTCGTCCTCCGTTTCCCCAAGGCCGACCATGATTCCCGACTTGAGAAGAAGGCCGGGGTACCGGTCGTGAATATATCCGATAAACGACAGGGACCGTTCGTAATCCGCACCGGGCCTCACAGGGGGGTATAACCGGGGAACGGTTTCCACGTTGTGGTTAAAGACATCGGGTTTTTCACGGGCGACCGTGTCTATTGACTCCCTGTTTCCCATAAAATCGGGTGTCAGCACCTCAATCCCGATATCGGGGTCGTAGTCGCGAAGCATTCGTATGCATCGAGCGAACTGGGCCGCACCGCCGTCATCCAGGTCGTCCCGCGTTACCGATGTGATTACCACGTACAGCAGACCCAGCTTCCGGACGGCCTCGACCAGCCGCACGGGTTCATCATCAGAGAGGCCCAGCTCCTCCCCTCCGGACGCCTTGTCTATCGCGCAGAACGTACAGCCGCGTGTGCAACGATCACCGAGGATCAGGAAAGTGGCCCTTCCTTTTTTATAACACTCGGAGAGGTTGGGACACCGCGCACTCCTGCATACCGTGTTAAGTCCGAGATCTCCCAGGAGGGACCCCAATTCGTGCCGTTCACTGGAATACTCGATTTTTTTCCTCAGCCAGGACGGTTTCCTTCGACGAAAGTCCATCCCCCGCTCCCTCTCGTTTTCAGCCTCTTTCGAATCGTGCATAATACCGGTACGTCCTCCCGTGGTTGTTCACTTTAAAAGGTAATTGCCGGGGACCGCCCGGTCAACAAGAGGTAGGGCCGCCTTTTTACCAGCCTTCCCTGCCCCGAAGGGTGCTGAGAAGGAATACAGGGTGTTCACAACCCGTTGACAGCGTGTGGATAATTCGCAGGGACCGGTGTGGAACCGGCCTTACTCCGAGGCTGGTCAGGAGTTTTTCTTGCTGAAAACGAAGGGCCCTTCCAGCTTGAGCCGGGCCTTCATCGCCGTCATGGTATTGACCGCGACACTCCTCTTTTCGAAGGGGCCGACCTGGACGCGGTAGAAGGTTTTTCCCTCGACAGGAGCTTCTTCAACCACAACACGGTACAGGTTCTTCTCAAGCCGTTTTTCCAGAATATCCGCGTTCTCTTTCTTTTCGAAGGACGCCACCTGTATGAAATAATCCCCCACGGGCCTGTAGGTACTCGCGGGGAGTGATTTCTTCACCACGGCTTCGGGCCCTGACGGAGTCCCGACTGCCTTGACCGGAGCCTCGGTCCCGGAACCGGGGGCTTTTTCAACCGGGATGTCCCGCACTTTGGTTTCCGGCTCGGGAGTCTGTATGGTCTTTACATCGATGTACGACTCATCCTCAAGGGGACTTTCGAACAGGTCCGCGATATCGATCTCCTCTTCTACGGGCGGTTCCTGCACCTCGACCCTGCCGCTCTTCTTGAAGAGGCTCGAGGTTTCAAGCCCGAAGAAGCCGTTCCTGCCGGAATCCTTTCCCCCGCCCACGAAGAACCCGAGTACGAATATACCGATGAGAATGAGCCCCAGTATGAAGGCCATCCAGAACAGTCTTCCCGTATCCAGGTTGACCTGGTAGTATTCCCTGCCCTTCTTCTTTTCCTCTTCCATATCATGTCCCCGACCTGAGAGCGGCAATCAGGCTCTCAATCGTGTTTGTAAACGCTCTCACGCTACCGTTGTTTTCTATTACCTTATCGACAGAATCCAATTTTGCCTTTATAAGGATTTGGGACCCGAGCCGGGCCGCCGCCTCTTCCTCGGTTACCCCGTCCCGCATGACCGCCCTGCGGACCGCGATATCGTGGTCCGCGGTTATGGCGAGAACAAAACCGCAGTACCGGTCAAGTCCCATCTCTATCAGGAGGGCCGCGTTGATAACGGTATCACCTTTCTCCTGCAGGAGGAGGGCGACCCGCTCCCTCATCCAGGGATGAACGATGGATTCGAGCCTTTCCCTGAGCTCGCGGTCCCCGAAAACGACAGCACCGAGCTTCTTCCTGTCGACACGTTCCCCGGACATGACTCCGTTACCGAAGACCTCCCGGACCCGGTTTCTCTTCACCTTTAGGGCTTCGTGTCCGATACGGTCGACGTCTATAATAAAAAAACCCTCTTTCTCGAATATGGATGCGGCGAGGTCTTTGCCGGAGCAGTAGCCGCCCGTCAGTCCAACCACCATGTCAATGCGCCTCTTCCCAGTTCTTTCCAACGGCTATGTTGACCTTCAGCGGAACGTCCAGGGATATCGCGTTTTCCATTCTTTCCCGGACGAGCGAACGGAGCTCTTCGATTTCGTCGGAGGGCGATTCGAATACGAGCTCGTCGTGCACCTGGATGATCATCCTGGACCGCAGCCCCCCCTTCAGCAGGTCGCGGTCGATATCGATCATCGCCTTCTTGATGAGGTCGGCGGCCGTACCCTGAATGGGAGTATTGATCGCGATCCTCCGAGCGGCTTCGTAGATGTTCCTGTTCGCGGAATTGATCTCGGGTATATACCGCTTCCTTCCCGCGACCGTCTCGACATACCCCTTTATCTTCGCGTCATTTACGAGCCCGTCGAAGAAGTCGCGTACACCACCGTATTTGAGAAAATAGGTTTGTATAAATCGGGAAGCCTCGTTCCTCGATATCTTCAGCCGTCTGGAAAGACCGAACGCGCTGATACCGTATATGATGCTGAAATTGATCGTCTTTGCCGCCTGCCTCTGTCCGTCGTTTACTTCCCCTTCATCGATACCGAAGAGGAGGGCCGCGGTCTCCCGGTGAATGTCCCTTCCCTCCCTGAAAGCCCTGACAAGCGAACCGTCCCCGGAGAGCGCCGCCAGTATTCTGAGCTCGATTTGAGAGTAGTCGGCGGACAGGAAGAACCACCCCTCCTCGGGAATGAAGGCCCTCCGTATGGCCCTCCCCTCCTTCTCCCTGATCGGTATATTCTGCAGATTGGGAGCGTTGGAGGAAAGCCGGCCCGTGGCCGTAACGGTCTGGTTGAAAGAGGTATGTATCCTCCCCGTTTCATCCTTGATCATCGCCGGGAGCGAATCGATGTACGTGGATTTGAGCTTGGAGAGCGTCCTGTGCCGGATCACGAGCCCTGGCAGCTCGTAATCCTTCGAGAGTGCGTCAAGTACCGATTCGTTCGTGGAATACCCGGTCTTGGTTTTTTTCAATGCCGGAAGTTTCAGCTTCTCGAAAAGGATGTGTGAAAGCTGCTTCGTGGAACGAACGTTGAATGTCTCTCCCGCCAGATCGTATATCTTACCTTCGATGCGCCCGATTTCATCCTCGAATTCGATGCTCATGGTTTTCAGGCAATCCGGATCGACCCGCACGCCGGTATTCTCCATCCTGCCGAGCACCTCGATCAGGGGGACCTCTATCTCCCGGTAGAGGTCCCCCAGCTTCTCCTCTTCGAGCTTCCCTTCGAGAATGGTGACGAGCCTGAGTGCGATATCGCTGTCCTCTCCCGCGTATTCGCCGACCTCCTCGAGGGAGCAATCGAGGAGCGACCCGTCCTTTTCCTTCACGAGGTCGGTGTAGTGGATCGTCTCGTAGTCGAGGAGGTCCTTTGCGAGCGCGTCGAGACCGTAGCGCCCCTTCAGGGGATTGATGAGGTACGCGGCGATCATGGAATCGCCCGTGATTCCCTTCATCCGGACGCCGTACTTCAGCAGAATCACATAGTCATACTTGATGTTCTGACCCTTCTTCTCTATTTTCTCGTTTTCCAGTAGCTCCTTGAGCGTATTCGAGATAAAGTCCTCGGTGAATCCCGTACCCTCCCTTGACCTGATGGGTATGTAGAACCCCTCTCCCTCTTCCACGGACATAGAAACACCTATGACGCGGGCCGTCACGGGGTCCGTGGAGGTGGATTCGGTATCGAATGAAACCCGGCCCCGCTTCAGCACGATCTTCTCGAGCGCCCTGTACTCCTCCACCGTACTGATGACGCGGTAATGTCCCCTGGAGGGAGCGGCCTGCGGCTTTTCCGGGATTACGCGTTTTTCCGGAGCAAGTTTCTGCAGGTCCTCCGCAATGGTTTTGAGCTCCTTTTCCAAAAGCATCTCAAGACCAGCCTTACCCGGAAATTTATCCAGCAGGCAGTCCTCCATGTCCATATCAACGGGTGTGTCCCGTCTGATGGTTACGAGGTCCCTGCTCATGAACGCATTCTCCCTGTTCTCCTCGAGCAGTTTCCTGGTACGCTCGCTCTCCACCTCCGCAAGATTGGCGTACAGGTCGTCGATCGAGGAAAACCGGGTGAGGAGCTTCACGGCGGATTTTTTTCCGATACCCCTGACTCCGGGCACGTTGTCCGACTGGTCTCCCATGAGCGCGAGGAGATCCGTCATTTTTTGTGGAGGAACACCCCACATCTCCTCCACCCGCTCCCCGTCTATCACGTCTATCTCCGATATCCCCCGCCTTTTCGCATAAACCGTGACGTTTCCGCCCACGAGCTGGAGTATGTCCTTGTCCCCGGAAAGAACGATCGAATGGATCCCCGCGGATTCCGCGGCCAGGCAGAGTGTCCCGATGACGTCGTCCGCTTCATAGCCCTCGCACTCCGCCCTGGCGATCCCGAGGCCGTCCATGAGAGACCGGATAATCTCAGCCTGCTGATGAAGGTCCTCGGGCGCCTTCATCCGCTTGGCCTTGTACTCGGGGTAACGCTCGTGCCTGAAAGTCGGGCCCCGCGCATCGAATGCGCAGACGAGGTATTCGGGCCGCTCGTCCTGGATGAGCTTGATCATCATACGCATGAATCCGAAGATCGCCGATGTATTCTCTCCCTTTGCCGTGATCAGCGGCCTGCCTATAAATGCATAATAGGCCCGGTAGATGAGGGAATGACCGTCAATTATATATATTGTCTTCATTCGGAGGCCCTGCAGTGCGTGATTTTATACAGATCATGTTTTATACAGATCATGATAACAGATGAAATTCGAAATTACAAAAGATACCGGGGGTGGTTGGTTCTCTTTTATAAATCAGGCGCGAAGGTCGACGATTCTGGGAAGGGAATTGGAGTGCACGGAGGATATCTTTCTCACGTTTTCGAGCTTGCTTCTCGTAGAGCAGGACTGTTCCTCGAGGAGTCCCCTGACGGCAAGGCTGTCCTGGATGACGGATTCCTGGAGCCCGTCGATCTCCTCCATCCTTGAATGCACTTCAGGGTCATTCCTGAGCCCGATGAGATCGGGAACCACGAACTTCATGAGCTCGTTTATATCACCGATAATGAACCGCTCGTTCTGAGAGAGCTCATAGAGGAATTCATAGTTACCGTGCTCGAAGGCCTCGCGCTCTCCGCTTTTCATCATCACGAGCTTTATATAGGATTCCTTGATGGTATCGAGGTTCCTGATAAGCCGTTTCTTCTTATCCTGCAACATCGATGCCCCCCTCTTTTCTCATCTCTTCCATCGCCGGATTGGGGCTGTTCTTTATAATCCGGCTCCAAGACTCACGGAGCTCGGCGGCCATGTTTCTGACGAACGTGATGGGAGCGGGGTCCTTGTTGACATTCGCCTCGATGAGCTTGACGTTGAAAAATGAATATATACTGAGGAGTTTCTCGCTGAGCTCGCCGACGTTCATATTGAGGGCGATAATGAGCTCCGAGATAATATCCTGAGCCTTGAGAATATTGGTATTGACCTCGTCGTATCGTTTTTCAGGTATGCTTTCCAGCGCACGGTCAAGGAACCTGATCAAGCCGTCATAGAGAAGAACGATGAGCTTGCCCTTTGACGCCGTTTTTATCTGTGTCTCTCTGTACCGATTGACCTTCTTCCGTTCCATGCAGAGACCCCTGCCTCTTTCTCAATATATGGTTATATCAGGGTGAAAATTTACCCTTTGCTCGGTCCTTTACAGCAGTGATAAAGCTAGGCAAAACCTGCGGGCAAGTGGCCCGACGTTCGTTTACCTATTTATCGGAGAGGTACAGGGCAAACTTTAAGAGGCCCCGAGTTTTTGGGTCAGGAAGCGCTCCGATTCATCTCCCGACATCCGAAGGTCCAGTTTCTTATATATCCTGTTTCTCAGGGTGAGGGTCAGCGCGATTTCATTCGAAAACCATTTCACGGACGGCGGAATCATGGTGAATCCGGATTCTCCGGTCCTTATTCTTCGCGGCGGTTTACCGAGAACGGGCCGGGCCGTCATCGCCGCGCCCCTGATCGGTATGCCGCCGGTTCTCCAGTCATGGACCTTTATCGCTCGGCCGCTTGCTTTCTCCGCTATCGCCTCTTCGAGCTCCTGCCGGTACCCGGTCAGGTTCCTCGATCCGCGCAGGAGCAAGGTCTCCGCCGTTTCCGGGGTTTTCAGGCGAAACCCGGAAACCAGAACGCGTTCGTAAAAGAACGTCCGGCGTGCGTACGCGCGCAAACCGGGGTACCCGAAATCGAATCCCGCGAGGTGTATGTCGCTGAATCCCATGGAGCAGGCGAGGACAAACGCCAGAGTCGAGACGGCGGTGCAGTTTATAATATCCGGGGAAATATCCTTTTTCACGAGCAGTGGAGATGAAGGATGACGGGTGAAGTAAACGTACTTCTTTTCAAAGGCGGAGAAGACGCAGGGAAAGATGAGGGGATTGACCACGGCAGGAACCCGCGCGAGCTTATCGGGGGCCAGCCCGAGAAAATGAAAGAACACGGCAGGCTGCGGATCGATGGACACGATCAGATCGGGCATCATTCCGTTCCTGACAAGGGGTTTGACCGACGCGTCGGTCGCAAGGAGGAACACCCCTTCCCTGTGTTTTTGCAGGAGATCGATCGAACGATCGAGAGAGGGGCCCGCACCCGTGATCACCGCGGTTCCCTCGAACGAACCGGCGAGTGCCGAGACGGGGAAGAGGCGTGTCCCGGATTTGACGTTTCCGATGAGATTGTTCATCCACCGGACCGAGAACCGCCCGATGGTCATACCGTCGTTGATGAGGCTTTCAAGCCCGATTCTGACATCCCGTTCGAGCTTCCGGTAGGGATCCAGGCCGCGCAGCCCGGGATAGCTGAAAATGCTGATTCCCCTGCCGAGGAAAAAATCGTAGCGGGATCGAATAATACGAGCATAATCGTCGGCATCGTTCCCCGCACGGAGCTCCACCCTTCGGTCCTCAAGAAGCGTCCGGACCTCTTCACGGTCTTGCACGGCCTCGAAGAGCTCCGGAACCGGCTCGAGGATGACGATCCTGTCGATGTCCTCTTTCGAGAGAAAGGGTGTGATGTGGTATCCGAGTCCGAGCCCGATGAAGATACAGGTGTCTCCGGCCCCGGCCGCGTTCCGCTTGAAAAACCTGATCCCGTCCCGCTCCGGGTCGCGGGCCGAATAAAAGAGGAGCTTCTTCCCGCCGGTCTCGATTTCGAGTGTGGGTTTTCCCGACTCAGTACGCCGGACATTTATCCTCATACGAGTCCCATCCGTTTGAGGCATCTGTCGAGCTGATCCATCGCGTAGTCGGTATCGGCACTGCCGGCTTCCATCGGGCCGTAGAATAGCTCCTGCGCGCGGCCTCGATCTTTCGGCCCGAAACAGGCTCCGTCTTCCATCAGATTACGCGCCATGGCCTCTTTAAACAGGGGCTCGCGGGTAAGGCGCAGGGGACGGGCCGGTGGCTCCATGCCCGACACGGCCCGGAGGGCGCGCTTCGGGTCCGCGAGCTCCAATCCCTCTACAAAGGCGCCGTTGTTCAGCCGCATAACGCCCGCGAGATTGACCTCACGCTGCAGCCAGTCCCTGTAGAGAACGAGCTTGTGGGAGGAAACCGTCCTGCCGCCTCGACAGTCGTCCACGAACACGGGCACATCGGCCCTGAGCCTCTCCAGCACGACGGTCTGCCAGTTCTTCAGCCGCCCGGTCTGCACGAGAAAGAGGTCGTCGAAACCGCCGCCTCGAACGTGGCTCAGGACCCCGTTATAGGCGAAATCAAAACCCGCGAGAAAGAGGGGTGACAATCCAAGAGAACGGGCGAGCAGAATCATGACTATGGCCGCCGTACCCTGCATCGGCAGGGTCAGCGAGCTCTCGCTGATTACGGGCAATGCACGCTCGAGCGGCAGGCCGTGGGAAAAGAGGAAGACATCGCCCTCCCAGTTTCTCAGAAGGCCGTAATCGGCGGAATAGGTGGAGATGAGCGGAATTCCGGTACGGCTCTCCCTGTACCTGTTCCAGAAACTCCCGTCGGTCGTTACGGCGAAATCGGGCTCGAGTCCCCTGCCGGCGAGGAAAGGCACCGAGGGCAGCAGGGACATGACGACCGCCCTCCCGCTGAGCCGGGCGATCTCCGGTACGGCACTTTCCAGCCCGGGGCCGGATGCCGCGAGAACCGCGGGCCCGGACAGGCTGGACTCGAGTTTTTTCGTGCCGAAATACCTCCGTGAAGAGGAGATATTGTGCAGGATGTTGCGCACCCATAAACGTTTCGCGGAGCGCTCGGTCCGGACGGACGCATGCCGTTCCCGGTACAGTCCGCGTATGATGGAGGCGGCCGTCCCGAAATAATTTCGTTCGAGGGCCATGCTGCGGCCGAATGTCACAATCCTGTACCGGTCGTACCTAAGAAATCGCGTATTCGCCCTCAGCTCCGCCTCGCTCAAACCGATGAAGAGGAGCAGGCCCCCGAGCACGTCCGTTTCGAGAACATGAAGCGCCGCCTTGAAAACGACCGTGTCCGGTTCTATGACCACGCCGGGTGAGGCGCGCCCTTTTCGCAGCAGGTTGACGTGGTATCCGAGCCCGATTCCGAGGAAGAACACGGTTTCCCCTTCAGCGGGGGCCCCGTCACCGGGGGCCCCGGCAGCCGCCGATTCAAAACGGGCGGCTTCCTTCTCGGGATCATGGGGGGAGGCGAGATAGCGTCCCGCTCTCTTTGCCGTGAGATGGCCGCTCTCCGACTGCTCAAGAAACAACTCGTCCGATCCCATTACCTTTTCGTATACGGACGGATGGGACCTGCGCAGATATTCGAGGTTTTCGGCAAAGCGCCGTTTGTGGATTTCTGAGGCGGGGTGCATGGCGCGTTATTCCACGAGCTGTATGATCTCGGCCACGCTCGTGCTCTGGTTCGGATAAACCGTTCTCTTCGGAGCGAGTGAAATGGGCATATCGGGAGACTCACGTTCGATGAGCGCCGATACGGCGGACCGAATGTCGTCGAGAACGGCCGCGACTTTCCCGTCGTCCTCCAGGGTGATAAGTATTACGACCCTGTTGAGTGAAACCGTGTAAGCCGACCCCCATTTTCCGGTCTTTCCGTCGATAACGGTATGAAAACGCTTGAGCAGGGTCCGGTACCGGCTATACCCCTTGGTAGCTATTACTTTCTTATAATTACGGATTATAAAGGACACCACGTGAAGAGGCGTCTTTTCCTTTCTGGCCTTTTCCGCTGCACGGCCGAGCAACGACTCGAAAACGGCAAAGGGTTCGAGCCCTATCATCTTTCTGTAGAGGAGATAGGGAACGAGGCCCTGCGCGACCGCGCCGAGCCGTTTCTTCATCCCCGTGCTCACCTTACCGGCCGCTCCCCTCACCTTGTGAACGATGAGGGCTCCGAGGACCTCCTTGTTGAAGAGAACGGGAACAACGATGAACGTATTTAAGATACTCATATCCTCATCGCCCGTTTTCAGCCTGGACAGCCGCTCTTCAAAATCCTCGGGTATGGCGGGTTCGCCCGCCCTGAGTATAGCGTTGATACCGGAATCCCGCTTGGAGATCCTGTACCTTTTCAGGACGCTCTCCGGTACTCCCGTGGACCCGTAAACGGAGACGGCCCTCCCGTCCCATCCTCCAGCGACGACCGCCGATGCGATTCCGGTATGTGCCGCGATATGGTTAAGAACAGCGGAAAAATCCGCCTCGTATATCCGCTCGAAGTTGTAGAGCTCGAGCCGCGATACGAGCTCGTCCCGTTCCTTTTCCAGCTTATCAACACGGGATGAGAGATTTTTTTCCATAACCTCCGCACACACGTGGAAGGAGGCGAGCCGGGCGAACTCGAGCAACCGGTCCCGGTCGATACGGAGCCGTTTCGGCTGGAGAGCGAGGAGAACAAAACCTCCGATATAATCGCCCAACCCGAGCGTTACGACGGACCACGGTTCGTATGCTGCGAGGAGGTCGGCCTGCTTCCGGACTCCGCCGCGTATAAAATCATCCGATCTCAGGAATTTTTCATTGTTATGAAGGAATTTTATGAAGGCTGAATGAACGCCGAATCTTATCTTCCCCGTGCCGGGGCCGTTCTCGACCGCTCTACCCGCGGAACGCCGGACCCTGAAGGCCGTCTTCGTGGGTGTAATGAGAAGTGCCGCCTTGCCTCTGCCGAAGCGCATGAACGCCTCGAGAAGAAAGTCGAAGAACGCGTCACGGCCGCCGGAGCCCAGAATATCCGAAAAGAGGTTGAGAAGATCGAGGTGGGCGTCCCGCTCCAGGTATAAATCCGCGAGATCCAGAGGGGACATCCGGCTCTCCGCTTCCTCCACTTCGGGTTCGGCGGCCGGACCCTCCTTCTTCACCGGTACCTCTTCTTCCTCAACCGGGAGCGCGGTTTCTATGTGCTCCTCTATGACCTGTACCGCTTCGCTCAGGTCTACGGGCGTTTCCTCTTCCGCTTCAGCGGGAAAAATCTCCACGACCGCGCCGGTAGCTTCCATGGCCGGAGGCACGACTTTCATTTTTTCGGCCGCCCGCTCCAGAAGCCCCCTGCCCGCAGGCTCCGTCTTGAGCCGCCCGGCCTTTACGAGCAGGCCTTCCTTCGCACCGGATTCACCGTATTCGATCGCTCTGGCGAGAAGGCCCCGGGCCGGTGTTCCGCTTACCGGAATAATTACCGGGGTTCCGTGCAGGGCTTCCGCCCGTGCAAGCAGGCCCATTGTCCTGTCAGACTGCGCGAGACCTTCCCGGAGAAGATTCGCTTTTCGGAGCAGTCCCGCTTCGAGCGACTTCCTGTACAGGAGGGCCCTTGCCAGAAGTCCCGCTGCGGTTTTTTTTTGCGGCTTTTGATCCCTTATCGTGAGGGCTTTATACAATAGACCCATTACGACTCCTTTTCCCGACGAGGGGGCTTTCTATACTTATCGGACGCTCCCCGGGAACATAAAGCCATCGAGACATTTAAGCGGGATCGGACGATTCACGGAAAATGCAAAAAACCCGGATAAGAACAACCCCCCCCCCACTGCCGGAGGGGGAGGGTTCCCGACCGTCGGCCGTTTTTAGAGAAGAACGAGTTTCACATCAATCGGAACATTCGCCTGTTCGTACAGCTTGCCCACCGGGCACATCTCCATGGTCCGGTCCAGTATTTTTCCCACCTTTTCCTCGGAAGCGTCCGTCTTGACCCGTACTTCGGCCTTTACCGCCGTTACGGTCGAAGCGTCATCGGGTTTTTCCGCGTCGAGCTCCACCTCGAGATCCGTATACTCGACCCGCATCTTCTTCGCCACCACCGTGAATATCGTACCTATACATCCGGAGAGCGCCATGACGCACAGCTCCAGAGCCGTGGCTCCCAGGTTGTCTCCGTTTTTTCCTTCGGGAAGGTCGATAACCACACCGTGTGTTCTCCCGTTGTCGACGACTGACTGGTGGTTCTTAACCCATTTTGTTGTTGATTTCATATGCTTCCTCCGAGTATTGAATTGAATCCTTCCTTGTACTATAATCATCATTCAGAAGATTAAAGTCAATAGGTGAAGCGTGGATGTCATTCCCGTATTTTTCCGCGCCCGTTCCGCGTTTTCGGCATCCTCCTGTCCCCTATTAAGGAGGGAAGGAATGAAGAACGAGCGTCTCGTCGAATACCTGAAGGGTTCCAGCGGGATACTCATTTTCACCGGCGCCGGCGTCTCAACGTCGAGCGGTATACGGGATTTCAGGGGTCCGAAGGGGCTGTGGAAAACCCAGTCTCCCGTTTATTACGACGATTTCATGAGGGACGGAGAGGCCAGGGTCCTCTACTGGCGGAGAAAACTCGAAGGCTGGGAAAGTTTTCGAGACGCACGGCCCGGCCGTGTTCACGAGGCCGTGGTCAGGCTCGAGAAAGCCGGCAAGCTCCGAGCGGTGGTCACCCAGAACATCGACGGCCTGCATTCGAAAGCCGGAACGTCCGGACACCTGCTCGTCGAGCTCCACGGAACGATGAGGAGGGTCGAGTGCCAGACCTGCGGGAAGAGATATGAGACCGGACCGTGCTTCGAAAAATTCGAAAAATCGGGGAACGCGCCCCTCTGCGCATGCGGGGGTTTCCTGAAGCCCGCGACCATCAGCTTCGGCCAGGACCTCAACGCCGATGATCTGCGTCGGGGATTCAGGGCGGCGGAAGAGGCGGACCTCGTTATCGCACTCGGCTCCACTCTCTCCGTCACGCCGGCTGCGGATATACCGCTCCGGGCCGCGCAGTACGGAAAACCGTACGTAATTATAAACAGCGGGCGAACGGCGCATGACGGAATGGGAATCGTATCGCTCAGGATCGAGGGGGATGTGGACGACGTCTTTCCGGACGCGGTCGACGAGGCGCTCGACGAGGTGTCTGACGAGGCGGCCGACTAGTCGGTCGAAACGTGCACAGGTAAAGGCGACCCGGCATGATGGAGAGTATGCTCCACGGGTCATCAATGAAGAATCAGCGGAGCTCCCAGCCCCTGGATTTCACGCTGCGTGCTATGGAATCATGGACCGCTTTGGCCTCTTCCTCAGTAAGCGTCCGGTCCGGATGCCGGTAGCGGATGTTGAAGGCAAGGTTCTTCTTCCCCTCGGGGAGGGGTTTGCCGCGGTATACGTCGAAGAGCTCGAAACCCTCGATCAGATCCGAGGAGCATGAGCCGATCACGCACGACACCTCATGTACCGTCACCTCCTCCGAAACCACGATCGCGAGATCCAGTGCCACTTCCGGGTAGCGCGGAAGGGGCCTGTAATGCACACGGTCGCCCGTGACGGCGGCGAGACCGGCCAGCATGTTCACATCGGCCTCGAAGAACGCGACCCTGTACTGGTGGAAATCCACACCCGCGTGTTTCAGGAACTTCGGGTTGAGCTCGGAGAGCACGCCGAAGCAGGATTCCCCCGTGCAGAGGAGAGCCCTCCTGCCGGGGTGGCAGACTTCGTCTTTTCCGAGGTCGCTTAAATCGACGCGGCCGGAGAACTCTCCGATCCGGTCGAAGGGAAGATACCTGACATCAATCCCGAGAGACCGAACGAGGCCCTCGGTCGCGGATTTCGCTTCGAAGAAAACGGGACAGGATACCTCTCTGAGAAAAAGCCCGCACACCGTGGTTCCCTGCACGGGCAGCCCTCCGTCCGCCGCGGGCTTGAAGGTCGAACCGATCTCGTAAACGGAGATCTCCCTTCTCGAAGCACTGTTCTTCTCCAGAATGCCGAAGATGCCCGGGAGCAGGCTTCTGCGGAGCCTGGACAAACCGGCGCTTACCGGATTGAGTATGGTGACAAAGGGGCCCTCATCGTAAAACAGGTCAAGAACGTCATCGGCCTGAAAAGAGTAGGTATAAACCTCGGTAAGGGCGAGGTCTCCCGAGAGTCGTCCCTTCAGGTCGGCAATGAGGCTCAGCACGTCGTCCCTGCGCGGGGGAGCGCTTTCGATCGTGGGGAGGACCGGCTCGATCGACCCGTATCCGTATATTCTTCCAACCTCTTCAACGAGGTCTTCAGGGATCGAAACGTCCTTCGTGGCCCTGAATGACGGGACTCCGACCTTCAGGTCGTCCCCGTTCGATTCATCCACCTTGAAACCCAGGGAGCTCAGTATCCGTACGATCCTTTCCCGGCCCACGGATACACCGAGCAGCCTCTCGGCCCACGCACAGTTGAGCCGAATCACCGGGTTTTGACAGGTACCGGGATACGCGTCGGCAAGGGGAGAACGGACCCGGGCCCCTGGGATTGTTTTCCGAATCAGAGAAACAGCGCCGGTCAGCCCCCATATGGTGAGCTCCGGATCGAGGGTCTTTTCGAATCTGTTCGAGGCCTCGGTCCGAAACCCGAGGCGCGCCGCTGTCCTGCGTATGCTCACCGGGTTGAAATTCGCCGCTTCTATGATGATTCGCCCGGTCCCCTCTTCGATTTCCGAGTTGAGCCCTCCCATCACCCCCGCGATCGCTATCCCTTTCTCCTCGTCCGCGATGAGCAGCGTGCTTTCATCCAGATCTCTCAGCGTGCCGTCAAGGGTGTGAATCGTCTCATCCTTGACCGCGCGCCTGACCACGATCGACCGCCGGGCGACCTTTTCCGCATCGAAGGCGTGAAGGGGCTGCCCCGTGAAAAGCATAACGTAATTGGTAATATCCACAATATTGCTGATGGGCCTGATTCCGAGTGAAAAGAGGCGCCGCCTGATCAGGTAGGGCGCCCTCTTTATCCTTATATTCTCCAGCTCGACCGCCGAGTACCGTGAACAGAGATCGGAGTCCGTGATACGGACCTTCACTTCGCCCTCTCCCCGAGCACCTAAAACAGCGTCGAGCTCATCCTGCAGATAAGCGGGTTTTATCGGCCTGCCGAATATACACCCGAGCTCGCGCACGAAACCGTAATGGCCCCAGAGATCGGGCCTGTTCGTCAGGCTCTTGTTGTCGATATCGATTATCGAATCCCTGGCGGGAAAGAGGTTTTCAACGGGCGTTCCGGGTTTCAGAAGGGCCCGGTCCATTCCCTCCTCCTCGTTCAATATCCAGAGTCCCGAGTGGTCCTCGCTCACTCCGAGCTCCATCTCGGAACAGACCACACCGAACGAAGGTACGCCGCGAAGCTTCGCTTTCTTTACCTTCATGCCCCCGGGCAGTTTCGCTCCGATAAGCGCGACAGGAACGCAGGTGTCTTCCCGGGTGTTGGGAGCCCCGCTTACGATGTCGAGGATTTCGTTTCCCACATCCACTTTTGTGACAAAGAGATGGTCCGAAGAAGGGTGAGGGCTCACCTCGAGGATTTTTCCGACCACGACCTTTTCCAGGCCGCCTATCTCCTCGACCTCCTCGGTTTCGCAGGTACACATGGTAAGTCTGAGCGCAAGCTCGGAAGGGTCGATATCGTCTATCTTGACGTATTCGTTGAGCCAGGAATAGGAGAGCTTCATGCACCGTTTCCGACGATTTTTTGCGTTCAAATCTAAGTAAAACGGCGTATACAATCAAGGTTTTTACGGGAAGGAATCCGGACCCGTTACCCGGACGGCTTCGCATTAAGCTCCGCGTTCCGCTCAGTGTGCTGCTGAGCATGCCGTACAGCGTGCCTCTACGCGGTACTTGCCAAAAGCCCCGGCTTCTGATAATCTTACCTTTGAGTTTCTCGACACGGTCGAATGAAAAGGATGGTGCGAAGAAGATGCCCGGTGAACTTGACAAGATAAAGCGTCATATAGAGAAACACGACGCCCTTATCACACTCTTTGGAATGGAGATAAGGGAATTCGAGCTTGGCAGGGCCACGGTCTCTATGACGGTAACGGGCGAGCACCTGAACGCAGCCGGAGTGTGTCACGGGGGGACCCTCTTCGCCCTCGCGGATGTGGCGTTTGCACTGGCTTCGAACAGCGACGGAACGCTCTCGCTGGCGCTCGAGATGGGCATCAGCTTCACGAGACCCGTCGCGCCCGGAGACAGGATCACCGCCCTCTGTACCGAGAAGCACAAGGGAAGGAATACGGGCTGCTACGTTATCGAGGTCAGGAACTCCGACGACAAACTCGTTTCCCTGCTCAAAGCGACCGCCTTCAGGACGGGAGATTCTCTTATATAGAAGGGAATACCGGTTTCTTCCGAATTTATGCTAATTCGAGGTCCGACGTGAAAACCATTATGATCATAGGGGCCGGAATTCTCCAGGCACCGGCTATCAGCACCGCAAAGGAGATGGGCCTCTCCACGGTCGTCACCGACTATAACGAAAACGCCTTCGGCATGAAGCTCGCCGATTATCCGATCGTCATGAGCACGCGGGACGTGGACGGCACCGTACGCGTGGCAAAGCAGTTCGCCGCGTCCCGTCCCATACACGGAGTTTTAACCGTCGGTACCGACGCGTCACTCACCGTTGCCGCGGTTCAGCAGGCCCTCGACCTCCCGGGCAACCGTATAGACGTGGCCGAGGCTACCACGAACAAGATCAAGATGCGGAACCGGCTGCGGGAGAAGAAGGTTCCGGAGCCCGAGTTCTACCCCTGCTGGAGCTATGACGATGTTCTCAGCGCGTCGCAGAGCCTGGGTTATCCCTTTGTCATCAAGCCCGCGGACAATATGGGGGCGCGGGGGGTCATGAAGGTGGGCGGGCCCGAGGTGATCCGGTTTGCATATGAACGCGCGAAAAACGCCTCGCCGCGTGGTGAGATCATCGCGGAGGGTTTCATGGACGGACCCGAGCTCAGCATCGACGGGCTCATCTGGAAGGGAAAAATCCATATAACGGGAGTAGCGGACCGCATCATAGAGTTCCCCCCCTACTTCGTGGAAACCGGCCATATCATGCCGACCGAGCTTGACGAGGGGCTCGTTAAAGACGGCGTGGATGTTTTCAAGCGGGGTATCCGCGCACTCGGCATTGAAACCGGAGCGGCCAAGGGCGATATAAAGCTCACCAAAAACGGCGCCATGGTGGGAGAGATAGCATCGAGGCTCTCGGGAGGATTCATGTCCGCCTATACCTACCCCTACTCGACCGGAGTCGAGCTCATACGGGCGGCCATCAATATTGCGCTGGGAGAACCCCCGGGAGACCTCTCGGAAAAATATCAGCGTGTGTCCGTTGAACGCGCGCTCATACCCGGCAGCGGCACGGTCCGGGCCGTCGAAGGAATAGAGGAGGCACTTTCGATACCGAGCGTGCGGAACGTGTTCGTCACGTGCGGTCTCGGCGATACGGTGCACATCCCCACGAGCAATGTGGAAAAATGCGGCAATGTCATCACGGTCGCCGATACGAGGGAGGAGGCGCTCTCAGCCGCGAACCTCGCGGTAAAGACCATCAGGATTTCTCTCGGCGCCGAGGGCGAGCTCAATGAGGGCGCGATTCGAAAGGAGGCCGTTGCCAGGCTCAGGGGCATCTGCTCCGTCTGCAGGGTATGCGACGGAGCCGAATGCGCCGGGATGCTTCCCGGAATAGGCGCGGTGGGAAGGGGCGGAGGTTTCAAACGGAACCTTCGTGTTCTTGCCCGTTACGTCATAGTGCCCGACCTGCTCAAGCATCTTGATAACGTAAATACCGGGAGCGACCTTTTCGGTATACCGCTCGACCTTCCTGTGCTTCCGGCGCCCATCTCCAACATCAAGCGGAACATGCGGTCCCTCTGGTCCGAAGAAGAGTACAACCGCATGGTGCTTGCCGGTTCGAAAAAAGCGGGCAGCATCGGGTGCATAGCCCAGAGCGAGTACGGCGAGAAGGTCTCTGAAGACGACACGCTCTCCGGCCCGCTTGCGGACCTCGGCGGTCACGGTATACCCTTTTTCAACCCCTATCTCGGACAATCGGTCACCCTGAAAAACCTGGAAAAGGCCCTGATCTCGGGAGTCAAGACGGTCGGCCTCGGGGTCGACCTCAAGACAGGCCCGGGTGCGGGCCTTGTCGATGAGAAGAGGCTCCGCGAACTGATCAGCCATTCACCCCTTCCGGTTATCGTCAAGGGAATACTCTCCCCCCGTAACGGGCTGAAGGCCCTGGACGCGGGCGCCCGGGGCATCGTGCTCTCCAACAGGGGCGGAAGGATACTTGAATCCCTTCCCTCGGCCCTTGAAATGATCGGAGAGGTCCGGAAAGAGGCGGGAAAAGACGCCCTTATCGGGGTTGACGGGGGTATACGAACGGGAGAGGACGTGTTCAAGGCGCTCTGTCTCGGCGCTGACCTCGTGCTCATCGGACGGCCCGTATTCATCTTCCTCGCCGGAGGAGGTATGGACGGACTCGCGTTCTTCCTGGGCAGGATAAGGAATGAGCTGAAAAACGCAATGGCGGTGGCAGGTGCAAAAACGGTGAAGGACATAGTACCCGAGATGACGCGCCTATCCGATATCGAGGGCGCGGTTTCCTACCCTTACTGACCGAGTAAGAACGACCATTTCCGTTCCATCGAGGGACCTGTCCCGTTCCATCGAGGGAATTGTCCCGTTCCACCAAGGGACTTGCCCTGCATTGAAGAGCTTTGGTATATTAATGCGGGTGCCCGTTCTCTTCCAAACCCGATATCTTTTGAAATTCACACCAGCTTTGAGAGCGGGCGGAAAGGAAAGACCATGGCCCGAAGGTTTCTGGTGTTTTTCATCATTCTCCCGTTTACTTTTTCCGGTCTTCTCTTTGCCCGGGAAGACGGAAATGAAACCGTGCGTATACTCGTGCCGAAATCGACCGCTTCGGCCCCCTTCCTCCTCATGGAGGAAAAGAACGGCGCGAACGGAATATCCGTCGAGATCGAGTTCTTCGTGAACCATCCCCAGGCCCTCGCCCGGCTCCTGCGCGGGGAGGCGGACCTGCTCTTTACCGGAACCAGCACCGGGTGGGAAAACAGAAGAAACGGCGGCCCCCTTGTCATGATCAATACCGGTGTGTGGGGCGTTTCCTCACTCATGACCGCCCGGGAATCCATCGGTGACTTTTCTGATTTACGTGGAAAACGGGTCGCTCTTCCCTTTCCCGGATCTCCGCTGGACTTCCAGACGCGCTCCATTCTCCGCGAGACCGGTATAGGGGAATCCGAGGTGGAAATATCCTTTTCCCCCTTCTCCCAGACGGTGCCGAAACTGCTCGCCGGAAAAATCGACGCGGCCCCGCTCCCCGAGCCCCTGGCCACTTCCATGGAATTGAAGAAAGGCCTGATCAGGGTAATAAAATATCAGGACGCGTGGGCACGGGTCACCGGCGGAAACCCCTACTCTCCCCAGGTAAGCCTGTTCGCGCTGGAAGAATGGGCGCGTGAAAACGCGCGGATCATAGTCCGGATTAACGACCTGTGGCGCGCGTGCACGGCCGAGGCCATGGAAGATCCCGCGGATGCGGCGGGGAAAACGTACCGCCTCTTCGAAATGGACGAGCGTGTCGTTCGGACCGCTCTGGGGAACACGCTGTACATGGTACCCGATTTCGACCGGAACAGGGAACTCGTACTTGATTATTATAAACGCGTGAAAGACCTTCTCCCCGGGGAGGGAGGTATAGACGGAGAATTTTTCTTCAATCCGGCGAGATAGACGGACACGGAAGCGGCGGGAGATGGCGGTTAAAGAATACAGCGTGAAGTGGTATTATCCGGCCGGGGGTATACTGCTGCTCCTGCTCATCTGGACCATGATATCCCGGATTGCCGGTTCCTTCTTCGTACCGCCTCCATGGACGACGGTTTTTGACACCGCGCTCCTTATGCTCAAGCCCGGTACCTGGAAACAGATCCTCATCACGCTCTCACGGGTCTGCGCCGGTTTTGCCATTGGACTGGTCGCGGGAACCGCCGTTGGAATGGCGGCCGGGAGAAGGGCGCGGCTCGAGGCCCTGTTCAGGCCGGGTGTTCTCTTCATACAGGGCATACCCCCCATACTCTGGGCCATTCCGCTCATACTCATACTCGGTACGGGATACCTCTCCCCCCTCTTCGTGATCGGGCTCATTTGCTTTCCCCTCATCACCTTCAATGTGCTTGAAGGCATGAAAACGGTTCCCCGGGCGCTCGAGGAGATGGTGGTTCTTTTCAGACCCGGCACCTACCCGAGAACGCGGGAGGTCATACTCCCCCATCTCAGGCCCTTTTTCATCTCATCAATACGGCTCGGCATCACCCTCGGGATCAAGGCTTCGGTCGTGGCGGAATACTTCGGCTCCAACAACGGAATCGGATTCAGGATACAGGCCGCGTACCAGTCGCTCCAGATGCGGCTCCTCTTTTCATGGGGATGCCTGCTCGTCCTGCTCGTGATGCTCACCTCCAGGGCCCTCTCACGGGTTTTCATTCAGCCGTCCGCGGCAGGCGGCAGGGAACGGGAAAGGAAGAAAAAGCCGAAACGTGAGCGGCGTTCGTCCGTAAACGTGAAAGCCGGGCTCGGGCGATGCGGCGGGGACGAGATCGAGCGGTTCAGGAAAATCCTGCTGGAAAAACGCCATCCGGCGCCCCTGACGCTCAGGAAGGTCTCCTTCGGGTATGAAGAGGGGAGCGTCCTGCTGCAAAACATCAGCCTCGAGGTTAACCCCGGTGAAACGGCGGTCATAACCGGGGACTCCGGGATCGGAAAGACGACGCTTTTAAAGATCATCGGTTCGATTATCACTCCCGACAGGGGCGGAGTCGAACGGCCCGGGCGGGTCGGGTTCATATTTCAGGACGACAGGCTCCTTCCCGGCCGTTCGACGCTTCACAACATCGCCCTCCCACTCCGTTACTCAGGACACCATCAGCGGGATATTTACTGCAGGGCGGAAGAACTGCTCGAACGGGTGGGCCTTGAGAAGAGCGGTTCACTTACTTCCGAGGAACTATCCGGCGGAATGGCCAAACGCGCGGCCCTCGCCCGCTGTTTCGCGGACATTCCGGAAATCGTACTGATCGACGAGCCTTTCTCGAGCCTTCACAAGAAGGCGCGCAGGTTCCTCTGGAAAACCTTCTTCGAAATGCTCCAGGAACATCCCGTACCCGCGGTCGTGGTCACACACTTCCCCGAGGAGCTCAGCGAATTCGGTACGACCTTCTATCATCTTACAGGCAGCCCCGCCGCACTGGCCAGGGTCTGAAATCGAACGGCTTTTTTCCCGATATCCACGCACCAAGGTTTATTTAATATTGACGATGGGGAAAAATATTAGTATGATATTGACAAATAATTAACGATCAACGGCAATCATCTGGAGAATATTTTCAAGGTCTCTCGGCAGTACGTTAAAACTTTAACAATCTTTAGAGGCAAACCCGTGAAAACAACTGAAGAGAAAGACGTTCGTTCCACTGAAAGGATTATCCACGGCTTTCCCGCAAGGAGGGAGCACCTCATTCCCGTGCTCCAGGCCGTGCAGGCCCGGGAAGGCTATCTGTCAAGGGAATCCATATGCAGGGTCGCGGACCACCTGGGACTTCCCGAGTCCAAGGTGTACGGCGTGGCGACCTTTTACAACCAGTTCAAGCTCAATCCGCCCGGCAGGTACACCATCGAAGTGTGCAGAGGGACCGCGTGTCACGTCAAGGGCTCGGCCGGACTCGTGGAAACGCTCAAACGGGAGATCGGCATCGATGTGGGCGAGACAACGGCGGACGGCCTCTTCTCACTGAACACGGTCGCCTGTCTCGGGGCCTGTTCCATAGCCCCGGTTATGACCGTGAACGGCAAGTTCCACGGCAGGCTGAACGATAAAAAACTCAGAAAGATCATCTCCTCGCTCAGGGAAGAAGGAGAAGCCGGATGAAACTCTTAATCGGAACCGGAACATGCGGACTCGCCTCGGGAGCGGACGAGGTCAGAGAAACCGCTGAAAACTGGGCCCGCGAGCGGGACATGAAGCTCGATATACGTCCCACCGGGTGCGTGGGTTACTGCCAGGTCGAGCCCATAGTGGATATTCTCACCAGCGAAGGAAACAGGATTTCTTACGGCGGTGTAACGCCGGAAAACGTGGGGAACCTGCTCACTGAAACATTCTTACATCACTCCTATGAAAATGAGGGGATAATCGGGCAGTACGGAAACGGAAAGGTGCTTGACGGCCTGCCGCTCATCAGCGAGCACCCCTTCTTCAAGAAACAGGTCAAGTTCGTACTGAGAAACTGCGGAGTCATAGAGCCCGTTTCCATATCGGACTACCGTTCCCGCGGCGGATTCAAGGGACTGGAAAGGGCCCTGCGGATGCGTCCGGAAGGGGTGATAGAAGAGGTACTGAACGCCGGTCTCAGGGGAAGGGGCGGGGGAGGATTCCCCACGGCCAAGAAATGGGCTTTCGCCCGGGGCACGGAATCCGAACGCACGTACGTCATATGCAACGCCGACGAGGGAGACCCGGGTGCGTTCATGGACAGGTCCGTTCTGGAAGGCGACCCCTTCGCCCTCATCGAGGGAATGATCACCGCTGCCTACGCCGCGGGCGCGCAGGAGGGCATCATCTACTGCAGGGCCGAATACCCATTGGCCATCGCGCGTTTAGAGAGGGCCATCGAAATACTCGAAGAGGAGAAGATGCTGGGGTGCAGGCTCGGTCCGGGAGACTTCCGTTTCGATCTCAGGCTGAAGAAGGGCGCCGGAGCGTTCGTGTGCGGCGAGGAGACCGCGCTCATCGCCTCCATCGAGGGAAGACGCGGCATGCCGAGGCCGAGACCGCCCTACCCCACGGACAAGGGCCTTTTCGGGTGCCCGACCGTGATCAATAATGTCGAGACCTTTGCGAATGTGACGGGCATAATGCGTGAAGGCGCGGATTATTTCGCTTCCCTGGGCACCGAGAATTCCAGGGGAACGAAGGTGTTCGCGCTTACGGGCAAGATTAAAAATACCGGGCTTGTAGAGGTGCCCATGGGCATTACGCTCAGGGAGATAATATACGATATCGGCGGCGGCATACCGGACGGGAAGAAATACAAGGCCGTTCAGATAGGAGGGCCGTCCGGCGGCTGTATTCCGGAAGAGCATCTCGATGTCAGGATCGATTATGAATCGCTCAAGAGCCTCGGAGCCATGATGGGCTCAGGAGGTCTCGTCGTCATGGATGAAGACACCTGTATGGTGGACGTTGCGAAATACTTCCTCTCGTTCATCACGAACGAATCGTGCGGCAAGTGCATACCGTGCAGGGAGGGGACGCAGAGGATGCTCGAGATCCTCGAGTCCATCGTTTCTCCCTATTCGAAGATGGAATCCGAGAGGGAGAACCTCGACCGGTTCAACATGATCCTGAACCTTCAGAACCTCGCCGAGGTCATCAAGGACACGGCACTCTGCGGACTCGGACAAACTGCTCCGAACCCGGTTCTCTCCACCCTGCGGTTTTTCCGCGACGAATACGAGGCCCATATCTACGACAGGAGGTGCCCGGCCGGCCAGTGCCGCGGCCTGCTCACCTACACGATCGACACGGACGCCTGCACGGGGTGTACCGCCTGTGCGAGTAAATGTCCGGCAGGCGCTATAATGGGTGAGCCCAAGAAAGCCCACTACATAGTTGACGACAAGTGTATTCGCTGCGGTGCATGCTTCGAGGTGTGCCGCTTCGGTGCCATCCAGAAAAAATAGGGGGACCTGATGATAAATCTCAAGATAAACGACAAGGACGTTTCCATAGAGCGGGGATCGACCATCCTCGACGCCGCGAAAGCGGCCGGAGAAAAAATACCGACTCTCTGTCACCTCTACGACCTCTTTCCGTCGGGAGCATGCAGGATGTGCGTCGTTGAAGTAAAGGGAAAAGGCGGGCTCGTCCCGTCCTGCTCTTTTCCCGCCGAGGAGGGGATGGAGGTCTATACCAGGAGCCCGCGGGTCCTGAACGCGAGAAAGACGATCATAGAGCTGCTCCTCGCCTCACACCCCTTTGAATGCCTGACATGTACGAGAAACGGGTGCTGCGAGCTCCAGTCGCTCGCAGCGGAGTACAATATCGAAAATGTCCCGTACAGGGGCAGGACGAGACACCACTACACCGATTTTTCATCACCCGCAATCGTACGCGACCCCGACAAGTGCATACTCTGCGGCCGCTGCGTCAGGGTCTGCGAAGAGGTGCAGGGTGTGGGCGCCATCGATTTTTCCGGAAGGGGTTTCGACACCATCGTGCTTCCCGCCTTCGAACAGGACCTGAGCCAGACCACGTGCGTCAATTGCGGACAGTGCGTCCTCGCCTGTCCGACCGGTGCGCTGAACGAGGTCTCCTCGCTCGACGGGGTCGCGGGAGCGCTCCTCGACAGAAAGAAATACCTCGTGGCCCAGGCCGCGCCCGCAATCAGGGTATCGCTCGGCGACTTCTTCGGGCTCGATCCGGGAAAGAACGTTACGGGCATGATCGCTACGGCACTGAGGAAAATCGGCTTCGACGGGGTGTTCGACACTGATTTCACGGCCGATTTGACCATCATGGAAGAAGCACAGGAGCTCGTGCGGAGGATCCAGAAGGGAGGCGTCCTGCCGCTCTTCACGTCGTGCTGCCCCGCGTGGATAAAGTTCGTGGAGCAGAATTACCCCGATTTCCTGCCGAATATTTCCAGCTGCAAATCCCCCCAGCAGATGATGGGCGCGCTCATCAAGACGAGACTGGCCCAAAAGCTCGGTAAACGTCCCGAGGATATATACGTTGTGTCCATTATGCCCTGCACGGCCAAGAAGTACGAAGCCAGGAGACCGGAGATGACGACAAACGGTATTCCGGACGTCGACGCGGTGCTTACCACCAGGGAGTTCGCCCGGCTCATCAAGGAGTTCGGAATCGATTTTCCGATGCTCGAGGAGAGCGAATTCGACGCTCCGCTGGGGCTTACCTCCGGTTCGGGTGATATATTCGCAGCTTCTGGCGGGGTCATGGAATCGGCCCTCCGGACGGCCTATTATATTCTGACGGGACGGGACCTCGACCGGATCGAGTTCGAGGATGTGCGCGGCTTCGAAGGTATAAAAGAGGCGACCGTCTCGATAGAGGGAATGGAGCTCAAGGTGGCGGTCGTCAACCGGCTGGCCAACGCTCGCGAGATCCTCAGGCGGATCAAAACGAACCGTGAAAATTACCATTTCATCGAGGTTATGGCATGTCCGGGCGGCTGCGTGGGCGGAGGAGGCCAGATGTACGGGTACGAGCCGACCCGCATACAGGAAAGGATTCGATCGATCTATGCGTTGGACAAAACGCGGGAGGTGCGAAGGTCCTACCGCAATCCCGCGATACGTGAGCTCTACAACGGTTTCCTCGGAGAGCCGGGTTCATCCCGGGCGCATGAAATCCTTCACACGAAGTACGCGCCCATACCCAGGAGGGTACAGCATTGACGGTAAGCGTTTACACGGTCGGAGACCTCTGTAAAAAATGCTACTCGTGCGTCCGCTCCTGTCCCACGAAAGCGATACAGGTCCATGACGGCGAGGCGCACATCATCCCCGAACTCTGTATTTCCTGCGGATACTGCGTTAACATGTGCTCGCAGGGCGCAAAGAAGATACGTTCATCCGTGGAAGTTGTGAACGCGATGCTTCAGGGAGAGGAGCCGGTCTACGCGATGCTCGCTCCCTCGTTTCCGGCCGCGTTCCTCGATCTCGAGCCGCAGCGGCTTTCAGGAGCGCTCCGGCAGGCCGGATTCGACGGTGTTTTCGAGGTGGCCTTCGGAGCGGATCTCATCTCATACGAGTATCAGGACCGTTTCGAACAGCTCCTGAAGGAAGATGGGGACGGGTTCCTCATATCCTCCCCCTGTCCGTCCATTGTTTTTCTCATTGAAAAGCATTTTCCGGAACTTGCTCCCTATCTCGCGAACATCGCCTCTCCCATGGAAGCCATGGCACGAGTCATCAATCGAAAAAAAGAAAAAGGCCGTACCGTTTTCATCGGTCCCTGCGTTGCGAAGAAGGACGAGGCGCTTCGTTCCCGGTACGTGGATGAAGTCCTTACCTTCTCCGAGCTCTCCGAGCTCTTCGCTGAAAAGAACATCAGGCCCGAACAGAGTGAGGAGGGAGAGCTGGATGAACCGCAGGCGAACCTGGGAAGAATATACCCCGTGAGCGGCGGGCTCCTGAAGGCTGCGGATATCGATGACGACCTGCTCGAGAGTCCGGTCGTCGTGGTGGAGGGTGCGGAACGCGTCATCGACCTGCTCCGGGCGCTCTCGACGCGCGTGAAGAGAAATGAAAAGGCGGCTTACCGGTTCTACGACCTCCTCTTCTGCGAAGGATGCATAGCCGGGCCTGACATGGTAAACGACATCACCTTCTACGATCGAAAGAAAACACTGATCCAGTACATCAACGGAAAAACATCCATCAAGGACGTCGAAGAGTGGCGTAACCTCAACAGTGAATACTTCGATGTGGACCTTTCCTGCGATTTCACCCCGCTCGACCGGGAGCTCACGACCCCGCCGGAAGAGGAAATCCAAAAGGTACTCCGAATGACGAACAAGTTCTCACCCGAGGACGAGCTCAACTGCGGCGCATGCGGTTACGCGTCGTGCAGGGAAAAGGCGATAGCGGTTTGCAGGGGCATGGCGGAGCCGGAGATGTGCCTCCCCTATCTCATCGACAAGATAGAGCAAACCCTCGATGACCTGAAGGAAAACCAGAACAGACTCATACATGCCGAGAAGCTCGCGTCCATGGGCCAGATGGCCGCGGGTATTGCCCATGAGATCAACAATCCGTTGGGCGTGGTCCTCATGTACTCCCATTTGCTGAAAGAGGAAATAGAAGAGAAGACGGCGAACAGTGAGGATATCGACAGGATCATACTCGAGGCTGAGAGGACACGGAAAATCGTTCGCGGCATACTCAATTTCGCGCGCGAGGAGAAGATCGAGAGACGAAGCGCCGACATAAACGGGCTGGTAACGCGGTCCCTCGAAGGAGTCATCGGGAGCTTTCCAAAGGCTCGTTACACTGTTAATTTAGATACCGACGATTCGCTGGAAGAGCAGTGGGTCGACGTAAACCAGCTTCGCCAGGTTTTCGACAACATCATCAAGAACGCATGCGAGGCGATGCCCGGCGGGGGCGAGATAGCGGTCACGACCCGCAGGGAGCCGGACGGGTTTCTAATCAGTATACGGGACGCCGGTACCGGTATTTCCGAGGAGAACCTGCCCAAGCTCTTCTCCCCCTTCTTTACGACGAAATCGGTCGGCAAGGGAACGGGATTGGGCCTTCCCGTGTGCTACGGCATCGTGAAGATGCACGGCGGGAATATCGAGGCGGCAAACAATCCGGAAGGCGGGGCCTGTTTCACCATCACTATCAAGAACTACATACGGGAGGACAGTAGTGCCGAAAATCTTTATAATCGATGACGATGACGATCTTCTGAAGGCCCAGCGGTTGTTTCTCGAGGAGAAGGGTTATACCGTGGAAACCGCGCTCGATACGGAAGAGGGCCTTCGAGTGCTGAAATCATTCAAACCGGACGTCATTATCGCGGACCTCATGATGGAGCACTACGACTCCGGCTTTGTATTCTGTAAGAAGGTAAAGGACGAGCCTGACCTCCGGTCCGTCCCCATAATCATGCAGACCGCGGCCCCCAGGGAGCTCGGATATAAATTCGACGTCGAGGACCCGGTGAAACGGGAGTGGATGAAAGTAAACGAGATACTGACGAAACCGGTGCCGCTCGATCATCTGCTCGGCAAGATCGAACAGTACCTGCAGAGGAAAAAATGATGGAAGGAATGGATGTCGCCGTCATAGACGACGAAGAGGGCATGCGGGAGGGGATAGCCCGTATTCTGAGAAAACACGGCTTTTCCGTCGATCTTGCGCGGGACGGAGAGACCGCAATCGAGCTGTTAAAACAAAAAACCTATGATCTCGCCTTCGTCGACCTGAAGATGCCGGGTATCGACGGGTTCAAGGTGACGGAGTACATCAACGAAAAATACGCGTTAAAGACCGTTGTCATCATCGTTTCAGCCCTGGCTACCGTGGAAGCCGCGGTCGAAGTCACGCGGCACGGCGCCTTCGACTTTCTCGTCAAACCCTTCACACCCGCCGACCTCCTGCAGGTCACGGAGCGGGCCGTCCAGCAGAGAAAACTCATACAGGACAGGGAGAAATACCTCTCCGAGCTGAACAACGAGCGCACGCTCTCCCGCCAGCTCATCAACGCGATGCAGGAGGGTGTCGTTGTCCTCAACATCCTGACCGAGCCCGTGCTCATGAACCCGAAAGCGGAATATTTCCTGGGTAAAAACTTCAGGGAAACAAAGAACGTCAGCGACCTGTTCGCGGATGAAAAGATACTCGCCGCCGTAGGGGAAGCGGCAGATCCTTCCAGCGGAATGACCGCGGAGCGGGTTTTCGAGATCGAGCGGAATCAGACCATGCTCAAGATACGGGTCGCGTCGCTCATCCGCGAAGATGAGGTCGGGGGCGCGATAATAATCGTCGAGGATTTCACGGAGGATTGGAAGGCGGAGCAGGACAAGAACAGGTTCATCTCCATGGTCGCCCATGAGCTCAAGAGCCCCATTGCCGCTATCATAAATTACATAAACGTCATACTGACGGGTATGTTCGATGCGAATCCGGAGAAGATACACGAGCTCCTGGCCCGCTGCAACATAAGGGGGGAGGCGCTGCTCGAGCTTATCCGGGACCTCCTCGATATCAACAAACGTGACTCCGGGAAGATGGAAAAATCCATCGAAACGGTCGACCTGGGCGAGGTCCTCGAAGCACAATCCGACTTCTACAGGGGACAGGCCGAAGGAAACGGAATTTCACTCAAAGTCACTACACCCTCCGAGCCCGTTGTCGTGAAGGCGGACCGGTCCGATCTGGACAGGATCTTTATGAACCTCATCTCCAACGGACTCAAATACAACAGGGAAGGCGGAAAGCTCGATATAGACCTGCAGCGTGAGAACGGCCTCTGCAAAGTGACTGTAAGGGACACGGGCATCGGGATGAGCCCCGAGGAGATGAAGAACCTCTTCCAGGAATTCTACCGCGTACGAAACAGAAAAACCGGCTCCATATCGGGAACCGGCCTCGGGCTCGCGACCGTCAAGAGGGTGCTCGCGGAGTACAACGGCCGAATATCGGTGGATTCGGTACCGGATGAGGGGTCCGTATTCACCGTTTTCCTGCCCGCCTCCCCAGGCGCGTGAGAAAGCAATCGAACCCTTGGGCAGCAGCGCCTTTCCCGTTTATTCCCGCCTTACCTCCACCTTCGGAAGCCGCATGTAGAAGCCCGTTCTTTCTTCGTTTGATTCGCACCACACCTCGCCTCCGTGTCTCTCCGCTATCTGGCGCACGAGGTAGAGGCCGAGACCCGCGCCGTCATCCGATTTTACGAGCCGTGAAAATTTCTGAAAAAGCAGGTGTATCTCCTCACCGGAAATGGGAGGACCACCGTTCTCGACTCCGAGCACGAATCCGTTTTCCCCTTCTTTGAAAGTGAGCTTTACCCACTTTTTTCCATACTTCAGCGCATTCACGATGAGATTGCTATAACAGATATCGAGCAGCTCGGGATCGCCGTACACCACGGATTCTTTTTTCCAGTCCCACAGGAGGTCCATTTCCCGGTGCGCTATTCTTCCACGAAGCCTGTCGACCACGGGCTGTACTACGCGCTCCCTGAGGTTTATCCAAACGGGATTGAACCTGAGAGTCCCCTTCTCGAGACGGGATATGTTGAGATAATTCCTGACCATCTCCCTGAACCTCTGGACATCGCGGATTATGAGCTCCACGATTTCACGCTGCTCCGCTTCAAGCCGGCCGACCGTTCCGTCTTCCAGGATTGAGACGTTGAGAAGGAGGGAGCCGATGGAATTGTTCAGCTCGTGCGTCACGAAACTGAGGAGCTCCTGATAGTCCTGGCTCCGCTGGGAGAGCTCTTCATTCGTCTCTTTCAGCTCCCGCTCCCGCTCCCCGATTGCCTCAGCCATACGATTGAACGCCCCGGACAGTGTCTTGATCTCATTCGCCGCCCCTGACGTACTGACGGTTATGTCGAGATTCCCCGAGGCTATACTGGAGGACGCACGCGCAAGATCCGAAATGGGCTTTACCATGGAGCGGGATATGAAATATACTCCTAAAACGAGGAGAAGGAGGGTCGGTATGGTTATTCCGGATAAAAGAAACATCGCCCTTCTCTTTATATCGAGGTACTTCCTCTCGAGCACACCCACATACAGTATACCCACGGGTTCTCCCTTTGGATTGAAAAGCGGCTCGTACGCGGAGAGATACCAGTCGTCCACCACGTACGCCCGGTCGAGCCAAATCTCCCGCTCGACGAGTACCTTCTCCCGCACGATATCCGAAACGCGCGTCCCGACCGCGATGTCTCCGGAAGGTCCCACGACCGTGGTCGCGACCCGTCTGTCTCCGCAGAAAACCGTTACCGTGCCGAATGGTTTGGTCCCGTAGTACTCCCTCCCGTAGAGAAGCTCCTGAATACGGCCCACGAGCTCCGCGTCCCCGTTGAGGAGAATCCCTGAAAACGCCGTTTGCCCCCCTCCACTTGCCGTGGAAACGAGCCAGAGGGTCCGCTCGTCGCTGCAGAGCGCGTTCCCGTCCAGCTCTGAAAAATCGAAGCCCGTCTCTTCCATGACGGAGACGGGGATACTGAATATCCCGGTCTCCAATCCCCGAAGCGCCAGGCCTTCGTCCCTTAAAAAACGGGCAAGAACGTTCTCCCTGTCCGGGATGACGGCCGCATAATCGGGGTTGACCGAGAACAAGATTTTACCCCCGTCCCCGTGAATACGTGCCTGCGCGTGAAATGAAAGCTCCTCCAGCTTGCTGTCAATGTGGAGGTGGGCGGTCTTGAGCTCGTTCTGGACCCGCAGGAAGGCCTCTGATCTCACCGCCCTCGATATAAGCACGGCTCCGACCAGGGCGCTCGCGAATCCACCCAGCAGTATGATGCCGAAGAAGGAATAAAATATTCGATTCGAAAGCTTCATGCTTCCCCGCTCCCCTGTCAGGACGCCCCGTTCCCCGGTTTACCCTTAAACCCCGTAAGGGCCGGGACAGGTCCCGGATCTCTATGCCGGTGGAGCTGATTTTATTATCTTATAAGGAATAATGTAGTCTTTTTGATGCGTATACGGAAAATGAAAAACACGTTACCATTCGACACCATAGCCGCGGTATCGACACCGCCCGGAGAGAGCGGAATCGGTATCGTCAGGCTCAGCGGAGACAGGGCGGTGGAGATTGTTCGCTCCCTGTTCAGCCCGTTGCGGAAAAGAAAGGAAGACGAGTGGTCCCGTTCCTTCACCATGCGCGTGGGCCTGATTCGGGACGGGAAGAGAACGATCGACGAGGTGCTTGTCTCCGTCATGAAAGCTCCCCACACCTATACGCGGGAGGACGTCGTTGAGATCAACTGTCACGGCGGCGCTGTCGCCGTGAACGAGGTCCTGCGGCTCGTGCTCTACCGGGGCGCGCGTGCAGCGGAACCGGGGGAATTCACCAAAAGGGCCTTTATCAACGGCAGGATAGACCTGGCCCAGGCAGAGGCCGTGCTCGATATCGTACAGGCAAAAACGCCGCGTGCGCTCGAAAGCGGCGTAAAACAGCTCAGGGGCGTACTTTCCGGTGAAATCGTAAGGATTGCGGAAGAACTGCGCGGGCTCCTGGTCAGGCTCGAGGCGGAAATCGATTTCCCGGAGGAAGACGTCGTCTCTTCCCTGTCCAGCGCGGAGATCGAGCGTACGCTCCGAACCCTGCGCGAGGAGCTCTCGGGACTCATCAAGAGCTACGATACGGGTAAAATCCTGAAAAACGGCGTGCTCACGGTCATTGCCGGGAAGCCGAATGTGGGAAAGTCGAGCATCCTCAACGCCTTTCTCAAGTTCGACCGGGCGATCGTGACTCCCATACCGGGCACGACGCGCGATATAATCGAAGAACAGCTCAACATCGGCGGGATCCCCTTCATACTGGCGGATACCGCCGGTATTACGGAAACGGACGACGTCATCGAACGGGAGGGGGTCCGTCGGACGAATTCCTACCTGGAAAAGGCCCGGCTCGCGCTCATCGTTCTTGATTCCAGCAGGCCCCTCGACCGGAGGGACCGCGATATAGCGGAACGCACCTCCTCCCTCCAGTCAATAACCATTCTGAACAAATCCGACCTTCCGCGGGGAATGGACGCCAAAACCCTTGTCGAAATCGGGCTCGACGATGATTATATCTCCATGTCCGCCCTGACGGGCGAGGGGCTGAAAGAGCTGGAAGAGCGGATGCGTGAAAAAATCGTCGGGGGGAAGGTAGAGGCGGACCACGGGGTCCTGGTTACGGACGCGCGGCACTTCGCCGTTCTCAGGAAGGCCGCGCGGGAGCTCGACCACGCGCTCAAAACAATACGGGAGGATGGCGGGCCCGAGCTCATCGCCTTCGATGTTCGCTCCAGCCTTGACATACTGGGGAATATCACGGGTGAAGTCACCTCGGCCGATATACTGAACGATATATTCGGCAGATTCTGTATCGGGAAATAGAAGCTGCCGTGAACGGGGTTTATCAGTTGATTTTTTCCTCTTTTATTATATACCTTAGCTTAACATTTCCGATATGCGGAGATACGGATGGACGAAAGAAAGATTAAGGAAGCGGTAAGAATGATCATTGAGGAGATAGATCCCGAGCCCGACAGACCGGATCTCGCCCGCACTCCCGAACGCGTAGCCAGCATGTATAAGGAGATATTCGCGGGTACGCACGAGGACCCGGAGCACGCACTCAAGGTGCTCGTGTCCGAACAGCACGACGAGATCGTCCTCGTAAAGGACATTCCCATTTACTCCATGTGCGAACACCACATGCTCCCTTTTTTCGGCAAGGCGCACGTGGCTTATATACCTAAAGACAATAGAATTACGGGCCTTTCCAAGATCGCCCGAGTCGTGGACCTCTTTGCACGGCGTCTGCAGGTACAGGAACGGCTTACCGCCTCCATCGCCAACCTCATCATGCACAAGCTGAAACCCTACGGCGTCATCGTTGTAATCGAAGCCGAGCATCTCTGCATGATCATGCGCGGAGTAAAGAAGCCCGGCTCGTACACCATTACGAGCGCGGTACGCGGTGTATTCAAGGAGAACGAGAAGACACGCTCCGAAGCGCTCTCACTCATCATGTCCCGCCGCACCTTCTAACGAGGGGGACAGTTAATTTGGGGACGCTTAATCTAGGGACAGTCACGTGAGTAGGTGTCCCCAAATTAACTGTCCCCGGATTATTCGATTATTAACCGCATGTGGCGTTTCTTGCCGGCCCTGAGCTCCAGGCCGCCGTCGTTGAAATCCGATTCTTTCAGGAGGAGCGATTCCTCGGCGACCCGTTCGCCGCCTATATAGGCGCCGCCCTGGCGTATCAGCCTCCGGGCCTCCCCCCTGCTCGATGCGAGCCCCGACAGGACAAAGGCGTCCAATGCGCTGAATCCGGCTTCGAGTACCGCACGTCCCACGCCGACCGCCGGAGATTCCTTCATGCTCGCCGACGCATGCACAACGGCTGAAGAGGTCCGGACCGTACGATTGGGATCGGCCTCTCCGAATTTCTCCACGGAAGCCCCGAATGCCCTGGCCGCGCTCTCCTCCCCGTGATTTATCCTGGTCGCCTCGAAAGCGAGTATCTCCTTTGCCCTGTTGAGAAGGGGCGGGGCAAGCGCTCCGAGCATCCTGACTTCATCCATGGGGAGATAGGTGAACAGACCGAGATAACGGCCGACATCCCCGTCCATGGTATTTCTAAAAAACTGATAGTAGTCGTAGGGAGAGGTTTTATTCCGGTCGAGCCAGACGGCGCCCTTAACCGATTTACCGAATTTCTCCCCGCTCGAATTCGTAATGAGCGGAAAGGTCAGGCCGTGCGCCTCTTTTCCGGACAGCCTCCGTATGAGATCGATCCCGGCGACGATGTTGCCCCACTGGTCCTGCCCGCCCATCTGGAGATCGCAGTCGTGCTCCCTGTTGAGCACGTGGAAGTCATATGCCTGCAGTACCATGTAGTTGAACTCAATAAACGTGAGCCCCTTTTCGAGCCTCGATTTGACGGACTCCGCGGTGAGCATACGGTTGACTGAAAAATGTTTTCCAATATCCCGCAGGAACTCGATATACCGTATATCAACGAGCCAGTCCGCATTGTTCACCATAAGGGCCTCGCCCTCTTCGAAAGAAATGAAGTTTGCGAGCTGGTTCTTTATGGACTCGGCGTTCCTTTTTACATCGGCGGTCTTCAGGAGCTTTCTTGCCTCGGTCTTGCCGGACGGGTCTCCCACGAGCCCGGTCCCGCCTCCAACGAGCGCAACGGGCCTGTGCCCGCCCTTCTGAATGTGAGCCAGCGCCATTATCGGCACGAGGCTTCCGGCATGGAGAGAATCGGCAGTGGGATCGAACCCGATGTATGTCGTAACGCGCTTCTTATCGAAGAGGTCCCTTATCTGCTCTTCACCCGTGGCCTGAAAGACAAATCCGCGCTCCTTCAGAATGTCGTACTGGTTCATCGTTCTTCATTCTCCTCATGGATTACAAATCGAGGCGGGTTAACGCTCTAAATATACCGAAAAATAAAATAAAAGTAAAACCGGCCCCTTGTATCGTACCGCTCCATGGCCCCTCACTGCTCCGCATATTCGATTGATTTATGTCCATACTGCGGTGCTTACAGCGGCCGGGCGGGTCAGGACGGTTTCAATACGCTCGCGCTGAACAGGAATCCGAGCACCTCCTCCATGGTCGCAACCGGGTGAAAGACGATGCCCTTCCTGATCCGTTCCGGTATCTCCTCCAAATCATTCCGGTTTTCTTGGGGAAGTATTATCTCCTTCATGCGTGCACGTTTCGCCGCGATGACCTTTTCCTTGATTCCACCCACGGGCAGAACGTTTCCCTGAAGCGAAAGCTCGCCCGTCATGGCGACCCGGTTCTTTATCTTTTTACCGACCACGAGTGAGAGCATCGCGGATGCCATGGTTATACCGGCTGAAGGCCCGTCCTTGGGAGTAGCCCCCGCCGGGACATGGAGGTGTATGAAATTTTTTTCATAGAGCGAATCGTCCACACCGTATCTCGGCGACACGGAGCGCACCCATGAAAGAGCAATATTAGCGGATTCGGTCATGACATCGCCCAGGCTTCCGGTTACTTTCAGGGTTCCCTTTCCCGGAACGAGGCTGGACTCGACCGTGAGCGTGGCCCCGCCGAGCGGGGTCCAGGCCAGGCCGACGGTAATCCCGGGCCTCTTGATCTTCTGATAGATCTCCTCCACAAAGACCCTTTCCCCGAGGAAATCCCTGATCGAGTCCTTCTTCACGACATAGGGAAATTTCAGCTCTTTCTCCAGGGCCTTGCGCGCAATCTTGCGATTGACCTTGTCCACGGCCTTCTCGAAGTTCCTCAGGCCGGCCTCACGAACATACCCTCTCAATATCTCGCTCATCGCCGCACGTTCGTACCTGACGTCCTTCTTTTTAAGGCCGTTTCTTTCAAGCGACCGGGGGATTATGTATCGCTTCCCGATCTCGATCTTCTCCTCTTCGATGTAACCTGAGAGCCTTATAACCTCCATCCGGTCGAGCAGGGGGGACGGTATGGTATCGAGCGTGTTGGCTGTGGTGATGAAGAGCACCTGCGACAGGTCGAAGGGAAGATCGAGGTAATGGTCCCTGAAATCCACGTTCTGCTCCGGGTCGAGCACCTCGAGCAGGGCGGATGAAGGGTCCCCCTGAAAGCTCACGCCGAGCTTGTCTATCTCGTCGAGCATGATCACGGGATTCCTCGTTTTCACGATCCGCAGGGCCTGTATGATCTTCCCCGGCATCGCACCGATGTACGTTCGCCGGTGTCCCTTTATCTCAGCCTCGTCCCGCATGCCCCCGAGCGAAAACCTGAAAAACTTCCTGCCCATGGCCCGCGCGATGGATTTTCCCACCGAGGTCTTCCCAACCCCGGGCGGCCCCACGAGACAGAGTATGGACCCCTTTGAACCGGGATTGAGCTTGCGGACCGAGAGAAACTCGAGGATACGTTCCTTGACCTCGTCGAGGTCGTAATGATCCTGGTCGAGTATTCTACGCGCCGACGGGATGTCTATCTTGTCCTCGGAAAGATGATTCCACGGAAGCGAGCATATGGATTCGAGATAGTTTCTCGTAACCGGGTACTCGGGAGAGTGTGAGTCCATGAGCCCGAGCTTCTCGAGCTCTTCGTACGCCTTGTCCTTCACCTCGCCCTGCAGGTCCAGGCCGTCGAGTTGCTCCTTGAAACGTTTGAAATCCGAGTTTTTGGCATCGACCTCCAGCCCGAGCTCTTTTTTTATCTCCTTCAGCTGTTCCTTCAGGAAAAACTCGCGCTGCTGCTTCGTCACCTTCTCATTGATGTTCTCCTGTATCTTCTTCTGCAGCTTCATCAGCTCCTTTTCCTTGTGGAGGAGGGTCAGCACCCGCTCGACCCTGTTCTTCACGTCAAAGGTCTCCAGGATGCGCTGCTGCTCAACCCTGTCGATATTCAATATTGAGGCGACGAAATCCGTTATCTTCTCGACACCGTTGAGGTTTGCCATATTCAGCTTGATCTCCTCGGTGAAAAAGGGATTGTCCTCTGACACGTCCTTTATCTCCGTGTACAGAGTCCTGACAAGGGCCTGAATCTCGGCATCCATCCGTACTTTTATATCCACATAATTGACCGCCGCCGAAACCGTCGGCTCGTATGAGAGGAACTTCTTTACCTCGAACCGTTTGATCGTATTGATGAAGATATTGACCTTGCCGTCGGGAAGGTTGATCTTCTTCATTATCCTGGCAACCGTGCCTGTACGGTAGAAGTTGCTGTATCGGTCTTCCTCGGCCTCGGGATTTTTCACGAGGACCAGACCGATAAAGCCGTCGGATTCGAGCGTCTTTTCAATCGTTTGAATATATTTATCCCCCCCTATGATCAGGGGCATGAAAATTCCGGGGAAAACGGGCCGGGCCTTCATGGGAACGATACAGACCTTCGGCGGGAGAACCATATCCACTGATACAAGCGTCTTCTCTTCCGTTCCATCCTGTTCCATTTATATGCTCCTTTAAAACGTGCTGTCCTGTCCTTTCACCGCATGGTGCGGAAAAGGATATCGTACCTATAATATAACATCAAGAGCCGATTAAAAAAAATTTGCTAAAATCTTAACCATATATTACTTTGGGATCGAAAACCAGCCCATAGACCATATGTTTCACCATTAACTGTGTAAGCGGGGCCTTAAAAATCCAGTCGGAACACCGGAGGGTTGCCATGATCGTTGTCGGCGAGCTCATCAATTCAACGAGAAAAAAGATAAAAGAGGCGATGGAACAGAACGACGCCGCATATATCCGGGACCTTGCGAAAAAACAGGACGAATCGGGCGCCGATTTTATAGATGTAAACGCAGGCGCGTTCGTCAACGATGAGATGGAGAAGCTGAAATGGGCGCTCGAAGAGGTCATGAGCGTCACCGAAAAACCGCTCGCCATAGACAGCCCGCGCGGGGCCGCGATCAAGATGGGAATCGAGATGCATAAAAACGGCAAGCCCCTGCTCAACTCCATTACAAAGGAGTCCGAGCGGTGGCAGGAGGTGTTTCCCGTTGCCGTCGAAAACGAGTGCCTCGTTCTCGGCCTCTGCATAAACGATGACGGCATTCCCGATGACGCTGATACGAGGATCAAAATCGCGGATGAGATTATAAACGACCTTGTAAAGGGCGGCAAGAAGATCGAGGATATCGCGATCGACCCGATTACTACGCCGCTCAGCGTGAACACGACATACGGTCTCACCGTTATCGATACCATCAAAGGTGTGAAAAAGAACTTCCCGGAGGTCAAGCTCATTACCGGGCTCAGCAATATCTCCTACGGTCTCCCTGCTCGAAAGCAGGTAAACCGCGCCTTTGTCGTCATGTGTATGAGCTTCGGCCTGGACGGAGCCCTCATCGATCCTCTGGATAAAACCATGATGAGCCTCATAACGGCGACTGAGGCCCTCATGAACAGGGATCATTTTTGCTCGAACTACCTCAAGGCATTCAGGGCGGGTCTCGTATCAAAGGACTGAAAGATCGTACCGGTACGATTTTCAGCGGCCCGTCCCTGCGGTTATTACACGGAGCCTAACGAGCAGATAGACCTAGTCGTCCTCCTGTCCTTTTCCCACGATTGCGCGTGCCGCCTGCAGCTCTGAATCGGGCACGAGAACCCTGACCCGCTGAATGAATGTCTGGCCCCCCGCGATACCTCCGCAGTCGTCCGACCAGATTGCCGCGTCTATGCCGTGTTTCCGCAGAAGGTCTCCGGTAAGCTCGGCCTCGGGATGATTGGTAAACT
>Ga0180431_10001013_pt1 | contig 39360 bp, 41 predicted proteins | sample SS_ome_11_FD_132459 | JGI IMG/M metagenome (GOLD analysis project Ga0180431, IMG submission 132459) | Hypersaline lake sediment archaeal communities from the Salton Sea, California, USA - SS_1_MS_1 metaG | ecosystem: Environmental > Aquatic > Non-marine Saline and Alkaline > Hypersaline >... | reverse complement strand
CTGTGCGGCTCTGCTTGAGCTGCTTCACCCCGTCAACCTTTCCGGATGCTCGCCGTACTGGCGACCGCTTCTGCCCCTTGCGATGCGGCTTGAGCTGTCCACACGTTTTCAGGAGCTAGCACGCGACGCCCGCGAACACGGACCCGACTGGATTCGTGCTGCTTTCCTTGCAAACTCCCCCACTCTGGAGGTAGACTCCGAATAGTCGGAAGCGAGCGACGGACCGAGCCCCGCGAAAGCGGGGCCGGTCTTTTTTTCAGAATAGACTTGCGGAAGTGTTGGTTTTAATCTACGGTTCCGCCAAGGAGTCAATCTCGATGGCGAAGAAGAAGACAACCCGCGAACCATCCGCAGCACGGCACCGCCGCGCGATACGTCGCCGGTTGAAGTTTCTGCCGAACGTCACCGTAACCGAGCTGGCCGAGCTGGCTGAAGTGAATCGGTGCGGGCTCAGCACGTTTCTAAATAAGGGCGGCAACCCGACATGCGACTGGCTTGACCGCATCAAGGCGGCACTCGACAGGCTCGAAGAAATCCGCGACGCCAACGAAACCCCGGAGTTGTTGTAAGGATGCAGCACCATGAACAAGACGGAAAAGGCCCTAGTCGATGCACTGTGGGACCACGGCCATGAACCCGCCGGGCGAAGGATTCACCCGAACTCATGGACCTTCATCAGAGAACGCAAAGTGAACCCAGGTCGAAGGCGACCATTGAACAACAGCGGCCACCAATGGCTGAAGAGACTTGGAGAATTTCATCTAGGCGGAGAACACCCCGCCGTTAAAGCACTCAGACAAACCCGCCGCAGATAAGGAGTTGAAATGACTATCCCGATCCTCGACCGCCCCGCATGGACCGAAGCCACGGATGAGCAACCATGCCCCGTCTGTGACAATTCCGGCGAATGCCTCAGCCACCCCGGCGGCAAGCTGATCGCTTGCACCGGCACGTCAACCGTCACCTTCAACGGCTGGCGTCGGCTCAGTGCGGATGAAGGCAGCACCTTCCGGCAGATGTACGCTAGCACCTGTTACACGCTCTATCGCTCACCGGATGCCAAGACGATTCCGGCGGACCTTAAATGGCCCGGCATCGCTCCGAACTTCCGTCGATGGATGGAGCGACAGTATCCACACTGTACCGGGCAGATCCTTATCGACAACCGCCCGCCCAAAATCGTCCAGCCGGATCAGGCGTTACTTGACCTGTTCCAAGAAGCTGAATCAGCCCTGAAGAAATGGGGCCTGTCCCATGACGATAATCACAGCCTCACCGAATGGGCGAACTTCATCGAGACGTACCTGATGCGGATAGACCACGCCGCGATCGAGAAAGACCGTATGGCCGCCCGCCATACCTTCATCCAAATCAGCGGCCTCGCGTTGAACGCTGTCCGTGCCATTGACCGAACCACCGTACCCATCGAGAAGACTGATGAACCAACGAAGGAAGAAGGCTCTTGACTCAATCATCTACTGGACGGTGATAGCACCGACGATCGCGGCCGCCTTCTGGCTTCCGTTCGGCTGGGTCCACACCGCCATGAACCTTGAAAGGAACTCGAATGCCACTATCAACAATGGTCTTCAACCAGACGAGCGAGGACGGAAAGAAGGCCATCCTCGACCTCGGCTTCAAGTCGATGCCTTGGATTACGGAACACCTTTATGTTGAGCCGGATTACCACGAGCAGATGAAGGCTCTACCCAAGGCGAAGCGATACAAGGTGATTCCGTATTCACCTTTCCTGCTAGCACAGGCAATCGAGCTGGCCGAGGCTCACCCGATCGAGCCCTTCGATATTGCCGGATGCGTCAACCGGGAGGAAGAACAGATTTGGATGGAATGGTGCGCCACCACCGACGATGCCCGCCGCGTCGCCCTTGATGAGATTACTATGTTTACCCGGCTCATCAAGACCTTCAGCGTCGGCCCTATCAAATGGGGGCTATGGGGAACGCCCAAGTGCGATCGAAGCGGCAACTTCCGCCCGCACCCTTGGCGGAACGCCGGAGCGATGTACGGCGATTCCGTCCACCCGTCCGCGTACTACCACCGTGCCGACAAGAAGGAACTCGGCTACGCCATCGCCAACGTCGCCAACGCAATGACACTCACCGAAGGCCCGGTCAGGGCTTGGGTGTGCCCCGAAGGCACGAGAGATAACCATCGGCTTTCAACCTCATGGCTGTCCGAACTCGCCGAACGGTTGCGGGATGAATTTTACGATCCGCAGAACCCCGACCGCTTCGGGATCTGCATGTGGTCGAACTGGCGATGGTCACACAAGGGAATCCCCATCCCCGAGGTCGATAAACACTTCACCAAGGCCGCGACCGCGATCGCTGAAGGCTGGGGAGACTGACAATGGCCCGCCGCCCGACGCCGAAGCAGATGGAATTGATGGAAATGCTGTACCGTGGACAGCGGATCCGTCATTACATCTACACTCAACCAACCCTGATGCCGGTCAACGATGAAACCGGCATCATCCACGGCAAGGAAGGGTGGAAGCCCATCCATCATAAGACATTCCGCTCATTGAAGCGGCGAAGATGGATCAAGATCAGTCGCCGCGAACAGTGCAGCACTTACCAACTTCTCATCTACAAACTCAGCAGCAAAGGTGAAACGGAGTACCTGAAATGACCAGCACACCAACCACAGGAACAGCCGAGGCCAGCTCGCAGATCGAGAACGGCATCGACAACGCCCTCGCTTTGCTCGATACCACCTTCGGCATCGCCCACGGAGCCCGCCACCGCGTAGACCACCTTAATCAATCGCTCTATGGGGCGGATACCCGATTCGGCGTAGGCGAGCCGAAGCCGGAACCCACCACCCCGAAGAACCCCGCCAAAATCACCATGCTTATCACTCTTTGCGATGAGCTTCATCAGGAAGTCTGCAAGCTGCGCGATGAGATAACCGAACTGTAAGGAGCAGGGACAGATGGGCGAGATATCCGACCCATATGAAGGGCTTGACGTCACCGAGGTATTCATCGTCGGCAACTTCGATGATGAACGGCCGATGAGCGAGAACGCCAAGCGGGCACTGGATCATCATCAGAAGATGAAGATGGAGATCGCCTCGCTTCGCACCAGCCTGAATGAGCTGCATGAAGAATGCTCGATGGGCGACATGATTACCTCCAATCGGGAAACCATCGCCGCCGTCAAGGAGCTGGGAATTCAGGCCATCGCTCAAATCTGCCGCGAGCTGGCAGGCGTCCACCCCTTCTATCCGGAGACGTACCCCGAATCACTCACCAAGCTGGGGCTTCACCTGAAGTCTCAGCCTTCCCTCACACCAAAGGAGAATCAGCAAATAGACAAGCTCGAAACTTACATCGGCAGCAAGATCATTCAGGCCCAGCCGATGAAGTACGGCGATTACTGCGCCCGCAAGGATCAGGCGTGCAACGCCGACAAGGCCGACGACGACGGTTATCTCGTGGTTTACCCGCCGGACAACTACGAGAGCTGGAGCCCGAAGAGTCAGTTCGAGACGGCGTATCGGCTCGTCACTGACGGCGAACGGGCGATGTGCTAAGCATCCACCCACCACCGGACGCTCGGCCACCGGCCAACGTCCGGCCTTTCACCCGCGAAGAGGCTTGGACTCACATGATCGACCCCGACAACTACAGGTTTTATCCGTTCGACGCCGACAACATCCCGCCACCGGAGCACACCCCCGGCGTCAGCTTCCTGAAGACCCTCAGCGAGCTTCACAATGATCTGTTGAAGAAGATTCCCCACGCCGCCGTCGATTGCGTTGTCACCACCGACAAGGGGATGGAACACCTGTGCCGTATCGCCGCTAAACCAGAAACAATAAAGCAGATCCCGACCCCCTTCTGGACCGGCCTCCCCATCTACACCAAACGCACCGTTTTCGAGGCCCAACAGCTTTACGATAGACTACTTGACGAAGGCCGCCGCCCTATCTTTCTTTTCTAGGAGTTGAACATGCCCGCCGTCGAACGCACGAAGTATATGAACGAAGAGGAAGTCACCCGCCTGCGAGAGAACGCCGAACTGTGGTCGATCCACGACTTGAAGCACGGCCGCCGCCAAGGTGTTATCTCGTGGATGCTCGTTGACCTTGCCCTCATTACCGGGCTCCGCGTCAACGAGCTAGCACGGCTCAACGTCTCCGACTTTCACCACAGCACCAATTCAATTCTCGCCTACAGGTCGAAGCGGAAGAAGCCCGGCTATGAAACCGTGGTCATCGGCAAGAAGGTTACGGCCCACCTGCGCGAGTTTATCGCATGGAAGAAGGCGCACGGCGAAGGCGTCGGCCAGACGGATGCGTTATTCGTGGGCCAACGCGGCCGCCTGTCAGTCTCCGGCCTTCAGAAGATATGGAAGACGGCCATCGCCAAGGCCGGACTGGACCCCGGCCTTTCAATACACTCAGCCCGCCACACCTGCGCGACCTTCATGCTCCGCACCACGAAGAACATCAAGCACGTTCAGGATCATCTAGGGCACCAGAGCGTAGAGACAACCGCAAACATGTACGCAGGTGTCATGCACGAAGACAAGGAAGCGGCGGCGGATAGCTGCTATGAAAGGCGTTCAGCATGAGCGACAAATGGGCCACACAACGCATCGTCCAGTTGGAACAGCAGCTTGCAAAGACGATGCGGCGACTGGATGACGCGAAAGCCCGACTCGATCGAGCGATGCAGCAGAACGGACAGATGCAGGAAGCCCTCAACGTCGCCCACATGCAGGGTGCGGGCTTCGCTCACCTTGTTCAGCTCGCCGACATCAAGCCGGGGTTTACCTTCAAGTGCCGATGCGACCTGTGCCGGGCCGCTGCTATCACGATGGTTGATGCGGGCCAGCTCAGCGAATACGGAAGCCCGGATGAACGCTGGTGGGAACGTGCCGAGATCGAAGTAGACGACTTCGCCAAACCTGATGATGAGCTGGAAAGTATGGGGCTCGGCTTCTGCGGATCCAAGGATGAAGGGAACGATGATGAAGAAGATGAAGAAGAACCGCCGCTCACTCTTCACCGCAACTGAGGCGTTCAACCGGCAGACGATCAGCCTGCCCCCTGCCGAAACCCTGTTGACCGTCGAGCGATTCCGAACCTTGGTTGATGAGCAGATGGCAAGGGAGATCAAGGAACGTATCGAAATCCCACGCTCGCTCAGCCAGGGCAGAGTTGCGATTCACTTCCCCACCACCGCCACAACCTACCGCTTCGACCTTCCCCCCGACGCCAAGCAGCTCATCATCCGCCAGCGAAGCAGCAGCAGCCCGGCAAATTTCATACTGACTCCAACAAAGAGCACGAAACCCCATGACTGATGCACACTCAACCTCCAAAGCCTTCGCCCACGACGCGATACGCGACCTGATCGCGGGCCAGCTCCGCGAAGTATTCGTTAAAGCCCCACCATTCTTTGCCACCGGCGACGAATCCAATCCATCGAAGTCGTCGCCGGAGATTTACCTTGGCTGGCTGTCGGTTGCGGACTGGCACATCGACGCCATCGCCGAGAAGACCGGCCGCCTTGAATCCGCACGCATGAGCAATGAGATACTTCGCGGTCGGCTTCAGGAAGCGTACACGTTCATTCACGAAACCCTCCCCGGCATCATCGAATACGTTTTCGGTGATGACACACACGAACTCAAACCCGATGCATCGGAGGATGCTATCACGGTTGACAAGCTGAAGAACGCGATGCTTGCCGCCGTAGGAGCCGCCATGAGCAAACCACCACGAGCCCTCACCGTCAAGGAAGCCAACGCGATCTGCGGAGACGGACACCTGCTTGAAGTCGTCGTCTGCCGACAGAAACTCGAAGACGCCCTGCCCCACTTCAAGCAGAAGGACCGCCACCCCAAGGGCCGGTTACTGCTTGTCTACGATCCCGATTGCGATCGCCACATCGTACTGCGCAAAGAACCACGGCCAGCGCCAGTCACCACGGCCTAACCCGGCGAACGTCGCCGGGCAGCGTATGAGGCGGCGGTCCATTTGGGGGCCGCCGTTTTTTTCGTTCGCATTCTGTACGCATTGACATCGAATTTCCGAATCACTAGATTTCCCCCATGCGTTGCGTCAAGGATGAACACGACCACAAGATGATGGAGGCCAAGGATGGCACGCGACCCCTCACCAGCACGCGGCCTTGTGCTCACCCGCCGAGTAGGCGAGAAGATTCTACTCTCAGATTCAAGCGGACCAATCGGTGAGATCGAGGTAGTCTCCACCTGCCGCGACGGAGCACAGCTCCGGCTCAACTTCCCATCGGATATCGCCATTGTCCGAAGCGAGCTGTCCGCCGCCGCCCGAACCCTTCTAACCAACGGCTTCGGCCCACCCGAACAGGAGTAGGCCGATGGCAGGTGGATGGACCCGCGTAACTCAAGGCCAACCGTGCCCGCTCTGCGGCGCGAAGAAGTATTGCAGCACGGCGGAGAACGGCGACGTTGTTTGCTGCATGAACACGGAGCACCCGCCGCCGGGTTGGCATCGTCAGAAGTCGAAGAAGAAACCCGCACGCGGCGGCATCTACCGCGTTGGCAACGAGCCAAAGTATGGCGGGCCGAGCTGGGATGATCTTCACACCGAGTTCCGCAAGGCACTCGACGCCTCCAAACTCGGCGAGCTGGCCCACTGTCTAGGCTTGCCCATCGCCGCCATCAAACCATTTCAACCCGGCTGGTGTGAATGGTACGGCAAGAAGCATTACAAGTGCTTCACCGTCCCGCTTCGCAAGGCCAACGGTGATATCTGCGGGATCCACTGTCGCGCCCCGAACGGCGAGAAATGGTTGATCCCGAAGGACCATCGCAAGAAGTCATCGGACTACGCCAACGGACTCTACATCCCGGTAGACCACGACTGGCGAAAGATGCGAGGCCCGATCTTCGCCGTCGAAGGGTTCAGCGATTCCGCCGCGTGCCTGTCGGTCGGCATACCCGCCATCGGCAGAACCAACGACACCGGCGGACTGACTCAGCTCATCCCCCTACTCCGCGACCGCGAGATCATCGTCATCGGCGAGTTCGACATGACGCAGAAAGGAGAGACGCCGGGCAAGGATGGAGCGAAGAAGATAACCGGCGGGCTAGCACAGGCTTGGGGCCATCCCGTCAGATGGGCGATGCCGCCTGAGAAGACGAAGGACTGTCGCAAATGGATCGGCAACAACTGCGGGGAAGATGACGATCGCGGCGAAGTCGGCAACCGGCTCCGAGCACTCGTCAGCGAGTTCGCCCAGGAGATCGCCACCCTCGCGGAAGCCACCGGCCGGGCGCTAATCACCAACGTAATCGACGATGAGGATGAGGAAGGCAAACGACGGATTGCCATCCCCATGCCCTTGATCCGCGATCAGGTATTCAGAATTACCGGCAACTGGCCCCGGCGATGCAACGGCCTTCTATTCACCGCACCCGTACAAGCACCACCTGAAGGAGAATTGCCCGACCCTGATGACGTCTGGACACTGGACCGAGCCGACTCACTCTTTGCCTACCTTAGCGAAGAAGCCGAAGTCAGATGGACGAAGCGTGAAGCGGAGGACCAATTGACCGGCGACGTTCGCAACCCGCCCACCAAAGGAGAGTTCTTTGCCAGCATGAAAGCCAAAGCGACACCCAACTACGAATCCATCGAGTTCCTGCCGCACGAGCCACCCCGGCAGAATTGTTACTACCAACCCATGCGGCTCCCCCGTGCTACCGGCGACGCCCTGAAGGAGCTGCGCGAACACCTGAATGCAGAGACGGACCTTGACCGCGATCTGATGATCGCATGTTTTCTCACGATGGCATGGGGCGGCCCTCCCGGCCGACGTCCCGCCTTCGTCTACACATCGGACCACGGACAGGGCTCCGGCAAAACGCGGACCGTACTCTTGCTCGCCGAGCCGTGGGGCGGAGCCTTCACCGCCGGGGAGCACGAGGATTGGGAAACCGTCCGCACTCGATTACTTGATGATCGCGCTCTAAGACAGCGTGCGGTCATCATCGACAATGTACGCGGGAAGCTGGCCCGCTCCGGACTGGAAGCCGCCGTCACCAGCGAAGTAATCGACGGCAAACGAATGTATCTCGGACAATTCTCACGTCCGAACATTCTCACTTGGTTAATCACCGCGAACACCCCGGCGCTCAGCAAAGACCTTGCCGATCGCTCGGTTGTCATCAAGGTCGGCAAACCCAAACACGACGCGGGAGACTTCGAGGACTGGTCATCCAGATTCATCGCAGAGAACCGCGCACAACTTATGGCCGACGCCCTTGACATTCTCAAACGCGGCCCCGTTGCCGAGCTGGATCCGGCCCTGCGCGATCGCTGGGGCTTGTGGCAGGACAGCGTTCTATGCTGCTTCCCCAACGCTAACGAGCTGGCTTCCTACATCAAGTCGGGCCGCCCAGAGGTTGACCAAGACCTGAATGATGCCATCGAGATCAGTCGGATCTTCCACCTGATCGCCGAACGGATGGGCCTCAACGCTGATGAGATCCGCCTATCGGTAAGCAAGAAGGATCTTCGCACTTGGCTGGTCCACGAAGGCACCATAGTTCACACAAAGTCGCTGAAGGGTACCACGATGTGGATCGACGGACTTCGCGGCCTCAAACCGTTGAAGCCGTTACACGACGATCCGCATCATGGCAGCGAACGTCGCTGGCTTTGGATCGGCGAGAGCGCACCGGCCGAGGACACCGGCTCATGGGATTATGACATGACCGACCACGGCCCGCCGGATCAGCCGAGAAACCAGCAACAGCTACCCGGCGGCCGATACTACTCGGAAGAGGAATCGGCCGAGAACGACCCACCCCCCAAGGAATCCACGCCCGAGATTCCATTCTGACGAGGCCCATGATGACCAACGATGACCTAGGACCGATTCACGACAAGCTCGATTCAATCGACACCGCGCTGCGCGGCACCACCAAGGAGCCCGGCATCGTCGGGCGGATATCCAGCCTTGAGCAAACCGCGAACGAGACGCAGAAGACCGTCCGCAATCTCTCATGCGTCAATCACGCGGCACGAATAAAAGCCGTCGAGAAGGTTGCGGACGAGACGAAGGAAAAGGTCGAGGGAATCCGAGGACTTCCCGCATGGGCTTTATCCATCATCGTCGGAGCCGTGCTCGTGTCGCTCACCGGAGCAGCCTTCGCGGTTCTGTCCAAAGCTGTCAGTCAAACCCCCACCCCATAGGAGTTACGTTATGACGCCACGAAAGAACCACTGGCCCATTGTCTTCGCCGTCCTGATTCTCATTGCCCTTGCGGCATTCAACGACGTCGGATGCACGCCGCAGATTTCCGCCGAGCAGTACGCGGCGATCAAGGCGGATGCCGCCGCACTTGAGGAAACCATCGCCGAACACGAAGCGATGGTCGAAGCACAACGGGCGGAGGCGGAGAAGATCGAGGATGACGAAATGAAGGCCGCCGCCCTCGCGGTCATCGACAAGGCCACCGCCGGACTGTCATCGACGCATGATGCACTTGAGAAAGCAAACGAGCTGATCGCCGGTGCGAAGGTACTTGAGGATGGCAGCGTTGATGTGGTCGGCTCCATCATCCCCTTCATCCCGCCGCCCTACGGCACGCTCGGCTCGCTCGTGCTCGGAGCCTTGGGTATCGGGCGAGCCGCGTACAACCGCCGCAAACACGTTCAGATGATCGACGCGATCCAACTGGCGAAGCGGAGCAGTACGGAATTTGACATGAGCTTCAAAGACGACGCTATCTCAGCCGCCCTCTATCAGATGGGCAAGGCTAATCGGAAGCTCGTCAACGCCGTCACCGAAACCGGCTTCGTTTCCCCCCTGTAAGGAGTCACCGATGGCCCTGCCCCCCACCAAACTGACGCACTTGAACATTACCCCGACAGGAATGGTAACTTTCCCCGGCCCACTGACGGCATGGACCAACGCTTCCGATGCACTGGCAAGCAACAATCAGTACGCCTACGCCGCGCTCGGGTTCCTCGGTATCACCACCGACCTCCGATGCACCTACGACGGAGCATCAGGCCGGATGCTACGCCTCCCCGACAACGCGACCATAGAGGGGCTGATGGTTGACATCGAATGGCACGATGCCGTTGCCGCCGAAGCGAGCAAGTGCGTCAAGATGCAGTTCGCATATGGCGGCGGCGACATCGGCGATGACAAGGCCGATAACGAGCTATTGCCCGCCGCCGATGCCCACCAGCAGTACGGCGATGCGGATGATAGATGGACATGGGCTCCCACCCCGGCCAAACTAAAGGATGCTAGCTTCAGCCTCAACACCCAATGCGCCACCGCATCCGGGGTCAGCTCCGAACCGTCCGTGGATCATGTTCAGCTCAGCGTTTATTATCACACCCCGCCCATGCGCCATCGGACCCGGCGAATGCGGCGGCTCCCATCATCACACTACACTTGGAACTAAACACAAGGAGGTATCCAGATGCCGCTATGGCTCAGAAGAATACTGTACGCCCCCGAAGGCGAAGGCGGAGGCGGCGGAGGCGGAGAGGAAGATGGAGGCGATACCGGCGATATCGGCGAAGGCGGAGACGAGCAGGTTACGTTTACCAACGATCTGCCGGACAACTGGTTCAACGGGATCGAAGACGAGGAAGTGAGATCCTACGCGGGCTTGAAGGACATCAAGACCGTTTCCGACCTCGCCAAGAAGACGATGCACGCCGAGCGTTCACTTGGCGATCGCATTAAGATCCCCACCACCGACGCCAGCGAAGACGACTGGAATGCGTTTCACTCCCAGCTCGGCCGTCCGGATGAGCCGGATGGGTACGAGATCCCGGCGAAGGACATGCCGGAGAGCTTCAAGGCGGACGATGCGAGAGTCACCGGCTTCCGCGAGATCGCACACAAGCTCGGACTCAGCAAACGCCAGTTCGCCGGGCTTCTCCGCTGGGATGCCGAGATCATCGAGGCGGCCTATCAGACCATCCGCGAAGGTGAAACCGAGGCGTTCAAGCAGACCGAGGCGGCCGTCACCAAGGTACTCGGCGAAGCTCACGATGACCGGCTGACCGAGATCGAAGACATGCTCGCGGAGTACGGCGGCGAGGATCTTATTAAAGACCTCATGGCCGCAATGCCGAAGGGCGACAAACGCAGCCCCGTGCTAGCTCTTGGCAACCCGGCGGTTATCGGTGTGCTCGGCAAGGTCGCAAAGGCGCTGGGCGAGGACACCATCCACGGCCGGAGCCCCCGTCGCCAGATGGGCAAGCTCACCCCCGACGAGGCGAAGCGCGAGCGCGATGTGTTTCTCGCGGACAAGGAGAACGATGCCGCCTACCACGACCGCAGCCATCGGCGACATAAGGAAGTCGTTGACCGGGTGCGTGAACTGGATGAAATGGTCTGGCCCAACGAAGAAGGAGACGATGAGCTGGGTTCACTTATGAACCTCCCCGCTGAAAAAAGGGGTTGACACGAATCGAGAATGTGCTAGCGTTCTGATGTACGAGGATTCGTGTGCTAGTCGCAACGGCAGGCAGGAGGGTGGCGGCCCTCCTGCCCGGCTTACCCGGAGGGGAGAGAGAGAGGCCGGGGATCGACTCTTGAGTCGTCCGGCCTGACGACGGGAAAGACCGTCACCGAGCAGGTGTAAATCGCAGGAACCGTCCGTATGTGAACGGGTATCGGATCCGAAGCAACTCAATGTGCTTTGGAGGCCCTACCCGTGCCCAGCCAGATCACAACGGCGTTCAAGAACCGATACGCCAGCAACGTGTACCACGTCGCCCAGCAGAAGAAGTCAAGGCTTCGCAGGACTGTGACCCTTGACCCCGAAGCCAAGGGCGAAAAGTATTTCATCGACGTGTACGGGAAACGTGAACCCCAGGAAATCACGGACCGTCACGGCGACAGCCCCATCATCCATCAGGACCATGACCGGAGGATGTGCGTCTTCAAGGATTGGGAAGACGGCGAAGTCATCGACAACCCGGACAAGTTCCGCACTCTCGACGATCCTGAAAACGACATCGTGCAGGCGATGTCCGGCGGCTTCGGCCGCAAGATCGACGAGGTTATCTATCTCGCCGCCAACGCCACCGCGTACAGCGGCAAGGAAGGCTCGACGTCCAACACCCTCGCCGCCGCCAACAAGGTTGCGAAGGATTACGTCGAGAAAGGCACCGCCACCGACAGCGGCCTCACGGTCGGCAAGGTCCGGCGGGCGAGCGCCATCCTCAACGGCTACGACGTCGATGAGGAAGACCGCTTCATCATCATCGGCAGCAATCAGCTCCATGACATGCTCCGCGAGGATGAGGCGACCAGCGGCGACTACGCCGGTGACATCAAGGCGTTGATCGCCGGTGAAATCCGCTACTTCCTCGGCTTCACTTGGATCCGTATCTCCAACGACATTCTGACCAAGAACACCAGCACGCTCGTTCGGACGTGCTTCGCTTGGCAGCGGTCCGGCATCAAGTACGGATTCCCCAAGGAGCCCAAGGTCGAGATGATCGCCAAGCACCCCGGCAAGCGCTTCAACCCCTACGTCTACAACTGCATGACGATCGGGGCGGTCCGCATGGAGGAAAAGAAAGTCGTCGAGATCAGTTGCGTCGAGGCGTCCTGATCGACGTCGCTGATGCGGCCTGATTGTTGAGCTAGCACACACGGTCCCCCCACTTTCCTTAACGGAGTAAACCCCAATGTTCGAGACAATCGTGATTCTGGTCGCGTCGCTTCTGGCAGTCATCATCTGCCGGGGGCTCTTTGCGACCGAAGCCGTCACGGCGGACAATCTCACCCTCCTGACCGCTTCGCCCAAGACGCAGCTCGATGCGTCGCGGCACAACGGCCGGTTGCGAATTTCCGCCGACAACTTCACCATCGCCAACGGTGTTACCACCGGCAGTACCTACACATGCCACAGGTTGCCCCGCGACGCCGTGATTTGGGATCTTCAGCTTTTCATCGAGACGGCCGCCGTCGATATCGCAGACCTTGACTTCGGTTGCAGCAACGACGACGACGCCCTCGTGGACGGCTACGACACCAACGCCACCGGCGGATGGCATGACCTTTGGGGCCACGGCACCGTCACGGCCGCCGAAATGGGCAAGCCCCTTTGGGAGCTGTGCGGTTATTCCAACCGCGAGGATGCCCCCGCCATGATTGATCTGCTTTACACCACGCGCGACACGGCCGATGCCGCGTCCGAATGCTGTTCGCGGATCCTCTGGACTGTCGATTAACCACGGTCCTACTTTGCTCAGGGGCCGCCCGTTGTCAGCACCGGGCGGCCCCTGATTCACACTCTCACCCATCGCAAAGGAGTCGAAGATGGCACAGAGAGACCTGATGTTGAAATTCGCCAAGGAGCTGTCGGAGCGAGGAATCGCCGTAGTGCCTTGGCAGGAAGCAGGCAGCGTAGCCGTCGCGGCGGACGAGCTTGCGATCCCCGTCACCAATGGCGTCGTCAAGAAGACCACCGGCGGCGATGCGGAAGCCCTCACCCTCGCCAACGGCACGCCGGGTCAGGAGCTTCTTGTCGTTCTGGACACTGACGGCGGCGGCGCAGGTACGCTCACCCCGACCACAAGCTACGGCTGGGCGACGATCGTTTTCGCGGATGCCGGTGATGCGGCCCTCTTGCGTTACATGGATGACACGCTCGGCTGGGTCATCGTCAGCCTTTCCGGAAAGGCCGCCCCGCCCGTACACACCTAACCCTCTCCCCCGCAACAGTTCCCCTCAGAGCTGGATCTGCGGTCGCGGCACGGGTGGCATCGCCCGTGCCGCGCTTTCAAGGATAGCCCGATGACCAGCACCCCGGCCACTACCGAAACCGACATCGCTAACAAGGCCCTTAGCTTGCTGGGGCAGCAATCCATCGCCAGCCTCAGCGAGAACAACAAGCGTGCCCGGACGATGAACGCCAACTATGCCCAGGTACGCGATCTGGTGCTAGCTCGACACGTCTGGAATTGCTCGATCGAACGCACCACCCTTTCACCGCTCAGCACATCGCCGGATTGGGGGCCGGACAACGCTTTTCAGCTCCCCAGCGATTACATCCGGCTCGGCTACACCGACGACCCAAAGAACGAATACAAGATCGAAGGCCGAACCATCGTCAGCGATCTTGACGAAATCTATCTCGCCTACGTCAAGCGGATGGATGACCCATCGGAAATGGATGAGCTGTTGAAGCAGGCTATCGCAACCAAGCTGGCGGCGGACACCTGCGCGACGCTCACCGGCAACACGAAGAAGAAGGCGGATCTGGAAACGCAGCACGAGAACACGATCGCCGAGGCAATGTTGCAGGATTCGATTCAGCAGCCGTCACACCAGCAGCAGATAGGCCCCGATCGGTGGACGGGAGCACGCGAGCTTGACGGAACCCGCAAGTACCACACCCTACCCTCAGATGGGGATGCGTAATGACCCTCTATCCCGCCATCCAAAACAGCTTCACCGGCGGCGAAATGACCCCGCGATTGCTGGGCCGATCCGATCTGGAAAAGTATTACAGCTCGTGCCGCACGCTGGTCAACTTCATTCCGATGGCCCACGGCGGAGCGATCTTCAGATCAGGCACCTACTACATCGGCCCGACGAAGAACGAGAACAAGGTCGCGGTCCTCATCCCCTTCAACTTTTCCGACGAGCAGACCTACGTTTTAGAGTTCGGCCATCAATACATGCGGATCTTCCGCGATCAGGGTCAGCTCGCCAACGGCGGCACGATTACCGAGATCGCAACCCCGTGGACATCGGATCAGGTCCGACAGCTCAAGGTCGCTCAACAGGCGGATGTGATGTTTATCGCTCACCCCGACGTCGCCCCCCGCGTATTGAAGCGACTCGCGGGCGACGATTCGCTTCCCGCGACGTGGGATCTTTCCGCCTTCGATTACGAATGGGGGCCGTACCTTGACATCAACGCGACGGATCTGACGCTCACGCCATCCGCCGCCACCGGGACCGGAATCACTATCACGGCGTCGGATGACCTTTTCGAGTCTACCGACGTTGATCGCCTTATCCGTCTCTCCAATTCCGGCTCCGGCGTCGAAATATGGGGCGAGGCGAAGATAACCGCCTACGTCAGCGCCACCCAGGTCACGGCCGACGTGATTGTAAACTTCGCCACCCTTGCCGCGACAACCGACTGGCGACTCGGTGCGTGGAGCAACACTACCGGCTGGCCTTGGTGCGTTGCGATCTTTCAGGAACGGCTCTATTGGGGCGGCACCAACGCGAACCCGATGATTATCGTCGGCTCACAGTTCGCCAATTACTACCGCTATCAGCAGAGCAAGTTCAGCGACGGATCGGTCAGGGACCATGATGCGTTCGTTCGTTTCCTCTATGACAACGAAGTGAACGGCATCGTAAACATCCGCCCGAAGCGAAAGGGAATGGTCCTCTTCACCACGGCGGGCGAATGGACCGGCAGCGCACAGAGCGAGTACGAGGCAATCACGCCGGGCAACTTCTACGTTGAGAAGCACACCGGCTATGCGACGGCCGTGGACATGCCCGTAACCCTCGCTGGCTCCGAGCTGCTTTTCTGGCAGAACGGCGGCCGCCGACTTCGGGAGCTGCGGTACTCTTTTCAGGATGATGGGCTTGTCGCCCGCAATCTGTCGCTCCGATCCGAACACATTACCGCCAAGGGAGCCATCGACGCCGCCTATCAGGAAGAGGCGGATCAGGTTCTATGGGCGGTACGCGACGACGGCGTGCTCGTGGGCTTCACCTACGAACGTGCCGAGGACGTCACCGCTTGGCACCGTCACCTGCTGGGCGGATCATCCCCCACCCGCAATCACGCGGAGGTCGAATCGGTCGCGTGCATCCGCGAGGGCACCAACGACATTCTTTACCTGATCGTCAAACGCAAGATCAACGGTCAGGAACGCCGGTACGTTGAATGGATGAACCCCCTCTTCACCCCCAACTCGGAACAGGAAGACGCTTTCCACGTTGATTGCGGCATCAGCTACGACGGAGCCCCTGAAGACGAGTTCTCCGGCCTTGACCACCTTGAAGGCGAAACCGTTTCCGTGCTGGCAGATGGGGCCGTACACCCCGATTGCGCCGTTGTAGACGGCGCGATAACACTTGATGATGAATACAGCGTTGTTCACGTCGGCCTACCCTACACCGGCGAGCTTGAGCCGATGCCCTTCGTGCTTCAGGGTCGCGGCGGCATCAGCTCGCACGGTCAGAAGCTCCGGGTTGCCGAGGTCAAGGTTTATTTCCACAACACGCTAGGCGGTCGCGTCGGCTCGATTCCCGTGAACGATGATGACGATGAAGGTGAATGGGAAGAATTGCAGTACCACAAGGCCGGGGATTCGATGGACACCGCCCCGTCACTGTTCACCGGCTACAAGATCGTCTCCATCCCACAAAGCACGGACGAGCTGGTGACTGTCTTCGTGAAGCAGGATACGCCCCTGCCCATGACCGTACTCTCCATGACCGCCGAGATCGTCGTCGATGATTCTTAAACCCACACGGTTTGACCCCGAACACGCGGAACACATCCTCGCCAACATCCAACAGGGACAGGCGAAGGACGGAGCGATGTCTATATGGAACGGTGTCGCATGGGAAAAGGTGGCGAAGCAGATTTTTTCATACTCATTTGTCGATGCCGACCTAACCCCCATTGCCGCGTTCGGATTCATCGAGGCTTGGCCCGGCCGAGGAATGGCATGGTCGCTTCTCTCCAACCGCGTCGGCCGCAAGGAAATGCTTTACATTCATCGCAAAGCCGTCCTAGCCGCCCACACCGCCATGAACCCACTGACCCCCCTCAACTTCCGCCGTCTGGAAACGGCGGTACGCACCGACTTCCCCGAAGCCGTCCGATGGATCGAATTGCTCGGCTTCACACGCGAGGGGCTGATGCGAGCCTACGACGCGGCGGGCGATGATTATTACCTCTATTCACGGATCAGACCATGAGCACCCTAATACTCGCGTCCGCTGGCATGAGCGCATTTGGTTCGCTTCTCAAGGGCGGAGCCCAAGCGTCGCAGGCACGCTTTCAGGGCGAGGTCGCACGCCGCACCGCCGAAATGCGATCAGAGATCAGCCACGCCAACGCCGCCTTCTATTCCGAGCTGGGAACCCGTAACGCCGAGACGGCACGAGAGACGGCCAAGGTTGAAGAACGACGCTTCCGCCGCAACGAAGACCGCCGCCTGTCACAGATCCGAACATCCTTCGGGGCTTCCGGCTTCGCCTACGCCGGATCCCCCATAGACATCATGGCCGATCAGGCGATGGAGTCGGAGCAGGATGCACTTATGATCCGGATGGCCGGGGAAGAGGCGGCGAAGCAGGCGAAACTTGAGGGACAGATTTTATCACGCCGCGAAGTGCTGGCCGCCATCGGAGCGGAGTACGAAGGCGAAGCCGCCGCCACCGCCGCCGAAGCCCAGGCGGATGCGGCCGTGCTGGGAGCCGTCATGCAGGCAGGCACGACCACGCTCAAGGGTTACTACCAGTACAAGCACGGATAACGGAGCAAACGATGTCACGAATTAACGTACCCAATGCACAGCTCAGCGCTCCGGCACTCGGCAATCTCCCATCCACCGTGCCCCCCGTCGCCCGCGTCACCACCGGATCAGCGCTCGGTGCGGGGCTTGAAGAGTTGGGCGAAACCCTGTCCGACATCGGCGAGCTTGAGCGTCAGGCCCGCCGTGCCCGGCAGTTCGGCGAATACACCAACGACATCATGCAGAAGGTGAATGATGCCGAGCTTCAGGCGGAACAGGTGGACCCCGCCGAAACCCTGCCCTTCTTCGATACGCAGATGGAAGCGGTTGAGGAACAGATCGACGATATAGACGATGAAGTGCTCAGGGCCAGCGTATCCGAACGCTACGGAGCCCTAAAGGTCTACGCGGCCTCGCGGCTCAAACGCTATGCCCGTCACGAAGAGGCCCGCCGAATGCGTGCCGCCCACGACCAGACGGCGGAAATGATGCTGTTGCCGATCAGTCGCGGGGAGATATCCGCCCGCGAGGCGATCATCGGCTTTGAAGCCCAGGTCGATCTTGGCGTCGGCACCGCGTACAACGCCGAATCCGCCGAGGACCGCAAAGCGGACTTCGCCCTTGCCGCCGTCAGAGAGCAGTACGCCTATCTGTGGGAACACAACCCCGCCGCCGCCGCCGACTTCATCGCGGATGACAAGTACGCCAAACTTCACATGCCGCAACCGGAGCGAATGCGTCGCGTCGAGGAAGCCAAGGCGCAACACGAGATCGCCCTTGCCCGCGATGCCGAGCAGATGTTGCAGAACGCGAAGAACGTACTTCACCGGGAAATGAATCAGGAAGCCTTCGCCGTCACCGCCGAGGGAATTCATCAGGCCATCGGCGAAATGGTCACAGCGATCAATGAACATCCCGGCGCAAAGGTCAAAGGTGCGTTCGGATCAGAACGCGGTATTACCCGCGAAGAGTTGGTTGTCGCACTCGTGAACGACGAGCTGATGAACACGGTTTACAGCAATGAGCTGGGCCGCGAGCTGAAGGCGGAGGCACTTATGAAGGCCCTGCCCGACAACGCCGCCGCCGACGAGCTGCGGAACCGGGCAAAGGCCGTGCTAGCTCGCACCGCCACCGATGCCGACAAGCAGAAGGCGGCCATCAAGTATCTCACCGGACGATACTCACAGGGGATCCCCACCGCCGACATCCCCCGCGATCAGGGTACGCTCAATGCGTTCTGGAAAGAGCAGAAGCGACGCCGGGCCAATCCCGCCGACGTCGCCCACTGGCTTGTCGTCAACAAGAGCGATCTTCCCGGCGACATGCTCAAGGATCTTAACCGCGACTTCAACTGGCAGACGCTTAACCTTGAGAGAGGCGTCGAGGTACTTCGTGCTATCACCGACGCGGGCAACGAAAACATGGCCCGCCGCGTCGCCAGCGGCAGCGACAACAGCACGCTTGCCGAAGTCGCTTACCACAAGACGATCGGACTGGATCCGCGATCGCCGGAACATCAGGAAGTGCTCGGTGTGCTCAGCAAAGCCAACCCGGCCCTGATATCCACGGCCCACAAGGCACTGACCGGCACCAAGGCGGACAAGAGCGACCGGCTCGATTATGTCGGATACCTGAAGAAAGCCGACATCAAGCCGGACACGCCATCCGCCACCCTTATCCGCGACTGGAAAAACGAGTTCTTCTATGCCTTCACCGAACAGGCGACCGTCTACAACAATGATGATCCAAAGGATCAGGCCGCGACGGATGCCGCTTCCCGCGTTGCTCATCAATACTTCGAGGTCAGAGCCAGCGGCGATGACTGGATGGTTCCCGCCGACCTTGGCGTCGGCTCCATCGCCCAACCCTTCGAGCACGCCCAAGAGCTGCTGAAAGACGCCTTCTCCGAATGGCAGGACCAGCTCAACGAGAATTACGGATTCTTCGGCACGAAGCCGACCATCCGCCCCGACCTTCGCGTCAGGCTCGGCCGCGAGGCATTCATCCCCGCCATCATCCACGGCGAGATAACCGGCTGGATGGCATGGAACGTCACCGGCCACACCTTCAACACGTTCACCCCGGACAGCGATGCGTTTCTGCATGAAACACTGACCGGCCTTATGAACAATCGGATCGAGCGGTCGGAGCTGAGGCTTGATGCGAATCTCCGCTACAGCGAGCAGTACGGCGTCCGGTCGGTGCAGGAGTTCGATCAGCAGTTCTTTCCCGGCGGCGGCGGCATCCGCGATCGCATCATCAACTACCAGCACTGGCGCTGGGTTGAAGAGTATCACGTCGAGCCGGACATGAACGATCCGGACTTCTGGCGGCGGGTTGACTTACACCGTAAAGAGCTGGGTTGGCCCGGATGGTCGATCGAGACAGGAGAGCGACGCGATGCCGAACACCGTTGAACAACTCGACCCCTATCTTCAGGCCGCCCGCGACAAGCGACTTGCCGAACAGGGCGGAGCGTTCGTCACCGACGACTATCTCGGTGAAGCCGCCGCCCGGCGACAGGAGCAGCAACGCCTCTACCGCCGTGCCCTCGCCACCGGCAACGTGCTCGGCCATACCCCAAACCGCGAATCACTCGGTACCAGCATCGTCCGTGCCCCAGGTCGATTCCTTGGCGGCCTTGAAACCGGGCTCCTGATTCAACCGGCGGAGAAGATCGCTCAGGCCAACGCGGCGCTCGCGGATCTTTTCGGCAACCCGGAGCTTGCCGAGTCGTTCCGTCAGGCGGGCAGCACCATCGTCCGCCAGCACGAAGCGGGCGGCCTTGGAGCTATGGGAGCTGAAGGCGGCTTCGCGGCCGGAGCCGGTGAACTGGTCGGCGGCATCGCCCCCAGCGCGATCAGCCTCTTCACCACCGGCGGAGCATCCGGCCCCATCCTCGCATACTACGGCATTCAGTCGCTCGGTGCGGGCGCTCAGGACTACCGGGAAACCATGATCGCACGCGGCCTCAAACCCGATGAAGTTGATGCCTTGCTCGTGGGCATCGGCTACGGCTCAGTCGAAGTCGTCTCCGAAAAGCTGGGGCTCGACATCATCGGCAAGAAGGTCACACCGAAGATCGCACGCGAGATCAGCGAGGCGATACTTGAGAGACGGATGGCGGACGCGGCCCGGATAACCGCTGGCATCGCCACCAACGCGACGGTTGAAGGTCTGGAGGAAGCCTTTACCCAGCTTACACAGAACGCCATCGCCAATACCGGCCTCTACACCGTAGACCCCTTCGATCCGTCCCGATCAACGATGTCCGGTGTGCCCGAAGCCTTCGCGTTCGGAGCGGCGGGCGGCACCCTACTCACCGCCCCGGCCCTTTTCTCCCCCCAAGGCCGGTCGATGCTGAAGGGGCCGGACCGGCCGCCCAGCAGACGGGATATCGAAATCGCCCGCGAAGCGATGGCCGCCTTTTCCCCGGACACCCCGGTAGCGGACCTCGGCGAAGAAGTAGACTGGATTCTTCCCGACTCGTTCGTGGACGTCACCCCGGAGGATTACGTCTCCCCCGACGAGGCGGACGAGGAAGCCACAGGAGAGCCGGAGAGCGTAGCCGCCCCGGAGGCCGGAATATCCGAGATCAGCCCGGAGACGCAGGAGACGGCCCCGGAACCGGCCGAATCTGACGAGGGACCGGAATTTGCCCTGCCCGACGACCTTGACACCCTAACGCTTACCGAATTGGAAGACTCGGTTGAATATCTCCGGATCATCATATCAGAGGGTATGGATCCAGAGACGAACCAAGACCTCAGCCAACCGGAAATCGAACAGGCTCAATCTCTTCTCACCGTGCTATCATCGAAGTTGGAGGCCGAATATGCCGCAGAGCAGCAAGCCGAAGACGCCGCCGAACCCGTCGAACCCACAGAGCAGCAGCCCACCGGAGCCGAACTCCGAGCCGAGCAGGACGAAGACCGCACGGCAGGAACGCCGGGAGCGACTGTTACGCCGCCCGATAGTCGGCAGCCGCCTGTCTCCCCTCAACCCACCGCCCGGCCAATCCCGCTCCGCCTAGCCCGCCCGACCTTCAGCCAGGTCGAAGCGACACTGGACGAATGGCTTGACGTTGTTCCCGGCCCACTGTCACAGGTCGAGGATGAACTACTCAACCGGGGCGAGCAATGGAGCTACGGTCGAGGGACCATCGACCGCGAATGGTTCGCCATCGAACCGGACGAGTACGAAGGGCTCAGCCCACAGGAGAAACGCCAATTCTCCCAGCGGGCAAACGTCACCGAAGAGGCGCAACCGCTTCGGGAGTTTCTTGGCGATGCACTCTATGAAGCCGCCAAGGACGAAGCGATCCACGGCAAGGCCGGACGCCGCCGCAAACTGATCGCGGACCTACTCGAATCACCCGAACACGCTAACCCCAATCTGGTGATGGCCGCCTTTCTTCACCAGCAAATCACCGAGCGTCAACCGGAACGCCGACGAGGCGGCACCACCAAACCCCTCACCGACGAACAACGCGAACGCCGCCAGCAACGCGAACGCCGTAAAACCGACCTGCCGGAAATGGAGTTTCACAGCCCGGCGGAGCTGGGGCCGGGCGCACGCTTTACGATCTTCGGCGTCGAGTTTGAAACGATCATCGACGACGAGGGCCGACTTCTACTCGCCACCGAAGACGGCTTCGAGGGCAACATCCTCGCATCGGAACTCAATGAAGTACCGATCGACCTTGACTCAATCACCTACGAACCCCTCACCGCCGAAGAGATCGCCGCCCGCGAAGCCAAGGAAGACGCATGGATGGAAGCGGCAATGGCCGCCCCAAGCCTTCGGGAGACACCCCAACCGGCCCCACTTCCACCATCCCCGGCTCAACAGGCCGCCGCCGAGGAAGCCGCCGCCGAAGAACCCGATCAGGGCAAGCTCTACCAGTACCTTGATCGCGTCGCCCAGCGAGCGAAAGAGAACATGGCCGAACGCGAACGCCCGATGACCTCGCAACAGCGGGGCGCGGGGGGAGCACGCGGCGGAAGTGCCCCAATTTTCGGGGATATCTTCGATGCAACCGTTTACATCTCGGCGCGGGCTTTACAACGCGGCATACTCGGCGGCCGTGCTCTGACGCAGATGGTCAGGGCCTTCATCCACGCCAGAGCCCCCCACCTTCACCCGCACCTTGACCTCATCATCCGCAACGTCCGCAAGCTGGTAACTCACTCCATCGACCCGGAAACCAACCGCGTTGACCCGGCGAAGTTCGAGCAGGCGTTGACCAAGCTCCGCGACAACGCCATGAGGCGAACCGGACAGGCGAGGCAAAGGCCGGTCAAGACCCGGATCCGCGAGGCAATCATCGGCCCGAAGCAGGAGCCCACCATTACCGAACGCGATGCCCTCAAGGCGTCACTGAAGGCCCAGCAGCGCACCGCCCGCATCCTGATCGCACAGGGCAAGGCGCAACTCTCAAACCTTCGGCTCGCCATGAAGGCTCAGAAGCGTGCAGATGACGCGACGCTCACCGGCTTCCGAACCCAACTGGCCCGCATCGCCAAAGAGCACCTGCCCAAATCGGAACAGGGCCGACTACTCAACGACGTCGCCAACGTCCGAACGATGGGCCAGCTCGCCAAAGGCGTTCGGAAGGTACGCGAGGCTTTGACGAAGCACGAGCACGACATCGCCGTGCGCGAGTTCAAGGCCACGATGCGATCCTTCCAGCTCGGCAAACTCCGCCCCGAATACCGCGATGCCATTATCGAGGCGACGGGCGAGATCGACTTAAAGAAGCTGGACAAGACGGATCAGAGCCGACTACAGACGCTCGTTCGTTTCCTGCGCGTCAGCCCCGAAACACTGTTGCCCGCGACGATGATCGAGGAACTTGACCGGCTCGCTCTGAAGTATGCAGGCGACACCGAGAGCTTCACCACCGACGAGCTGCGGACGCTCACCAACGGCGTCAGGCACGCTCTGAAGATGAACGAAATGGTGAACGTGTTGATTCGCAAAGGACGAGCGTACAACGCCAACGTCACCGCGAACAGCGTCGCCCGCGAGATCAGTACGACCATGCGGGAACGCCGCGAACTGCCCAGCGGCGACATCGCTCCGGAACAGGAACGCGGCATATGGCGACTCCCGTGGTCGCAGGAGGCGAACTTTAAGCCGGATCTGATGGCCGAACGCATGAGCGGCGGAGAGCACACCGACACGCATCGAATCTGGTATGACGAGCTTAACGCCGCCGCCGACAACCGGCTCGGACGATACCAGCACGCACAGGATGCACTCACCGCCGCCGTCGAGGCCGCCGGGTTGCAGCTCGGCTCCCGCGACCTTGCAACGATGTCCCGCCTGCTAGCACCGCGATACGGCCGAGCGGAGGCGACCATCAAGGGCAAGCCGTCACTCGCCAAGGCGACCAAGGCCGAAATCCTCACCATCCGCCTGTCCAAAGGCCGCACGATCAAGATGACACGCGGCGATCGGATGTATCTCCGGGCGACGCTTCAGGACGTCGCCACCCGCGACCTCATTCTCTTTGAAGGCGTGCCGATCAAGATCCGCACTCACAAGGCGGGCCAGACGTACACGCTCACCCAAGCCGACGTTCAGGCAATTCTCAACCACGGCGACGCGGCGAAGATCAGGCAGGAAGAGGCGATCGTCGATTCACTGATGCGGTACATCAATACCGAGCTGAAGGAAGCGATCAGCCAATGGTCGGTGTGGAAGCTCGGTTATGATATCACGCACGAAGCCCTTTACTTCCCGCGACACCGGGCCGGAATCGTCGCCGACAAGCAGGCGATGACCTCCACTCAATACATCCAACAGACTCTCAGCAGCGTCGGCTATGTGCAGGAACGGCTCGATGACCGCACCAGCCCCATCGAGATCCGCGATATCTTCTCAGAGTTTAACAATCTCGCGTGGGCGTCCTACTCGCTCAGCGAGCTTGAGCCCGCACTGACCACCGCCCGCAAGACGTTGGAGAACCCGAATGTAAGGGATGCGATCCGAAACACGCGGGGCTCCAAACTACTCGCCTACTGGCAAAGCCACTTCGATGAGCTGGCCCGTGAATCGGTCGGCGGCCCGACGTTGCGAGGACCGACCACCGGCTTCGTGAACGACATTACCAACCGGCTCACAGTCGGATTGCTGGGCCTCAACCCTCGCGTCTGGATGTACCAGCCCGCATCGCTCTTGCTCGCCAGTACCGAGATTCCGGAACGGTACATCCTGAAGGCGGTCGGAACCGCCTCAATGCTCAACAGCCGGATAGACGATCGGATGCGAGCCGGGAGCCCGCGTATCCGGGCACGCATAGAAGCATCCGCCCACGGATTGCTGAATGAGGCGGGCGGGCCAGGTCAAATGATCCTCGGCTTCAAACCCAAGAATGAACTCTTCATGCGGGGGATTTCCGCGTGCGACCGGATGGCGATCCGTGCTATCTGGCGAGCCTCAGAGCTTCAGGTACGCGCGGAAATGCCGAATCTCACCGGCGATGCCTATGTGCAAGCCGTCAGAACGATCGCTGAGCGCACCATCAACCGCACCCAACCGGTCTTTGACACCATGCACATGAGCGGAATCGCCCTTGAAGGCCGCCGCAACGCATGGGTCAGAGCCGCGACAATGTTCCACAGCCAGCGGAACCAGAACATCAACATGGTCGCACGTTCGGCAATTCGAGCATCACGCGATTCGAGTCGGGCGAACCGGCTCCGGCAGATGAAGAACGTCAGCCTTGTGATTATCGGTCAGACCGCTTTCATCATGGGTATCAAGGAGCTGTGGCAGCGGATACTCGGCAAGGATGAGGATGAAGATGACAAGAGCTGGCGAGGACTCGCGGCGGACTTCGCCGACGTCACCATCAGCAACCTTTACTTCGGCGAGCCGATCAGCTTTCTGACGCAGGTAATGATCCAGCCGGATCGGAGAATGTACGGTTCGGACTTCAGTGCTATCAGCGGCGTTATCGAGGACACATTACGAGCCGGATGGACGCTGCGAAAGAACGCGGATCTTACCGATCCTAAATTCTGGAATGCCACGATCGACCTTGCCGAATCCATCAGTGCGGCCAGCGGCGTACCGTTTACCGCCGCGTTCCGAATGGCCCGCGACTTTGTAGAGAATCAGATCCTCAGCGACGACAACGGCGGCGGCAGTTCAGCCGGGCTTTCAATGTAAGGACGAGCCATGACCATCAGCAACACCACCAACGAGATCAGCTACAGCGTCAGCGGCGATGACTACGCCGTCCCGTTCAAATTCTTCGCCAACGCCGAGCTGCTTGTGCTGCTTGACGATGTGGCACAGACGCTCGGCACCGACTACACCGTCACCGGAGCCGGAGAAGAAACCGGCGGGCAGGTGAGTTTCGTCACCACCCCGGTAGGCACCACCATCCGCATCGTCCGCGTGCCCCCGTGGACCCAGCTCGTGAACTTCGGCGCTGTCGATGAGTTTTCCTCGGACAGCTTTCAGGAAGTATGCGACCGGCTCGCCATCGGCCTTATCAACGCGATCCGTCGCGGCGGCACCACCCACGAGGAATTTGATGCCGACGATTGCCGCATCATCAACCTTGAGGATCCGGAGGACAATCAGGACGCGGCGACGAAGGCATGGGTGAACGCTCAGGCGATTGCCGGTACCGGCGATGTGCCGAACCCGGACGCAGCAGACGCGGCCGCCCGAAAGATCCTGATGGCAACGGCGGCTTCCGCGTGGAACTGGATGGTTGGAGCTGTACCAATCACCGAGGCGGGCGACGCCTACAAGATGCTCATGGCGACGGCCGCCGATACCTACGACTGGTACGCCACCATCCCCCTGCCGGACGCGGGCGGCGACGATGAGGACAAGCAACTCGAATGCACAGGTGATGCGTGGGGCGATTGGGCGTGGCGAGGCCCCCTGATGCCGAACCTCTTGATTAACGGCGGCATGGACGTCTGGCAGCGGAATACGGCATTCGCAGCCCCCAACAGCGATACCTACTGCGCCGATCGCTGGATCATTCTCAGCGACGGCAATGGTGTTGTGGACGTCTACCGCAGCACCTCCACCCCGGACGGCGGCCGGACCTCCATCCAAATCGACACAGTTACCCCGAACAAGCAATTCGGCATCCTCCAAATCCTTCCAAACGAGGACGCGGCCGAACTAATCGGCCAGAAGGTATCGCTTTCTTTCTTTGCCAGGACCGAAATCGGCCAAGTGGTCAACAACCTGCGATCGGCCGTGCTCTATTGGGACGGCACCGCCGACGTGGTAACAAGCGACTGCATCGCCACACCGTGGCCCGGCTCCGGGTCGAATCCGTCACTCGTCGCCCCCAACTGGTTCTACGCAACGGATTGCACGCCGACAAACCACGCTCTCACCACATCATGGCAACGGTTCAAGCTCGAAAGTATGACAATTCCGCCCGCCGCAACGAACGTCGCGGTACTGATATGGGTGGACGATGACGACTGCGTAGCCAATGATCGCATTCACATCAGTAATGTAAAACTCGAAAGACGCGAAAAAGCATCAGCCTACGTCGCTCAAAAGCCCGTGGACGAGCTGGCACGTTGCCAGCGGTTCTATCACAAATCCGTGCTCCAACGCTTCACCGCCCAAACCATCATGTACCGACATCCCGTGCCCATGCTCGGCACTCCATCCATGACAACCACCGCAGGAGCACTCGGCGGAATTACCAACATCGGATACTACCAAGATGCGGGCACCCCTGCTGCCGTCACCCACACCGCAGACGCGGAGCTGTAAACCATGTCAGCCTTACCCCCACCGGACGAATCCGGCAATTATGTACCGGATTCAACAACCTCAACCCTCATGGACATCCAGACCGTTGACCTCAAATCGGCCAACGATACCTTCGCAACCAATTGGGATGTCCGGCACGCTAACCGTCTCGCGGTTCAGGTGACGCAGAACTCCGGCGTATGGGGTTCTGCCGTGGTCGCAATTCAGGGCTCGGTCGATGGCCGCGAATGGGAGACGATCGACGAGCTTTCCGCGACAACACTCCCAAAGACCTACGACATCGCCCGCTTCACCCAGGTACGCGGCAAAGTCTCCACCCAGGACGTCGCCGCCGGATCAATTGCATTGACCGGCCTCGCGTTCACATCCGCCCATCCCGCGCACGACCTTGAAGAACTTGCCCAGCAGCGGCACAACGACACCAGCACGCACGACCTTTACACCGCACCGACATCCGCCAGAGGCGCGAGAATCCACGAGATCATCGTCTCCGAGACAGGCGGAGCCGCGACCACCTACCGCCTGTCAATGGCACAGGACGGCTCTGCCGCCGCCGAGGAGCACTCGATTAGCTGGGATCTGCCCATCGGAGCGAACGAGACGCACCATCGCGTACCCGAAAACGCCTTCAACTACTGGCCCCTCGCCTCTGGTGGCAAACTCCATTGCCAGAACGGAACGGCAAACGCCGTCACCTTCACCGTCTTTGGAGTACCGCGTACATGAGCGTCTTCCCACACCATTTCAATACCCCCCTGTTGCGACGTCGGCCGATCATCCACCTAGGGAAAACCAGCGTCACCGACAACTGTGGCGGAGCGAACGGGACGAAGCAGCAGATCCGGTGGGACAACGCACTCCGAGCGGATAGCGGGTTCGACCACAGCCCACTACTTAACCCCAGCCGCATCGGATGCAAATTCGACGGCCGCGTGAAGATCAAGGCGAACATTTCATGCACTCAGGGCGGCTCAGCCAGAACGACACTGATGCTCTACATCCGCACCAACGGATCGGATGAAAACCTACGTTGCGTCGCCCGCAACTATTCACGCGGATCAAGCTGGGGCGACATCAGCCTCAACATCAGCACGGAAATCGACGTCAGCAACGGCGATTACATCGAGATCCAGACCGAGGTTGACGACAGCGACGCCTCATACACCATCAACACGATCAACGCACAGTGCGAGATCATTGTCGAGCGAGTCGAATGATGCTTACCGCCGAATCCCTCAAACATGCGTGCGAAGGGTTGCCGAGCGAGGTTCAGCGGCGGGCCATGAAGCTGATCGCGGCAATCAAGAAGTCAGCCTCCACGAACAGGCTCCAGATGGAGTACGCCGGGGTTGCCAAGGACGGCCACCCCGGCGGCCCTTATGAATGGCAACAGGAGTTTCACGACGTCGGAGAGCACACTACCGAGCGTGCGATCTTCGCGGGCAACCGGACGGGCAAGACACGCACCTGCGCCGCCGAGGTTGCGACTCACCTTACCGGGCTCTATCCCGACTGGTGGAGGGGCCGCCGATTCAACGAGCCTACGCGATGGATCGTAGCCTCACCCACCAACGAAACCACCCGCGATATCTGTCAGGCAGCTCTATTCGGCGGGATGGAGGAAGGCGAGCGGGTTCCGGACGGCACCGGCTGGATCCCCAAGAGCTGCATTCAGGACTTCGCCTTCAGACAGTGCGGCGTGGTGAACGTGATGGACTACGCCAAGGTGAAGCACGTCACCGGCGGCTCGTCAATGGTCAGCATGAAGACCTACGAGATGGGTGATGTGAAGTTTCAAGGCGTCTCCCGTCACGGCGTCTGGCTGGATGAAGAACCGCCGGACCACAAGATTTACTCTGAATGCCAGATGCGAATCTTGGATGAGAACGGCTTGCTGATGTTGTCCCGAACGCCCCTTTTCGGCCTCAGCGAAACCGTTGAACACTTCTTCGACGGCACGCCGGGAACGTGGTACATACAAGCGAGCTGGGATGAAGCTCCCCACCTTGACGAAGAAGCTCGCAAGCGAATGTTGGAGCTGATTCCGGAGCACGAACGCGAAACCCGAATGGCCGGTGATCCGTTGCTCGGCTCCGGACTTGTCTATCCGATCGCTCAATCAGTCTACACCTGTCGCCCCTTCAAGATCCCCAACCACTTCGCCCGCATAACCGGCATCGACTTCGGCATCGGCCACCCCTTCGCCGCGTGCTGGATCGCTCACGACCGCGATAATGACATCGCTTACCTCTACGACGTTTACAAGATGGCCGGTGAAGCGGCCCCGGTTCACGCCCAAGCCCTGCTAGCACGCGGTAACTGGCCGGTTGCGTTCCCCCATGACGGTTATCAACGCGACAAAGGCTCCGGAGAGCAGGTGATTCAACCCTTTATCGACGCCGGATGCAACGTCCTGCCCCTGTCCGCCCGCTTCGATGATGCAATCGGCGGGCCTCAGTCACGCGAACGCGGTACCGGCGATGTGCTCGACCGCATGAAGACGGGACGCTTCCGCGTTTTCGAGGATGTATGCCAGCCATTCCTGAAGGAAGTACGCAGCTTGCACCGGAAAGACGGTGTGATCGTCGATATCAAGGACGACGCCGAATCCGCGAATCGGTACGCCCTGATGATGTTGCGTTATGCTGTAACTTACGCTGAAAACATGGCCCCGATGGCGATGATAATGCACCAGAGTTCCACCGGGACCGACGACTATAGCCCCCTATCGAGGTATTGACCCATGAGCGTAATCATTGACGCGATCGCCGGAATTTTCGGCGGAGGCGGAGGCGGAGACAAAGCCCCGGACAAGCCGTTCATTCCACCCCCCCCGCCGATACCGGCGGCCCCCAGCGTGCCCAGCCGCGACGATTCAACCGCATCTACCGCACTCGCCAAGGCCGCGAAACAGGAACGGCGACGAGCTGCTTACGGCGGCCGGTCAACCATACTCGGCGGATCCACCGGATCCGACGACGCGGCGAAAAAGAAGAAACTTCTCGGATCGTAACCGGGAAGATCAACCCCAAACGTGCCATAGGAGTTACAAACAATGGCAAAAACACCCCCCAACGACGCGGGAGACGCCCAAACTCCCGACGTCAAGCCCCTGCCGAGCACCGCCGGGATCATGCTCGATGATCCGATGGCAATGATCGGCAACGCCGTAGTCGGTGCGGCGATGGATACGGTTGTCGGACAGTCGGCTTTCGAGCCGGATACCCCGCTTCCCGATACCCAGGAGTTCCGCGATCGCGTGCTTCAGGTACTCGGTGTGTACGAAGTGCCCGAAGACACCTTCACAAAGAACGACACCTTCCACAAGCTGATTCAGTATTTCCTTGATCGGCTCACGCACAAGCTCGCTCCGGAGCGTTCGGCGATTCAGGTCGGTGTGCCCACCACCCGCGAGGTCAACGAGGCCCTTAACTACTTTGAGGGCCACTCAATCACCGATACGACTCACCTGCGGGACCATATCACCGGCAAGAAGCCGGTCAAACCGGCTCAGATCAAGAAGTCGCTCGCGTTCTGCATGGCGACGCATTCAAGTCACGCATCGAAGCTGAAGGCTCACATCGAATACATGGCCGAGTTGTCGGCCGCCGAGTCGAAGCCCAAAAAGTAGCCCAACCACGGCTACGACGTAACCAAACAAGGCCGTGCATCGCGGCGACGAGGATTCAATCATGCCCGCTAAGATTCCACCCGCAGACGTTACAATGGCCCGCTTCAACGAAGCGAAGAATGTACGATCGGCATGGGAAACCCACTGGCAAAGTGTGGCGAATCTCATCCTGCCCACCCGTGCATTCACCGTCAAACACGTCTCCGGCGCACCGAGACGTAACGAGATTTACAACGAAACAGCGGTCCTCGCGTGCGAATCACTCGCCGCCGCTTTGCACGGCCTTCTCTCCAACCCTTCAATTCGCTGGATGCAGTTGGATGTCCCCGACGAATCCGACAAGCCAGACTATGAGCTTGAGGACTGGCTGTATGACAGCACGACGCGGATGCTAGCATTCACATCCAGAGCCAACAGCGGCTTCCCCACGTCCAGCCACGAGCTTTGCCTTGACCTGTCCGGCTTCGGCACGGGCAGCGTTCAGATTCTCGAAAAGGGCAATACGTTCAAGTTCATTGCCCGCGACCTGTCCAACTTCTATCTCGCGTGCGATGACATCGGCGACGTGATCGGAGTTTTCAGGGAGTTCGAGCTTACCGCGATGGAAATTCTCGAAATGTTCGGCGACGACAAGAACGTGCCGGAGTTCATTATCGAGAAGGCGAAGGATCCAAAGGAGTTCTGGACCAAGTTCATCATCGTCCACGAGGTAACGTACCGGCCGATGTATGAACGCGAGGGCAAGAGCGGAGCGAAGGCGAAGCCCATCGCCAGCCGGTACATTCTTTCCGAACAGGGACACCACCTTCTACGCGAATCAGGCTTCAACGAATGGCCCTATCTGACGCCGCGATGGAGCAAAGCCGCCGAGGAACCCTACGGACGCGGACCCGGCATGATGGCCCTGCCCGGCGTCAAGACAGTGAACGTGATGGACTTCGATGTGCTCATGGCCGGAGAGCTGGCGGTACGGCCGCCCATGATGGTCCCGGCGAGAGGCATGGAAGGCCCGGTCAGAACCGCACCCGGAGCCGCGAATTACTACAAGTTCGGCACCCGCGATCGTCCCGAACCCATGCTTACCGGCGTGAACCCAGGTATCGGACTGGACCTGATTCAACACCGTGAGGCGAAGATCGAAAAGGCGTTCTATCTGGATGCCATCCGAATGCCGGAGCGGGATCGGATGACGGCGGAAGAGATCATAACCCGCCGCCAGCAGGGTTTGCTCCAAACGTCCGCCGTACTCAGTCGGCTTTTCGGCGAATGGTTAACCCCCGCCGTGCATCGTCTCTACCGCTTTATGAAGAAGCGACGAATGCTGTTGCCGGAACCGGCAAGCCTCAAGGGCCGGACTCTGGACGTGCATTACACGTCACCGATGGCCCTGTCACAGAAGGCCGGTACCGCCGGTGCATTCAAGGCGGCGATGAACGACGCGACCGAGGTTATCGCCCTGCGTGCCGACGTCACCGACAACATCGACCCCGATTACGCATTCCGCCACATCATCAACGCCCACGGCGTTGACCCGAAGGTGCTCCGCCGCCCCAAGGATGTGAAGCGTCTCCGAAAACAGCGAGAGGAAACCGAACAACTGGCGATCGGAACGGAGCTGGCGCAGGGAATGGCCGGAGCCGCAAAGGACGCCGCGAGCGCACAGAAGGATCTTAACACCGTATGAGCAAAGATCAGGACCAACTCAAACATCAGGCCGACGTTGAATTGCAAATGCAGCAGGCATATGCCGAGCTGTTCAGCTCACAGAACGGGCAGACGGTACTCCGGCATTTGATGGGGCAGTTTCATATCTTCCGCACATCGCCCCAGCCGGACCCCTATGCAATCGCGTTCAACGAAGGCGAACGTAACGTGGTGCTCTACATCCTGTCGCAACTTCAGAAGGGTGAACACCCGATGACCCCCGAAGAGTTCATTGCGGCCGCCAGAGAGGGACGCGAAGAGTACGACGTGTTTAAGCCCATCAGGTAGCAGCACAAAGGAAACATCATGGCCCTCCCTACACCAACTCAGTATCGGGACAACGTAGACAACCTCAGCATCGGCACCGTCACCCGCCCGGCCGGGATCGCTTCTCAATGGGTGACGGCAATTGCCGCGACCCAGCTCGACGATGCCGACAATGCCGGGGCCGACATTCAGGATCCGGATTCCGAGATCAACTCGACACGGCCGGTCTACCACATCAAGGAAGGCACGGTCGGCCAGATCCGTATGGCCTACGAGGACGCGGCCGTCGGGACGCCGCCGGTGATCCAAGCCTTCGGCCGGACCAATGCCGACGGGAAATGGAAGAGGCTTCACAATCGGTCCAACGCGGCCGACATGACGCTTCAGGACGCCGCCGCCGACGTCACAGACGGGACGATGCACTACACCCATCCGGACGAGGATCTTCTGACCTTCGATCTGATGGGCTGCAACGAGGTCGTGCTGGCCGTCAAGACGGCACTCGTGGGCTCCGCGGACGCCACCACGGCGTACTGTGAGATCATGTTCTTCTGATCGCAACTCCGGCGGCCCGGAGCGTTGTTCTCTACCGAGTTCAGCGCTCCGGCCGCTTTCCCCGGCGGCAGACCCTAACACAACTCCTAACAGGACCAGGTGAAGTGGGCATCGGCTCGTCACGGCGGAGCCGTAGCGCTCGCCACCAGAGCCCCAAATCGCCCCGGTGAGCTGGGACGGATGTGGGACACATGTGTCCCGGCCATGAAATCGTCCGATTCTGCCCATTCTTCGGGCAGAATCGCTCCTTTTACCCTCCTCCGTGGGACACATGGGACGCAGAGTTCCTATGTCAACCACTACAAACAAAACCCCCCCGCCCCCAAAGTGATCGAGTCGTAGGTAACAATCGTCCCATTCGTCCCCAGCCCCCAGCCACCCGCCTACTTCGCCCATTTTACGGGCCTTCTAGCATGTCCCGCCTATTCGCAACATGTGTCCCACATGTGTCCCCCTGACTTGTCCTTGTGTCCCATCTGTCCCAAGAGAACCGGACAAAGACCGAACCTGAGAACCGGAGAGAGGTCGAGGATTCAGATTTGTTCGGAATATGGACGGGCTCGGCACCCCGCCCCCCCGCGTGCCGCGTGGGGGACCCCCCCCCGGGCCCTCGCGGCACGAAAATTCCCCGGCGAGCCAAGGCGACGCGGCCTCATGCTAGCTCGGAAGGAAACTACAATAATCTACCGAGTTACCCCGCGATCCCCCCGGCTACTCTGCCGAGCTATCATCTAACTCTGCCGAGTTTTCGACACGCTTCGCTGGCAACGCCAGATCGGGCAGGGTGTCGCCCAGCACCAGACCCAGCACGGGATGAGACTCAATCAACCCGCGTAACTCGTCTATCAACTCGCCTACCGGCTCGTCAGACGTGCTATGCACGTTCACAGACGCCACCGGCTTACCTTCGAGCCTATCCGCGATCCGATCGAAATCACGCCCCGGCTCGCTGTCCGTTCCGCCCCGATGTGCCTTGCCCTTTCGGTCAATCACCCACTTCTCGCCATCGCGGCACGCCGACAGGATCCGCCGCGCGGCAAGTATCCGCGCGGGTGCTTCGTTCGGATCTTCCACGATCGCCCGAAGATCCGCGAGAGTGTAACGCGGCCGCCCCTCATCATCAGTAATTAGAAAAGCGTTAATCCATTCTGTGACGTAAGCACCACCAGAGCGACGCCCCGCCGGGTTGCCGCTTTCCCCCGGTTGAAACCGCTTCAGATTCGCACGCGACGCGGCCGCACGCTCTGCCCTTCGTGCCGCATCCTCCGCCCCTACTTCCGGCAATAGATAGCTCTCTTCACTCATGCGGACAGCTTACCTCGCCGCGATGAAAAAAAACAACACATTCTCTCAGATTCAGCTTGCACAATGCCGACAGTTGAATAAAATCAACAGTATCGGGGGACGGTCCAGAAATGGCAATTGCACCACAGAGACGGATTCGCCCATGATCGGCCAGAAACCGCACATCAGCGAAACCAACCCAACGAATTGCACCCCTTGCGCTATGGCTCCGCCAAGCCGACGCAATGACCCTCAGAGCCGCCCGCGACGCGGTAGAAAGCAGCACACAATGAGCAACAACACCCCCGCACCCTTTGGATGGATTATCACGAAAGACAACATCGACGACGGCAACGCCGTAGGCGTCATCGGCCCAAGTACCGCCACCGCCACCGCCACCGCCGAACAGATTAAGCAGCTCGGCCGCCCGTTCCGGATGCTCGACGACGATGGCAATATCTATTACTACGGCCTATATCTCGGCCCCGACGATGAGCGCGAATTCGCCCCGCTCGACAACTACGGCTCGCCGAACGCTGGATGCACCGAGATTCAGTACCGCAACGCCCAGGGCGCATGGAAAACCCTCTAACCGCACACCACGGCCCCGCGTGCCGCCAGCCTACCGGCTTGCGGCACGCTTCACGACTAACAGGAGATCAAACGAAATGGCCGCCACCATGACACACCCACCAGAACAGCTAGACACCCTCACCGTCTCCCAGCTTCGCAAGATGGTACGGCAGCAGCAGCTAGCACGCGGAGCCGCCGTTGTATCGGCAACCAAGGCCGATCTAATCGCCCTGCTCACCGGCAAGCGTACCAGCTTCAACCGCCCCGACCTTCCCGCCATCGAAGCTAGCACCCCCGCCGAAGCCGGAAACCCCGACATCGACAAGCTAGCACACGAAACGCGGATGAGGGTGATAGCACGCGAAGAGATCGCCGCCGCGAAGCCGAAGCCCGTAACACTCACCGCCCCTGATGCCGTGGTGACTGTCCCCACCGGCTCACATGAAGCCGTAGAGACGATGGCTCATAAATACCTCGTGGGTCATCGTAACTTATATCTAGTCGGCCCCGCCGGAACGGGAAAGACCACCGCCGCCCGGCACTTCGCCGAAGCGATCGAGGCCCCCCGCTTCGCTTTCCTCAGCTTGTCGGCCGGAGTAGGTGAGCACCACATAGCCGGGCGGCCGATGCCACAGGCAGACGGTTCATGGAAACATCAGCCGACACCCTTCATCGAAGTGTTCCGCAATGGCGGAGTTTTCTTATTGGATGAGATCGACGCCGCAGACCCTAATGTGCTCGTCTCAATCAATGCGGCACTTGCAAACGGGCAGTTTTCCAACCCGTTCGATCCCGCCGACGTCATCGAACGCCACCCCGACGCCGTGATAGTCGCGGCCGCCAATACCTACGGCACCGGAGCCGATGCCCAATACGTCGGCCGGAATCCGCTTGACGCCGCCACGTTGGATCGCTTCACACTGGCAACGGTTACGGTCGATTATGATCGGCGGTTAGAGCACGCCATAGCGCACGAGAATCTAACCACATCGGCCGCCGCCGAACTACTCGACTGGATCGAATCACTCCGCGACGCGATCAAACGCCATCGACTCCGCCGCGTAGCTTCTACTCGGCTTGTCATTAACGCCGCCCGCGAACTGCTAGCAGGGGGAACACTGGCGACCGTGAAGGCTGAATACTTCCAGCCTTGGAGCGAGGAAGAACGCAACCGCGCAGAAGCGAGGGACGAATAAATGCACCCCACCACCGCCGACGAAATTCAACGCGGCCGCGACGGTTGGCACCGCTGGGAATGGGAAAGCCCTACCGACCTTTTTAACTTCGCCACCCGCGACGGCTTCGCCCTTCAGCGTAACCGCAAGGGACATAACCGCGTGCTCGCTGATATGCACCTTCGCCAGATGCGGCCGGACTCGTCATTCTATGGCGGCCATACCGTCGAATCACTCCGCGAAGCGTTGATAACGCCCCGCCCCAGCATCCTAGAAACCATCGAAGCGATAGCGGACCGAATCACCACGGCCGCCCCCATCGCCGGACGTCCCCGCCGGAGAATCCGGCACTTCCGCGAGTACGGCTCAGAGCTAGACCCCATCGCCCACCTTTGCCGGTTGCCGAACGGATGGAGCGAAGCGCAACGCGAACCCGCCCCCGCTTCACTAGTCCGGATCGGCGTTAATCTCAGTATCTCCGCGAAGCGTAAACCGCACGAGCTTTTATATCGTGGAGCCGCCGCCCTTGCCCTTGCCGACAGGTACGCGGCCGCCGGTTACAGCGTTGAAATCGTAGCGTTCGACACCGCCGCCAATCTCGGACACGATCGCCGGAACGCTCAACGCTTTAACCACCTTCTACAATACATCATCATCAAATCCGCCGGGAAACCGCTTGACGTTTCCGCCCTTGCAACGGCTCTATGCGACGTCGGATTTATTCGCGGTCTGATGATGACCGCATCGGCCCGGCTCGCACCCGTGAAGATATGCGACCTATTCGGATCAGAGGCCCCGCTTCCCGACGCGGACCGCTCCGGCTTTCATTACATCCTAGATACCGACATCCGCACCGAGGCCGCCGCCCTCGCGGCCGTGAACCGAGCTAGCACCGACTTGGACCGGGCGACGGCTTGACCGCCGCCGCCCGGCTTTCAACTTGAAACCCTACCGCCATAGGAGAAACATCATGGTAGCCGAGCGACTAACACCCACCGAAGCTATCCGCCGCATCCGCCAGCATCCATCGGCGAAGAATGACGCCGCGACGCTGGCCGCCTTTCACGAGGCCGGATACAAGACCACTGAAATACGCCCACGTTACAACGTGCTAGCGTTTACACCTTGGCTCGCTTGCGGCCGCATAGTTAAGAAGGGAGAGCACGGTACACGGGTTGACATGCTCACCCCTACCGGCTTCAACGAAGCCGACGAGCCTACCGGCTTCCGCCGATCGCGGGTTGTATTGTTTCACGAAGACCAGACGCGGCCCCTCAATCCCGCCGAACCGCTCCCCCCGCGACTTCAGGCAAAGCTAGAGCGATGGCTTGACCGCCAGACCGCCAACCAGAGCGACCGCCCGCGACCCCGCCCCGCAGATCGGCCGAAGCCCAAACCGTCACCACGGCCCACGGACGGCCCGGAGATCGCCCGGAAACTCCGAACCCTCGCTTACAACATGACGCCGCAGATTGAAGCGAAGGAAAACCCCGCGATAGCTCACCAGAACCCCACGCCGCGACGCTTGCGGATCGCCGCATCTATGCGGGAAGACGCTAAGCGGATGGAACTCACACAACAGGCCCTCTTTACCCTCGCGGACCACCACGACGCCGGGACCATCCCGCCCGAACTCGCGGACATCCGCACAAGGAAGGCCGCCGAGGAAGCGACGGACGCATACAGCGCCGCCAACGCCGAACGCTTCGCCATGCTATCGGAACTGATGAACGGCAACCCGACGCCGCCTGATGAACAGCGACGCCGGGAAGCGAAGCAGAAGGCCGCCGACATCAGACGCAAAGAGGCCGAGCTATCACTTGCCAAAATCCCCGGCTACTTCCCCACGCCGGAGGATATCGCGGCCCAGGTTATCGAGTATGCCGAGATCGAACCGGATTCCGAAGTATTAGAGCCGTCCGCCGGATCCGGACGGCTCGCCGACGCGGCCGCCGCAATCGGCGCTCGCGTCTATTGTGTCGAGATCAATCACGAGCTAGCAGAACTCTTGACCCTCAAGGGGCACAATGTAGAAACCGCCGACGCTCTGACGTTTCAGGCCCGCCACTACGATCGAATTGTGATGAATCCGCCCTTTGAGAAGGGGCAGGATGCAGACCATATCCGCCACATGCGACAACGACTGGCCCCCGGCGGCCGCATGGTAGCGATTTGCTCCGAGGGGCTTTTCTTCCGCACTGACAAGAAAGCTACGGCTTTCCGCGAATGGCTGGAAAACGAAGAACACGCGGTAATCGACGTCCCCGCCGGAGCCTTTCTCCCCGCGACTGGCGTTAAGACCCGCATCATCATCATCGACGATACCAGCGACATCTAAGAGACGACGCAACGCGGCGGCCGACGTCGGCCGCCGCGATTCTCTCACTTCATTCTCACTCAGACAGGAGAAACCATGAACACCGTAGCGACTGACAACGGACAGCAGATGGAGCAGACCGCCCGCCCCTTCATCGCCACGCTTCGCGGCACGTCGGGAGAAGAGATCGAACGCACCCGGCACACCTTCACCAACCTGCGCCCGTGGGCTTGTGGAGTTGATTCCGTCAGCGCATGGACCGATCTTATCCGTTCAATCGAGAAGGCAACCGCCAGCGAGGCAGACCGTGGACCAATTCACCAGCAGAGAGCATTCATCGAAGAACGCAACGCCCACCCGTTACCCTGTCCGGTCTGTTTTCTTGAGGTATCGCCGGGAGTTGCCCAGCACGCGGCACGAGAGCTTTACGACGCCGAGGGCTACGCCTGTCCCCACTGTGCGGCTCTGCTTGAGCTGCTTCACCCCGTCAACCTTTCCGGATGCTCGCCGTACTGGCGACCGCTTCTGCCCCTTGCGATGCGGCTTGAGCTGTCCACACGTTTTCAGGAGCTAGCACG
>Ga0180431_10001012_pt1 | contig 39372 bp, 32 predicted proteins | sample SS_ome_11_FD_132459 | JGI IMG/M metagenome (GOLD analysis project Ga0180431, IMG submission 132459) | Hypersaline lake sediment archaeal communities from the Salton Sea, California, USA - SS_1_MS_1 metaG | ecosystem: Environmental > Aquatic > Non-marine Saline and Alkaline > Hypersaline >... | reverse complement strand
TAGCCGCTTCTCTCGACAGTTCAAAGTCGAGCCTTGACAGGTGTGTATAACCGGAGACTACTGCGCTTTTTATCCTCATGACACCATTATAAGTGTCACCAATCTATCTGAACTAGCTCAGACGAGTAAAAGCGTCCATAACTTATCCTAACTTCGCCGGATATTTGCTCATTTTCGCAAAGGCCTGCGCTGCGTCATTAGATATATCGATGCAGCTAAAGGCGAATGCCAGTACGTATATCGATTAAAATTCCACAAAGTGGCCGGTAGCACTTGACAATAATCGGCGAGATAATATAAATTGGGAAAGAGACAGGGGCTTAGGAGAATCACGAATAAATTATGAAAATGAATGAGGGGGTAATGACATGGGTTCCAAGGGAAGAAAGAACGTGAAAAAACCTAAGAAGCAAGAATCAGCTAAAAAAGCGGCACCTGCGAAGAAGAAATAGTCTTATCGACAATTTTACTGGCTCTGGTAGCTCTCATAATTGGGACGATGCTTCCCTGTCTTTCATCCTGCCGTATTGTTTGCGGCATCAGGTGGTAGCGAAAACCGACTGTAACTCTTTCAATATAATAAATCGCTGCGCTACGTGGCGATCCCGCTGCCGGGACTTGCGCTCAACAGCATCGTGGCTGCGTCGACGATTGCTTTCAGATGTCGCCTGAGGAAATCGCAGTCCAGATAGCGCAGTCCGTGATTCGTCAGGGCGATGCGGCCTTGATGGCGGCCTGCTCTCCGGCGACGTAACCCGTGGAGAAGGCGGCCTGCAGGTTGTATCCCCCGGTGTCCGCGTCTATATCCATAACCTCCCCGCAGAAGAAAAGCCCGCTGACCAGTCGCGATTCCATAGTATACGGGTCGATCTCGTCGAGCGAGACGCCGCCCGCAGTGACGATCGCAGAGCTTATCGGCAGCGGCCCGTCGATGTTGAAACGCAGCGACTTCAACAGTCCCAGCAGGCGCTCGCGCTCGTCGGCGGTTATCTCGTGGCCGCGCCTGTCAGGTGGGACGCCGGTCATCTCCACAAAAGGGTCGACCATCTTCTGCGGCAGCAGCCCCTTCAGGATGTTGCGGTAGCTGCGCTTGCCATAGCTGTCGAAGTCTCGCTGGAGGCGCAGGCGCAGCTTGCCTTCGTCGAGGGCGGGTTTCAGGTCGATGGACATGCTGACGGGACCCTGCTCCAGCGCATCGACTACGGCCAGGCTCATCAGCAGCGTCATCGGGCCGCCTATGCCGAAGTGCGTCAGCATCATCTCGCCCGTGCGGCTCTCGATGACGGGCGGTTGCGGTTTCCTGCCGGGTATGCCGCGGCCGCAGTCGACCTTCGGCGTTCTGGATACGTCGATCTCTTCGTCGGGGCAGTGGTACGCGGTCAGCCTCACATTGTGCAGGCTGACGCCCTGCATGCTTCTGGCGCGCTCGACCTCGCGCACGACAAGGGGGACGAGTGCCGGTCGCAGCCTGACGATCGTATGGCCAAGGGCGGCAGCCATGCGGTAGCCGTCGCCAGACGAGCCTGTGCCGGGATAGGACGATCCGCCGGTGGCCAGCACCACCGCTGCCGCCGGGTAAGTCGAGTCTCCTTCCTGCACGCCTGTTACCCGCCCGTTGTCGACTTCTATCCCGGTTACCCTAACGCCCGTGCGAACCTGCACTCCGTGCTCCGCCAGGTATCGCTCGAAAGCCCCGGTGACGTCGTGTGCGTCGTCTGAGACGGGGAAGATGCGCCCGCCGCGTTCAGCCCTGGTCTCCACGCCGTATCGCCTGAGGAACTCCAGCAGGTCGTCGCGGAAGTAGAGGCTGAATGCCCGGTACAGGAAACGTCCGTTGGGCCCGTACATAGCGATGAACTCGTCGATATCCCGTGTGTTGGTCAGGTTGCAGCGAGTCTTGCCGCTGATGAGTATCTTCTTGCCCGGGCCGTCGGTCTTCTCCAGCAGCAGCACGCCGGCCCCTGCCTCGGCGGCCCGGCCGGCAGCCATCATGCCGCTGGCGCCCCCTCCGATCACCACCACCCGCTCCGCGGTCACATGCGCCTCCCGGTCGCAGGCGAGAATGGGTCATCCTCACGGTCGAAGTCGGGCAGGTAATTCCCCGCTGAATCCATCTCCTGCACCCAGCCGTTTTCCAGCCCCAGGTCGTTGACCAACTGGAGAACCGCTTCATGCTCGGCCGGGGATATCGTCCTCGACAGCGGCGGGATTTTGCGGGCACGGTGCTGCGGCGAATACTGTGACATTATGCTGATCGTCACGTTGGGAGACACATTATGCGCCAGCCAGCCGAGCGATTCCCTCGAGCCGGCTATCCCGTCCGGCAGGATGAGGTGCCGCACGATCAGCCCGCGCTGCGCCACGCCGCACTCGTCGACTGCGAGCTCGCCGACCTGCCGGTACATCTCCTGTATCGCCTGTCGATTGACCGCCACGTAGTCGGGGGTACGCGAGTATTTTTTGGCCAACGTGTCGCTGGCGTATCTCATGTCGGGTAAGTACACGCTGACTATGCCGTCGAGCTGTCTTAGCGTGTCGACGGAGTCGTAGCCGCCGGTGTTGTACACGATCGGCACGTGCAGCCCCAGGGGCACGGCCTCCAGTACCGCCCGCACCATCTGCGGGACGAGGTGTGACGGCGACACGAAATTGATGTTGTGGCATCCCATATCGTCCTGGAGGTATATCATCTTCGCAGCGAGGGTGCGGCAGTCCGTCTCCTTTGCCTTCTGCCTTCGCCAGTCCTGGCTTATCCGGTGGTTCTGGCAGTAGGCGCAGCGCATGTTGCAGTTGCTGAAGAATATCGTGCCCGAGCCCCTGCTTCCCGAAATGGCCGGCTCCTCCCCGTGATGCGCGCAGGCGGCGGCGACCGCCGGGAGATATCCCGAATGGCAGAAGCCGGTCTCGCCTTGCAGCCGGTTCACCCCGCACACGCGCGGGCAGATGTCGCATGAGGCCAGCCGCGCTTCAAGCGCACAGGCGCGGCGCTGGAGCTCGCCAGAGCGGTACAGGGCAATGTAGCCCGGTTCGATCGTGGTCATAAGATTTCCGATTATCCAATCACGTTCGTCGCCCGCATGAAGCGGGGTGGCCTTGTCGAGATGCTTACGATGAGGCACCTTTCATATCGCTTTAACATTCCGCGCATTCTATACTATACTTGTATCGCAGACATATTATAAGGATTAAGGAATTTCGCTTCAACGAATGAATGCTAGAGGCTCCGGATTTTTATTGGATCAACTATGGGGTATGGATTGTTTGTGATTATGAATCTGCACAGCCTGACATTGACAAATCTGTTTGACGTATATCTAGGTTAGTTGTAGAATACCACCGGATGATTTGGATGATAGAATCACAGAAGAGGTCACTGTGCAGATGAAAACGATCAAGATCAAACCGGGCATTGTAGCAGTTACGATGGCGCTTTGTTGTTTCACTATTATAGCGAGTAGTTGTGGCGATACCAGCACGAGTGTTCAGAATAACGACGGTCTTTCGACAGAGGCAACGTTGACAGACATGGTAGGTTCTGGTGGCTCGCTGGAAGATGCAACCGGGGCACAGGCAGGAACCATTGTGCTGATAGATGAAGCTGGTCCTCAGGTATGCGATTGCCCTGCCAATTACTCTCACACTACCCACACTTTCGGCAGCGTGTTTTATCTTCCATGTGATGTGTGCGAGGTATACATTACCGCCGGTGGAGCGACGTATTGCAATAACTATGGAGGATGCGTTGCTGGAATAAGTGTCATTACAGTAGATGGTGACAAGGTTTTCGACACAACGGATGCTCTACCCGAAACATATAAGGGTGTGTGCGAGGAAGAGGGACTCAGCTGGATGACCATAAAAACGAATCTGGGCGGTGGGTTTCACCGGGTAGGCGTTTGGCACTTATACGAATTATCCTACCGGTATCTTGCTGTATCCTACAAATGCGTTTCTCAGGAGCACGAGTCTACCGAATAACTTCATAGGCTATCTACTCAAACGCATGGGTTCATAAAGCATACCCCGATCGCTTAAGATTTTCTCTGCCGCACGCTGTTGCTGAGTGCCACTGGTATAATTCGACCGATATCCTTGTAATCGCTATAATCTATGGGGCAAAGGCAAACCGATGACCATGACAGGTAAACAGAGGCTGGAGTGCGTCCTTAACGGGCAGATCCCGGATGCGCCGCCACACTGGGAGCTGGACTTCCAGCTTGAAGAGGAGATGTTCGGCATCGACCTGGAATCGATGGCGGAGCCCGACCGCAACGCAGCCCAGATTGAAATATACCACCGCCTCATCGACGATTTCGGGTGGGCGGCGGTTCGCGGCGGATACGATGTGGCGGAGATCGGCCGGATCAAGAAGGCCCTGGGGCACAGGGCGCTGGTCCCGGCGTACGAGGGTGGGGGCATTTTCTGGATGCCCATCGGCGGAGACAATATGAGGAAATTTATTATGCGCCTGTTCCAGCAGCCGGAGGAGCTTCACAAGGAAGCCCGGTGGAAGTGCAACTATGCCAAGAAGTTCTGCAGCCAAGCTGTGGATGCGGGCGCCGACTTTTTCGTGCTGACGTACGACTTTGCCTACAACGACGGGCCTTTCATGTCGCCGGCGCGCTTCGCCGAATTCGTCACGCCGTACCTGACGGAGTTGGTTCACTGCATCCATGACCTTGGCAAGAAGGCCATCCTGCACTCCGACGGGTGCCTCACCCCGATCCTGGATCAGATACACTCAACCGGAATCGACGGCTACCAGTCGATCGACCCGCAGGGGCACATGGACATCCGGCAGGTGCGGGAGCAGTACCCGGACTGGATACTGATGGGCAACGTGTGTTGCAGCATGCTGCAGGACACGGATGAGGCCAGTATCAGGGAAGCGGTGCGGTACTGCATGACCTATGGCGGAATGGGAAAGCCGTACATCTTTTCCACATCCAACTGTATCTTCAAGGGCATGCCGCCGGAGAGCTACCGGATCATGCTGGATGAGTACCAGCGGCTGTGTAATTTGACCGGCATTCAGTAAGGGATATATAATGCTGCCGTCTATAGAACATGTTAAAGAGACATCATCAGACCCAAGAAATACTAGGCGATGAAAAAGAGAAATATATACCAACATTCCATTGAGCTTAAGCAATTAAAGATTAAAAATGCGGGACGCTCAGAATTTGCTAATAAACTTCAAGAAATACTTTATCGTGGTTATGAAGTTGAGGATATAATAGATGGGCGAAAAATTGTTATTGTGAAACCAGGTGGGAAACAGGCATGGGGGAAAATGCGGAAAGAAGACTTTTTCGTCTTTATTTACAATCCATTAGAACAAAGTCTTTGGCAAATAACACATAAGCAAATATGCGAGGATATAAGAGAAAAGGCAAAAACAGATAAAGTGGCTACCATTAAAATTCTTGAAGCATTTGAACGAGTTTATGAAGGTGAGGATCCTGACGATATTTTGCAAGCACTAGTTTTGACTAACCCCATAGGGGAAAATCCAGAAGCTCTTTTAAAAGCATACAAGTGGATTTGGGGTCAGGAAGACGTTAACTATCCAACTGGCAAAGGAAGAAGTATAAGAAGTGTTGCGGGAAATGAGGGGATACCTAACCGAAGTTTGGAAGTTAAAAGAGTATGCGCACACACCTTGATGTAAAAATTGCAGAACGATACTGTAGTGCTTCCCAGAAAAGCCGAGTTCTAACCGAGACTTGGGTTTATAATGAAGCGTTTTGTCCAAACTGTGGATCAAGTTTGAATCAATTTCAAAAAGGGAAACCGGTTGCAGATTTTTATTGTGCGAAATGCTCTGAAGAGTATGAACTTAAAAGCAAGATGGATTCTATCGGATTGAGAATTGTTGATGGTGCATATAGAACCATGCTTGAAAGATTGAAAAGCGAAAACAACCCCAACCTTTTTTTGCTTAGTTATGATTTAGGAAGTTTTGTAGTACAGAATTTCCTTGTTGTTCCAAAGCATTTTTTTGTACCAGAAATTATTGAGCGGAGAAAACCACTAACAGAAACTGCGAGGCGTGCTGGCTGGGTCGGCTGCAATATTTTGTTAAAAGACATTCCCTTAACAGGTAAAATATTCTACGTAAAAGGTGGGGAGGTTGAATCGAAGGAAAGAATTCTGGAAAATTGGAGAAAAACGCTCTTTTTGAGGGAAGAAAAAGAGCTTGCTACAAAAGGCTGGATTTTGGACATTATGAATTGTATCGATAAGATTGGCAAAGAAGAATTTTCTCTAAGTGACGTGTATGCCTTTGAAGCAGTGTTGAAACAAAGACATCCAAACAATAGACATATTAAAGACAAAATTCGACAGCAGTTACAATTTCTAAGGGATAAAGGTTATTTAGATTTCGTCGCAAGAGGCAAATACAGACTTAACTAATGTTCCTGTAAAGTGGCAGTGCGATGCAACGTCGAAAGAATGTGCTTGACCCAAGGGAAACACTAGCCGGCAAGTTAGCTGATGCTGGTATTGACTTTCAGAAGGCCTTTTTCATTGCATTAGACGCAGGGATGAATCTAGTCAATAAAGCATATCTAGTTGATTTGGGATTAAAAGGGGAGCAACTGAAAACTGCTGAAAATATTGTTAAGGAATTTTACTGGGAAGATGATTCTCCTGATTAGTATTGTATTGATTGGAGCATCCATATGAAGACCGGTGGTTACACTGGCGTGATTATATTCGAAGGATTGAATTCTGAAAGTAAGATTGATTTTCAGAAGCTCCTTGGGAAAATTCAAGGATGCCGCGTTGATAAGATTTCTGATAAGGCTGGGGTTGGTGTCTTAGTTGAAGGGGAACTAGTAGCCAGATATTTCAAGAAGCATGATTTTTATAGATTCCTAGAAGAGTTAAAAGTCGATTGGCAGAAGATTCTTTCCAAAAAACTACTGCCAGATTATGCTGTGCTTGTTATTGCTCGTGAGACTATGTACATTATTGAAGTCAAGTCTCAGCAGGTGGACGATTCAGTTTATGAAGAGCTGATGTTATGCGATTTTAAAAGAAAGCAATATTTAAAATTGGTCGCGCCTTTAGGATTGAAAGTTGAATACGTTTATGTTTTAAGTGATTGGTTTAAAAAGCCGGAATACAAGGACGTATTGGATTATATACATAGCGTAAACTGTCATTACAAGTTCAATGAGTTGCCTCTGGCGTGGCTTGGTTTACCTACAAAAAAGGCCTAACAATCGCTTCAAGCGCATGGGGTATACCTTTGCATCTTAGCTTTAGCGCTTGTCTAAAACTTATACCCCCCCCATCACCCTACACTTTCCCCTTCATCCTCCATAATGGTGGGGCAGTATCACCAGATCGTCACCCGTTGTCCAAAAAACCTACCGTATCACCTTGCGGGTGAACTCGCGGTGGATGGCCCTGTTGCTGGCAACCACCGTGCGGCTGTTCAGGCCTATCGGCTGGCCCTCGAACTCGGTGACCACGCCGCCGGCCTCGCGGACCAGCAGGATGCCCGCCGCCAGGTCCCACGGGTACAGCGAGAAGTGGAAGTACAGGTCGAGGCGGCTGCAGGCGACGTACGCCAGACCCAGCGCCGCCGAGCCCATGACACGCACGCTGACCACGCCAGGCCACAGCGCCGATGTCACCCCCAGCATCTTCTGCCCCACGTCGGCATCGTATCCCAGGTCGAAGGAAACCAGCGATACGGACAGGGACGTCTTATCGGTGACGGCGACGGGCATGTCGTCGAGGAACGCGCCGCAGCCCTTCTCCGCCCGGAACAGCTCATCGCGCATCGGGTCGTAGATCACGCCCAGCACCACCTCCTCACCGTGCGCCAGCGCTATGCAGACGCAGAAGTGAGGGATGCCGAAGGCGTAGTTCCGCGTCCCGTCGATGGGGTCGATGATCCATGTGTAGGGAAGCTCGCCGGCTGTGGCGGGGGACTCCTCGGCCATGATACCGAAGCCGGGGTAGTTTTGCTGCAGGAGGTCGATAATGCACTTCTCCGCCAGCAGGTCGACATCGGTAACGATGTTGCTGCGCCCCTCCTTGTAGGAGACGCACTTCTCCGAGTGGAAATGGGAGCGGATGATATCGCCCGCCTGTCTCGCCGCGTGGATGGCGATATCCAGTGCCGGCTTGCCGCCGGCGGACACCGGCAGGTCGAGCGTGGTCATGCTACAGCAGCCCCATCCTCTCCTTGACCTCGCGCAGCGTCTCGGTGGCGATGGCCCTGGCACGCTGCGCCCCTTCGGCGAAGACGGCCTCCACCGACTTCATATCCGCTGCCAGCTCGGCGCGGCGCTGTCGGAACGGTGCCAGCTCGCGGTTGATCCCCTCCGCAAGCTGCCGCTTGCACTCCACACAGCCGCGGGTGGCACTGCGGCACTCGCTGGCGATGGTCTCCACCTCGCCGGGGTTGAAGTAGTGATGGAGCTTCCAGATATTGCATATGTCGGGGTGCCCCGGATCGCTGCGGCGCAGGCGGGCGGGATCGGTGTAGGCGCCCTTCAGCCGCTCGATGGTCTCCTCAGCCGTGGCTGCCAGCTCGATCTCGTTGTTCAGGCTCTTGCTCATCTTGCTGGTGCCGTCCAGCCCGACGATGAGCGGAGCGGTGGTCAGCTTGGCCTTTGGTTCGGGGAAGGTCTCGCCGAAGATATTGTTGAAGCGCCGCACGATCTCCCGCGCCAGCTCCAGGTGCGGCAGCTGATCCTCGCCGACGGGGACGGTGTCCGCCTTGTACAGAACGATGTCGGAGGTCATCAGCACCGGGTAGCCCACCAGTCCGTAGTTGATGTTCTCCGGGTGCATCCGCGCCTTCTCCTTGAAGGTTGCCACCCGCGTCAGCCAGCCCAGTGGGGTGACCATGCTCAGCAGCGTGTGCAGCTCCATCACCTCGGGCACGTGCGACTGCACGAACAGCATGCTGCGCTGCGGATCCAGCCCCGCCGCCAGCCAGTCCAGCATCATCTCGCGGATGTTGTACTGCAGCTTGTGGGTGTCCTCGAGCGTGGTCAGGGCGTGTATATCCACGATGCAATATATGCATTCGTATTTGTCCTGGAGCGCGACGTAGTTCTGCATCGCTCCAAGGTAGTTGCCGATGTGCTGCCGGCCGGTGGGCCTGGCTCCGGAGAAAACGCGACCTTTCATCTTACCTCCTCATTCGTAGAAGTCTAGCATAAACGGGTGGCACGGGCAAGCTGGATGCCCGTGTCGCATATACTGGCAGCGTCGAGATTGCTTCGCTCCCGCCTGTGGCGGATTCGCTCGTAATGAAAGAACGAGCCTGTGCTTGAACATCGGCGGTCGTTACGCTATCCTATAAGTCGATAACAGGCAGGTAAATGATAGAATCGTTCCGGGGCAAGACCCCCGTAATACACCCTACAGCATTCGTGAGCACCAAGGCGCATATCATCGGTGATGTGGAGATCGGCGAGAACGCCGGCATCTGGCCGGGGGTTATCATCCGGGGTGACAGCGGCAGGATAACCATCGGGAGGAACACGCAGATAGAGGACAATTGCACGGTGCATACCGGCGTGCCGATGACCATAGGTGAGAACGTCCTCATAGGGCACAACGTGGTGGTGCACTGCGCCCGCATCGGCGACGACGTGCTGGTGGGCAACAACGCCACGCTGCTGGACAGCGCCGAGATCGGCGCGGGCTGCGTCATCGGGGCCAACGCGCTGGTGAACATGGGGATGAAGGTGCCCGACCGCACCTACGTCTACGGGGTGCCTGCCAAACTCAAAGGTGAGGTGCCGCAGGAGCGCAGCGATATCATCCGGCTGGCGCTGTTCTACAACTGATGGCGAAGGAGTACAGGGAGGAGGGGCTTTAAAAAATGGGGGTCGGGGGTGTCCCCGTAGGGGCGATTAATTAATCGCCCCTACACAGTGACCAGAATGTGGGGGATTTCGCAGGTTGATAAGATGATTCGAACCTTTAACGGTAAGACGCCAAGGATACACGAGACCGCATTCATCAGCGAGGCGGCGTACATCGCCGGGGATGTGGAGATCGGCGAGTACTCCAGCGTGTGGCCAGGGACAGTGATCCGCGGCGACCACGCCCCGATAGTGATCGGGAAGAATACCCAGATAGAGGACAACTGCACGGTGCACTGCGGCACGCCGCTGCATATCGGGGACAACGTGCATATAGGGCATAACGTCGTCGTGCACTGCAGCCGCATCGGCAACACGACGCTCATCGGCAACCACGCCACGCTCTCGGAGTATGCCGACATCGGCGACTGCTGCGTCGTCGGCGCAGGCGCGCTGGTCACGCCGAATATGGTAGTCCCCGACCGCACCTTCGTCGTCGGCGTGCCGGCCAAGGTGAAGGGCGAGGTATCGGACGAGCGCATTGATATCACCAGACGTAGCGTCGACATCTACGTGGAGATGTCGAAGGAATATAAGGAACAGGGATTATAATTTATGGGAGGCTATTCCGATGTGTGACGAAAGCAGGATTCAGGAACTATTAGATTTCACTGGCAAGGTTGCGGTAGTCACTGGTGCAGGCAAGGGGGTGGGCCGCGCCATAGCCCTGTGGCTCGCGGACGCCGGCGCTGATGTAGTAGTCTCAAGCCGCACCCTCTCCGACCTGGAGAAAGTGGTCAAGGAGATTGAAGCAGACGGGCATAAAGGTCTGGCGGTACCCGCCGATGTCAGCAAGGGCGTCGAAGTGAAGCGGCTCTTCGATGCCGCCGTCAACGGATTCGGCAAGATCGATATACTGGTGAACAACGCTGCCATATTCCCTTACAATCCTTTCCTCGATATGACGGAGGCTGACTGGGACCGGGTGTATAACACCAATGTCAAGGGCATGTTCATGTGCAGCCAGGCAGCGGCAAAGCAGATGGTGAAACAGGGAGGAGGGGGCAAGATCGTCAACATCGCCTCCATCGAGGGCGAGTTCCCCCTCACTGCCGGGCGCGCGCACTACCACGCCTCCAAGGGCGCCGTGATCAACTTTACCCGCGGGCTGGCCAAGGAGCTCGCCGAGCACAAGATCAACGTCAATGCCATCGCCCCGGGCATGACGGATACACCCGGACTGGAGACGGCCATGGGCGGTTGGAAGCCCGATGCCATCACCGGGCGCATACCTCTGGGTCGGCTGGGCACCCCTGACGATATCGCCAAGGCCGTGCTGTTCATGGCATCGGATGCCGCAGAGTATATCACCGGATTCACCCTGTTCGTCGATGGCGGGCTGCTGCTGGGCCGCGGCTGGAAGCGGATAGGGTGAGAAGGGCAATTGCTGGCTGAGGTGATGCAATGTCGTCAATCCGCGAAGGCTAGTATATCCTTGCGAATGAGTTTATTGTCTCGGCAGATGTAAACGGATAACACTGCAGGGCAGTCAAGCCTGAATAGAAAAACGGCTGTAAATTATTTCCAGCAGCGTTACCTGTGGCTTTGAAGGCTATCCTGGCCAACAACTGATAGGTCGAGCACCGACCTCCGCTTGGCTTCATCGGCAGTTAAATTGTAGAATATCAGGTCGCCGTGCGTGGACGCATTTACAATGCCCGCCTCGGCCAGCAGTTTCAATGCCTTGTTCAGCTCCAGCTTTGAATGATCGATGGCGTAGGATATGACGCCCACGGTAAATCTGTCGCCGGGATGCCTGCTCCAGAAGGCCAGCAACTCTGCCCTCAGGTGCTCATCGGAGCGACTGCCGGCAAAGTGGGCTACACATTTTCCTTCCATGACTTCCATCATTTCCCCCTCCTGCTCAAAAAGCATTATATCAGCGGGGCTAGCAATGGCCCCACAGTTGTGTCCAACAAAAGCCTTTCCTGACAACCAATTTCGACGATTTCGATAGCACTTGAAATAAATTGATGAAGCGTATATCATGATTCAGTTTTTGTCAAGATGGGTATAAATCGTTAAAACATCTTTTGTAAATCGGCAAAAAAAATATTGACAAGTCTCAAAAAAAGTGGTAGCTTAAAATAAGATAAAATTTCATAAATATATGCGGAATTTTTGCAGGGGGATACTTGAATGAGTAATTTGATGACCACAAAGGAAGCGGCAGAGTATCTGAAGCTTAACTACATGACCGTCTACAAACTGGCGCAGCGTGGCCGAATTCCAGCCTCAAAGATCGGGGGTAACTGGAGGTTCCGCAAGGACCTGCTGGATGACTGGCTTGCCAAGCAGGCGAAGGTAGTTGAAGGTAACGTTCTGGTCGTTGACGATGACCCCGGTATACTGGAGATGCTATCCGAAGTTATCTCGAGGAAAGGGTTCAAGGTGGTCACGGTGGCCAGCGGTGAACAGGCGCTGGAGGAGATGGACAAACAGCACTTCGATCTGGTCTTCCTGGACCTGGTCCTTCCGGGCATGAGTGGGGCGGAAGCCCTGCAGTCCATAAAGGAGAAGGATAAGAGGGCGGTGGTGGTTATCGTAACAGGTTACGGTGATGATCCCATCGCCATGGACGCCATGTCGCTGGGCCCGCTATTTCTTATCCGCAAGCCATTCAGGGTGAGCGATATCGTCGAGGTGTTGAACGCGGTGGTCAAGGTCAGATGATTGGCTGATACGCTGCTTCGTAAATTCAGCTGTGGACACCTTATAGGGTGTCCACTTTTTTATGAAGGATATTAATCGAAATTCCCTGCAGCCATTTTAAAATCTACACTGAGTCTATGCCTTTCGTGAACGTCATATTTGATACTTTCCATCGACTGATATAGACTTGACATGCGGCAGCATTAGTAGTAGATAGTGGATTGCGGCACAGCGAGTCGAATACAGGACGGCTGATAAACACGGATTTGTGAGGTGGGACATGAGTGACCAGACTAAGACCAAAGCGCAGCTCATAGATGAGCTGGAGGAGTTGCGCCAGAGGGTGGTTCTCCTGGAAAAGGAAGCGACCGGACACTGGCGCAAGGAAAAAGCCCTGGAGAAGCAGAATAGAGAATTGCAGCTCATACTCGACTCAGTGCCCGCCTACATTTTTTACAAGGACAAGGATGGAAGGATAATTCGTGGAAATGCAGCCGTTGCCCGCTCTGCCGGTATGCCCCGTGAGAAGTGGGAGGGTAAAACAGCGTTCGACCTGCTTTCCGGCATGGCTGAGCGCTATCAAAAGGACGATATGGAGGTGATAGCCACCGGTGAACCCAAGAAAGGCATCGTTGAACCATTCGAGACCCGCAAGGGCACGAGATGGCTGCGCACTCACAAGCTGCCTGTAAAGGACGATAACGGTGACGTAACCGGGCTTATCGGTTTCTCTATCGACATAACGGAACATATCAAGGCCGCAGATGCGCTGCGCCGGAGTGAGGAGAAACTGCGTGCCGTATTCGACTCGATAGAGGAGGCGATAACAGTAACGGATATAGAGGGCAACATCATCGATGCCAACCTGGCAGCCATCCGCAACTCCGGATTCCGCTCCAAGAAGGGGATTATCGGGAAAAACGGGCTGGAATTCGTCGCGGAAAAGGACAGGGCTCAATGTGCGCGGGACATAAAACATATGGCTGAGACCGGGCAGGGGAAAACGGTCGAATATACATTTGTGGATCGCAGGGGCAGAGAGTATGAGGGGTGGGCCAGCGCCTCCCTGCTTCGCGACAACCAGGGGAATCCTGCGGGCTATGTCGTTATTGCCAAGGATACTACCGGACAGAGGCGCATGGAAGAGGCTCTGAGGAAGAGCGAAGAGAATTATAGGGTACTGGCTGAGAATATGAAGGACGTCCTGTATTCTACAGACGCGGAAGGCAGGATAACATATCTCGGACCTCAGGCGATGGATTATGATATCGACCCCCAGGAAGCTATTTCCCGCAATATGCTGGACTTCGTATATCCGGATGACAGGGAGCGCGTGATTCAGGATTTCCAGAGGACCATGTCCACGGGTGACGAATTCCCCACCGAGTTCAGGACAACCGATAGTAAGGGCAACATTTACTGGATCGAGGAAAGCGGAAGGCTGCTACGCGACGAGGGCGGTGAAGTGATCGGGGTTACCGGTGTCTTGCGGGATGTCACCGAGCGGAAACGGCTGGAAGCCGAGTTGAAACATTACGGCGAGAAGCTGGAAAAGAAGGTTGAGGCTCGCACGGCGGAGCTGGCTGCCGCCAACCGAAAGCTGCGGCAGGAGAACGTCTGGCGCGAGCGTGTCGAGAAGGCGCTCCGCGAGTCTGAGGAGATGCTGCGCACCATGTTCGAATCGATGGTTGAGGGGGTTCTCGTCTGCGACCTCAGCGGCAATATCCTCAAGGCGAATGAGGCGGCGTTGCGCATGGCCAAGGTGAAGCGCAAGGCCCTTATAGGAAGGAACATATTTGAGTTTATAGCCGAGGAGGACCGTTCCAGAGCGGCGCAGGACCTGACGGTGACGCTGGCGGCGGGCATCACGAAAGCGACGCTCGAATATGTGTTCCTTAATGGCGAAGGTGAAAGGATCGATGCGGAGTTCAGCGCTGCGCTGTTGCACGATAGCGCGGGCAAGCCAGCGGGGATAATCGGCATAGCGCGCGATGTGACGGAACGCAAGCGGATGGAGCAGTCGATGAAGGATAGCGAGGCCAGGTTCCGTGAGCTGTTCAATCACATGAACAGCGGGGTTGTGGTGTATGAGGCGGCAAAGGATGGCAAGGATTTCATATTCAAGGACTGCAACGCTGCGGCTGAGAAAATTTCCAGGCTGAGAAAGAGGGATTACATCGGCAAGAGCGTCCTTAAGAAGATGCCGTCGCTGAAAGACTTCGGCCTGTTCGAGGTGCTGCAGACAGTGTGGAGGACGGGGGAGCCGGTGCATTTCCCGGTTTCATATTACACGGACGAGCGTGTTGCCGGGTGGCGCGATAACTATGTCTACCGGCTGCCCAGCGGCGAGGTGGTCGCGGTTTACGATGATGTCACCGACCGCATAGAGGCTGAGCGGGCGCTGCGTGAGAGCGAGGAAAAGCTGCGCACCATGTTCGAAACCATAGGGGATGCGTTCGTCACGGTTGACCTTGAAGGAAATATCATGGAGGTTAATGAGGCAACCGTTTATATTTCTGGCTACAGCAAGAAGGAACTGGTCGGCCACAATTTTATGGAGTTCGTTGCCAAGAAGGATCAAGACAGTATGCTGGCTGATATGAAGGCAACGCTGGAGTCCGGCATCAGTCCTAAGAATTTGCAGTATTCATTGACTGCGGCCGATGGCAGGAAGATCGATATAGAGTTCAACGTTTCCGTGCTGCGCGATAGCGCTGGTGATCCGTCAGGGTTTGTTGCCGTCATCAGGGACGTCAGCGAGCGCAGGCGCATGGAGGAGGCGCTGCGTGAGAGCGAGGAGGAGCGGCGTATCGTATTTGAATCCATTGAGGACGCTATAACGGTCACCGATACAAGTGGCAGGATAGTTGATTTGAATAGGGCTGCCATTAAAACCTTCGGTGTCGGCAGCAAGAAGAAAGCCCTGGGGATGGAAGGGTTCAACTTCATCGCGGAGAAGGATCGCCAGCGCGCCATGGAGGATATGGTCAGGCTGCTTACCGGGAAGTGGCGCGGCCCGGATGAGTATACGTTTGAGACCCTTGATGGCAGGGAGTTCATCGCTGAATCCAATAACGCCGTGCTGCGCGATGCGTCAGGTGAGGTGATGGGTTTCGTCAGCATAAACCGGGACATCACCGAGCGGAAGCGCATGGAACAGGCGCTGCGGGACTCGGAGGAGAAGCTGCGAATCATCTTCGACTCCATCAGCGATGGTATTGCAGTCACTGACCTGAACATCAATATCGTGCAGGCTAATGAGGCGGTCACACGGATGGCGGGATACCAGAACAAGGAGCAGCTGCTGGGGAAGAACGCCCTTGAGTGGCTAGCCCCGGAAGATGTCGAGAAGGCCATGGTGCCAATGGCTGAAGCGATAAAGGGACAACCCATCCAAAGGGAGGAGTTCCGGATACGTCCGCCGCAGGGCGCGGAGTTCTTCGGGGAGATCGGCATCAGCCCGGTGCGAGACGGCGCGGGGAATATGACCGGGTTCGTGACAGTCATCCGCGATGTCACCGAGCGCAAGCACATGGAGGAGTCGCTGCGCGCGTCCGAGGAGAAGCTGCGCACGATCTTCGAGACCATCCCCGATGGGATTACCATCACTGATATGGAAGGGCGTATCGTGGAGGAGAATGCGGCGGCCATTCGCATGTCGGGCTACAGCCGCAAGGAAGACGTGATAGGGCTAAACGGCTTCGACTTTATAGTTGAAGAGGATCGGGAAAGGGCTATCGAGGACATGTCTGTGCTGTACGAAACGGGGTTGGGCGTACCCGGTGAATACCGGATGAGGACTGCGGATGGTCTGGAGTACTACGCCGAGATTATCGCCGCCATGATGCGCGACACTGACGGGAAGCCGTCGGGCATCGTTGCCGTCATCAGGGACACCACCGAACGCAGGCGGGTGCAGGAGATGCTGCGGCATTCGGAGGCGAAGTATCGCTTGCTGGTGGACCAGATGCAGGAAGGCTACCTCATAGTCCGCGGTCAGCACATCGTATTCGCCAACGAGAGGTGCGCCGACTTTCTGGGGATACCTGTCGACCGGATAGTGGGACAGAGCATATGGGACTTCGTCCTTCCGGAGGATGTACACAAGGCTGAAAGCATGGCCGAATCATTCATGGCGGCAAAGGAAGCATTGCACCTGATGGAGTTCGGCTATTATCGCGAGGACGGCAGGATGGTGCCGCTGGAAATAAACATGAAAGGCATCGAGTATGAGGGCAAGCCTGCCTTGTCGGTGGTGCTGCGGGACATCACCGAGCGCAAGCAGATGGAGAACGAGCTGCGGGACTCGGAGAAGAAGCTGCGCACCATGTTCGACATGATGCGAGATGGCGTGGTGCTGACCGATACCCGCGGGAAAATAGTAGATGTGAACGAGGCAATAGTGCGCATAGGGAGGCACAATGGCAAGGAGGACCTCATCGGGCGGGACGGGTTCGAGCTTGTTGCCGGCGAGGACCGCGACAGGTTGCTGCAAGCCGTAGCGGACAGCCTTTCCGGCAAGACTACCACGGACAGGTGGGAAGCCAGGTTTGCCAGGGGTGATGGCGGCTATTTCGATGCTGAGCTGAGCGGTTCCATGATACGGGATTCGCAGGGGGATCCTCAGGCGTTCATTGGCGTTATCCGGGACATCACCGAGCGCAGACGTATGGAGGAGGCGCTGCGAGCGTCCGAGGAGAAGCTGCGCTTCATGTTCAAGTCCATCATCGACGCCGTTGTAGTCGTAGACCTTGAGGGCAGTATCCTGGAGGTAAACGATGCAGCGTTGAGACTTACGGGATACAGCGATAGAGATGATCTGGCAGGACGCAGCGCCTTCGAGTTCATCGCCGAGGAGGACCGCGATAGGGCGTTGAATGACATGCTGAAGTCGTTCGAAGTGGGGCCCGGCTTCGAGGTGCAGTACAGGTTCAAGAATAAACAGGGCGATCTGTCTTATGTGGAGGCCAGGGGAGGCATGCTTTACGCTGCCTCCGGCGATGTCACCGGTCACATAGTCATCGTGAGGGACATCACCGAGCGCAGGCGCATGGAGGATTCGCTGCGCGCGTCCGAGGAGAAGCTGCGATTCATGTTCGCTGCCATCATCGACGCAGTGGTGGTGATCGACCTGGAAGGAAAGATCCTTGATATAAACGATGCCGGGCTAAAGATGACAGGTTATGGCACCAGGGATGAGATTATCGGACATTATGCCTTCGAGTTCATCGCCGAGGAGGATCGCGAGCGTGCTGTGTCGGATATGGCGCGGTCGTTCGAAGAAGGTCCGGGTTTCATGGTCCAGTATGCAATGGTAGACAGGAGCGGCGGTAAGCGCGATGTGGAGGCCGCCGGCAGCATGCTGTACGACAGTGACGGCAACGTCTCCGGCTTCATCAATGTGGTGAGGGATATCTCAGAGCGCAAGCGCATGGAGGAGGAGTTGCGCGCGTCCGAGGAGAAGCTGCGCGCTATTTTCGAGTCCATAGCCGATGCTATCATAGTTATCGGCATGGATGGCCTCATTCAGGATGCCAATGCTGAAGCAGTTCGCATGCTGGGACACCGCCATAAGGATGAGGTCATCGGGACTCGCAGCTGGGAATACCTGTTGACTTCAGACCGCGGCAGGTCCAGGGAATATGCGGAACAGATGTTCGGAGAGGGGTTCGGAGGCGCTATAGAGTTCAGGTTAAAAGACCCCGACGGTAAAGATATCATTGTCGATTCCCGGGGGACTGTCCTGCACGACAGCGATGGTAAGCCCATAGGGCTGGTCGGCGTATCGCGGGACATCACCGAGCGCAGGCGCATGGAGGAGGAGTTGCGCGCGTCCGAGGAGAAGCTGCGCTTTATGTTCGAGTCCATCGCCGACGGTATCTTGTCGGTGGACCTCGAGGGGAGAATCACAGAGGTGAACGAGTCAATAGTGCGCATGGGGGGGTTCGACAGCAAGGATGAGATGATAGGGCTAAACGCCTTCGATTTCGTGGCCGAGAGGGACCGGGAGCGGGCGATAGAGGAGAATCTGAGGAACGTGACCGAAGGGCGCGGCTCCATGGTTCGGTATGCTGCAGTGGGCAAAGGCGGGAAGGAGTTCATGGCTGAATCAGTCGGTTCCATGCTGCGCGATAGCGAGGGCAATCCCATAGGGTTCATCACGGTGGTCAGGGATGTTACCGAGAGGCAGCGTATGGAGGAGGAACTGCAGCGTATACGGATAGCTGTCGAGGGAGCCGGCGATGCCATCGGCATGTCAGACCCTGAGGGCAGGCATTTCTATCAGAACAGGGCTTTCACCGAACTGTTCGAGTATACGGTGGAGGAGCTTCAGGCTGCCGGTGGGGGGCCTGTAGCCTATGTTGATAAGGGGGTTGCCCGCGAAGTCTTCGATACGATTATGGGCGGCGGTTCGTGGAGCGGTGAGGTTGAGATGGTCTCAAAGAGCGGGAGGAGATTCCCCGTCCTGCTGCGGGCGGATGCCATAAAGGATGACGCCGGGCACATTATCGGGCTTGTCGGGATGCACACCGACATCTCGGAGCGAAAGCGGGCTGAAGCGGCGTTGCGGGAGTCGGAGGAGAAGCTGCGCACCATCTTCGAGACATCCCCCGATTTTATCATGAGCATAGCCCGGGATGGCACTCTGCTGTTAATCAACCGCACTGTGCCGGAGATGACGATGGAGCAGGCTGTTGGCTCTTGCGCATATGATTACATAATGCCCGAAGCCCGCGATGAATTCGCCGCGGCGATAGAGCGCGTCTTTGGAAGCGGGAAAACGATAAGGATTGAGACATCCGGTCTCGGTCCGGACGGACGCACTTCGTATTATGAGACGCGCATAGCTCCCGTTATGCACGAAGGCGAGGTTCTTTCTGTAACAGCAGTGGCAACGGATATCACCGAGCGCAGGCGGGCTCAGGAGGCGCTGCGTGAGAGCGAGGAGAGGTACCGCACACTGGTAGAAGGGGCGGGAACCCCCATAACGACATTCGATGCGGATGGCAACATCATCGTTATAAACGAGACCAGCGCAAATTACTTCGGAGGGAAGGCCAAAGATTTCGTCGGCAAGTCTTTCCACTCTCTATTCCCTGACGCCGCTGACGCTTTGCTGGAGAGGAACAGGCGTATCATCGAGACGGGGGTCTCTGAGGAGCACGAGGATTTCTTGACTTTACCTGCGGGTAACAGGTGGTTCCTGTCAAACCTCCAGCCGGTGGCTCACGCCAACGGTGAGGTATACGCCGTGCAGGTCATATCGTACGATATTACGGACCGTAAGAACATGGAGCGGACACTCCGCGAGTCCGAGGAGAAGCTGCGCTTCATGTTCGAGTCCATGGGCGACGCGATCGTGGTGGTAGACATGGAAGGCAGGATTACGGAGTTGAACGACCAATTGCTGGCCATGTCAGGCTACGAGAGCAGGGAAGAAGTCATGGGCATGAATGCCTTCGATTTCGTTGCCCCGAAGGACCGTACCGAAGCCATGGAGACCTTTGCGCGGAACATGGAGCGTCAGATAAGTGCAACTATCGAGTATGTGGCGGTGGACAGATACGGTAGGGAATTCGATGTCGAAGCCAACGGCGCTATGCTCCGTGATGCAGAGGGGAATACAGTTGGTTTTATCATCGCCTTACGTGACATAAGCGAACGCAAGATGATGGAGCAGAAGCTCAGGGATTCCGAGGAGATGGCCCGCGGCATGCTGGAGAGCGCGGCGGCGGGCATCTATCTGGTGCAGAACGGCAGCTTCGAGTATGTCAGCCCGCAGTTCGAGGCGATATCGGGATACGAGGCTGCTGAGCTGCTCGGTACGGAGGCTTTGAGCTATGTGCATCCCGACGACAGGGAATCGGTCAGGCAGAAGGCCATAGAGGGATTGAAAGGCAAGAGCAGCCTGCCGTACGAGTTCAGGTTCGTCCGGAAGGACGGTAGTTTCGTGTGGGTGCTGGAGAAGGTGGCCTCGATCGAGTACAAAGGCAAGCGGGCAACCATCGCCAGCATCATGGATATCACCGAGCGCAAGCGGGCGGAACAGGAACTGGTTTCATCCGAGGAGAAGCTGCGCAGCTTCATGGATTCAGCCACTGATTATTTCACCATCTGGGACTCAGAGCTCAGGCTGGTGGATCTGAATGCGGCTGCCATGAAATACCCCGTTGTCGAAATGCCTGACGGATGGGATAAAGAGCAGTTTATTGGTAAGAGTATGGCTCATCTCGACCCCTGCACCATAGAGACAGGGAGGTATGACCAGTATCTTCAAGTGATAAAGACCGGCAAGCCATTCTTTGCGGAGGACATTATCCCCCATACAAAGCTGGGTGATATTCACATGGCCGTCAGCGCATTCAAGGTTGGGGATGGATTGGGCATAATCACATCGGATGTTACCGAACGCAGGAGGGCGGAGAAGGAGCTCAGGGAGCGCAAGGATGAACTGGAGAGGCGCACCAACCAGTTGCTGGCCTTGCAGAAAGTGACCGCCTCTATCCAGTCGACGCTGGAGCTGGATGAAGTGCTGCAGCAGGTGGCGGAAGGCGTGGTAGATAACCTCGGCTATGACCAATCGTTGGTGCTCGTGGTGGATGAGAAGGCAGACGTCTACCGGGCACGGGCGTGGTACAGCAAGGACCGTGTGAAATACAGGGAAGGTGTGGAGAAGCTCCTGTCTCTGGCACTGACCGATGTAAAGTTCCCGCGGAAACGGGGCTACAGCAAGGGTCTGGATGAATCCATGGACGGCAGAGTGGTGATTACCCCCAGTTTCTCTGCTGTGGCCGTGCCCCCGCTGGATAAAAAGAAAGCCGGCGCCATACAGGAATTCCTCGGGGCCAGAGCCATCGTGAGCATGCCGCTGTTCGCTATGGAGAGGCACGTTGGCGGGATCATTGCCTTCACACATAAGGATGATGTTGCAGAAACAGATGTGGAGCCGCTGAAGCTGCTGGCGGACCAGGCAGGGGTGGCCATTGTCAACGCCAATATTTACGAAGGAGCCGCTGAGCTGGCACAGAGGCTGGCGGTCACCGGGACATTGTCCCGTATACTGGGTTCAAGCCTGGACATTAACGAGGTATATCAGGCTTTTACCGAGGAGATCAGCAACGTTATCGATTTCGAGCGTGCCAGCATATCACTGGTAGAGGGAGATCACCTGCGAGTACACGTGCTGGCTCCTGTGGAGGAGAGGACGGCTGGCGAAGGGCTGCTTGTGCCGCTGGCGGGGAGTGTGACCGAGACGATCATCAGGCGCAAGCAGACCGATATCGAGCCGGATCTCTCATCGGAGTGGAAGTCTCCTATGGATGTTCCCTATGCCGAGGAGGGATTGCGCTCCGTCATCAGGGTTCCCCTTCTTTCCAAGGGCGAGGTGTTCGGCAGCTTTGAGCTGGTCAGCCGTAAACCCGGTGCATACGGTGAGCGGGAGCAGGGTATCCTGGAGCAGGTGGCCGGCTCCATGGCGGCTGCAGTCGAGAATTCCAGGCTGTTCACGCAGGTGAAGCAGCATGAGGCCGAACTGATAAAGGCGTATGAAGAGCTCAAGGCGGCGCAGGATTATATGTTGCAGGTGGAGAAGCTCAGGGCGCTGGGCGAGATGGCCAGCGGCGTGGCCCACGATTTCAACAACGTGCTGGCCATCGTTTTGGGGAGGGCCCAGCTGGCGCTTGAGGACGTCAAGGATGCCAAGCTGAAGAAGGACCTGCAGATAATCGAGCAGGCCGCGCTGGATGCAGCCAGCACCGTGCGGCGACTGCAGGACTTCAGCCGGGTGAGGGTGGACCGCACTTTTGAGCCCGTGGACCTGAACAAGGTGGTTGAGGGCACGCTGCAGATGGTGGACTCGCGGCGCATCGAGCTCAAGGAGACGCAGGGCATCAGCATCGACGTTGTCACCGATCTGGAGAAGCTTCCCACTATCCTGGGAAATGTTTCCGAGCTGCGGGAGGCGCTGGTGAACATCGTGTTCAACGCCATGGATGCCATGCCCAAGGGAGGGACCATCACTGTAAAGAGCGCGATGGAGGAAAGATGGGCAGTTCTTTCCGTAAGCGATAACGGCGTGGGCATCCCCGAGGAGGTCATAGGAAAGATATTCGATCCTTTCTTTACCACCAGGGCTCCCAAGGGTTCAGGATTGGGACTCAGCGTAACATATGGAATCATCACCAGGCATGGCGGCAAGATCGATGTCGAAAGCACACCGGGTAAGGGCAGCACATTCAATATTAGGCTGCCGGCAGCGGGCGCTGCTGTCGGGGAGCAGCCTCCGGGCAAAGTGTCTGCCAGCGTTAAGCCCGTACACATACTGCTGGTGGATGACGATCCGGAGGTCGGAGAGGTTCTGGGGTTAATGCTCAGGCAGATGGGACACAAAGTCACCGGCGTGGGTTCCGGTGGTGCGGCGGTCAAAGCCTTCGAGTCGGGTGGCTATGATCTGGTGATCACTGACCTGGGGATCCCCGACATGTCGGGTCACGAGGTGGCGGCTGCGGTTAAGCGTGTCAGCCCACGGACGCCGGTGGTGATGATCACCGGATGGGGTGTGCAGCTTGACCTGAAGGAGATGCCGGAGATCGACGGCCTGGTGGCCAAGCCATTCAGCAAGCAGGCCCTTATTGAGACGATATCCAAGCTGCTGCAGTCGAAGCCCCGGAAGGGCAATGGACGGAAGAAGAAAAAGGGCCCTCCTGCCTAGAGGGCCCTTTAATCGTTTTCGAGATAGACTGTCTACAGCAGGGACGGCACGCCGTCCGCAGCCTTGTTCATCTCCTTCAGTTTATCCTCCGCCTCTTTCTGCTTTTTCTTGATCAGTCCGGCGGATTCTGTCACGGCCTGATATATCTTCTTCACCCTCTCGATATCCCTCAACTGGGACAGGATTACGGTGACGGATAAATCGCTCTTATTCCTGGGATAATCCCCGTTACGGAGCACGGCGTCCTCGGCCATGCCTTTCATGATCTCGCCCAGCTCGCGGATCATGGCAACGTTCATTTCCTTGGGTGGAGCGGATACCAGATACAGGGCTTTGCCTGCATCCCGCGGGTTACAACTGATGGACAGCTCGGCTATCGCCTGTTCCATGGCTTCAAGGCCGCGAAGTGTCTCCTTGCCCTTCTTTCTGAAGCTGCGTGTGGTCTCGAATGGATTCCTGATGACCGGCAGCTCCACTCTGCCCATGCCGATGGTGGTCCATCCATCCAGTGTCTCTTGAATATCGCCGGCGTCCAGTACCCTGGCTCCGATATGCTTGCGCTTGACTTCCTCGCCGGCGCACATCATGTCATAGAATGGTCGCACGATCTCCTGATTGATCCTCTCCATGTGGTTCACCAGGTTGGCATCCTTCTTGAGAAAACGCTCGTTGTCTGCTAGGAATACCGCATCGGCGACGGAATGCACTGACTTGAGACAGGTGGCGGTGTTATATACGCTCCTTTCCTCAGAGGTCTCCTCGTGATGGAACGGCAGGACTACCAGCGCATAAACCGGCTTATCGGGGAACCGGTCCTTGAGTATATCGGCGATGACTGGCAAAGAGCCGGAGCCCGTCCCGCCGGCGGCCCCGGCACAAAGGAGAAAGGCATCCGTCTCGTAAAACCGGGAGCCGGTGCGCACCGCGTCGATCACCTTGTAGCCATCCCATTTCGCCAGGGCGGCGGCTACCTCGTTGATCTTTCCCACGCCATGGCCACCGGTGCGGCCACCACCAATAACGATGCGGTGATGGAAGTCGCTCTTGATGGTCCTCAATCCCGTGAGGTCGGCCTGATCCGTGTTCACTGCATAGGCACCGGTGATTATCTGTAAGCCGCGATGACGAATTGCAGACTTACCCATCCTGGCAAATTCATCAGCGATCCTGGCGCCACACTGCCCCATTCCAACTACAACTAGCCTCATATCTGCCTCCTTATAAAAACTAACCCCTATCGAAATATTATGAAACTTTAGCATAACACCTAACCCCTGTCAAGCCTGAATAAATTGATAATCCAAGCTCCTCCACCTGATCGGTCGCCCTGTGATATAATTACTTTCCGCATGCCGTACGGGGAGCATCATGGAGTTTCGTAGGGAGATCAAGCGGATGGAATTGCTCAGCCCGGCCAGTGGCTTCGCTCGCGTGGTAAGCACCATCGAGTACCGCCGGGACCCGCTGACGGGTTGCTGGTGCCGCATCAACGTCAGCAGGGCGCAGCGCGTGAGGCAGTCACGGGGCGATGGTGCAGATGCGGCACAGGCCATCGAGGGGACGAAGGACGGCTGCTACTTCTGCCCGGAGCACCTGGATGCGGCTACCGCCAAGTTCCCGCCCGAATTCGCTGATGCAGCTCGAATACATGAGGGCGACACTGTCGTGTTCCCCAACCTGTATCCCTTCGCCGAATACCACGCCGTCGCTGTCCTGACGCGGCAGCACTGCCTGAGGCTGGACGAATTCACGCCGGTGATGATACAGGACAACATCGCCGCCACCCAGCGTTACATCGCTGCGGTCAATCGATGGGACGTCAGGGCCAAATATCCTGTCTGGCTGTGGAACCACCTGCCGCCCAGCGGGGCGAGCATCATACACCCGCATGTACAGATCACGGTCGATCGCTCCCCGATGTCCGGGCTGCGGGATATGTTCAATGCCAGCAGGAGATACCACAGGAAGAACGGTCGTGTTTTCTGGGCTGACCTTATCGATGCCGAGCGCCAGGAGGGACAGCGGTTCATCGCCGATTACGGTTCACTGGCGGTTATCGCCAGCTTCGCGCCACGGGGCAACCGGGAGCTGCAGATCGTTTTCAAGGATGTGAGCAGCCTGATCGACCTTGAGCGGAGGCAGGTCGCGGATTTCGCCGACGCGGTGGTGAGGGCGCTGCGCTGCTATAAAAGCATGGGCGTGGACTCGTTCAACATCATCACTTACTCGGGGCCCGTCGGCGGGAACGACGGGCATTTCTGGATGAGCGCCCGCCTGATCGCCCGTCCCGGTTTCCAGCCGTACTATACCAGCGATTCGGGCACGCTGGAGCGGTTCTATGGCACCTTCGTGATCGAGACGCTGCCGGAAGCTGTGGCGCGGGAAATGAAGGGCTACTATCGTTTTTAGTCGTCCCACAGCGGGTTGATCACCAGCCCGGTGGGCGTCTTGGGGTAGAAGTACGTCGATTTGGGCGGCATGCGCACGCCGGCATCGGCCACTGACAGTACGCTGGATATGGGCGTGGGGTTGAGCAGGAAGGCCAGCTGGTACTCGCCGGCATCCACCAGCGATATCGCCTCCAGTCCGTCGCGCGTGTATTTGAGGCACTCCTCTTCGCGCTCGGGTGAGTCGAGTCCCAGCATCTGGCGCAGGATCACCTGGTGCAGTATAAAGACGTCCAGCTCGCTGAGGACGCTGGGCTGCACCGGCAGCATCATGTCGGGCCTGGCGTGCATCAGGCACAGGCTGGTGCCGTCTAGGCCGTATAGCCCGAAGGTGGTTCCGCGCTTCCTCTTCAGCGACTGGCCCCATCGCTTCACGGTTTCGCCGTGGTCCGGCAGCGGCGGCAGCAGCCTGCGGTCGAAATACGGGATCCACTCGTGCTTGAATCGCGACAGCAATTTGGGATTGATATCGCGCACCAGTCGATGGGTTGGAAGCATGACAAGGTTGGGGTCTTCCGAGGGCGTAAGCGTCATCATGACGAAGTTGAAGCCCTCATCGCCGGTACATGACGGAGCGGCTGCCATGCGCTCGTTGCGGTAGGCCAGGGCGGTGGCATAGCGGTGGTGTCCGTCGGCGATATAGATGGTCTTATCCGCCAGCAGCTTATGGATCTTCTCGATACTGTCGCTGTCTTCCAGCGGCCACAGGGAATAGCTGACGCCGTCACCATCGGTGGCGGTCAGCTGCGGCCGTCCGCGCCGCTCGCCGAGCAGCGCCTGCAACCCCTCCCGCCGGTGGCGGAACAGCCCCATCACCGGGCTGAGGTTGGCGTTGCACGCCCGCAGCAGCCGCAGGCGATCCTCGCTCGGCCCCTTCATGGTCATCTCGTGGGGGCGTATGTGTCCGACGCTCAGGTCCTCCAGCCTGACACGGGCGAATAGGCTGAAGCGGCTCATGGGACGGTCGCCGTGCTGGAACCGGTGCTCGACGAGGTAGAAGGCGGGACATTCGTCGCGCTGCAGTATGCCCTCACTCAGCCACTGGTTTAGTGCAGCGGCGGCACGGGAATACCGGTTGTCCTGCGGAGAGTCGGCGGGGCGCTCTTTGCCGAAGTCGAGCCGGATTATGTTGCAGGGGTTGGACTGATAGTATCCGGCCTGTTCCTCGGTGGAGATGACGTCGTAGGGGGGTGTGATAACGGTTGAAGGGTCGCCGATACGCTTCAGGTCGTATCTTATGCCGCGAAACGGTCGGATATCAGCCACAACGAACTTAATATAGCAAGGCGGTCGCCAAAGGTCAATCGGTGGAGATGGCCTGCCTTATTTCGCGGATGAATTCGCCAGCCGATGTGGCCGGGTCGCTGGAGGAGTCAATGATGTCCAGCAGGCGGCTGCCGATTATGATGCCGTCGGCCAGTGAGGCCACGCGGCGGGCCTGCTCCGCTGTCGAGATGCCGAAGCCGACGCACAGCGGCTTGTCGGTCGTCTTGCGGATGCGGGAGATGAAGCCCTCCAGGTCGCTGGTCAGCGCTTGCCTCGCTCCGGTGACGCCCTTCAGCGAGACCACGTAGATGAAGCCGCGCGACCTGTCGGCGATGAGTCGCATGCGCCCCTCGTCGGACGTGGTCGGCGCCAGCAAATAGATCAGGTCGATGCCACGTTTGGACGAGATTCTCTCCAGCTCGCCGCCCTCTTCCGGCGGAAGGTCGGGCACGATCAGCCCGTCGACTCCGGACCCGGCGCAGGCATCGCAGAACTGCTCCAGCCCGTAGTGGAATATGGGATTGTAGTAGCCCATGAAGATGAGCGGTATGTCGATGCGTCGCCTGAGGTCGGCGGCCACCTCCAGACAGCGCTGCGGTGTGATGCCGCTCTGCAGCGCCCGGTGGCTCGCCCGCTGGATGGTGGCGCCGTCGGCCAGCGGGTCTGAGAAGGGGATGCCCAGCTCGATCATGTCGCAGCCGCTGTTTGCTATCGATTGCGCCACTTCCAGCGTGGCCTCCACGCCGGGGTAACCCACGGTGAGGTATGCGATGAGCGCCTTATGCGATCGCTGCTCGAAGGATGCATCGATGCGGTTCACAGCTCCACCCCCAGCGCCTGTGCCACGATGGCCAGGTCCTTGTCGCCGCGCCCGCTGAGGTTGACCAGTACGATATCGTCCTTCGACAGGGCTTTCGCCAGTACGGTCGAATAATAGATTGCGTGTGCCGGCTCCAGCGCCGGTATGATGCCCTCGCGCTGCGACAGCAGGCGAAAGCCCTCCAGCGCCTGCCGGTCGGTGATGGCTACATAGGTCGCTCGCCCGCTGTCCCTGTAATAGCTGTGCTCCGGGCCGACGCCGGGGTAGTCCAGTCCCGCCGAGATGCTGTGGGTCTCGCGTATCTGGCCGTCCTCGTCCTGCAGCAGATATGACTCGGTTCCATGCAGCACCCCGATGCTGCCCTGTGCCAGGCTGGCGCCGTGCTTCCCGCTGTCCAGCCCCAGCCCGCCCGCCTCGACCCCGATGAACTTCACCGGGTCGCCGAAAAACGGATGGAACAGGCCGATGGCGTTGCTGCCCCCGCCGACGCAGGCCACGGCGTAGTCGGGGAGGCGCCCGGTGGCATCCAGCACCTGCTGCCGAGCCTCCGTCCCGATGACCGTCTGGAAGTCGCGCACCATCACGGGATACGGGTGCGGGCCGACGACGCTGCCCAGCAGGTAGTGCGTCGTGTCAACGTTGGTGACCCAGTCGCGTATGGCCTCGTTGATGGCGTCCTTGAGGGTGCGGCTGCCGCTGGATACCGGCCGCACCTCTGCGCCCAGCAGCTTCATGCGGAACACGTTCGGCGACTGGCGGCGGATGTCCTCCTCTCCCATGTACACGATGCACTCCATGCCCAGCATGGCGCACACGGTGGCCGCCGCCACGCCGTGCTGCCCGGCGCCGGTCTCGGCCACGATGCGCCTCTTGCCCATGCGCTCCGCCAGCAGCCCCTGCCCGATGGCGTTGTTTATCTTGTGGGCGCCGGTGTGGGTCAGGTCCTCGCGCTTGAGGTATATCTGCGCCCCGTTGCAGTCCGCGGTGAGGTTGGCCGCAAAGTACAGCGGCGTCGGCCTTCCGGCGTAGTCCCGCAGCAGCGATGACAATCGCCCGGTGAAGTCGGGATCGCCTTTAGCGTCGCGGTACGCCTGCTCCAGCTCATCCAGCGCAGCCATCAGCGTATCCGGCACGAACTTGCCGCCGAACCGCCCGAAGTGCCCCGTCTCATCGGGTATGCTGTTGTATTTCATCCTTTAGCCTTTGCTGCCGATATGAACATCCGGATAAGCGTATCGTCTTTCAATCCATCGCTCTCCACGCCGCTGGAGACGTCCACCCCCCAGGGATTGGCCTGCCGTATCGCCTCGCCAACGTTTTGCGGCGTGAGCCCTCCGGCCACCATCACCGGGTAGCGCGATGCCGCCTCGCAGGCTATCCTCCAGTCGAATGACTGCCCGCTGCCGCCATAGCTGCCGGGCGCGGCGCCGTCGAGCATGAAGATCATATTGTCGTCAAGGTAGCGTGCTCTTCGCTCCATCAGCGATATGAGCGTTCTCCCGCTCGTCTCTGCCTGCACGCGGATCACCTTTATCACCGGCACGATGATATCGCTGACGTAGTCCCAGGGCTCGTCGCCGCTGAGCTGCACCCGGTCCAGCCCGCAGTGTTCCACGATGCGGTTGACCTCTATGGCGGGCGTGTCGACGAAGACGCCCACGGTCTCTACGGCGGGATAGCCCTGTTTCAATATAGCGATCAGGTCCCTGGCGCGGTCGGCGTCCACCTGCCGCTTGGAGGCGGCGAACACCAGCCCGATGAAATCGGCGCCGGAATCGGCGGCTGCCAGCGCATGCTCCACATCGCGAATGCCGCAGATCTTGACGCGGGTCACAGCAGCTCCCTCATCTTGGCCGCTACGTCGGCGGCGGTCACCAGCGTCTCGCCGACGAGGATGGCGTCCACGCCCCACTCGCGCATTCGCCGCACATCGTCGCCGCTGCGTATCCCGCTCTCGCTGACGACTATGCGGTCGTCGGGTATCAGCGGCCGCAACCGCCGGGTGGTCTCCAGCTTCACCTTGAACGTCCGCAGGTCGCGGTTGTTGATGCCTATTATCCCGGCGCCGCTCTGCAGGGCACGCTCCAGCTCCTCCTCGTCGTGTACCTCCACCAGGCACTTCATGCCCAGCCTGTGGCTCAGCGATATGAGTTCGCCCAGCCTGTCCTTGCTCAGCATGGCCACGATCAGCAGCAGGGCGTCGGCGCCGTGCAGCCGCGATTCGTATATCTGGTACGGCTCAAAGACGAAATCCTTCCTCAATATGGGGAGCGACCTGACGCTGTTTTTTATCTCCGCCATATGCTCCACGCTGCCCTCGAAGTAGCGTTCCTCGGTGAGCACCGATATGGCGGTGGCTCCGTTACCGGCGTAGGTGTTCGCCAGTCTCACCGCGTCGAAATCGGGGCACAGCACGCCCCGCGACGGCGAGGCTTTCTTGACCTCGGCGATGAGCCTGACGTTCTTCCCCTTAAGCGCCGCGGAGAGGTCGAGCGGTCTGGTCTCCAGAGCGGCGACCTGCTCCTTCAGCCGCGTCAGCGACAGGCTGCGCTTGCAGCGGGCGATGTCCTGCATCTTGGCTTTAACGATATCGTCAAGTATCATGATCGTTCTCGATTGTGTGCCGCCGGTCGCCGGGTCGCTCGATCCCCTTTCAGGCGGGCTGGAGCTCGCGGGTAAGTGCGATCAGCCCCTCCAGCTTACCCAGCGCCTTACCATTGTCGATCGACATCGCAGCCATCCTCGTGCCCTCGCCGAGGTCGTTGGCCATGTCGCCGGCCACCAGCGCGGCGGCCGAGTTGACCAGCACGATGTCGCGGTACGGGCCTTTCTCACCGCGCAGCACTCGCCGCAGTATGTCGGCGTTCTCCTGTGGCGGGCCGCCGCGCAGCTTCGACAGCTCGGTGGTCGACATGCCGAAGTCGCCCGGCTCGATGTGGTAGCGGCTGACCTCACCGCCTTTCAGCTCGCACACGGTGGTCCTGCCCCCCAGAGTGACCTCGTCCAGCCCGTCCTCGCCGTGCACCACCAGCGCATGTTTGCAATCGAGCAGGCTGAGCACCTGCGCCATCTTGAGGGTCAGTTCCTCGTCGAACACGCCGAGGAGCTGCGCCTGCGCTCCGGCGGGATTGGTCATGGGGCCGAGTATATTGAACACGGTGCGTATGCCGATCTCGCGCCGCGAGGGCGCGGCGTACTTCATAGCCGGGTGGAATGTCTGGGCGAACATGAAGCCGATGCCGATCTCTTCCAGGCACCTCTCGACCTCGTGCGGCCCCAGCTCGATTTTAACCCCTAGCGCGTCCAGCACGTCGGCGCTGCCGCAGCCGCTGCTCATGCCGCGGTTGCCGTGCTTGGCAACCTTCAGCCCGGCTCCGGCGACGACAAATGCGCCGGTAGTCGAGATATTGAAAGTCTTGGAGGCATCGCCGCCCGTGCCGCAGGTATCGACGACATTCCCGCTCACCTTCACCGGCAGCGCCTTCTCCCGCATCACCTTCGCCATGCCGGCGATCTCCTCCACCGTCTCGCCCTTCAGCCGCAGCGCCGTGACGAAAGAGCCGAACTGGGCAGGCGTGGCCTTCCCCTCCATGATTTCCGTCATCACCTCCCCCGCCTGCTCCATGCTCAGCGAATTGCCCTTGACTATAAGGTCGATAGCTTCTTTAATCATTTTATTACCTCAGAACTTTGTGCAGTTTAGATATTACCGGAGAATTTTACAAATTCCTCCTCGCTGATTTGTTGAATTTCTAATTCCTCTAATTGTAGTGTTTTCTCCTGTTTCAATAATATCTTTCGGCTTGATTTAAAAAATCTACCGTGTATATCTTTATATACAGCTATCAGCGCTCTAAGTTGGCTAAAATTGTCTCTGTGATCAAGAAGCATGTATATATCTTTTTCAAATGTGGAGATTGTTCGAATCCTTCTAATCTTGGAAGGTTCTGTTTTATCTATTGTTGTACGAACGTCTATAGCTGGACCAAAGCCTATATTTTGGACTTTGAAGATGATGGTCGAAGGTCTCCAGCCTTCGGAAAGATACTCCTCTATCACATCTTCTGGTAATTGGCTTTTTAATATCTCATCTGTACTTGCGAACCAGAAATCTATGACCGGCCTAGCCATTTCATATCTTTGATTTCGCATCTCTTCCGCCATTTTTATGCTGGCTTCTGCTTGTCGCTCTGTTGCCGTCGCTGTTGTAGCGGTTGTAACTGCTTGCTCTTTTGTTGCCTCTGCCATATCTGCGGTGGCTTTTGCCTGTTTCTGTATTTCGGAAGCTTGTTCTTTTGTTGCTTCTGCTATTCTTTTCGTATCGTTGGCGTATTCTGCAGCTACCAACACTGTCCCGAATAACACGAGTATAGTTATGATGTCTCCGACCTCGATCTTTTCAAGAAAGTAAGCGATTAGAAGTAGACCCGTGACAATAAGGAACAAGGCCACAGTGTTCACTCTACGTTTTTTAATTTCATCCTTGTCGGACAATTGTCTGGTTTCCAACTTGGCAAGTATTCCTATGCCTACTATGAATTCGAGGGTAATTAGTACCCAAAGCCAATCCGGTGAGCTAGGACTGGGCCAGTTATATATTCTCGCAGGAACAATGGTGCAAACTATGACGAGGATCATAGCAATAGCCCAACACGCTCTGTAGGTTTCTAAAGGTTGCTTACAGTTCATGTTCCTTTTTCTCCTACCGCAACACCACTTTCGTGTCTAGGAAATTCCTCAGTAAATCCTTGCCTGCTTCGGTCATGATGGATTCGGGGTGGAACTGCACACCTTCCACCGGGTGATTTTTGTGCCTCAGACCCATTATTATACCCTTATCCGTCCACGCGGTCACCTCCAGGCAGTCGGGCACCCTGTCACGCATCACCGCCAGCGAGTGATATCGGATCGCCGGAAAAGGATTCGGTAAGTTCGTAAAAACGCCTCTGCCGTCGTGGTGAATCGAGGACAGCTTGCCGTGCATGATCTCGCCAGCGCGGTCGACCACGCCGCCGTAGGCATAGCCGATGCACTGGTGCCCCAGGCACACGCCCAGGATGGGGAGCCTCTCCCCGAATCGCTTGATGACATCGTTCGATATACCTGCGTTCTCCGGTCGGCCCGGCCCGGGGGAGATGACGATGCGCTCCGGGGCCATGCGCTCTATCTGCTCGAGGGTTATCTTGTCGTTGCGCGCCACGCGCACCTGCTGCCCCAGCTCGCACAGGTACTGGTACAGGTTGTAAGTGAAGCTGTCGTAGTTATCGATGAGCAGTATCATCGCGTCGCCTCCGCTTCCTCGATGGCCGTCAGCAGCGCCCGAGCCTTGTTCATGCTCTCCTCGTACTCGCGGGAGGGCACGCTGTCGGCCACGATGCCGGCGCCCGCCTGCACGCTGGCGACGCCATCGGTCATCACGATCGTCCTTATGGTTATGGCCGTGTCCAGGTTGCCGGAGAAGCTGAAGTAGCCCACCGCCCCGGCGTACGGGCCGCGCCTGTCCGGCTCCAGCCCGGCGATGATCTCCATGGCGCGTATCTTGGGGGCGCCGGAGACGGTGCCGGCGGGGAAGCAGGCGCGCAGCGCCTCGAACGGCCGCAGCTCCGGCCGCAGCCTGCCCTGCACGTGCGATACCAGATGCATCACGTGGGAGTAGTTCTCCACGTCCATGAACTGCGTCACCTCCACGCTGCCCGGCTCGGCGATGCGCCCGATGTCGTTGCGGCCCAGGTCCACCAGCATAACGTGCTCGGCGCGTTCCTTCTCGTCGGCCTTAAGCTCCGACGCCAGCGCGGTGTCCTCGTCGGGCGTCCTGCCGCGCGGCCGCGTGCCGGCGATGGGGTGGGTCGCCACGATGCCGTCCTCGACGCGCACCAGCAGCTCCGGCGACGCCCCGATGATGTGGCAGTCGTCGAGGTGCAGGTAGTACATGTAGGGTGACGGGTTGATGCTGCGCAGGGCGCGGTATATGTCGAACGGGTCGGCGGAGGTCCTGCGGCTGAGCCGCTGCGACAGCACCGCCTGTATGATCTCGCCGGCGGCGATGTCCTCCTTGGCGCGGGCCACCATGCCCTCGAACTGCTCCCGGCTCATATTCGACGTCACCGGCGACGGCTGGTGGGCCGCCTTGCTGTCTTTGCGTTCCTGTTTGAGGGGCTGGCCCAGCCGCTTCACCAGAGAGTCGATTCTCTCAACCGCACCCTTGTAGGCCTTGTCCGCGTTGAGCCCGTCGAGCCTGGCATGGCTCACCACCTTTATGCGGTGCTTCAAGTGGTCGAATACAAGTATGGTGTCGGCGAACATGAACACGGACTCGGGCAGGCCCAGCGGGTCGACATCCGGCGATGGCAGCTCCTCGAAATACCTCACCGTCTCGTAGGACAGGTAGCCCACCGCACCGCCGTGGAACGGGGGCAGGCCGGCAACGCGCCCCAGGCGGTATTTGTTCAGCTCCCTCTCGATGGCCACCAGCGGGTCGCCTTCGCCCTGCTCCGAGCGCAGCACGGTGTACGGCTGCGTGCCGATGAAGCTGTAGCGCGCCAGCCGCTCGCCGCCCTCCACGCTCTCCAGCAGGAACGAATACGATCCGCGGGCGATCTTGAGGAAGGCGGATACCGGCGTGTCCAGGTCGGCGGCGATCTCCCGGTAGATCGGCACCAGGTTGACCCTCTCGCTCATCTCGCGTACTTCATCCAGTGTCGGGTAATACATCTGCCATCACCCCTTTCTTCCTTTGTCGATGTCGATTGTGTCCATTACCATATCCTTTTTAACCTCGCGATCTCTGGTCGACATCGATCGTTTTCAATACAAAAAGCCTCCGTCCAAAGGGACGAAGGCTTTAGCTTCGCGGTGCCACCCTGATTGTCACGATAAAAACGTGGCATCTCTGTCAGGTACGCCCCGATCGATATCGGGGGATACCCCGGGCTGTGATAACGGTGCCCCTTCCGTCAAGGCCTACTCGCCGTCAGGCTTTCGGTTTGCGGCTCCCGAGTCCATTCCGCCCCTGCGCCGGCGCCGGGCTTCCACCTTACCCCGGCTCTCTGTAGCCTCGCCTTTGAGCGTACTAGTCTCGCTCGCAGCCTTTGCGATTTTTCGATTGTATATCGGTATTATAACGTTTGTTTGGCGCTTGTCAATATCTGCTGACTACATGCTGCCCAAATCTGTTATGGGTACACCCGGCGCGACCGAGTTGATGTCGAACACGCTGTCAGCGATGGACGGGTTCAGCTCGATGTTCGAGTACTGCATGGTGTAGGTGTAACCGGCCGAGGTGACCTCTATCTTGATGGGCCATCCGCTGTTCGTTATCCAGGTGTGGGATACCACGCCACCGCCGGCGTTGCAGGTATACTTGGTGCAGGATTGACCGGCAACCGTCTCATGACCTGCGATAGAGGCCCCGCCCATGCACCCTGCCTGGAACCCCGCAAGGATGGTCGCCTCTGATACATCGCCGTAATAGCCGTCTTTCCACTCCTCGGCATACTGGGCGCCCGGGTTGCTCATAGCTGATTCCGACGCGTATTTATATACCATATTCATCTCAGGCATATACATGTAGGCGAACTCGCCGTCGTAGAGCATCACCATCTCTGTCTCAGTACCCTGCTGAGTGGCGCTCCAGTCGGTGCGCCATTTGTCTCCCTTTACCCAAAACATCATCTCTCCCGTAGTCCCCAGAGAATCTGACATTTCCATGGAGAACTTGTAGCTTCCCGGCAGCTCACCGGGCTGCTCCGCGACCTGGGTCGGCTGCTGGGTCGGCTGGGCGCCGTTGCCATTGCCGTCCCCGCAGGCGACTAGTGCCAGCGTCGCTATTAGAGCAATGGCCATTATCGATAGTGCAAATCTTTTCATCAGGCACCTCCTGTAATTATGATACTCGCTTGCTGCGGATCACGAAGGTCGGATGTATCGACCACTTATTTATACCGGCCTTCTATTGTGAGCACTGTATTGCCTGAAAGTGCTTTCCCTCTGTCTTGATGGATGGGGCGATCACCATCTCCACGCGCTGCATCTCGCGGATCGAGCGGGCGCCGCACATGCCCATGGACGTGCGCAGTGCCCCGACCAGGTTCTGCGTGCCGCCGGTCACAGACGATGGCCCGAACAGTATCTGCTCCAGCGTGCCGGTTGTCCCCACGTGGACGCGCGTGCCCCGCGGCAGCGCGGCGTGCGGCGTGGCCATGCCCCAGTGGTAGCCGCGGCCGGGTGCCTCCTGCGCCTGCGCGAATATCGAGCCCAGCATCACCGCATCGGCGCCGGCGGCGATGGCCTTGCAGATGTCCCCGCCGCTGCGGAAGCCGCCGTCGGTGATGAGCGCCACGTAGCGGCCGCTCTCCTGCAGGTAGTGCTCGCGGGCGGCGGCGCAGTCCATGGTGGCCGTCACCTGCGGCACCCCCACGCCTGTGACCTCGCGGGTGGTGCATGCCGCCCCAGGCCCCACGCCTACGAGTATGCCATGTATCCCTTCCTGCATCAGCGATAGCGCCGCGCTGTAGCTGACGCAGTTGCCCACGATGATGGGCGCGGGCATTACCCTGCACAGGTCGGAGAAGCTCAGTCCCTTGTAGCTCCTCGATATGTGTCGCGAGGTGGTAACGGTGGATTGCACCACGAATATGTCGATGCCGGCCTCGGCGCAGATGGGGGCGAAGCGTTTGGTGTTGGATGGGGTTACCGAGGCGGCGCACACCGCGCCGGATTCCTTTATCTGCTGGATACGCTCGCCGATGAGGTTCTCCTTTATCGGCTGGCTGTAAATCTTCTGCATGAGCGGGGTCACGCTGTTGGCCGGGGTAGCGGCAAGCTCTTCTAGGATGGCGCCGGCGTTTTCATATCGCGTCTGCACGCCCTCCAGGTTCAGCACCGCCAGCCCGCCGAACTTGCCCAGCGCCAGGGCAAATGCGGGGTCGACCACCGCATCCATGGCCGAGGCCAGGAAGGGTATATCGAACTTGTATTTGAGTATGGAGAACTCGATGCTTACCTGCTCGGGGTTGATGGTGGCGTCGCCGGGGACCAGTGCCACCTCATCGAAGCCGTAGGTTCGTTTGAGTTCCTTGAATTGCGGATGGGGCATCCCTCTCCTTGGTCAGTTGATGGATTGTAAACCAAAATATAACAGATAAGCCTCTACTTAGTCAAACGCCTGATGGATGCGGCATGGTGAACTATAGGCTTGCCCCTGTGGCTAACGCTGCGCATCAGCCGCTTGCGAGTAGGTGCGGCGGCTTTTTGCCGTCGTCTTGATGCCGTGGTTAGCCCCTTAATACGCGAAAAGCTCTTGCAAACAATTGATAATTTTAATCTGCGCGCTTTGGGAAATCACACCAGATTTTTGAATTAACCTGGATTTGTCAACGGCTCTTATTTGGTCAAGCAAGATCAAGCCTTTTTTACCCTGAAATGTATATTGAATTCTGGTTGGATAGCTGAATCCTTTGGATGTCATTGGAGCAACAATCGCGGTCTTCAGCGCAGACATTTCATCAGGGGAGATAACAACACAAGGCCTTGTTTTCTTGATTTCAGAACCTTGCGTCGGATCAAGTTGAACCAGCCAAATCTCAAATCTGTGAACATCTTTTTTTACCATTCCAAGTCCTCTTCATCTACCAATGGGGCATCCAACCACTCCTGATCCGCTTCGCTTGATTCTTGGGATTTAAGGGCTTTATCAAATTGTTCTTTCCAGCCTTCTCTGTTTTTCTTAACAGGTTGAATTAACAGTCCGTCATCGATTATTTTGAATTCCAATTGCTTGTCTTCTAATCGTGCTTGCTCGATTACCGCCTTTGGAATACGGATACCCTGTGAATTTCCTATTCTGATTAAAGTCGTCATTTTCGCCTCCAATTGTGTCTATGTAATTACAATATACCCACAAATGGATTTATTGTCAAATCATCCTTACTATTTAAGGGCTAACGCTGCACATCGGCCGCGGCCTGTTGTTCATGGTATACGACAACGCTGGCGGTTGGCTGCACGCGCTTGTTATATTACCGCCTCTAACTTGTGCTGAATCAATTTGTTGATACTTTCGCCTTCCTGCATGGCTTTGATTGCCACGGCTTTGTGCAATTCAGGTGATATTCGCAATGCTATTTTACCGGAGAATTTTTTGTTGGCAGTTGCTTTCGGTAAAGGCTTCCCGGAGTTCTTCATTATCGAGATAGTATCTTCAATTACCTCGCATAATTCATTGAAGACTTCTGTTTCGTCTTGTCCATGGACGCCCCCGTCAAATAGGCCGGGAGAAGTTCCAACATAGCAATTATCTTCATCGGACCATTCAACGATCTTCATATATTTGTCAGGGATTTTAGTACTCATTTTGTTACCCCTTTGATAGCTTTCTCAACCGCAGGTTAGGCGGTATCGAACTCTCCTATTGCGTACCACCGTACGTCGTCAATGTCGCTCACCACCTGATAGGCGTGGACGGCCACACGTACGAACTCGCAGTCCGGCGAGCTTAGGAACCTCTCAAGGTCAGGGTGCCGCGCCAGGTGTGTCACGATGTGAGCCTGTCGATCCTCCTCCGGCGTCTTGATCGCTTCACCAACTGCTGTGAGGACCAGCCGCCGATCTGAACGCCTGACGTCGCCCTCTCTGTCCTCGATGAGAATCGCCACTCGTCGATCCTCCCGGATGCTCTGATACTTGAGTGTGTCACGATACGTCGCGAACGCGAGGAACCGCAGACCATCCAACGGCGTGAAGGCTATGAGGCTGGCGTGAGGCTGACCGTTACGCTGGGTAGCCAGCACAGCGAGCCGGTTCCGCTCAAGCACGCGCCGGATGGTGTCCTGAATCTCGCTAGGTTCCTGTGCCATGCTATCGCTCATGCAGTCCCTTGCTCCTTGTCTCCAGACGCCGCTGCCGCCTAACGGACTGGAGTTCAGCCGCCACGCGGCTGACACAGTGATACGAAACGTGAACCAGAACGCTTCAAAAGCGGCGCTAACCTCAAAAGGGTTCTCGATAGCGTGGTCGGCTGCAACGACTTGTTAGGCAACCTCCAAGGCAACAAATAGCGCTTTTCGGCACACTCGTTAGGTGAAAGTGTTGGAGTCGCCTCGCTTCACTCCCTTTCCTATCATCATTCCCCAAAACCAGCTTAGCTTCAATTTCTCTACCTCAACATCCACGAAACCCGATGAAAGAAACAGACTTCTTAGCTGTCTTAACGAAGTGCTCCCCACGTGCGCCTTCTCACCGATTTTGCCAGCCAAATCAACTATTCTCATCAGAAGGTAGTCGTCACAGATATCTTGAATCATGAAAACCCCGTTGTGTTTTAGAGATTTCCATACCTTGTTGAAGATGTCCCCCTTCTGTTCGAAGTGATGAAATGCATTTGTGCTGAGAATAAGGTCGAAATTACTATCATAGCTCAACGAACTCGCACTCCCAACCTGGAATTCCACATTATTGTAGTTTGTCTTTGCAAGATGCTGTCTAGCCTGCTCAATCATCTTTTTCGATAAATCCAGCCCGACGACTCTACCAGTTCCCTCTAGCATGGAGGCAATGTCGAGACTGCCTTTTCCTGTT
>Ga0180431_10001009_pt1 | contig 39426 bp, 50 predicted proteins | sample SS_ome_11_FD_132459 | JGI IMG/M metagenome (GOLD analysis project Ga0180431, IMG submission 132459) | Hypersaline lake sediment archaeal communities from the Salton Sea, California, USA - SS_1_MS_1 metaG | ecosystem: Environmental > Aquatic > Non-marine Saline and Alkaline > Hypersaline >... | reverse complement strand
GATTGGATTGCCGGGCGGATCCGCAGGTTGGCGATCACCATGCCACCGGGCCACGGCAAATCGGAGCTTGTCAGTCGGCGCGCGCCAGCCTTTATTTTCGGCCGCAATCCCAACGCTCGAATCCTCGCGGCCAGCCACACCCTGGAACTTGCCCAGACCATGAGCGAGGACGTGCAGGAGATTATGGACACGCCCGATTATCTGGAGTTGTTCGGCCGGCGATTGCCGAGCACCGCGGAAGCGGCTCGCCGAACACTGAGTTTCTTTCGCGTCGCCGGGGGGCGCGGCTATTATCGGGCCGCCGGGATTGGGGTGGGCATTTCCGGGATGCGATTCACCCACGGCATCATCGACGATCCGATCAAAGATGACGAGGCGGTTTCGCCGACCAATCGCGAAAAGGCTTGGCGCTGGTACGCCAAGGTATTTCACACGCGCCAAGCGCGGCACGCATCAATTCTAATCACCATGACCCGCTGGCATCGCGACGATCTACTGGGGCGAATTCTCAAACAGGCGACTGAACAAAATAGCGAAGAATGGACGGTCCTCAATCTACCTGCATTGCGCCCACCGGAGCGAACCCATCCGGAGGATCCGCGACAAGAAGGTGAGGCGCTTTGGCCTTGGTTCCGCAGTGAAGTGGAATTGGAGCGGATCAAGAAACTCGACCGCCACGCATTCGCCGCGCTCTACCAGCAAGCCCCCGGGGACGCCGGCGGCTCCGAGTGGCCGGGATCCTACTTCGGGCCGTGGATCTGGTGCGAGCCGGACGACTGGCCGGAATCGTTCGACGTGCGGGCCATCGCCATCGATCCTTCCATGGGCAAGGGCGACAGGCACGGCGACTACTCGGCGATTGTCTACGTCGGCCTCAAGAACGGTCTGATTTACGTGGACGCGGACCTCGAACGTAGACCACCTCACGAAATCGTGCGCGATGCCCTCGGCATGGTGATGCGTTACAAGCCGCAGTACATCGGCATCGAGTCCAACGGTTTTCAGGAAATGCTCTTGGCTGAGTTTCGTCGTCAGGCCGGCGGTCGCCTGACAGACTACGTAGCCGGCGTGCCGCTCTCGGCGATCCCCAACAAAGAAGCCAAGACGCTGAGAATCCGCCGGCTTGGCCACGCGATCGTAGATCGTCTGCTGCGCTTCAAGCGGGATTGCCAAGGCTGCCATTTACTGGTAGATCAATTGATGGATTTCCCCAACGGCGATCACGATGACGGCCCGGATGCCCTGGAGATGGCCATCCGCTTGCCGTCCATTTCGCGGATAGGAGCAATGACATGATCAGGGAAGCGGCCGTCGAGGCATTGGGCAGGTATACCCGGGCTCTTGAGGCATCGGTCGAATTGATCGATCGATTCGTCAGTTTCGACGATGAACTCTTTGACGGGACGGGGCGGCAAGTTTGGTCGAAGATCAGCCTGGAGGACTTTCGCCAAGGCTCTTCCGCTCTCGCGTATCGAGATCAAGAAGGCCTGGAAAAAGTGCGGAATCATGGCCGTTATCTGGCGCTGGAAAACGAGTTTGCCATCAACGGACACGAGAACCGCGTCAGCTACGTAGTGGGCTCGGGCCACGTCTACAGCGTCAAGCCGCAGCCAGGCGAAGAGCTTGATCCGTTGGTTTGCGAGGAAGTCAAGGCGGTCATCGATGACTTCGTGGATCTCAACAACTGGCATCAGAGGCAGCAGGAAATCATGCGGCGCTGTGATCGGGATGGGGAAAGCTTCTTGCGATTCTTCCCGAGCGGAGATGGTCTTCTGCGCGTCCGCTTCGTGGAGCCGGAGCAAATCCGAAATCTGCAAGCCGAGAAAAACGATGCGGCCCGATTCGGGATCATCTTCAACCCCAATGACGCGGAAGAGCCCGAAGCCTACATCGTTCACGCGTTGGGACGGAGCGAAGCGGTTGAAGAGATTCCCGCGGTCCAGATCCAGCATCGCAAGGCAAATGTGGATTGCACGTCGCCGCGGGGGTTGCCCTTGTACTATCCGGTGCGAACGAACTTAGCCCGAGCCGAAAAGCTGCTTGCCAACATGTCTACCATGGCGGGGATCCGCGCGGCCTTTGCCCTGATCCGCAAACATGCCAGCGGGGCGCAATCGGTGGTGCAGAATTTCTTGGACGCCGGCGCCGACGTGCAAACCAGCAACAGCACGACCGGCAAGACAACCAATTATCGAGAATACCCCCCAGGGTCGATCATTGATTCGTCGGCGGCCCTGGAACATGAATTTCCTGCCCATAACACCGGGGCCGGAGAGCTGGTCACGATCCTCCAGGCGGAGCTTCGCGCCATCGCATCCCGGTTGACGATGCCGGAGTTCATGCTCTCAAGCGACGCCTCGAACGCCAACTACGCCTCCACTATGGTGGCGGAGGGCCCCGCCGTAAAGATGTTCGAGCGATTGCAAGCCCAAATGATCCACGACGATTTGGAAGTCCTGCGATTGGCGGTGCGCACAGCGGCTGCGGCTGGCAAGCTGGAGGATGATGTGCTTGAGCGTGTCACGATAACGGTCGAGCCCCCACAAGTGCGCACGCGCGATCGGCTCAAGGAAGTCCAGGCCGATCAGGTGCTGGTGCTGAACTCGGTGATGTCTCACAGCACGATGGCGGCGCGGCATGGCTTGGATTACGACGCGGAACGGGAGGCCATGGACGAAGAGGCGGAAGACAACCAAGATGCGGGCGGGTTGGATCTGGGAAAGACGACCGACAATGAGCCGGAGGAATGAAACACGTCATGCCCTCCGCGATTGATCAACGGTTGGCCTCTCTTCTGCATCAGGCCAGAATCCGCGCCTTGAGCCGGGTCGATCGTCTTACGCGCCAAGTCGGCGATGCCTACAGCCGCATGGGTCGGGAGCTACTTCGGGCGGCGGCCGTGCCCGAGCCGGAGAGCGTTGTCCGCATTGATGAGATTGTTGATTCCGCGTTCGCCGGTGCGCACAAGTTGATCCGCGATGGTTTTCGATCGGAAGTCGAGGCTTCCAATCGAGCGGCCGTGCGTTCGATGATTCGCGCGATCCCTTATCGATGGTTTCGCGCCCTCCACCCAATGGTGGTCGAGGCTGAAGAGCCCAGCCATGATCACTTGAGCGACGAAGAGAAGCGGGCATTGATCGAGGAGCTTGTCTTCCCGCCACCCACGCCAGAACGGGTCGACGAACTGCTCGACCACACCGGCGCGGGCGGCGTGGGCTGGGAAGAGCGGCTATCCCACTGGGAGGCGCCGGTCCGCGAACAGATTCGCAAGCAGTTGGTGGTCGGGATCGCCGACGTCGAAGCAATCGGGATCACGGCCTTGCGCAGGAGCTTGGAGCCGATCGTGGGCGGGGTCCGATACAAGGCCCAGCGGATCGCACGCACCGAAGGCCGGCGAATGGCCGAACTGGGGCAGATGGAAGCCTACGCCCAGGCGGCCGAACTGATCGACGCGATGCAAATCATTGCGACTCTCGACACGCATACCCGGGCCCATCACGCAGCCAGGCACGGGAAAACGTTCGCTCAGCAGCCGAACGGCTCGTACCTCAGCACTGACGGCGAGTTCCTGCCGGATTTGCAGGACGAACCCAACTGCCGATGTTACGCAAGTCCAATCTTGAAGATGCCGGTTGAAATCGAAAACGATCCGACGGTACGGACTCAGTTTGAGAACGCCTCCCGGGAACTCATTGCGGATCCTTCCAGCTACAATCAATGGTGGGCCACGGCAACTGAGAAAGAGAAACGGCGGTCGGTTGGCGGCCGGCGGTATTCCGTGGTGGCCAAAAGACTGGCCAGTCAGGGCAGACAACCCGAGTGGGAGGATTTCCTGGATCCGACAGGCAAGCTCATGCCAATGGACAGACTCAAGCGGCAGACCTGGCAGGCGTGGGCCAATCGACGGGAGAGAGTACGCGCGATGATCGACCATCGGGAGCAGATCATGCGGCAAGTCGCGGCGACCGGTTTTGACTGGCCGGTGTGGCAGATTGCTGATAACCAGGATTGAGTGGGCAAAAAAAGGAGTTGACAAAGATGGCGAAACAGGGTAATCCTAAAAAGGGCGGGGACCAGAACCCCGCAACAAGACGATGCGAGAGCAGGCGCATCGCAGGCTGGATCAGATGATGGACTTGGCGGAAGCGGGGGAAGAATACGGCAAGTTCGGGGTGACGGTGCAATTCGAGGCCGGGCAGATCACACGGATTCCCCAGAGTTTCGAGCGGGCCGACAAGCCGGCCAGTATATAGCCATTTGACGGCAACCGGGTACTGAGAATCATCCAGGCCCGCCCCAGAATCGCGACTTTTTCTCGCAACTCTGGGGCGGGCCTTTTCTCATTTCTTGGAGTAGCGCATGCCCTGGACAGTCAAAGACGCCAAAGTCAAGAGTCCGGCCATCAAGAGCGATGCTGAGGCCGCCATGTGGGTCCGCGTCGCCAACAAGCAGCTTGCGGCTTTGCTCAAGAAAGGTATCGGCCGGACGGAGGCCGAAAAACAGGCCGTGGCGGCGGGAGCCAAGGCGGTGGCGGAAATGCACCGCAAGGGCGGTCCCAAAGAGTCGTCCGAGCCGAGCGGCTGCGGAGACCGGATCTTGGAGTTCGTCGATTCGCGCGGCGTCAGCGTCAACGTCGATCGTGAACGGGGCCTGATTTCAGGCGTGAAAATTTTGGGGCTCGATTCGCGAAACGGGCGGACGTATCTTCCCGAAACCATCCGCCAGGCGGCCGGACTGTACGATGGCAAGCGCGTCAACGTCGATCACGCGAGGTCCGGCGACTCCCGATCGTACCGCGATCGCATGGGCAAGTTGCAGAACATCCAGAGCCGCGAAGACGGTCTCTATGGAGACCTCTTCGTCAATCCGCAACATATGCTGGCGGAACAACTCTTCTGGGACGCAGAGCATGCTCCGGAGAATGTGGGGCTCTCTCACGATGTCTCCGGAAAGATCACGCGCCGAAACGGCAAGGTTGTCGTGGAGGCCATCAATACTGTTCGATCGGTCGACCTGGTTGCGGATCCCGCAACGACGGTCGGCCTGTTCGAGGACTTGGAAGCGGGGTTAGCAGAAGACGAGGTATCCGCCATGGAAATCGATTTGAAGGAAGCAACCTTCGAGCAGTTGACGGCCCAGCGGCCGGATTTGGTCGAAGCTGTCACAAATAGCTTGGCCGAATCGGCCGAAGCCAAGGCCAAAGATGAGCAAATCAAGAAGCTCACGGAAGAGTTGGCCGAGATGAAAGAATCCGCGGAGAAGGCCGCGTTTGAAGCTGCAATCAGCAAGGAACTTCAGGAGGGCAAGCTTGACGCGGCCAACAAAACCGCTTGCCCCGAGTTATTCGTTGAATCGCTCCGCAAAGAGCCTGACGCGGAGAAGCGCAAGGCCATGATCGAAGATCGCAAAGCGTTGCTGGATCGGGCGGGAAAGGCCGGCCAGCCGATCAGCGAAAGTCGCGAGAGCGGCGGGGACCAGACGCTCCAAGAAATGACGGCGGCCGAGCGGGGGCGCTGCTGGCGATAAACATGACGGCCGCGATCTGCACGGCGGTTGAGTCAGCACCTTTTTCAAAGAAGGAACTCACAAATGGCGAATACAAATCGACACCGGCGGGAACCGACCGCGCCGGTTTACAAGACTCCGGCATCGGCCGTGGCAATCGAAATCGGCGATTTGATCTTCCAGCATCCCGATGACGGCGCGCCCAAGAATGCGGCGGCGATGGTTGATCAAGGCACCCTGGCGTTGAATCAGGATGCCTTCCAACAGTACTTCCTCGGTGTCGCCGAACAGCAAAGCCGGTCCGGCGACACGGACCCGATTCGAGTGGCCACAACGGGCGAAATCGAGTTCGCTTGCGCAGCAGCCACGTTTAACACCGGCGATATGGTGGGGGCCTGCGAAAACGCGGATGGTGACGCCCTTGAGGATCAGAAAGTCGTGGCCGTGACCACGGAATCGAAGGCGATCGCCACGGTAGCCAAAGACTATTCCAGCAATACGACCAAGGTGTTGTGCCGCATTCGTTCGACGATCATGCGGGACAGCGTCCAAGCTCAAGTCGCGGGGAGTTCCTCAGGCGTGATCTAAAGAGGAAATGACGGGGGCCGGAACAGCCAATTACAGAAGAGCGCATTTTGCGATTCAGGAGTTATCGAAATGATTCAAGCCACACTATTCGCCCGGGATTGGCGGCGTGATCCGCACCGTGCGGCGACAGATTTTCAAGAGTGCCTGCGGCTGCATAACGTAGGCGACTCGGGCGGCATCGCGCCCGAAGAATTCAGCCTGCAGGATCTGGCAGCGGAGTTCGTCATGGAGGATGACCGGCCGTTGGGCTTGGCCGGCGTCAAGCGGGTGTTCGATCCGAAGGGCCAAACGATCCAACTCACCGAAGCTACCTCCGCGGTGGATTCGACCACGTTCGCCAACATCACCGGGCAATTGCTGGTCTCCAAAGTACTCCAAGCCTATCAGGCCGAAGACTTTGTCCTCAGCAAGCTGGTCGAGACGATCCCCACCAAGCTGGACGGGGAGAAGTTGCCCGGCATTACCAAAATCAGCGATCCCGGACAGGATGAGTTGGTTGTGCGCGAGGGCCAAGAATATCCGCGATTCGGCTTCGGCGAGGAGTACGTTGAAACGCCGTCGACCACCAAGCGGGGCTTGATCATTCCCGTTACCAAAGAGGCCATTTTTTTCGATCGCACCAATCTTGTCTTGTCGCGGGCTCAAGAAGTGGGCGAAGTGTTGGGGCTGAACAAGGAAAAGCGGCTCGTGGATCTGGTAATCGGCGGCACCAAGGTGTATTCGCGAAACGGCACGACCTATTACACCTACTACAGCACCAACGACACCGGCGCGCCGTACATCAACCACCTGTCGGGCAACCAACTCGTGGACTGGACGGACATCGACAACGCGGAGAACCTCTTTGCGGAGATGACCGATCCGAACACCAGCGAACCCATCGTGATGGGTGCCGGCAGGGACTTGTTGGTCTGCCCGCAACTGCGCTTTAGCGCAAATCGGCTGCTGAATGCCAACGAAACCCGATCGGGATCAAGCAACATTGTCGTGGGCGGCAATCCGCTTGCAGGCATGGGCATCCGGCTCTACAGCAGCCGACTGCTCTACACTCGCTTGATTGCGACCGATACCTACGGGCACTCGGTTTCGGCGGCCAACGCCAAGGGCTATTGGTGGTATGGCGATCTGAAAAAGGCCTTTGCCTACATGGAGAACTGGCCGTTGACTGTGACGCGAAGCGCGCAGAACAACCCGTCCGAGTTTTCCCAAGACATCGTTGCCGAATTCAAGGCCAGCGAACGAGGGGCGGCGGCCGTCAAGGATCCGCGCTTCATTACGCGAAATCGGGCGGACGCCACGAGCAGTTCCAGCGGCTCTTAGCCTCCTTGGCGGGGAGTGTCAGCCCGGGGCGGCGGTTGCCTCCTGCTGCCGCCCTGGGCTTGTTGATCGGTTTTGGAGGCTCAAAACGGAGGCAAGAAATCATGGACAAGGATCCCGTCGTCACAAAGTACTTTCGGTTTGGCCTGATTTGCTTGGTTGTGCTCTGCATTATCGGCGCTTGTCTTCAAGCCCACGGCCAATGCGCCAACGGGCAATGCCGGCCGCGGCTCGACGTGGGCGGCTGGTTCGCCGCTCAACAGCCGGCTCCGAAGCCGGCCCCGAATCCGTTCGCTCGCCCGATTTTAGCTGTTCAAGAGCCGGAAGCGAAACCGACCCCGAAGCCGTTGACTCGCCCGATTCCGGCTGTTTGCCGGATCGCGGTCCGACGGAGCGGGGAGCGAGTCTACAGCACTGGCACCTTGATCTGGCGTGGTTCGCGGCGAGCGGTGGTCCTGACCGTGCACCACCTGTTCCGACGGGACCAAAACAAGCGGCTCGATTGGGATGGAGCGGAGGCCAGTTTCCCCAACGGCCAACGCGCGAAGGGCCACTTCGTCATTGTCGATTATCGATGCGATCTGGCGGCGCTGGTGATCGATCCGGTAGACGTGGAACCCATGCCGGTGTGCCTCTACAAGCCAAGTGAATCAGCGGTGGACGGCCGTGTGTTCCAGTGCGGGTACGGCAAAGACGGCGTTTTCGGCTGCCGGGAGGCTCGACTGCTGGGCTACGCTCGCGATACTGTAGCTGGCCCCACAACCAATATCGTGGTCTCCGGAGTGGCCGAAGAGGGTGATTCTGGTGGCCCATTCATCAATGATCGCGGGGAGTTGGTGGGCGTGCTTTGGGGGACAACCACAAACGATTGCCGCGGCGCGTACAACACGCACATTTGCCAATTCCTCGCAGAAGCTACGGACAAGCCGGTTGGTACGCTTCGTCTGCCTTGGATGGACGAGACGGACCGATTCGCGCCTTGGAATGCCCGCACCGAGCAGGAAAAGATCAGGGCAGGGGCCGAGTTAGCTAAGCCTCCGGCAACGCAGCCCCCGCCATCTCCAGCGGGCCCGACCGTCGATTCTGAAGCCCGCGCGATGGCCCAAAACGCTCTCGACGGTCTGGCTCAACTACGAGCAGAAGTAACCGGGGCCAGCAAGGCGGCGACGGAGGCCACGGCAGCGGCCCAAGAAGCGGAGGAATCCGCAGCGGAAGCGGCGGCATCCACCGAGGCCCTTGAACAAAACTTGGCATCGCGAATCACGACCGGGGTTAAATCATTGCTGAAAGCCCTGTTTGCGAAGTGGGGATGGCCGACCGGGCTCATAGGGGCCGCCGCAATTGCTCTTTTGGTCTGGTATTTCCGCCGTTGGGCAATGGCCGTAGCCCAAGTTCTCGACTGGATTACGGATAAAATCCCCGGAATTTGGGACGACAGGTATCTCGATCCCAAAATCTACCGCGTTGCGGGCATGATTTCCGGCAAGCCGGTCCCGAAGTGGGCCAACGATCCGGCTTACGATCCGTGGGGCAGGCCGATTGCCGGTCAAACTTCCCCGCCCCAAGCCCCGATTCAGCCCGCGGTCCAGCCGCAAGCGCCGGTCCAGCCGCAGCCCCCGGCTCAACAGCAACCCACCGCATGACAAAGAGCAGGCCATGCCAGCCACGACGCACAAATACGTCACAACAGAATCGTGTGACGCGAAGCACGGAGGTTCCAAGCGAGTGACGGGCGTCCTGCTCGGCTTGCTGGGGTTGATTTGTGGTGGAGTGATGTGGGCGGTCGGAATTGGCTACGGGGCCGACAGCAAGGCCACCGAGGCCCTCCACCAGATTGATACGCAGGTCCAGATTGCAGCCGAGCAGGACAAGGCGATCAGCGAAAAGCTGGACCGGATCCAAGCGGGTCAAGACAGGCTGACAAGCCGGCTGGATCAGTTCATCAAGGATTCTAAATGATGAGCATAGAAATCATGGTCAACGGTAAAGTGTTGCCTGCGGACAACCTTGCCGTTGTGTTGTTCTTTTTCGCGTGCGGGATTTTCGCGTGCGGGACCTGGCTTGTTCGCATGTGGCGAGCGGTGGAGATACCTGATTATGAAGAACTAGAAGACAAGATAGAGCAGAGCAAGGGAGAATAATTATGGCCGGACACGAAATCATAAAGCCAACCGCAGCAGAAGCCCTGCGAATGGCCAAGAACAAAAAGGCGAAAGTCACCAAAGCGAAGATCCTCGATGATAGCCAGAACTATGCAGTACTTACGGTGCTGTTAGGCGCGACCGTGGACTCGCCGGAAAAACGCGCAGCGGTCTACGCGGACTTCGCCAAGACGGCGAACGTCGAGGGCATCGAAGAAATGGCATTCTCGCAGGCCACGGCCGACACGGGCGAGGATTTTGAAAACATCCTCTACGTCACGTCGCACGAACGGACAGACCCGGTTGTTTCGCCTCGAGAAATGGAGCCGGTATGAATCGACGATCTTTCATCGGTGGCATCGTGTCCGCAGTTTGTGGATTCGGGCTGATAAAACCAGACAGACAAATTCGGCAGGCACGAGAGGGCCAGACGAAACGCTACGTAGGTGGCGACGGGGGGCGATGGGGAAATCCGGGATGTTGGAGCCCCCGCGGCGTGCCAACCGAACATGATAACTGCGAGATATATCTGGCAGAGGGCCAGACTATGCTAGTCGATAATGCAACATGTGACAGTCTCACAATTGCTGGTTCTGGCACGTTGGTAATGTGGAGCGGTCATGACTTTTTGTGCATGGGTGAAATGACTATACAGGGCGATGGTGGAAGCGGAACCTTAAGACGATGAGAGCTAAATACATACAAGAGGATCGACTGATTTGCAACGGCAAGTTAGTAGCCAGCCGAACAGGACCAACAACCCACGCGCTAGGCTCGCAACCGAAGAGCGATCTGCCCGGATCGCCTGCGCGTGGTGAAAACGACGGGTAGCGGCTCGCCGGGTGGGGCCGTGGTGTAGGAGATGGCGGACAGATATTGGGACGGCGGAACATCCACAGATCCGACCAACGTCAACAACTGGTCGGACACTGACGGCGGCGCCACTCCTGCCTCTAGCGTGCCGACCACGGGCGACACTGCCCATTACACGGCCAACGGCAACGGCAATCCTTGCACGTTGACGGCTGCGTGGTCTCTTGGCGCGATCTCGGTCGAGGCCGGCTACGCATCCAAGATCGACCTGGCTACCTACACGATCACGTTTGACGACGGTGGGGCGGTTAGCCTAGCGGGCGGCGTGGGTGGGGAATTCGACTGGGGATCGGGCGGCCTCGACGTAACGAATTCCGTCGTCGACTGGTCGAGTCATGCTGGTACCTGGACGCCGGCTACGGGTACGCTGACGGCGCATGGTACGGGCTCGATTACCGCCGCGTCGACCATGAAGGTAACGACGTGCGTGATCGACACCGGAGCTACTTATGCGATCGACGGTCTGTATGTGACCGCAACATGGACCCTTAACGGCCAAATTACGATCGCTACCGGCAAAACGGCGTGCTGCTATTTTCACTGCCAAGCTTCTTTCGGCCAGGGCGCGGAACCGTCTGGCGGTGGACGCTTTCTGGTCCTGGCTGGCACAGATGGCAACGGCATCGTGGCCAAGCATGAGTCAGTGACCATGTCTGGGCTCGCGATCCTCGAATATCGGCGTGATTACGGCACGACATCACCGATTCTGCCGCCTGGGATTTACATGCCAGGCAAGGTGCTGTTCAGTATATGGGAGAACGTAGCCAAGTCGATCGTGCTTTCCGCAGGCAGTTATATTTTTGGAGATATCGAGTTTTTCAATGCTAACGCAAGCACATTAACAATCGACTGTGAAACAAACGATCCGGACATCGAATTTCGCGGCGACGTGATTTGGACGAACACGGGCGGCGGGACGATCGACTACGTCCCCGGTTCCGGCGAGGCGTCGTTTACCGGCACAGCCGATCAGGACATCGATTTTGGCGGTGAGACGATCGAGCCTGTCACGATCGACAAAGCGGCGGGGGAAATCGATTTTGCGTCGGGCAATTTCGTGTTGGCTGAGAGCCCGACGAACCTCTACCATTTCAAGGTTTCGGGGGACGCGGATTTTGATCTGGCGAATAGTGGGTATGCAGTAACGCTGGCAGACGGCGGGAATTTCACGGCGGAGAGTAGCGGCACGTTCGACGCCGGGAATGCTAGCGTCTCGATTACAAATGGCGACCTCGATTTCTACAATCAGACAACGTGGACCGGTGGCTCTTCCAACTGGACACTCAATGGGACGTGTAGCCTGAAGCCAAAGCAATCATCTATTTGGACGGCGGGGAACATCACCATAGCCGAAGGGGCGGTCGTTACGCAGACAGGGGCGACATATTTCTACGTCGGAGCGACATCTCATATTCGCGGCTCGCTGAGCCTAGCCGGCGAATATATTGCCGGTAACAGTGAGGATATACATATCTATTCCACGGCTGATATCAGTTACAGCGGCTTCGGGAAACTGTACTTCGCAAACACCACATCGGGGCACGGGTTGGTTACGCTAGACACCGGGGCAACGTTGAATGCCCCGGTGTTCTGTGACTATAGCAGTATGGACCTTCCGTCGGGAAAATATGGGGGCCGGGTGACAATACAGACTCGGGAGGCAACTAAGACTATAACTCTCGGTGCTGGCGTTTTCACTTTCGGTGGTGGCTTGGAGTTGCGGACGCATCCCACCACAGGGACGGGGACGCTAACCCTGGACGCAAGAACAAACTCGCCAACAGTCAGCATAACAAGCTTGATCATCGACCTGAATAACACGGGTGATATTGTCATCGACAGCGACGGAGCAGAGGTGAACTGGACTATTACCGGCGACGTAATCGACGAAATCACGGGTGGCGGAACATTCGGCTGGCAACCCGGCACCGGCACAATTACAGCGTCGGGTGGCAGCCCTCAAGACTGGGACTTCCACGGTGAGACAATCGAGGCTGTGGTGAACCAGAAGTCGGGCGATACCCTGACGCTTTCGGGCGAGGTTACAATGGCCTCGTACACGCAGACAAGTGGTGGATTCGACCCCAACGGCCAGACGATCGAAACCACGGGCGACATGAGTATCACGGGCGGAACGGTGACCGATCCCGAATCGTCGGCTATTACGGTGGGCGGGACATTCCGGGCTACCGGGGTCGATCTGATCGGGACCGGAGCATGGACACTGGACGTGACCGGCTCCGCAGTCGTACGAGCGTCAACCGTCGCCTATTGCAACGCATCCGGCGGCCAAAGAGTGCGCGCTTATACATGCACGGACGGCGGCAATAATCAAAACGTGCAGTTTATTTCGGCCGCCGGCGTTTCGATGACGCCGTTCGATGGCGCTGTGGAACCGATGCTGCCGTATTCATGCTGACAAGAAAGGAGCAACACAATGGGACAAGTCACATCGAGCCATGAGGGCTTTACGGGCAACGGGAGGATCGTGGCCGACGCCTACCGGGCTCCGATCGGATACGAGCAGATCACGGGCCTCAGTTCGGTCAAGGGGCTGACGGCGGCCACGTACGAGGGCGCCACCTACGCGATCATCCAGGCCGAAGATCAGAACGTCCGCTGGCGGGATGACGGCACCAACCCGACCGCGTCGATCGGAATGATCCTGACCGCCGAACAGCAGATCGCCTACTTCGGGGACCTGTCGGCGATCAAGTTTCTCGAGGAAACGGCGTCCGCGAAACTGAACGTGTCGTACTACAGGATCTGAATCAGCGATGACCTACATTTCCAATCTCGAAGAGGCTCGCGACAACGCTGCGTCCACGCTGGCGTCGATAACGGCCAATCCGAAACCGAATTACACGGTCAACGGGCAATCGGTGCAGTGGTCAGAATACAGCAAGATGCTCACGAATCTAATCGATCGGCTCAACAAGCTGATCGCGGCCGGCGAGGTCGACGAAGAACCATTCGAGATCATCAGTCGGGGAATTACCTGATGGCCAAACTGCCGAGCTATCTGCGCCAAGATCCAAAGGATCCTTTGATCGTCCACATCCGGGTCTGGCATCCGATTACCTGGTGGATTGTGGCCAAGGCCCTGGTGCTGGCCCTTGTTCACTGGATCGTGACGCGAGAGCCCGCGGAAAGGGTTGGAGGCACCGACGATGAGCTTTGATCCGACCACTGATTTTGAGGACATCGTTGACGGCCTTGAAGCCGTGACGCTTTCGGTTTCAGGTCTCGACGATCAGGCGATCAGCAACGCGCATCGCAACCAGGTTTCCAGCGCGGAAGTGGAGATCAGCAACGGCCAAGTGCGGCAGGACGACACGATCTGGCAATGGCCGGCGTCGGAGTCGCCGACCCGCCCGCTGTTGGGTTCGACAATCACCGACGCCGACGGTGACGTGTGGACCATCCTCTCGATCCACGAACAGGTGATGGGGACCAAGTGGTCCGCCGTCTGCCGCAAGCTGGACGTGGAAGATACCGAGAGCACGTTGATCACCATTCAGTCGGCAGCGTACAGCAAGGGCACACACGGAGAATTGGAGGCCACCTGGAGCGATGCGTACACGGAGGTGCGGGCTCGCGTCCAGCCGCTCGACCAGACGCCGGAAGTGGAGCACGACGCCGATGAGACGGCTGAGTTGTACCGGATCATCCTGGAAGCGGATCTGGCCATCGCTACAATCGGGGCCGACTATCGAATCATCGACGCGGACGGAGACATCTACCGCGTCTTGCGCTACGAGGCGGCCGGGCGGATCGACACCCTGCCGGTGATCGTGGCCGAGCGGACGGGCAACAGTTCATCGAGTGGATCATGAGCAAGAACTTTGATTTCCAATTTCGCGGCGATGAGTTCAATCGGCGGTTGCGAAGGGCAACGGCGACGGGACTCAAGAACGCCGCAATCCACTACCACGCTCGTTGCCGCGCCGCGGTCAACGTGCCCAACACGGGCACGCGCCGGAAGCGATCGCGCAAGACCGCGGGGGGAGAAGCCGGCTCGCAGTACACCACCTACGACCGGCCGAGCAAGCCGGGCGAACCACCGAGAAAGCGGACGGGCATCGGCAAGTCGGCGATCCGCTGGGAATTCAACGACAACCAGCGGAACCCCGCCGTACGTATCGGCGTCACGCGGCAAGGGCTTTACATGGCCTTCTGGAGCTTGGCACGGCCACCGTAGCCGCCCGGCCGTGGCTCTTGGCGACGCTGAAAAAATACTGGCAAACGATCAGTTTGCTGGCGGCCACCGGCGGCAAGGATCAGATCAAATCATGAACATCGAAAAAGGCATCCACACGCAATGGCCGACCCTGACGGCGCTCGAAGCGCTCTTGCCGGTGGCCCGCGTCTTCACGGGTCGCGCCAGGGGCGGGCCTCGCATGCCGTACGCTTCGATCAACGTGGCCGGGCTGGCCACCAACGGCCGGGGAGACAAGTCGATGTTCCGGGAGGCCAACGTGCGGATCCAGGTCTGGGCGGAGGATTTCGACACCGGCAAGGCGATCCAATCGGCAGTTGTGGACGGTTTTGAGAATGCGGCCTTTGATCTGGATGACGGTCACGTCTGCGACATGAAACACGAGGACTCGACCGCCCTTCAAGAGGGCGAGTCTATCGATTCGATTTGGCAATTCGTAACGGTCTTTTCGGCGGCTTGTCGAGAGGATCGCGTCAACTAGTTTGGAGATCTGACATGCCTGCACCACTCACCGGAAAAGACGGCACCTTCAAAAAGGACGGCAGCGCGCTGACCGTCGATGTCACCTTTTGGCGTTTTGAACCGAAGGCCAGCGAGCAGCGGTTTGCCTCGGACAAGACGAGCGGGACCAAGGTGTCCTACGTCAGCGTGAAAGACTGGGACGCTATCGTCCGCGTGAAGATCCCGGCTTCCGGCACGCTGCCCTTCAACTTGGACGACACGTTTACCATGCAGTTGCACGGCGACGACACCGGCAATAACTACATCAGCGCCAACGGGATCATCCTTGGATCACCGATCCCCTGCGACATCAACGAGGGGCAGGATTCCGAGGTCGAATTTTCGATTGGGCCGCGCGGTCCGGCTCTGTATCACGGGCTGTACTGGGCCGGCGCCGGGTCGTCTGGGCAATAGGTCCGCCGGTGAAACGCAAACGGAGAATCAAGGGGCATCGCCAGGCCGGAAGAAAAACCAATCGCTCCCGCAAGGCCCTGGCGAAAAAGCGAAAACGGAGGTGAGGCTTTGGACGGACACGCGAGGACCACCGGGAGACTGATTCAGACCCTTGAGGTGGGCGGCGTCAAGTACACGCTGCGGGCCCCGCCCATCGGGCGTCTGATCGCGGATATGGAGGCGTACATCGTCAGCCTGCGAAAGAATCCCTTCGTGATGGCGGCCGAAGCGGTGGCGGATTTGAGGAGGACCCTTTCCGCCGAGCAACTGACTGTTGTCGAAGAGCGGATCTGGAAGGCGGCGGAGGTGGCGTCCGTCCGATCGGGGGCGGCCAGCGCCGAAGAAATGGATGCTTTCACGCAGTCGCTGCGGGGCATAGCGTATCAACTCTACACCTGCCTGGAGCAGGACCACGGCAAGGTGATTCGATCCGTGGATGATGCCCTCTCGCTGATCGAAGAATTCGTGGAAGAGCACGGCCAAACAGGGCTCCAGGTCCTGCAAGCCAAGATTCATGCGGCGACCGGGGAGGCGGACGCAAAAAACTCATCTGGCCCGAGCCCGAAGAAAGCGGGCAAGGGCAAGGGAAAAAAGAGCCGGAAATCAGCGGCTGGCCGGCGATCTACAAGTTCTTTGCCGCAGAGTACGGATTCAGTCCGGAGCAAGTAGCCGGGCTGCGGTTGATTCCGATGTGCATCTTGTTGGGCGCGATCACGCCCGACAGCCACATCGTACGTTTTGGGTCGATGGCGAATTACCTGCGATTCACGTGGACCGAGGCGAACCGAGAGACGTTGAAGCGAGTACACGGAAGGTGAAACCATGGCGTTCAAACTTGCCGAAGCGTACGTGCAATTGAGTTCCCGGGGACTCGCCTCGGTGAACCGGGGGCTCGGTTCGATCAGGGGCAGTCTGGCGGCCCTGATCAGTCCGGCGGGGATGGTTGCAGGGGCCATTGCCGGTATCGGAGGCGGCCTAACGGTCAAGTCGATGATCACGCTCGCCGCCCGGGCCGAGACGCTGGCAGTCTCTTTCGAGGTCCTGTTGGGCTCGGCGGAAAAGGCCAAGCAAATGGTCGAGGATATCGGCCAATTTGCGGCCCGAACTCCGTTCGAGCAAGGCGAGCTTGGCGCGGTCACCAAGCAGTTGCTTGCGTTCGGCGTTGTCCAGGAACGCATCATTCCCACCATGCAGACGCTGGGAGACATTGCGGCGCTGTCCGGTGCCCGCATGAGTGACTTGGCCAGGATCTACGGCAAAGCGAAGGGAACCGGCGTTGTCATGACCGAGGTCCTCGACCAGTTCCTGGAGCGGGGAATTCCGCTCGGCCGGGAGCTTGCCAAGGTCCTGGGCGTTGCCGAAACCGAGGTGCGCAAGCTGGCGCCCACGGGCAAGATCACCTTTGGGATTCTCGAGGAAGCACTGGCGAATCTGACGAAAGAAGGCGGCCAGTTCTATGGCGGCATGCAGAAGCTCTCGAAGACCACGGCGGGCGTCTGGTCGACGTTCACGGGGAACCTGAAGGTGAGCCTTGGCAAGATCGGCGGGGCGATTATCGACGCTTTCGATGTCCGGGCCATTGCGGCCCGGCTGGGGCAGTTTGCCGGGACGTTTTGGCAGCGCTTCGGAAGCAAAATCAAGGCCGCGATGGACACCGTGGGGGTCGTAGTCAAATCGATTGTGATCGGCTTTCGGCTTCTGGCATCAGCGGCCAGGGAAACTTTTGGCGCGCTCATGGGCAGCGATCTGGGCGGATGGCTCGGAGATCTCGGCAACAGGTTCGCGGAGTTTGTCGGCACGGTGAACAGCTTCATGAGTGTGATGCTCGGCAACTGGACATTGACTTGGGAATTGATGAAGTTGATGGCCCGCGATGCGATCCGGGAAATGACAGGACGCATGAAAGCCTTCTTCTCCGGCGAAGAGTTCCAGGGTGGCGAATCGGCCAGAACCCATTTCCTCAAGATGTACTTTCGGGCAGAACTCGAAAAAGCCAAGCGGCCGCCAGATCAGAGCGCAGCAAGCGGAAAGCAACCGGCGAACCAACCGTTTGCAGCGGCAAGGGGCCCGGCCGGCGGCTTCGGGATCACAACCCTTACCGGCCTGACCGAGCAGATGCAATCGGAGGCGGGCAAGCGCATCGCCGAACGAACGGCCAACGCCACGGAGCGCACGGCGGCGGCCGTGGAGCAGATGGCGGCAAGGACACCACAACGAGCGGGAACCGCTGCGGGCGTGCCGGTCCCCGCATGGAGCTAGACCATGGTAGCGACAGCGTTCCACGAACTGGCGGGCTCGGGCGCCTCGCATCATTCGATCGATCAAGCCAACTCGGCGACCCGATACTTCCTTTGCAAATGTTCGGATCGTACCACCTTCATCGAAGAACTGGCCACGTTGCAGCATCCGGAGTGGGGACCGGAGTGCGCCATCAACAGCATAGCTGTCGAGCCGTTTTCCCCGCAGCAGCCGCCCTCTGTCGTGGTCAACGATCCCACCACCGATGATGTCTCCTACCTTCAGAATGCAGAATTCAACTGCCTGATCACGGCAAAGTACAACACGGATTTCTCTTTGGCGCCGTGGCCTTGCGACATCGACAAGCCGACGATCCCGGCAGGCACGGAACTGGTGATGCGCACGCGGGCCTCCTCGCAAGTGATTCGGATCCCGCCGCGCAAGTTTCTTTCGGCCGACAATCCGAACAAAAATCCGGCGGGGTATGTCCCCGAGCCGGACGGTCAAGAGGGGCGGATCATTCTCCCCACCACCGAGTTCCAACTCCAGTGGTATTACGTCGACGAACCGCCGATCGCGACGTGGGAAGAGGATTACGTCGGCCGGGTCAACGAGTCGACCTTTCTGGGCGCCGAAGCCGAAACCCTGCTCTTTGTCGGTTTTGACATTGAACCTTCGACCCAGTTCCTGATCAGCGATCCGTTCTGTTTCACGGTAACTTGCCATTTCCGCAAGCGGCGGATCGTGGACGGTTCGGACATCTACGGCTGGAACCATGAGTTCGAACTCCAGGGCTGGACCCGCGTGCAAATGCGGGACGGCAACAATTCTGCGGTGGACCGGTATCAAAAAGTAGATTTTGCCGACATGTTCGTGGAGGCGTGCTGTTCCTCATCAAGCTCAAGCGGATCCTAAGCGATGCCCTTTCGATTGCCTCATCCTCGACCCAGATCGCCGTACACCCCGGCAAGCCAACGCGAAATGGTTCGCGAGATTGAAGCCGCGCGAAACTGGGAAGGCGATGGGCCGGTCTCCTTCGACACCGATGGGACGGCGGTGCGGTTCGATGTCCATCATCCCCCCAAGATCGCTCTGTTCGAGATCACCGACGAGTGGGAGGCATGCGAGAGTTGTAGCTCCGGGTCAAGCTCAAGCTCCGGGTCAAGCTCAAGCAGCAGTTCGTCCAGTTCATCCGGCGTCTCGGGCCGCGCTTTCCCAGACGGTTGGTGTCGGGCGTTGGCGACACCGCTCTATTACTACGACGGGTCGCAGCAATGGGATCAGGAACATGAAGGGGTTGAGCGGTACATCTTTCATCCGGCCGGATATCCGCCCAACGAACGCGATGACCTGATCCTCGAAAAGATCTTCTTGCCGCGTTTCGCGATCGGCGATTGGGTGTGGTGCATCTTCAACCAACAATCGGGTTGGTGGGAAATCATTCATGGGTTCGAAGATGAGTGGAGGTTCGAGCTTAAGACCGATTTGGACGTCGATGATAGTGGCGACGTTCCGCAAGGCGGCACGGCGACGGCCTACCTGCGACAGGCTTCCACGGGCGCCTGTGAATGGTCGCCTTGCGATGCGATCACGTTCACGGTCTGCGATTCGATGGGCATGTTCGAGGGCACGGGGCGTGACTCGGGCGGACTCAACGGCCGGGGCGTCGGTTCCCGGGGCGTCTGCAAGTACTTTGCGGATTCCCAGTCTTGGGAAATCATCCAAATGGAGTGCCCGTAATGCCAGGCTGGTGGCCATGCCCGGAATGCTGCGCGCGTCCCTGCGTGATTTTCGAGGATGATTTTGAGCGCGGTGACAGTACAGATCTCGGTGGCAGTTGGGACGAAAAGGTTGGCGATTCTGAGATTGATGACAACGAGCTATTGATTCCAGCCAGCGGGCTGGTGATCGCCACAAAGAAGCATCCCCTCAACACGCCCACGTGCCAGGTGACGGCCACGCTGACCAACATGCAGGCGGGCCGGAAATACCGGCTGATCTGCAACTACGACTATGACGACGGCAGCTATATCTTCGAGGAGTACGAGACCACCGGAGCCGGCACGGGCACAATGAAAGTCGGCTCGAACAATGGTTCGGACGACTCGATTCTTGATGAGTATCCGGCCGGGTTCGTGGTCGATGGCGACCTGGAATTCTCTCTCTGCCGGACGCTGAACGGAATCTGGTGCACGCTGCAAGACGAGCCCAACTGGGTGGGCATTGGGGCCTGCGTGGGTGACACGGGCGGCCGTTACGTCGGCGTCATGAACGCGAGTGCCAGCGGAGACATCACGGTGGATGACTTCGTGTTTATCGAGCACGATCACACCAACCGGCAGTTGCCGCACTGTGCGTGGTGTCCCTGTGAGGGTGGCGGCGATCCGTGGAGCAAGGTCGGTGTGTGCATTCCAAAGGAGTTGTTTCTTTTGGTCTTCGCCGGCGAGGACTGTGCCTGCATGGATCAAACGTCCTGCATCTTGACGTTTGACGACGCGACACGCGCGGGGCCTTTCGCATGGAAGGGCACGATCGTTGTGCCGGGATGCGAGACCTACAACTTCATTTTCTCGTGTACCAGCGACGGGACAAGCGTTAAGCTGTGTACGGACAAGTGCGAGGACTGGGGCGACATGTGCACTGAGGGATATTTGGGTGGTGAACCGATCAGTGCGTCTTGGGACCCGCTCGAACTCTGGTTTCACGGCGAAGGGTGCTTGCCCGTCAGCGTGGAAGACCCGAATTGTACGATGTATTTTCGCGTGACCGAATGAACTGCGACGACTGCGAACTACCAGAGAGCGGCGAAAAGAGCTACGACTGTCCGCGCTTGAATTGTCGAATGATCCCCCACGATTGCGAGCTGTACCGCACGCGGCCGAACTACCGACGGGCGTGGGACGACGGCCGCGGGCCCGGGCAAGTGTTCCCGCCGGTCAAGCAAACAGCCCGCCCGAAGCCGGTACCAGCCGGAGGGCCTGGAACGGAACTCAAGAAGTTACTGGCCACGATGCGAGTCAGGTCGAGTGGCTGCAAGTGTAATCATCGAGCGGCCGAGATGGATCGGCGCGGCGCGGCCTGGTGCCGTGAACATCTCGACCAGATCACGAGCTGGCTCTTAGGCGAAGCGCGGAGACGAAACTACCCACTCGCGAATCTTTCCCGGCCGGCGGTCAAGGTGTTGATCCGTTGGGCAATTCAACGATCGAAACGGAGGCAAAGCTGATGCAAATCTTTCAACTCGGTTACCCCGGGGGAATGGGCGGCGCTAACACGGAGAGCTGGCACACCGTGAAACTTTGGCGGGAGGCCGGCTGGGATGTGACGCTGATCCCGACTTGGGGCGAAGATCATGCCTGGCGGGCGAAGCTCGAATCAATCGGAGCGGAGACCATCCAGGTGGAGCGCGTCAAGCCGCAGGACCCGAAGGCGCCCCGGCGGCCCCGGCTGCATGACGTACCCGGCCTGCCGGGCTCGATTGTGGTGGGGATGTGCAACCGGCACGTTTCCGGCGTGATCGATGAGCTACGTGCCATCGGCTGCAAAATCGTGTGGGTGAACTGCATGACGTTCATCGACGAACCCGAGCACCGGGCGACGGTCGACAACGGGCCGGCGGATGCGTACATCTTCCAGTCGGAGTACCAGCGATCGCGATTGGAACCGCGCCTGCAACGATATGGATACCGCCCCGATCAGGGCTTCTTGATCCGAGGCGCTTTTGATTGTGCGGAGTGGCCCTTCCGACCACGGTCGCACAAGGCCAGCGGGGAGATTGTGGTGGGGCGATTGTCTCGGCCGGATGCCGACAAGTGGTCCTCGAATCATTGGGCGATCCTCGCTGGGATCCCGTTCAAGGAACGGCGGGCCCTCTGCATGGGCTGGAATGGGGTCACCGAAAACAAGTGCGGGCGCGCGCCTTCCTGGGCGGAGTGTCTGCCTCCCCAGGAAATCGACACCCGCGAATTCTTGGCGCGTTGCCACTGCCTGCTGCACGTCAACGGCGGCGCCAAAGAGAACTGGCCGCGGGTCGGTCTGGAAGCCATGGCCACCGGCGTGCCGGTGATCGCCCAAAACAAGTGGGGCTGGCGGGAAATGATCGATCACAAGCGAACCGGATTTCTGGCCAACAATGATGCCGAACTGGCCTACTACGCGGCCGACCTGGCGCATCGCGAAATTCTCCGCTTGAATATCGCGGAGGCCGCCCGAGCGCGTCTCGAGGAGTTGGCCGAACCCGGCCGCCTGATCAGCGGGTGGCGGCAGGTGTTTGAGTTTTGCCGGGCTCGGGGTGGATACGTCAAACCTGCGATGGTGATCTGATGAATCCCGTCTATCTCGCAATCTGTGCGATCGTGCGGAACGAAGCGCCCTACATCGGGGAGTGGATTGAGTTTCATCGCCTGGTGGGAATCCAGCGATTCTACCTGGTTGATGACGGATCCACGGACGGCACTGCGGATGAAATCCGCTGGCACGATCGGGAAGATATCGTGCTGCAACGGTATCGCCACGACGATTCATTCCGCTGCCCCGAGGATGTCCCCTTCCGTGCTACGCATCAGGTGCTGGCCTTCAATCGATTCATCCAAGAACGCAAAGATGAGGCTGTGTGGTGCGCGTTCATCGACGTAGATGAATTCTTGTACCACGTCGAAAAGGACGATATCCGCGATCCGCTCTTCGAGGAAATTGAGTCGCGCGGTGCGGCCGGGCTCTTCGTCAATTGGTTGATCTTCGGTTCCAACGGCCACCGAACCAAGCCGCCGGGTCCCACCATCGCGGCCTACACGAGGCGCGGCCACCTTGGCGCACCAGAGCCCACAGGCCGGCACGGCAAGCTGATTGCCCGCCTCGATGCGCTGGCCCATTTCGGCGCGTACGGCTCGCATAACGCGACTTTTCGCCAGGGCCATGCGATCAACGAAACCGGCAGAGCGGTTCGCGGACCGACCAATCCGGAGCCTTCGGTCAATCGGTGGCGGGTCAATCATTACTACCATCGCTCGTCCGCGGAGGCCCGCGCGCGGGTTCGGGCGGTGGACAATAACTGTGTTCCCGGCTATGCTAAGACGAGAGCCCGACTGCGGCGCCACGACCTGAACGACGTCGACGATCGCGAGATTCTCAGATTTCTCCCGCGACTGATGGAGGTTACGGCGTGAAATACACGCAGTTTCTTTGCTTCGAGGTCGGGCGCGAATGCAACCTGGCCGGCTATCATCAGGACTGCCCTTCTGGCACTCTGGATCGCTACGGCAGCCTGGATGTGTCTACGGCGATCACGGACAAGCAGGTCGTCGATTCTGCCGTCGAGGCGTACGCGGCACTCGGGTTTGCCGCCAACGTGGCCTGGCATTACTACAATGAGCCCATGCTCCAATGGGATCGGCTCCAGGCGCTGATGGCCGCGATCCGGGAAAAAGTCACCTCCGCTCGGTTTACCTTGTGGACCAACGGCACGTTGTTGCACAAAGGCACCGCGGGCCTGGATTTGCTGGATCAAATCTGGGTCACCAACTACCGCGGCCGGGATTGGAATTGGTTGCACGAGAGGGTCCCCCGGGTCGTTGTCTTCGCGCCCTATCTGGACGAACGACGGCGACCGCTCGAAAAAGACAAGCTGGATTTCTGCCTCCGTCCCTACAACGAGTTGATCGTCGACAACTACGGCAACGGGCATTTGTGCTGTGCCGATTGGCGGGGGGCCTGCGTCTTGGGAAACATCCGTGACGCGGATGGTTTTGCGGGCGTGGTGGAACGATTCCAGGCCGCTCGCAACCAGGCTAGTCAACAGCCGATGCCGGACGATGCGCCGAATGTTTGCAGGAGGTGCCGCATTCGGCAACGCCACATTGCGGACCTCGTTCCCGCCGTTCAGAAGATCACGGAGGAAGACAAGCCATGGATCACAAAGCAGCCAATTCTCTAGAAGATCACGGAGGAAGACAAGCCATGGATCACAAAGCAGCCAATCCTCTCGGAGTAGTCTTCGTTTCCTGGCAGATCCCCGAGCATCGGTTGCGGGATCATTTCGCGTGGAACGAGCGCCTCTATCGGCCGGGCGGCGTGCGCGTCTTCGCCGTGACCGATCGCGAATACGAAGTCCCCGACTACGCCCGGTGCGTGATCTTTCCCAAAACGCGCCTGCCGATATTTGGCGGCCGATATCGATTCGCGCTGACCCGGACCAAGAACGCCGGCATCCGCGCGGCGATCGCGGCGGGCTGTTCCCCGATTATCTGTTCCGATGTGGATATCGCTTTCGAGCCGGCGGCGTGGATGGCGGCCCTGGCGACCACGGACCGGACGGCCGCAGTGCCGCTCTATCGTATGAGCTTGTCATCGCAATGGGCAGAGCGGGAAAACTCGTACGAAGAAGCCCCCCTGGCAGAAGGCACGATTACGATGACGGCCCATAACTGGGAGCGGATCCAGTACTGCGAGCGCCAGTGGGGTTACGGGGGGGATGATGGAACAATCATCGATCGCATTGCCCATGCGGATCCGCCGATTCGCATCACGCGGGTTGGCCACGTCTACCACATGGCCCACGTCGACGGCGCCTGCCAAAAGGAATTTTGCGGACGGACGGATCATTGGAATCGTGACAACTGGCTGAACCCCGAAAACTTCAGGCGCAACGCTAGGCACGGCGGGCGGGGAAAGGTGGTATTGTAACGATGCGGGCCACACATCAGCCGAAGTCGCGGCGAATGAAAATATGCGTAGCGGGCAACGGGCCCACGGCCAAGGGCCTCGGGAAAGAGATTGACGCCTGTGATTGTGTGGTTCGCACCAAAGCATGGTGGCACTTCGGCGCGGAACACGCCGGCCAGAGGGTGGATGCTGTTGCCTGGTTCGGCACCCAGCAAGAAGAATGGTTCGCGCTCAACAGCCGAGCGGGCGTGCCCCAATGCGAGCACTGGTTGAGTTGGTGTCCGCGACAATTCCAAGAATGTCCGCCTGGGTTTGCGAGAGGCGAACTCTTCTTTCGCTACATCACCTTCGATTTGCCGGTGGCGCAGTTGGGCAATCACCAATGGCTGCGCCTCTGCAATCATCTTGGCCGGCACCCCTCGACCGGAATCGTGGCGGTGATGATGGCGCTTGCGAGGTGGCCGACTTGTGAGTTGGTGTTGGCGGGTTTCGACGCGACCATACCCGGCGAGCCAACCTACCACGACGCTCGACACCCGGTGTGCGAGGATCTGCATGCCCACGATATGATTGCGGAGAAAAGGGCGTTGGCTCAAATTGCGGAAGGATCGTGGTTGGGGGAGCCCTGCAAGGCAAAGCTGACCTGGCTGCATCAGCCGAAGATCGAGGGATGACAATGGCGAGAATCCTGCTGGTCGTCTACGACAACGATTCCCAGATCGGCTTCTTTCCGATGGGCACGGCGGCCCTGGCCGCCTATTGTCACCAATGCGGAATCCAGGTGGACATCTACAGCCAGGACATCCACCACCACCCCGAGACGCACCTCACGGAGCATTTGGATGCCGCCCATTACGGCGTTGTTGGGTTGAGTTTTATCGGGGCTTACTACCCGTATCGCAAAGCCAAGACAATCGCCACGGCCATCCATGCCGCAAAAGACCGGCCCTTTTTCGTGATTGGCGGCCACGGCCCAACCCCCGAGCCCGAGTACTTCTTGCGATTGCTCGGCGCGGACGCGGCGGTGATGGGGGAGGGCGAGCAAACTTTCGTCGAACTGATCTTCGCCCTGGCGGCGCAATCCAGTCTGGAAGAGATCGCCGGGCTTGCTTACCGCGTCGATGACCGGGTCGTGATCAACCCGAGACGAAAGCCGATCAACGAGATCGACGATTTGCCGATACCGGCGTACGACAAATTTCCGATGGAAGTCTACCGACTTCGCCGCGACGCGGCCCATGTCCCCCGCATCGGCAACCGGTTTTCGATCCAGATGCTCTCCGGGCGGGGCTGCAAATTCAACTGCAATTTCTGCTACCACATCGATCCCGGCATGAGGCTCCGTTCACCCAGGGCAATCGTTGACGAGATGAACCACCTTTACGACCGCTGGCGAATCCAGCATTTCATGTTCTACGACGATCTGCTGATGGAGTCGGAGGCCCGCACCATGGAACTCTGCGAGTCGTTCATTCGCTCGGGGCCGCCCGATATGACCTTCACTTGCCAAGGCCGGCTCAACTACGCGGTGCCTGAGGTCATGGGGCTGATGAGTCGGGCCGGCTGCGCCTACATCTACTACGGCGTCGAGTCGTTCAACGATGATGTCCTGCGGACGATGAGAAAGGCCCTGACCACGGACCAGATTGTGTGGGGAGTGGAAAATACCCGCAAGACCGGAATACGTTTCAGCCCGAATATGATCTTCGGCAACATCGGGGAGACACGAGAGCACTTGGAAAACAGCGTTCGATTCCTGCTCTTGCACGCCGACTGCGCCCAGCTTCGGGCGATCAAGCCGGTGACGCCCTACCCGGGATCGCCACTCTATGACTATGCGATCGAAAAGGGCTTGCTTGAGGGGCCGGCGGATTTCTACGAACGCAAGCACATCAACACGGATCTGCTTTCAGTCAACTTCACGCCATTGCCTGATGAGGAATTCTATCTGGCGTTGCATCAGGCCAACGAACGGATCGTTGGCAGCTACTGCTTGCAACTTCGTCGCGTTTACAGTCAACAGTTGCGGCGGCTGTATTGCGACAAGGACCCATCATTTCGAGGATTCAGACACGTATGAATGAGCTTATCGAGCGATACCGAAAGCTGTACAGCGGCGTGATCTACGACGCGCTGGTATTTGACTTGCACTATCGGCCCGCCTCAGTAGTCATGCCTGGTCTAGTATCCCGGCTGGCGGGTCCGCGGGAGCCCCTAATCGGCCCCGCGTTCACCTGTCGAGGGCGGCGCGTGCGAGCGGGAGATGACGTAGGGAAGCTGGAATCGATCCGGCTTGACATATTCTCGCAACTCCCGAGTGGCTCGGTGATGGTGATTGACACGGAGGGAGACGAGGGCGTTGCCCATTTCGGCGACGTGTCGGCCTTGATTGCCCATACGGCCGGGGTGGCTGGCATTGTGATCGACGGATACACCCGGGACATCGATGCTATCGATGAGGCGGGCGTGCCGTTATTTGCGCGTGGCGCCCGACCGGTCGACGCTTACGGCAGGTGGGCCCTCGTGGAAAAAGGGAAGGCGCTCACGTTGAGTGAGGCGGGGGTGTCGATATTCCCGGACGATTTGGTGTTTGCCGACGGCGATGGTGTTCTGATCATTCCGCACGACCGGGTTGCTGATGTGCTTGACCCAGCGGAACGCCGGGCGGCCAACGAGGATGCTATTCGGGCTGCTATTAGGGCGGGCGAACCAATCAAGGACATCTATCGGAGGCTCGGGCGATGGTAGAGCTTGTGGCGGAGGTAACCACCAACCACATGGGCAACCTCAACGTCTTGTTGGCGATGGTCGACGCGGCTGCCAGGGCCGGGGCCGATTCGATCAAGATGCAAAAGAAGGACGTGGAGACGTTCTATTCTCGCGAAAAGCTGGACGCCCCATACCTCAGTCCCTACGGCGCGACGTATCGCGAGTATCGCAAGATGTTCGAGTTCAATGCGGTGGATTGGCAGCGCTTCGACAAGCGTTGTCGGGAGCGTGGCCTGCCCTGGTTCGGCACCGGGCAAGACATTCCTTCCCTGGCGTTTTTGGTCGCCCAATCAGAGGACGGGCTGCAACGGTACAAGGTCTCTTCGTCGAACGCACGCAACCAAGAGTACCTCCAGGCGATGGCCCACATGCTGAACGCTGATTCGGAAATCGTGCTCTCTGTCGGCGGCTCGACGCTGAAGGATATCGCAACGGCTCTTGGTGTCCTTCGGAAGTTCAAGCGGATTTGGCTCTTGCATTGTGTGGCTCAGTATCCCTGCCCCGTGGCGGACTTGCGCTTGGGCAATATCCAGGAGCTTGGCCGACAGTTTGGCACGGACCGGATCCGCGTCGGCTACTCCGGCCATGAGGAAGGTTGGGAACCGTCGTTGGTGGCGGCGCGGCTTGGCGCCGAGATGATCGAACGGCACTTTTGCCTGTCTCGCCATTCGTTCGTGCATCACATCGAATGCAGCTTGACGCCGGATGAATTTGCGGCAATGCGAAAGGCGATTGAGAGGAAAGACCCTTGTCCCGTGCTACCGCACGAGGCGTACCGCGTTGAATTTGGAATGTCCGCGGAGGAAAGCATTTTCTTGGAGCGGCAAACTTATGCAAACGATCGACTTGGCCTTGAATCCCGATTGGCGGATCGTCGCGTTCGTGCATGCCAAGGGGCACAGTGAACGTCTGCCTCACAAGAACTTGAGGATCCTGGAGGCGTGCCCTTGGTGTGCCATGCCATCCGCAACGCCTTGCAGGCGCGGCGAATAGACGCCGTGGTGATCGATTCGGAGGATCACGAGATCCTTGCTGTTGGGGAAGCGGCGGGCGCCATCCCGCTGGCAAGGCCCTTGCACCTGGCGGATAACAACACGACTGGAGATGATCTGGCGTATTGGCAAGCGCAGCAGCTACCGCAAGCCCACACGATCATCCAGGCCGTTCCAACGTCGCCATTCATTTCGCCGCAGTCGTACGATTCCGCGATTGAGCTGCTCCGCAGGAACAAACTAGATGCGGTGGTTGGCACGCGAACCGAGAGTCTCTATACGTGGCGCTATGGCAGGCCGGACTACTTGGTGGGCGAGCGAACGCCGAACAGCCAGGACCTTCGGCCCACCACCTACGAGACGACGGGGCTCTACGTGATGCGGCGGGCGTTCGTCCTCACGACCCGTCGCCGGATCAATCCGAACAACTGCGCGGCGTATGCCCTGTCGCGGATTGAGGCAATCGACATCAACACCTTGCGCGATTTGGACTTCGCACAGTTGGTCTGGCGGGGCCTCCAATCGCAGCCTAACAACGATCGGAAATACTGATGCTAAAGATCCTTGGAGTCGGTCTCCCGCGAACCGGTACCCAGTCGCTTTCGGACGCCCTCGAAATTCTGGGGCTCAACTCAATCCATCATGCGCCGGAGCGATTGGATCCGTGGCCGGACGCCGCGACCGAAGCAACGCCCAATTTCCGCGTCTACAGTGATGTTGACGCCGTCATCGATGCGCCGGCGTCGTACTTCTACCGCGAACTCGGCGACGCTTACCCCGGTCTGCGCTACATCCTGACCGTCCGCGACAAGGATACGTGGTGGCGGAGCGTTCGCACTCACACTTTGCGGATCTATGCAGAAACGCGGTACGCGAGGACCGAATACACCGACCGGCTTCACGCAATGTTGTTCGGTTCGGGGGTCCCGAACAAATTCCTGTGGCAGCGCAATTTCTGCCTCTGGAATGAGCGGGTTGCGCATGAGCTTGCCGGGCCGCCGTTGCTGGTCATGGACATCACGGCCGGAGACGGGTGGCGGCTTCTCTGCGATTTCTTGCGGCTGCCGATTCCCGATTGCCCGTTTCCCCACGCCAACGCCACAGTACTCCCATGCGAGGCAGAATCTTGATCGGCGCATTGTCGGCGCATGCGTATTCCGACCGTCGAGGAAACTGCCTGGCCACTTGGATCCCGGCAGCCGCGCAACTCGGCATGGAGTCGTTCTTTCTTCTCGGCGATCCATCTTTGAGCCATCCCAACCAGATCGGCCGTGAACTCTGGTTGCCGGTCCCGGATGATTACGACCACCTGCCGCAAAAGACGCGGGCATTTTGCCAATCGGCGCTGAACCGATCGGGTTGGGACTACCTCTTCAAATGCGACGATGACACGGCGATCGCCGTGAGCAGGCTCGCCGCGTACGAGGCGCACGGCCGCGACTACATCGGCGCCGAGTGGAGGGCGGGTGTGAACTACGGCAGCGGTGGAGCCGGTTACCTGCTGTCCCGACGTGCGGCTGAGGTGGTGGCCGAGAAATTGACGTTCCGGATCGGGGCAGAGGATCTGCTCGTGGGAACAGTCTTGCGGGAGGCAGGAATCCGGCTCTCGATTGAGCGGCGATTCGTTCCCTGGGGAAACATGGATCATCGCCCCCAGCCGGGCAACGATCTGATCACGGCGCATGCCGTGGGGCGGGATGTGTTCGAGGCGGTCAATCGGGAGATCGACCGGTTGTCGATTGCGAGCGTCGGCTCTTCGTCCGGTTGATCCGCTCTTCCAGTTTGGCGATCCGCTCTTCCTGCCACTGGAAGTGAATCAACCACTCCGAAGCGCCGACGTGGCGGAACGCCCAGACGGGCGACTCAAGCCAGTCCTCCGTGATCCATGGGGCCGCCGGATTCGCGCGATAGAGCCCCTCCCAGAACGGCCGGGCGTGGACTTCGCGGAGGACAATCTCCGAAGGGACGGGGGTCCCGATCGGCGCGGAAAGTGTCATCCCGTCGAGGGGGCCGCCCAGCAGCTTGAAGGTATGCTGGCTCATCGGCAATGCCCGCACTGCTGACACTGCCACCTGTCGCGAACCAGGCTCAGCAGGATCCAGACCGGGATCCAGAGTCCGCACAAGAGGAATGAAATCAGCAAGTGCAGGATGTGATTGACTTCCTTGCGGGTGTGCGCCGTTGGCTGCCGGCAGACGGGGCACGTGAAGATCTGTTGTTCGTAGGCCATCAGTTGAAGACACCTCTCATTTTTCAATCCTCTCCGCCTGAGCGGTCAACGTCCGTTGAGAGAGCGTCCTTGGATACACCTGTCATTTGACCGCCTTCTCCACCCCTGTCCGTCCGAACTTCTTGAACCAACTCTTGGATACACCTGTCACTTGGCCACCACTTCCTCCAGTCCAGTCTAGTCACCGGCGTCTCGAGAGTCCAGAAAATAGCGGAAGTGGCTGGGATTTCGAGAGCGGTTGGGCCTCTGCGCTGTTCGATCGCTCGACAAGCTAGGGGTCACTGGTTCGAGCCCAGTATCGCCCACTTCCGAGCCGTAACGTGGTGCTACAAAAGCGGATGTGGCGAGTCTGGTGGTGGCTAGTTTGCTGAGCGCCCTATGTCGAGGATCGGAACACGCCGGGAGGCCGGAGGTAACCGTAAGGCCCTCGCAACGCCAGTGTTGTTGTGACACGGCCCCCGGCGCTTGACTTGGATCTGTTTATATGTAGAATCAGGAGACATGTCAACAATGCTCTCTGACCACGACGTTACCCAAAACACCGCCGAGAATCTCCGTCGACTTCTGGCGGATCGCGGATGGTCGCAGCTCGAGCTCTGCCGACGGACAGGGGAGCAGAGTGGCACGATTTCACGGATTTCCAACGGAAAACAGCTTGCAAGCGGGGCCATTTTGGCCCGGATCGCCGAAGCCCTCGACGTCTCGGTAGACCGCCTCGTTCAGGCACCGCCGGAAAAAATCCAAGAAAATCTCTTCGTCGCCCAAAAATCTGCTTGACGCAGTTCTACCGATATGTAGAATAGCCAGTGTCACAACAAGCACTGGCACTCTTGGCTCGCCTCTGAGCCGCCCTGGGTGCCGCCCTGAAAAGAGGGAAGGACTCCGATGCACGGCAGCCTGGGCCCTGCGCGCAGCCGTTGCGCCCCCGGAAAAACGCCCCCCGGTTTCCCTGCGATCTGCCCAGGTTGCGGGGGCCGTGGGGGCAACCCTGACAGGTGTAGCCAAAAAGAACGATCTCTGGACCCTTCGTCGGCTCACAAATACGATATAGTCAGTAGACATGCCCCGTTGCTCCGCATCATGAGAGAGGATTATGCAGAACCCCACCCTCCTGGGGTACTGCACGGAGGTGTACCTTCCCACCAGAGTCGGACTGAAACCGAGTTCCGCCCAACAGTTGAGATTAGCCGCCAAGCTCTACAATCTGCCGCTCACACGGTTGCACGAGCGGGAATTGGCGGGAGCGTTGGCGGAATACTGCCGCTCACACTCGCCCGCCACGACCAACAGCAAGCGCCGGGCGATTCTTACGCTCTGGGATGCGGCGGCTGGCGACGGATTGTGTCGCAAGCCAGACCGTCGCCGTGTCCCCAAGGCGCGCGAATTTCGCCGGCTGCCCCCCGCGTGGACAGTCTCCGAGGTGGAACGCCTGGTTTCGCATTGCCGAGCCCTGCCGGGAATGGTCGCCCAGATCCCACGATCTCGCTGGTGGACCAGCCTGGTACTGGCCGTGTGGGACAGCGGCGAGCGAATTTCCGCCACGCTTTCCACGGCAACGGCCGATTGCAATCTGGCGGAACGTTTCATGCTCGTTCGGGCCGAAAATCAGAAATGCGGGATAGACCGCCTCTTCTGGCTGTCCGATGCGACCGTGGCGGCGATCGCCGGACACTACGACACAGGCCGACAGCTTGTCTGGCCGTGGCCTCATTGTCGCCGGTATCTGTTCGTCCAGTTCCGATCGATCATTGGCGGCGCGGGACTGACTGCCGAGAAGTCGATGGGCCTCTTTCACAAACTGAGGCGGTCGAACATCTCGTACACCGCCCGCAACGGTGGCCTCGACCTGGCCAGGCAACAGGCCGGTCATTCGTCGGCATCGACGACTTTGCGACACTACGTCGACCCCCGGATTGCCCACGAGCGATCGGCGGTAGATGTGTTGCCCCCGTTGCGGGCAGACCGGGACGTGCAACTGCGGCTCTTTTGATCCTGTATGGCCGGTCATCGGACAAGTCGAGTTTACTGCCCTGCTCGACCCCGGTGGCCGGCCACCTTTCTGTTTCTGACATCACAGCGGCGGCATGGACGGTGACATGCCTCGGCGGCAAGTGGCGCGTGCCCTCGGGCGGTAAGCCCGCTAAGCGTTCGCCGAGAAAACCCTCAAACGCGCCCTCGAATAGGGTAGCCGGTTCGACTCCGGCCCGCTGTATTGGTCCATCCAAGGCCAGCCGTCGGACCCTTGGTTCTCATGCGTCGAGAGCCATTATCATTGACCCGGCGTTTTCCCGTCGCGTGGAGCGGCGGGCGCCGGTGACCGTTACGGGTCGGCCGCGGAGGATGCCCGGTTGGCGCCGCAGGCATCCGTTGCGGGATCATGGCTCACTGCGCCGCGGCCGACCGTTTTTGCAACAGAGGACACGCTCCGGAGGATCCCGGGGCGGATGGAGTGGCGTTGGAAGCCGCGTTTTCGCATGATGCCTTTCCCGGCCGGATCAAGACGATTTGGCCGGGCTTTGTCCATCACGACATTGGAGGATTCGATGAGCACTGAAGTATTTTCGCCGCTGGACCTGGCACAGCGAATACCGACCTTTTCCGTGGCCGACATTTCGGTGCCGGATGTTTCGCCCGACGCTGATGGCGCCCGCGACGACGTGCTGGACACGCTACTTGCGGCGGAGGCGCGTGTCCGGGTGATCGTTAACCGGATGAAGTGACCATCTGTCTTCAAGACCAAGGAGGCCGGAATGTTGGTACTTAGCAGAAGAGTTGGCGAAGCGGTCGTGATGGCTGGCGGGATCACGGTCACGGTTACCCGCCTGGAGCGCAATCGCGTGTCGTTGGGGATCGAGGCGCCGAACAAGGTGCAAATCATCCGTCGCGAAGTTTTGGAGGGCGCACATGATGGCAACGATAGTAAAGCAGCACAACACAGAACAGCGGTTGCGAGTTCTGGAAGTTGACCTGGAGTTAGCCGTTGATGCCCTGGTTGACATCTGGACGGGGATCGTCTTTCCGGCGCGTCACGCTAAGGAGGCGTTGGTGAGTCTGAGTGAGCGCACGGCGTGTCCGTTTTGCGACGGAAGCGGGATGGTACTTTGCGGCCGTTGTAAGGGCGGTGGCACGAGGGAGCATGCGTGTTTTGTCTGCGGCAACTCGGGACAGGTGGTTTGCCGAGAATGTGAAGGGAAGGGATATCTGTGATGAGCCGACAGCAAAAGCGGAGATATTGAATGATCGATCAAGGAGAGAAACCGCACATTTCCGCAACGCAATTGGAAATGTGGTGGAAGTGCCAAGAACAGTGGCGCCGACGCTACGTGGAGCGCGAGGTAATTCCGCCTGGCATGGCCTTGCTGCAAGGCAAGAGCTATCACTCGGCGGCAGAGGCGAACGGGCGCCAGAAGATCGACAGTCACGCGGATTTGCCCGGGGTGGATATCGTCGAGGTGGCCGTGAGTTCATTTGAGGCCGGCGTCATCGAAGGTTATGAACTCACCAAGGCAGAGGCGGCGCGCGGGGCCAAGGTGGTCTTGGGCGAAAACAAGGACCAGGTGGCGGCGCTGGCCGCGCTCTACGCGCTCGAACAGGCACCGGACTATCAGCCGGTTATGGTTGAGCATCGAAGCCGGATCGTGTTGTCTCAAGCAAGCCACGACATCCTGGCGGTCACGGATCTGATCGATGATCAACACCGGGTGGTGGACTTCAAGACGGCGAAGCGCAAGCAGCCGCAATCGGCGGCCGACGAGTCAACGCAATTGACCATTTACGCGGCGGCTTGTCTTCGCGAGAGCGGCCGGGAGCCCGCCGAAGTGCGATTGGATTGCGCGGTTAAGAACAAGACCCCTTCCCGGCAAGTCCTCTCGTCACATCGGAGCAAGGGGGATTACGCCGCCCTGGCCAAGCGGATCGACGCGACGATTGCGGCGATCACGGCGGCGTGCAAGGGGGATGTTCCCTTTTGCCCGGCATCGCCGGGTGCCTGGTGGTGCGGCGCCAATTGGTGCGGATACTACCGGACCTGCGAATTCGTCAATTCATCGCGGCAATAGACAGAAAGGCCCAGAACAATGGCAATGGAAACTATTGATGCTCTGACCGTTAGCGAGGGCGCACCCGTGACGGTGCGCGCTCCAAGCGAACCGGTGCAGCGAATGCAAACGCGCTACGCGACGGCCGTGTCGGTGCAGAAGGCGCGCCAACTGTCTGACGTGGAACGTCGCATTATGGACGAAGCCCGGATTGCCGGGGACGCATTTTACTACGGCTGGGGCAAGGGAAAAGATCGGATTGAAGGCGCCAGCCAGGAACTGGCTTTTTCGCTGGCCCGCTGTTGGGGCAATTGCGCGGTCGAACTTGAGGACGTGCAAGATACTGATTCCGCGTGGGTGTTCACATGTACGTTCGTCGATCTCGAGACTGGCTTCACGCTATCGAGGCAGTTCCGGCAATCGAAGCATTGGACGATCTACGGCAAGCATGATCGCGAGCGGAAGGACGACATACGGTTTCAAATCGGCCAGTCGAAGGCGGCGCGGAACGTGATCCTCAAGGCCCTTCCGCAATGGCTGATCGATAAGGCGATGACCGCGGCGAAGGAAGGCGTGGGAGAGAAGCTCGACGTCTATATCAAGCAGAACGGGATTGCGGCGGCAATTGAGTTGGTTGTCGAAGCCCTGAAAAAGCACGGCATCGGGGAACAGGCGATCGCCGCAAAATTCAACGTTGCGGCGATCGGGGCGCTGGAGCGGGAACACCTGATCGTTCTGCGAGGCGACATCAAAGCGCTCCATAAAGGGGAGAGCACGGCGGCCGAGTTGTTCGGGGAGCCGCCAAGAGAGCCTAGCGTGACGGCCGAGAGTTTGATGCAACCGGCCGACGTTTCAGAGTCCCCGCCCGTCGTTGCACCACCTTCCCCCGAAGACCTGGAGGCCATGCTCAAACAATGCACGCTCAAGCGGGAGTGTAATGCGATCGCGGAGAAGTATCCGGGGGATGCCGGGGTAGCGGCGGCTTGCGCTGCGCGTTGGGCAGCACTGAAGGCAAATCGAGGCCAACGCTCCAATCCGCCGGAGGACGCCGGTCCGGAACCGGACCCTGGGGAAGCGGCTTCACAGAGCTTGCGAAACGCTTATCTTGCCCGGATCGCAAAGGCCATCGCGGATGGCCAGATTGCGGCGATCTTCAAAGAAGTGAAAGACCGGCTGGATGCGGGAGACCTGTATCCGAATCATGCGGCCGAGGTTCAACAGAAGGCCGAACTGAAGCTGGCGGAATTGAAGGCGCGTAGCGCCGGCTGAGCAATATCATGGCTGAGCACACCAAAATCCAATGGGCAGACCACACGTGGAATCCGTGGTTGGGATGCACGCCGGTCCATACCGGATGTTTGCATTGCTACGCGCAGGACTATTTTCGCCGGTTCGGCATTGCGGGTGACCGGCGCGTAACGTCTGCGTCGAATTGGCAGAAGCCGGTCGTGTGGAACTACAAGGCCCGGGAGGCGGGGGTTCGGCGACGCATTTTCCCCTCGCTGTGCGATCCGTTTGAGGATTGGACAGTAGGGCTGGTCGACAGGAAGGGCCAAGCCCTCATGATATCGGCCGATGGATGTGGATCTGGCGATATGTACGTGAAAGGCTGTGGCTACGATCGGCCTGGCGACCGGCCTGTCACCTTGGACTTCATCCGCCAAGACTTGTTTTGGCTGATTGATCGCACACGTTCCCTGGATTGGATCCTGCTGACCAAGCGGCCGGAGAATATCCGGCGAATGTGGCGTGACGGCGCCCGGCGAGAGAACGCGTGGCTGGTCTACTCCGCTTCAGATCAGGGCAGCCTAGAGGCCGGGCTGCTCTCTCTGCTTGAGAGCCGGCATCTTTCACCGGTGCTTGGGCTGAGCCTGGAGCCTTTGGTGGGGCCGATTGATGTGAGCCTGGCTTGCGGCTTGGCAGGCATTGATGATTTGGCCGCTGCGGTGGACTGGGTGATCGTTGGTGGCGAGTCGGGATCGAAGGCACGCCCATGCCAGTTGGAATGGATCAAGGATATCGTGTGCCAATGCCAAGCGGCTGGTGTTAGGTGCTTTGTCAAACAACTCGGCGCACACCCTAAGCTGTCCCATCGGTCGTTGATTTCCTGGAAGTGGGTCAAGTCTCCGGACGTAGTAAGCGATGGCAACCGGGCCTTCAGGATCGAAACCAAACATCCCAAGGGCGGCGATTGGAAGGAATGGCCGGAAGCATTGCGAGTCCGAGAATTGTGTGAGGCAAAGAAATGAGCACGATGCCCAGATGTATTCGATGCGGCAGTAACGCGGCCGTCTATCACGACGGCGACCGAAACTACTTTTGCCGGACGTGTAAGATCTGTTTCGACGATGACCCCGAAGAGGGCGGCGATTACTCGATGTATGACCCGGCCTGGCGCTTGCAGCGGGAAGAGAATCGGCGGGAACGAATGCTCGGGAGGCGAAGGGGATGAGCCCCCGAAAAATAGAGGTCCACATTTGGTGGATGATTCGTCGCGACATGGATGACTTGAGAAAGGCACGGCATGGCATGGATACACGTCCCCGAGAGTTGTCTCTCTTCAGCGGAGCCGGAGGAGGGCTGCTCGCAACCAAGCACTTGCTCGGCTGGCGAACGGTCTGCTACGTCGAAATCGACAAGTACTGTCAGCAAGTCTTGCAAGCACGAATACGAGACGGAGTCCTTGACGACGCCCCGATCTGGGATGATGTGCGAACATTTGACGGGCGACCGTGGCGTGGATGCGTGGATATTGTCACTGGCGGCGATCCGTGTCAGGCGAACAGCAACGCTCGCGCCTACGCAAGCAGCCACAAATCGCTTGGCGCGGAGTTCCTGCAAATTGTTGGCGAGATACAGCCCACAATTGTCCTGCGAGAAAACCCTGCCCAGGTCTGTGCAAATGCGCCATGGCCAGCAGATAGATTTGCGAGGGGGCTGGAGTATTTGGGTTTTTCCACGACGGTTGTTGCGGTCCGGGCGTGTTGTGTGGGCGCTAAGCACCGCCGCGAACGGCTGTTCGTGCTCGGGGTTGCTGCCGACAGTCACGGCCAGCCAGGCGTACAAGCCATTGCGGCGGAAGGCACCGTGCGAACACCGTGTGATCGCGCCTGGGAGTTGCCTCATTGCCCACCTTGGCGAATTGCATCCAACCTGGCGAGGCCGATATCTGAAGCCGACCTGTGTCGAAAGATTGATGATGTGGCCCATAGGGTGGACCGCATTAGAGCCATTGGGAACGGACAAGTTCCGGCAGTGGTTGCGAGCGCATGGAATTTACTAACCGAATAGGGCATGACATTATGACAGAGCCGTACGACCCAACCCCGGAAGAAATCGCCGAAGCTTGCGCAAAGATGAAGGCCGGGTGGACGATGAAAGCTGTCACTGTCTACCCGACCGGCGTGATTCTCTGTACCGGCCGGCTGATCGCCTGTTTCCGCTACGAAGCCGCCTGGGAGGCCCTGGAACGCGGCCGGGTGCCGACAGAGCTTGGAGAGATGGGGTGGCGCCAATCGCACGTACGGGCGATCCTGGAGCATCCGGAGAGTTTTGGTCCCTTGTGTCTTGTCATCACCGATCGTGTGCGGGTCTATCCGCCAGTCCGAGTGAGGGGCAAACAGGGTCTCTGGGAATGGGGTCAATAGCAACAGGAAGGGATTGATTTGATGCCCAGAAAGCGGCCTCCGAGCATCGATTTTTACTACGATGACTTCCTCTCTGGGGTGGTCGACATGGACCCTTACGAGGTAGGCATGTACATCCGAAACCTTTGCTTTCAGTGGGGGCATAATTTTGTGCCAACCGACGCGCAAAAACTGCTCAAAATCACGGGTGCAACGCCCGAAAAATTCGCCAAACATTGGCCTTCGGTGCGCGAAAAATTCGTGGAAAAAGACGAAAACCAATTGGTTAATGAGCGTGCGCAAGATGCGATGGAGCATAAGCTTGCGCTGTCAAGGAAGCGGTCGGAGGCGGGCAGGAAGGGAGGGCGTCCGAAATCGAAAAGCAAGTCGAAAAGCAAAAGGGTAAGCAAAAGAAAAGCAAAGGGAAGTAGGAAGTTGGAAGCAGGAAGTAAAGAAAAACAAGAAAAACTGTCGGCCGATTTCGAACGCTTCTGGACAGCGTTCCCCCGAGGACGCCGGAAATCGAAAGCAATTGCTTTTACCGCGTTTTCGAAAGCAATTGCTTTGGGGGCGAGCGCCGAGACCCTGATTCGACGAGCGGGGGAGTACGCCCGATCGGAAGAGGGGCAGGGCGAGTACGTCAAGATGCCGAGTACGTGGCTAAACCAGACATGTTGGGAGGATGATGATTATGCTTGGAACCGAAGAGCGAAGCAAAGGGCGAACGGCGGAAGCGGCTCCATCACGGCTCTTTGAAGTGGTCGATCGGGTCGCCGGCCGATTGATCGAGCGCGGTGAGGTCTCCGAAGCCGCCGAGGCGCGGCTTCGGCACGCGGAAGCGTCCCGCAAGACCCGCGGGGCCCGGGCCGAACTCTGGTTGCAGCGCGGAAGCCGCTATGCGGCCTGCCGCCTGAACAACTACCAGGCCGGCACGACGCACCAGAAGCACGTCAAAGCGGCGCTGGTGGACTTCGCCCAAAACATCTCGGCCGAGATCGACGCGGGCACAAACCTGCTCCTGACCGGCCCTCCCGGCACCGGCAAGGATCATCTCTTGGCCGCGCTGGCCCGAGAGGCCATCACGCAAGGGGCAACGCTCAAGTGGACTTCGGGCGTGAAGCTCTTCGCTCGGCTTCGCGACGATATCGAGGCCCACGCCATGGAGCGCGAGACCGTGCGAGAATTCGTCAAGCCGCATGTGCTTTGGATCTCCGATCCGATTTGGGACGGCCAACCGCTCACCCGGCAACAACGTCTCAAGCTCGGTGAGATCGTCG